>WPCK01023090.1_pt1 | contig 15035 bp, 16 predicted proteins | sample 5399851 | NCBI WGS metagenome assembly WPCK01 (sample SAMN12869471, study PRJNA574797) | sludge metagenome | isolation source: wastewater treatment of pH11 | place: China:Beijing | collected 2019-05-20
CCGGATAGTGAGCTAAAACGTCTTTGCCTACAGCATGATCTTCATATGAATAGTGCTCAGGTGAAGCATTTGGGAACCGATGCTAACTTCCAAACAATGGCCAATCTGATTGAGTTTTTAGAAGACAAGATTGATATTCGAACGGAGAGCAAGGTCATTGATGTGGATAAGATATCTCATATCGTTACCATTGAACATAAAAAGGAAACCTACACATTGACTGGAACTCATATCATCTTTGCGGTCGGTCGTGCAGGAAGCGATTTTTTCGCCAAATGGTGTCATCGCAATCACATTGCAACCGAGAACAATCAGGTGGACATCGGTGTTCGTGTGGAACTTCCCTATGAGATTTGGGCTCATTTTTCTTCAAAAATCTATGAACCAAAAATCTGGTATCGCTCCAAAAAATATGGTGATACCACGCGTATGTTTTGCTTTAATGAGAAAGGACATGTGGTGGTTGAAAACACGCAAGGGGTTATGACCGTGAATGGTCACTCATTTAGAGATGAAGAAAAGAAATCGAAGAACTCCAACTTTGCTTTGTTAAGTACGATTAAGTTTACAACCCCATTTGATCAGCCGATTGAGTATGCACGTCATGTGGCAGCCTTGTCCAATATGATTAGTGGTGGTACCGTACTTGTTCAGCGACTTGGGGATTTGATGCAGGGTCGCAGAACTGACGAAGCTCGTCTGCGTCAGTCGACCACTCAACCAACCCTTAAGGCAACAGCTGGAGATTTGAGTTTGTGTATCCCAAAGCGTCAGCTAGATAATATTGTGGAAACATTGCAGGCATTGGATAAGGTAGCACCTGGAACAGCCAATGCAGACACATTGCTTTATGGAGTGGAATGCAAGTATTATTCCGCTCGACCCAAGACAGCCAACTTCGTAATTGATACCACAGAAAACATCTACGCTGTTGGGGATGGTGCAGGATTTACCCGTTCACTCTCCCACGCAGGAGCGCATGGGCTGATTGTGGCGAAAAATATTCTGCAATCAAACAAACCTTAAGTTTCACTTTACATTAAAGTTAAATCTTGGTATTGTAGTAAGTGTACAAGGACACACGGAAACGTTTGTCCTTCTTTCTTTTTTACACACAGACAAATGAATCAAAGGAGAAAAAAACATGATCAAAGCTATCGTAGGTGCCAATTGGGGCGATGAAGGAAAAGGAAAAGTAACCGATGTTTTTGCACAGACATGTGATATCGTTGTTCGATTCCAAGGTGGGAATAATGCCGGTCATACGATTATCAATCAGTTTGGAAAGTTTGCCTTGCATATGCTACCCTCAGGTGTCTTTAATCCTCACATCACCAACATTATTGGCAATGGTGTGGCACTGAACATTCCTGCTTTTCTAAAGGAGATTCAAATGCTTAAGGATAAAGGAGTTACCGACTTCAACATCCTGGTTTCCGACCGGGCCCAAATCGTTATGTCGTATCACCAGGCATTTGACTCGCTTGAAGAAGCTCGTTTGGCCAATAAGCAATATGGTTCGACTAAATCAGGGATTGCTCCTTTCTACTCAGATAAATATGCAAAAATTGGATTTCAGGTATGTGAACTCTTCGATGATGAGTGGCTTGATGAAAAGGTTGATCGTATTCTTGATCAGAAAAACGTCATTCTTGAGCATCTGTACCATCGTGAACCCTTAAGCAAGCAAGGATTGCTTGAGGAACTTCATCAATACAAAGATATGATTGCACCATTTGTGGGCGATACCTTCTCCTTTTTACGTCAGGCTTACCTCGATAAGAAAACCATCTTACTCGAAGGACAATTAGGCGCCTTGCGTGACCCTGATTTTGGAATCTATCCCTACTCCACTTCTTCAAGTACCCTTGCGCACTATGGTACCATCGGAGCTGGACTTCCATACCCAATCGATGAAGTCTATGCCATCACAAAAGCCTATTCATCCGCTGTGGGTGCAGGACCTTTCGTTGCCGAGATTTTTGGGGATGAGGCGGAACAACTTCGCAAGCGTGGTGGTGATTCCGGAGAGTATGGAGCGACCACAGGCCGTCCCCGTCGTATGGGCTGGTTCGATTGTGTAGCCACACGTTTTGGTGCTCAGGTTCAGGGTGCAACTCATCTGGTGATAACCAACCTGGATGTACTCAGCTATCTGGATGAAATTCCTGTGGTTATCGGTTATGACACTCCGAATTTCCATCAGGATCGCTTCCCTAACATAACACGGATCCAACAGTCCAAACCTATCTTGACAACACTACCAGGATGGAAGGAAGATATAACTAAAATCACTGACTATGATTTGCTTCCACAGCAGGCAAAGGATTACGTTGACTTTATTGAAAAGGAAATTGGAGTTCCAGTAACTCTTGTGTCCAATGGTCCTCACCGTGATCAGATCATGGTTCGCCAGCCAAAAATTTAGTTAAAAAAATGCAGAGCTTAATCGCTTCTGCATTTTTTTATTTAGTACATTCCCTCCGGCATCGCTGGTGTTGGCTTCACTTCCTTGATGGTAGCCACAGCTGCTTCGGTAGTTAAAAAGAGTGCGGAGATGGATGCGGCATTCAGCAACGCACTGCGAGTCACCTTGGTTGGGTCCACAATTCCCGCATCATGCATATGTACCCATTCACCTTTTTTAGCATCAAACCCAATTCCTTCTTTTGCACTCAATTGCATAGCAACGACTTCACTTCCATCGTAACCTGCATTCTCGGCAATCTGCCAAAGTGGTGTCAAAATGGCTTCAAATACTGCAGTGATTCCTTTCTGCTCATCCTGGCTCTCACCTTTTACTGTTTGCTTCAATTCTTTGTAGGCACTGGCTAGCGCAGCTCCGCCACCCATGACCACACCTTCAGCCACTGCTGCTTTCGTTGCGTTGAGTGCATCCTCAATCCGTAACTTCTTCTCTTTCATTTCACTTTCGGTGGCTGCTCCGACTTTCACGATAGCAACACCTGTTGTCAGTTTTGCTAATCGCTCATTTAAACGCTTCAGATCAAACTCACTTGTAGTATGTTCAATCATTGCACGAATTTCGTTAGCACGGTGTTCAATTTTTTCTTTGTCTCCGGCACCACCTACAATGGTTGTTTCATCTTTCTTTATCACAATTTTACTTGCCTTACCAAGATCTCGAATATCTATATCCTTCAGTTCCATATTAAGATCTTTGGATATAAAGGTTCCTCCCGTGACAGTGGCAATATCCTCTAGAATAGCTTTCTGATTATCCCCAAAACTTGGAGCTTTTGTTGCTGCCACATTAAATGTACCCCTCAGCTTATTGACAACGAGTGTCGCTGTAACTTCCTGATCCAGATCATCCGCTATAATAAGCAATGGCTTACTCATCTGAACCATTTTTTCAAGTACTGGAAGAATATCCTGAATTGTATTAATCTTGTAATCTGTGATTAGAACTTGTGTATCCTCCATCACCAATTCCATTTTTTCACGATTGGAAACCATATATGGAGACACATATCCTTTGTCATATTGTAAGCCCTCAACCACTTCTAACTCTGTTTCAAAGGTGTTCGACTCATCTACTGTGATGACTCCTTCTTTACCAACCTTTTCCATGGCTTTGGCAATAATCGCTCCAATCTCACTACTTCCCGCAGATATTGCAGCTACATCCGCAATATCCTGATTGGTTTCAATTTTCTTTGATTGTGATAGCAGATACTCAGCAATCACTCTAGATGCTTTTTCTATTCCAGTTCTCATGAGAACCGGGTTACTGCCTTTTTCAATCGCTGCCAATCCTTTATGAATCATGGATTGAGCCAAAAGCGTAGCGGTTGTCGTGCCATCACCTGCTGTATCGTTGGTTTTATTTGCAACTTCATAAACGAGTTTAGCACCCATATCCTCAAACTTATCTTCAAGTTCAATTTCTCTGGCAATGGTTACCCCATCATTGGTAATCAAGGGCGAACCATAACCTTTCTCAAGCACTACATTTCGACCTTTTGGGCCTAAAGTTATCTTTACAGCATTTGCCAATGTGTCAATACCTTTAATCATCGCTGCACGCGAATCAAATGAATATCGTACTTCCTTTGCCATATGATCCACTCCTTTACTTAACAATGGCTAGAATATCTTTACTTTCCACAATAAGATATTCCTTTCCTTCAAACTTAACTTCAGTTCCTGCATATTGGCGGTATATTACCGTATCATCCACCGCAACACTTACAGGAATCAGCTGGCCTGATTCGTACTTTCCCTCACCCACGGCTACTACTTTAGCCATCACGGGCTTGTCTTTGGAAGCTTCCGACAAAATAATGCCACTCGCTGTCTTTTTTTCGGGTTCAATTTTCTCTAAAACCACCCGATCTAACAATGGTTTAATCATCATATCATCCTTCCTTTCATATTCTAGCACTCTATACATAAGAGTGCTAACAATAATTATTATATAAATCTTTCAGTTTCTGTCAAGAGTCTAAATAACAAAAAACAGAAATCTTGTGACAGATTTCTGTTCTAATTAATTTCTCTGGCAGGTACTCCTGCTACTGTTTTATTCCAAGAGACTGATTTAACCACAACTGCACCAGCCCCCACAATGACATCATTTTCAAGAGTAATGTTTCCAATGACTTGTGCATTGGCACCCACAATGACCCGATCTTTCAAGGTCGGATGTCGTTTACCATTGCGACCATTTTTACCACCTAACGTGACTCCATGATAAATAGTAACATCATCTCCTATGATGGCTGTTTCTCCGATGACAACACCCATGCCATGGTCAATAAACAATCGTTTCCCAATGGTTGCTCCCGGATGGATTTCAATCCCCGTAATCCATCTGGACCACTGAGATATCAGTCTTGCCAAAAGGAATCGGCGCCATCCATAAAGACGATGAGCAATGCGGTGATAGAAAAGTGCAGAAACTCCGGGATAGAGTAAGAGAACTTCAAATAAGCTCCGCGCAGCTGGATCGCGTTTTAAAATGGACTTAGCCGTATCAAACATCGTTATTCAACCGCAAATACGCCACTGCTTAAATAGCGTTCACCCGTATCAGGCAGGATGACAAGTATGTTTTTTCCCTGATACTTTGGATCTTTCGCCATTTGCAACCCGACATAAAACGCACCACCTGAGGAAACACCAGCCAGTATCCCCGTTTGTCTTGCCAGTACACGTGTTGTCATGTAGGCATCTTCATCGCTAATCGTGACAACTGTATCGATTAACTCCGTATCCAGATTGTTTGGAATAAACCCAGCCCCAATGCCATAAATTTTATGTGGTCCTGCCGTTCCTTGAGAAATCATCGGTGATTTCACAGGCTCAACTGCCACGATTTCAACGTCACGGTGCTTCTTAATGATCGAGGCAGTCCCACTCAAAGTTCCACCTGTACCTACACCTGAAACAAACACATCAATCTCCGGAAGGTCTTCAAGTATCTCTAATGCTGTGGTTCTACGATGGACCGCAGGGTTCGATGGATTGTCAAACTGCATGGGCATAAATGAATTTTCTTCAGACTCTTTAATTTCAAGCGCTTTGGCTATCGACCCTTTCATTCCCTGTGCTCCTGGAGTTAATACAAGATGTGCTCCATAAGCACCAATAAGCATGCGGCGTTCCACCGTCATGGTATCGGGCATAACCAACGTTAATTTCAATCCAAGGGCTGCACACACCATAGCTAATCCAACACCAGTATTTCCACTGGTAGGCTCCACAATATGGGTTTGCTTATTGATGCGACCATCCTTCAATGCGTCTTCGACCATACCTAAAGCAATGCGGTCTTTCACACTTCCGCCCGGATTAAAACTTTCTACCTTAACAAATAAACGACCATAGAGGTCTTCAAAACGGTCACTCACATCGACAATAGGTGTACGACCGATAAGTTGTGTAATTGATGATACTAACATACATTCACCTCGCTGTAAAAGAATAACAGAAAATGCGTGAAAATGCCAGTGAAACGATATGAGACATTAGTCCAAATCATGCTGATATTCAAGAAGATCACGAGGTTGACAATGCAGATACTTACATAACTTATTTAATGTCTCAAGTTTAATTTCACGTACATGCCCATTTTTTAAGCGAGATAGATTGACTTCACTCATCCCAATGTCCAATGCGAGTTGCTTTAATGAGATATGGTTATCTACCATCACTCGATCCAATCTAATTTTAATCATCGTTTCGACCTCCTAACGAATGAAGTAAAATATTTAATGTAAAACGTTATATATAAATTAACACATATTTCACTCAAGGATTCAAGGGGTAACATTTAGAAATTTGTTCGGTACAATAACTGTATTAGAAAGAGGGGAATTACATGAATACATCATTGCAAGTGATCAAACGGGATCATAAATCCGTACCATTTACTAGCGAAAAAATTGCGATTGCCATTAAAAAGGGATTTGAAAGTGTATATAAGGAAGTCAATCAGAGCGATGTCAACCGGGTGTTCAAAGAGGTCATTTCAACGATTGAACTTCAGTATGAGCATCGCCCATCCATTCATATCGAAGATATTCAGGATCTGATTGAAAAAACATTGTTAAGGTTGGGCTATCAGGAGGTTTATGAGTCCTTTAGTACCTATCGTAGATTACGAAGAGATTCTAGAAGTGTCTTTCTTTCCAAGCAGCATAAGTTCCTTAAGGCATTGGAACAGATCTCTTCCAAGGAAGCCAGTGATAATGATATAAAGCGTGAAAACGCCAATATTGATGGCAATAGTTCCATGGGGTTAATGCTCCAATATGGGTCCACCGTAGCCAAGGAATATGCAAAGGCGTACCTTTTATCTTCCAAAGCAGCAGCGGCCCACGATGAAGGTCGCATTCATATTCATGACATGGATTTTCTTCCCATGGGAACCACCACCTGCTGTCAGATTGATTTGAAAAAACTCTTTGAACATGGGTTTAGCACAGGTCATGGCCATCTCCGTACACCTAACGATATAACGACTTACGGTGCTTTAGCAGCTATTGCGATTCAGTCCAATCAGAATGATCAGCATGGTGGGCAAAGTATTCCTGCTTTTGATTATTATATGGCCGATGGAGTAATCAAAACATTTAAAAAAGAATTCACGAATCGACTGCATGAGTATCAGCAACTCCTACATGCGGATGAATCCATCATAGCTCTTCTGGTCACAAACATTCAATCGTTGACTTCTCTTGACGTAACTTCGTTTCTTGAAGAAGTTAAACAGAGATATCCAGAGTCTTATCACCTGGTGTATTCTGCCTATGCGAAGGCATATGAGAAAACGGAGGAAAAGACCTATCAGACGATGGAAGCTTTTATCCACAATCTCAATACCATGCATTCACGTGCAGGAGCACAGGTACCCTTCAGTTCAATCAACTTTGGAACAGATATATCCCTTGCAGGTCGCATGGTCATTAAAAACTATTTGCTTGCCCTAGACAAAGGATTAGGCAAAGGAGAAACACCCATCTTCCCGATTTCAATCTTTAAGGTTAAGGAAGGTGTAAATGTCCTTCCTGAAGATCCCAACGCTGATTTGTTTGAACTTGCTTGCAAAGTATCGGCCAAACGACTCTTCCCAAACTTCTCCTTTTTGGATGCACCTTTCAACTTACAGTATTACAAAAAAGATGACTATAACAGCGAAGTGACCTACATGGGGTGTCGTACCCGTGTCATTTCCAATATAGTGGACTCAAATAAGGAGGTAGTGACTGGTCGAGGCAATCTTTCCTTTACTTCTATAAACCTACCTCGAATTGCACTCAAGTATGGTAAAGCTTTACAAGAAAACCCTTCTCTGGATGGTTTCTATCAGGAATTATCTGAAACGATGGACTTAATTAAAGATCAGCTGCTTGACCGTTTTAATGATCAATGTCGAAAATCCGTTGTCAACTTCCCTTTTCTTCTTGGTCAAGGCATATGGATGGATTCTGATTCATTAAAGCGTAAGGACAATCTAAAAAAAGTATTAAAACATGGAACCCTAAGTATTGGATTTATTGGTTTAGCCGAAGCACTAGTCGCTTTAATCGGTGAACATCATGGTCAAAGTGAGCAAGCTCAAACACTTGGATTAGACATTATTTCATTTATCCGAAGCCGGGTAGATACATACGCAAAAGAAACAGAGTTAAACTTCTCATTAATTGCCACACCGGCAGAAGGACTGGCAGGTCGGTTTGTTTCAATGGATCAGGCTATCTTCGGTAAAATCTTGGGTGTTACAGATAAGTCATATTACACCAATTCATTTCATATTCCGGTAGGATATGCCATTCCGGCTCGTAAAAAGATTGCTCTTGAATCACCTTATCATGCATTGACAAATGCGGGTCACATCACCTATGTTGAGTTGGATGGAGATACCAGCCAGAACATCACGGCACTTAAGCAGATTGTCCTTATGATGAAAGAGGCGGGTGTTGGCTATGGAGCTATCAACCATCCGGTAGACCGGGATCCTATCTGTGGATTTACTGGTATCATTCACGATGTTTGCCCAAAATGTCAGCGTGAAGAAGGCAATGTTCCCTTTGAGCGCATTCGACGTATTACCGGATATCTGGTCGGGACTGTAGATCGATTTAACAATGCCAAGAAGTCGGAAGTCTATGACCGGGTGGTCCACCGATGATTAATTTAAGTGCACCACTCGAGTTTGATAGTATTGTAAACGGTGAAGGTCTGCGAACTGTCATTTGGACACAGGGTTGTCTGCACAATTGCGATGGATGCCATAATCCCACCACCCACTCGCTTCAACCCAAATATATGATGAGCATCGACGAGGTAGTAAAGCATATCGATGACTCCAGATGGTATCACATTACCTTTAGTGGCGGTGATCCGATGCTTCAACCACAGGCCTGTGCCAGAATTGCCCGGCACATCAAAGAGCATGGCGGGACGGTTTGGTGTTATACTGGCTATACTATGAACCAGCTGAAATTAAAAGCAAATCCCGCAATGAAGGAATTCCTTAGTTATGTGGATGTATTGGTGGATGGGCCCTATATTGAATCATGCAAAACTTACAGTCATTTCCGTGGATCATCCAATCAAAAGATTCTTTATCTAGCCAAGTGAAAGCCCGAGTTGTACTCGGGCTTGTTTTATTTACTTGAAGGTGTTGGCAGATATCGTTGAATGGTCTTGGCAAATCCGGCAATCGGATGAGTTTGTAGAACCACTTTCCCCGGGCCGCTCAGTGTGGTAACAAAAACCCCTTCGCCCCCAAAGAGCATGTTCTTGACGCCTGGAACCGATGTTATTTCCATAGACACCGTTTCTTCCATCATCGCTACATGTCCGGTACCAACCACCAGTTTCTCCCCAGCGGCAAGCTGGTATTCAGCTGCGTGTCCATCAACTTCGATGAAAGCTGTGCCGCTTCCGGATAGTTTCTGCATGATAAAACCTTCTCCGCCAAAAAGCCCTGTTCCAAACTTCTTTTGGAAATGGATTGAGATATCGACGGAAGATGTTGCTGCGAGAAATCCTGATTTCTGCACAATCACTGATCGCGACGGATGAATATCAATCGGAATGATTGATCCTGGAAATGAGGAAGCAAAGGCAATCATTCCTTCCTTGCCTTGTGCTGTATACCGATTTAAAAATAAGTTTTCACCGGAAAGCATACGTCCAAACATCTTTCCAAGTCCTCCACCAGAGGTGGTTTCCATTTTAATGTGATTGCTCATCCAACTCATAGATCCGCTTTCGGTTATCATGGTTTCGTTTGCATCCAAAGTGCAGACGACTGCAGGTAAAGGTGTTCCGATTATTTCGTACTTCATTGTTTTCTCCTCCATATCATTGACTCTATTCTACATTATTTTCCCTTAAATTGGAAAAAAAGACAAAAAAAAAGAATCAAGTGAAGAGATGATTCCAACTACCAATGCTAAACAATACGTTAATCAAATATGTAAATTTAGTATGGGATGCAAGAATTCTTAACTCTAATCTTTACACGAAGAAACAAAACCAAACATTAAAATCCAATCCATTCAGTCGTATTCTAACTACTTCGAATCATCTCTTCACCTGTATTATAGCATATATTTGCAAAATGACAACGCTTACACACCAAATATGTGTGAAATCGTATCATAAAAGCAACAGATTTTCTCCGTTGCTCTCTATTTATATATCTAATATTTTACTTAAGAATCGCTGAAGATTCGGATGAGCCGGCTGGTGAAGAACCTCGTGGGTTTTACCATACTCCGCAATATGTTGATCATCCACATACATCACATGTTCACAAGCAGCTTTCGCAAACGGCAGGTGGTGAGTAACAATGATAACCTGCATTTTAGCATCTATCAGCTCTTTTAGCATTAATAGAACTTCTGCAGACAACTCAGGATCTAAGGCACTGGTTGGCTCATCAAGTAGAAGCAATGTTGGCTCAATGGCTACCGCTCGAATAATGGCAATTCGCTGTTGCTGGCCTCCAGAAAGCTGAGCAGGTACTTTATGCCGCTCCTCAAACAGACCAAAACGCTTCAAGAGAACTTCTGCCTTTTCGTTGGCATCCTTTTCACTCATATGAAAGGTTTGTACCAAAGGCAATGTAATATTTTTAAGTGCTGAAAGGTGAGGAAACAATCCTTGACTTTGAAACACAAATCCAATTTTCTTACGATATTCCCGGAGTTGTTTCTCGGATTTGGCATCGACCCACTCGCCATCAATCGCAAAGCTACCCGAGGTCGCAGGGAGTAGTCCTCCCAATATCCGTAATAAGGTTGACTTTCCTTTGCCACTGGGACCAATAATGGCCAATGAAGAAAACTCATAAACCCCCGATACATTTTCAAGGACGACTTGTGAATCAAAATGCTTGCTTAAATCCAATATTTCAAGTTTCATATTGATTCTTCCTTTCAAGATAACGCGACAACATGGAAATCGGGAATGTTAGCATCAAGTAAAGAACAGCCAAAACTAAATAACTGGTAAAATAGGTGGCGTAATTAGTTGCGGTTATCTCCTTGGTTACCTGCATAAGTTCAATGATGGCAATGGTCGACAAAAGAGATGAGTCTTTAATCACACTGGCAAACTGACCCGCGATAGCCGGGATGATCCTAACAATAAGCTGCGGAATGATAATGAGTCGAATGGTTTGCCAGCGATTTAATCCAATGGCTTTGGCAATTTCATTTTGCTTACTTTCGATGGAGTTGATTCCTCCCCGAATGATTTCACTGATATATGCAGCTTCAAAAATGGAGAGAATCATGACACCCGCAACAATGCGATTACTTACTCCCCAAGCAGTACCAATAATGTAGTAAAAGAAAATAATCTGTACTAGAAGTGGTGTTCCACGGATGATTTCAACATAGGCACTGGACAAATCCTTGAAGAAAAACCAGTTACTTCGTCTGGCTATGGCAATGATGGACCCGATAAGAAGTGATAAAACCATCGCAAAAACACTGATCTGAATGGTCATGATAAATCCCTGATAAAATCGCACTCGATAATCAATTAATCGGGTAAAGTCAAAGTTGACTGCCGCTTTCTGCGCAGATAATCCGAAGAACAGGAACAGCGCAATGGCTACTAAAAGCCATGATAAGATTTTTTTAGCGCTCATCAGTCAAAGAAGAACGTAAATCCAAGCTGATCAAACATTTCTTTTTCTTCTTTTAAGAACTGCTCAACGATGGCTTCAAACCCTTTTTTTGCAATAAAGTCTGCCAAAAACTCATTGAACTGTGATGTCAGATCACTTCCCTTTTTAAATGCGGCTCCCCATCCTTCAACTTGCTGGTTTTCAATAAATAAGGCTCGAGTTGTGGCACTGTTTGCCTGATAGTTACGGACGATGGTCAGCTGATCATAAATGAATGCATCCGCCCGACCATTGATTACCTCAGCAATTGCAGCACTTTCATCATCCAGCCGCAGTACGGAAGCCAATGGAAAGTTAGTTGTTACATAGGTGTCCCCTGTACTCCCCGTCTTTACGGCAATGGTACGGGCAGAATCATTCAGATCTTTTGAAGTTTCTACTGGACTATCTTTGTAAACCAGAAAAGCAAGATAGGCTTTTGCATATGGATTGGAAAAGTCCACACTTTCCCGGCGTGTCTCAGTAATCGTCATCGATGAGATAACCATGTCAACTTTATCAGTCTGTAGCGCTGGTATCAATCCCGTCCAGTTGATATTTTCAATCACAACTTCTTTGCCAATATACTCCCCAAAGGCTTTAGCGATTTCCACGCTGACTCCCATGGGATTTCCCTGGTTATCTGTTGTTTCAAATGGTGGATAAGCCAGTTCCATACCAACCTTTAACACATTCTCATTGGATGGTGTACATCCACTTAGCACAAATAATGTGCTCAAACATATCACGATAAATTTTCTCATATCATTCACCCTCTTTTAATAACTTTAGATGGTTTTACCCAACGTTGTCAATCCTTTTTATAGTAAAGGTGCGTATTCACGCACCATATTGATCCATAATTTATGATATATTTACTATTTGGATTCTTTTTTGAAACACATAAACCAATCAAGACAATAGATATCTCCACTAGTATCTTCCATTCGTTCTTTCGCAGTACCACATGAACCCGCTGTTGGAACGATGACATCATCACCTGGACGCCAGTCGGCAGGTGTAGCCACATGATCCTTATCTGCCTTTTGAAGAGCTAGAATGATCCGCTTGATTTCATCAAAGTTGCGTCCCAAGGATAATGGATAGTAAAGAATCGTGCGAATTTTCCCTTGAGGATCCACGACAAATACCGCACGGACAGCTTGCGTACTGGATTGACCTGGTTGAATCATGCCATATTTTCGTGCAACATCCATCTTAATATCTTCAATAAGTGGGAAAGTAACTTCAACATGCTTCATCCCTTTCCATTCAATTTTATCATGAATTGTTAGAAGCCATGCAATATGCGCATACAAAGAATCTACAGATAATCCTACCAACTCAGTATTCAATGCCTTGAAATCATCCATCATGGATGCAAACGTCATAAACTCTGTTGTACATACAGGAGTAAAATCGGCTGGGTGTGAAAAAAGAATGACCCATTTTCCTGCATAATCCTGTGGGAAATGAATGTTCCCCTGAGTTGTTACTGCAGTAAACTCTGGGGCGTCATCCCCAATCAAAGGCATACGAAAATATTCTTGTTCCATGTTTTTGTTCCTCTTTCTTTAGTTGGAGGTACTACGGCAATAAGAACAGACTCCTTTAAAGATTAGCTCGTGTGTCACCGACTGACCAAGAGCTTTTTTACCCATGGCATCCAATTGTTTCTGGTATGGAACTTCCACGTCGAACAATTGATTGCACACATTACAGATACCATGATAATGCGGATGGGTAGTCGGATCGAAAATCGTTGGGCCATTTGATGAACTGATAGCAATCAGTTCCTGTTGGTCGACCATCTCATTTAAAATACGATAGACCGTCGCAAGGGAGATTTTCGGATAGATTTGATGAACATGCTGATAGATGGTTTCTGCGTTTACATGCATATTCAAATCCATGACAATCTGCTTTACCAATATCTTCTGTTTTGTGTTTCTTTTTTCCATGGGGTCTCCTTTCTTATTAGTAATACCTACTAATAAAAGTATAAACAATTCTACGTGTATCGTCAATACTTATTGATATTAATTATCATTACTGCTGTAATTGATTGAAAAGTTCCTCTTTATCCTCTCTTCTTAACCAAAGAGTAAGGAGATGAGCCAAGATAACAATCCCAAAAAGATTCATCGATGCTCGAACCAGTGTAAACATTACACCCAAATTGGCAAGTTCAAATAATAGTAGGGGGATTTTCAGTGTTGACCATGAGCCAAGAAAAATACTCATGTTTTTAAGTGATACACCTTTTTGCAACATCAGAACAGCAATAGGGAAAGCCGCATACAAAGGGCCGGCTGCCAAACTTCCCAAAAGGAAAGCCAGAAACATACCCAAGATCCCCGAGGAATCACCCATCAGTTGAATGACCTGTTCCCTTTTGACCCATACATCCATCAGGCCAAGAAGAATAAATATCGGTGGTAATACCAGTAGCATTTCTTTGATATTCAGCAAGGTCATTTCAAATGTAAGTACCCCCTGAGGGTACCCAATAAATATAACAAAAATATTCAAAATTAACAAGATAAAAAATCCTTTATATCGCTTCATCAACCCCATACGTGCATCGCCATCCCCACCACAATCCCCGCAAGGATTGCATATATAAAGGCAAGCACATTTCGTTTGATCGCAAACTGCCGCCCAAAGCTTTTGGATTCAATAGGGAAGGTCACAACACCCACCATCATTAAGGTTGAAATGAAAATAGCAATTTGCATGTAACCAGCATTTAACTGCAGAAGAGATGTAGCTAAGGGAAATGCGATAAAGCCTAGAATGAGTGTAATTGAGCCCAGAATGGCAGCCAGTACACCTCCAAATATTCCCGATGAATCCCCAAGCAATTGAGAAATTATTTCAGGTGATATCCAGGCTAAAAGCATCCCGATGATGAGAAGAATGACTAACATGGCTGGCAGGATATTCTCAATGGCTTTCAGACTTTTCTTCAATGCCAACATCGTTTTTTGCTTATCTTTTAAGTAGGAAAGAAACAGCCCGGGTAGAGCTGCAGCATAGAGTATGCCATTAAATAAACTCATCATCTCCTCCATACAGATCCAACTCACTTAAAATTGTATCTACAATTGGAGAAATTTTCTCAAACTCAAAGGAATCAAATTCCCCTTTGTCTGCTGCCTGAGTCAACGCTGAATCAATCGGTAACTGTCCTAAAATTCGAAGATTGTATTTGGAAGCATACTCTTGTAAACGCGAGCTACCAAATGGATAAATCACTTCATCGCAACAAGGACAGTTCATATAACTCATATTTTCAATCACGCCTAAGATTGGAATGTTCATCTGATTCGCCATGTCAATTGCCTTGGATACAATCATAGACACCAGATCCTGAGGT
>WPCK01112980.1_pt1 | contig 15017 bp, 9 predicted proteins | sample 5399851 | NCBI WGS metagenome assembly WPCK01 (sample SAMN12869471, study PRJNA574797) | sludge metagenome | isolation source: wastewater treatment of pH11 | place: China:Beijing | collected 2019-05-20
CAGGAAGAAAGCCTTGCCCGGTGTCCCCCGCTTCCAATGACAATGTGCTGTGTCCCCCTCTGCCGGATCTCGCCGCCACCATCGGGTTCATCCCGATGGGGCGATGATTGACAGCTACAAACAAGGCAACAAGACTCTTCCTGCGGCCGAGGAGGAAGGCTCACATTTACATGGCGGATTGCCGAGGCCGCAACGACTGTTTGCCGGTTTGAGAAGGACCGCTATTTTCGCCAGCCATTTCCAGGCACGCGTCCGGTTTTTTCGGTCTCGGCGATATCAGTCCTGATGCAACGTCAGGCGCTCGACCGAAGAATTCAGGTGCAGGTCCGAATGTAGCCGCCAATCATGCTCCCGCCGGAATAAATCCGGCGGTGAGCGGAAGTGTAGCGATTGGGGCGAGCATCCTTGCTTGCCGACTGACGACGAGACTCGGACCGAAACGGTGGGTGGCACCTTTTGCCTTTACCTTTTGCCTTTACCTTTTGCCTTTACTTGGCATTCGCCGGAAGAACCAGCGGGCATTTCTTTAACCACGGAATACACGGAACACACGGAACACACGAAAATCGGGAATCCGATACGACCGCGCCTTTCGGGGAAAAGAAAAGGAGCCGCAGCTCATTTCAGTTCCCTTTTCTTCGAACCAAAATCTACCCACGAATTCTGCTGACGAGGCCAAAAAGCAAAAAAACCGCCCTGGCCTGAAATGCGCCGGGGCGGTTCTCTCTCTCGAATTTGTTGTCAGGAGCTGGCAATTCGCCTGCCAGATCCTGATCCTGGAGACCAGGACTCAGCGGTTGACTTCGGCGGCAGGCTCTTCAACCGTTTCCGCGTTGCGAACCGGTGCACCCAGGGTGTCGCCGTAAAACCGGGTTGTACCTTCGGCAACTTCGTGCAACTCGGACTCCTGGCAAAGACATTGGGCGCGATAGCGGTGCGCCCCCGGCTTGTTGGCAATCGCCACGATCTTGAGTTTGATTTCCTGGCCCGGGGCAATTTGCGAAATCGGCTGGAATTTTACCTGTCCAGCGCCCATTTCGTTGGCCTGGCCATCAGCGCCGATCGGTTCGATGCCATCGGAGAAATGGAACAACACTTCAACCAGTCGCGCTGCCCGCGTGCCACGATTGACTACAGATATCTCGTAGGCGACCTGTTCACCCGTGGCAACAGGGCCTTTCTGATCGGCAACGGAAAGGACAAGGTCGGCAATCGCCTCGACCTTGGTAGCGATCTTGTCGGTAGCGGCAAGTTCACCGGCACCGCGCGTCGCCGCTTCGATCATCAGATCGCCGGCAACACCCATCTCGCAGACCATTTGCCATGTTCGGTGATTGCCGGGCGAAAGCATGCCCACGTTCCAGCGAACGCCGCCATCGATCGCTTCGACGCCATCGATTCCGGAAACGTACTGCACGCCGGGTGGCAATGCGACAGCGGCGATGACTTCCTTGGCCATCGCATCGCCGCGATTGGCGACTGAAATGGTGTAGACGGCGTTGGTGCCGGCATATTTCAGGGCCGGACCTTCGACACGAACTTCCAGAGTTGCCCGGCGAACAAGGATCTCCCGGGAATCCGATTCAATGATATTGTTGTCGGCGGTGGCCGTCGTCGTCAGTTCGATCGTCCCTGCAGTCCGTGCAACCAGTTCCACCTGGAACTGCCGCTGTGCCTCGGGAGGAATATTGCCGAGCGTTGCCCGTTCACCACCCAGGGCTTCGGGAAGCATGACGACGACATTTTCTGCCGTGCCATTGCCGGGATTGCTGACCGTGACGTGGTACATGGCCTTTTCGCCGTACATGACTTCGGAAGGTCCGGACATCTGCACCATCAGCTGGGCCTGCGTCACCTGAACGGTCGATTTGCCCTTGATTGGCCGGAATGTCCATTCGACATCGACGTCAAATGCCTTGGCTTCCCGCGGTGTTACGTCGATGACGATTCGTTCTGTGGAAGATGGTTCGATGATGGGGATTTCCCAGACCAGGCGAGGTTCTTTTGTGCCATCGGTCAGTTCTTTCGAGCCAGTGCTTGGCATTGTGTTTCCGATGTCGACAAACGTCGGAAAATTGATGCCGACGATGACCTGTTCGGCGCGACGGCCTTCCAGGTTCTCGACAAGCACAACGAAGCGGGCTGATTTGTTGATCGAAATTTCGGCTGGCCCCTGCGAGTGAACCCGCAGTTTCGGACCGTCGCTGTTCAACGGGCCGGGTTTTGCATCTTGCATGCCACTGCCAACTACCGAAGAGGGCGCGCTCAGCGAGATGGCGGCCGAACGGGTTTGCATTTCCGGCTTTGATTCCTGGGGCGTGGCAAGAAGCGCCGATGACGACAGGCCACCACTACGAAGATCGTTGCCGCTGGCGACCGGCATCTCCCCCTGATCCTGTTGCAGCTCGGCAACCCGCTCACCTTCCTGTTTGGCTTCGGGTGCTGGTTCGGGAGATACCTTGAACTGCCCGCCGCTGTGTTCATCCGTTGCCGTCGACGCGCTCGACTCTGCTGGCGTTGGAGATGGGCGAAAAGCGCCGGGAGTTCCGGGCGTCATTGACTGCGCAGCCTGAAGGGGCTTCGAATCCGGTTGCGGAGGATCCATCGGCCGCGGCATCGAGCTGCCGCCTGAGAGGATATCGGGAACAGGCACTTCCTGGTCCTGGTTCCCTCGCAAGCCAGATGGCGTCGCCGCCAGCACTGGCGACGATGGCGGCGAAAACCGCGGTGCCGAAGACGCCTGGCCGGACATCTTGCTCGTCAAATAGGGGATTAAGGGGCCTTGAACCTGGGCGACGACGGCTTGAATTGAAAGCGTGGCTCCCAGGATCGCAACGACAATCGTCGAGAGAATCGATGTTTTGCGCATGGTTTATTGCCAATAGGGGGAAAGAACCTTATGGGACTTCCCCCTTTACATCGATCCAGGACCACTCCGAAATTAAATCGATTATTCCGACAATTCCGAAAAAGCAATCTGGGTCAAATGGGATGTTTCTGGAAGGCTTCAAATCCCCCGGCTTCAGTCTTTCGCTAGCAAGACGTTGACCGCCTTCACGATGACATGGACCCGGTCCCCTTCTTTCAGCTCAAGAGCCTCCAGCGATTCGGAGGTCATCACCGACGAGATATCGAACTCACCTGAGATATGCACCTTGACGTGCGTCATCACATCGCCGGACTTGATCTCAGTTACTTTGCCTGTCAGGTCGTTTCGCGCGCCATGTTTCATCTTCATACTCCGGGAAATTCAACAAAGGACAATCAGGAATGCGCACCAGGCGGCATCGTCACGGCGCGACAACGGATCATGGAAAATCGATACCGGCACGTCGCGCCGAACATGATACCGCCACGTGCCTGATCCGGAAACCAATCTCACGAACACGTCCTTTCGGCCGCTGGCAGCATCAAGCATCCGGAGTTCCGGTATCCGCTGAGCCCGCGCTCAGTTTTTCCCGGGCCTCCTCTGCCAGGTGCAGGTACTTCTGACGAAAGACGTCAAGTGCTTCGTCTTCAAGTTCTTCCAGATCCAGAAGGGCATTATGGGCACCCACGGTCGCCCGAATCAGTTCGTCAAGTTTGATCTGAATCGCTTCTGTATCGCGGTTTTGCGTGTTTTGAATCAGGAACACCATCAGGAATGTAACAATCGTCGTCCCGGTATTGATGACGAGTTGCCAAGTATTGCTGAAGGCGAAGATCGGACCTGTAATGATCCAGATGGCTATGATTGCCACAGCCAGTACGAATACCCTCGGGCGTCCACAAAAACGGGACGCTGTTTTGGCGAACCTCGAATACCAGCTGATCGGTGTCTTCATTCTCTCTTTCTCCCGTGCATGCCTGTTCACAATCCCCCTGGCAAGCGTGGCTCATCCTGCCTTGGCTTGACAAGCAGCTCCGGAATTCGGCGCAAAACTGGCCAGCCAGTTCTTCCTTTCCAGGATCAGGCAACAACACCAAACAATTTACCGATGCCCGCAGTCGCCGCCATCGCCAATGCCCCCCAGATCGTCACGCGCAATACAGCCTTCGTTACAGGCGCACCGCCGACCGCGGCCGACAAGCCGCCGAGTAACGCGAGGAACACAAGTGAAAGCACTGAAACAACGATAACGATAAGACTTGCCGGCGCAAGAAAGGCCGCGAGCAGGGGCAACGCCGCGCCGATCGCAAAGGTTCCGGCAGACGCCAGTGCTGCCTGTACCGGCCGGGCGGAAGTGGTCTCCGACATTCCCAGCTCATCGCGGACGTGTGCGGCAAGCGCATCATGAGCAGTCAACTGCTCTGCAACCTGGCGGGCAAGCGAATCGTCCAGGCCGCGAGCCACGTAAATGCCCGTGAGTTCGGCAAGCTCCGCTTCTGGCATGGTCGCCAGCTCATGGCGCTCCCTGGCAAGATCAGCGGACTCGGTATCCGCCTGGGAGCTGACAGAGACATACTCGCCCGCAGCCATGGACATGGCACCGGCAACCAGTCCGGCGACTCCGGCAATCATGATATTCGAATGGGTTGTCTCGGCCGCGGCGACCCCGATAACCAGGCTTGCAGTGGAGACAATACCATCGTTCGCGCCGAGAACTGCGGCCCGTAGCCAGCCAATACGTTCCGTGCGGTGCCGCTCTTTATGGGAATACAATGGACCACCTCGTTTCGCGATTTGCACTGAAACAGGCGCGGCGATTTTGCCGCCGATCGTTTCGCCAATGTGCTGACCCCGGCTCGCACCGATTAACAAGGCGGTGTTCCGCGCCTGGGTTACGTCCCGGTCCGTGGTCGCCATTTGGCGCGACGCATCAGGTGAAGCGCCAGATGTCGAGACCAATCACGGTAATCATCAGCAGGACGAGAAACGCGAGACCGGCATACGTCAGCGCGACCTGCAGTTTTTCTCCCACGGGTTTGCGGAAGATACCTTCGTAAAGCAGAAACACCATGTGGCCGCCATCCAGCACCGGGATCGGCAGGAAATTGACGATGGCAAGGTTCGCCCCCAACAGCGTAAGGAACAGCAACAAACGGCTGGTCCCTTGCGAAGCTTCCGAGGTGGCAACCAGGACAATCGTCCCCGGCCCGCCGAGACTTGTGATCGCGATGTCGCCTCGCACCAGTTTTTTCAGAAATTTCAGAACGCGCGTGGCATCGTCCCGTGTTTGCCTGAGTCCGTTCAGGAAGGCCGCCCAGGTGCTGTCGTTCTGGTAAATCGTTTGCAGCTGACGAGGGACGATCCCCCGGGTTTCTCGCCACGCATTCGCCATTTCACGTACTTCGAGTTCGGCCGTTTCGATCATCTCTCCGCGACGGAACCTGACGGCGACCTTCGTTCCCGGGTCGATCATCTGGATGACAAAATTGTCGACCAGGGGCCACGTCGCGACTTCCGGCTTGCTCAAGTCAATTTCGCTTCCCAGATTGCTGAACCGGCTGTCTGATTGTTGCGATTCAGCCAGTTGTACCCGAACGGAAAGGATTTCGTCGCCTGGCTTCAGTGGACCTCCCGGATCCTCGACAGCTTCGACGCGGTTCGTCACGGCCAGATTGATTCCCAACGATTCGATAGTGATTCGGCCGAATCGCGGATCGACTCCGCTCGCTGAAGCCGGGAGTATTGGGGTGATTTCAAGCGATTCGGTGTTGCCATCCGCTGCACCATTTCCCTCTTTCACTGCCCGACGAACAAGTGCCGATACTTTCCGGTTCTCCCGCGCGGCGATCAACATCCGCAGTTGAAGCGTGAAGGGATTTCCGACGGGCTGCCCGTCGATTTGTTCGATGGTGTCACCGGCCTTCAATCCGGCAATCTCGGCGGGCGAATCTTTACGGACCGAATGAACCGGGCCCGCTTGCATGACAAGTCCCAGGCTTCGTTGCGGATTCGGCGGAATCACTATGTCAACTTTTTTTTGCGCCCCGGAATCATTCCGCTCGACAACGATCGACGCATCCTTGTCCGGGATAAGGGCGAGCGCGGCCCGCATCTCGTGGCCATTGGTGATCTTCATTCCATTGATTTCGACAATGCGATCGTTACCCATCACGGCAGGTTCGGCGCGGCTCGCGGCCTGCCCGGCGATCACGGCAGGATCACCGAGCTGGTTGTCGAGCATGGGTTCAATTCCCAATGACTTGAATTCTCGCGCTCCCTTGATGTCCATCAGGTTCGAGACCCCTTCGATTGTCTCGGAAACGGGAACAGAGTCGCCTGGGCGGAGAAGATCGAGGCGAATGGGGCCGTCATGGCTGTCCATCAGGATGACTTCACGCAGATGGTTGAACGTGAAGTAGCGATCCGGATCGTCAGTACGAAGGTCATTGATTCCGAGGATGGTCGAACCTTCCAGACTGTTCTGCCAGGCGGGGGAGCCGGGAATCGTGGCACCGACCTGAGTCGGTTCGAAATTCACGCCGATTCTAAAGGCGATCATGGCGAAGATCACGGAAAAGATCAGGTTCATGATCACGCCCGCGGATATGATCAGCATTCGTTGCGGGACTGTTTTCGCCATGTAGCTCCGCGGATCGAGCGCGGTTCCATCGACTCCATCTCCCTTGACACTCATGGCCTTTTCCCGTTCTTCCGCCATTTTGCCGGGATTGTCGTCCTGGCCAAGCATCTTGACGTAGCCTCCAAGAGGGAGGATCCCCACGCCGTATTCCGTTTCCCCCCACTGAAAATGGACGAGTTTCCTGGGGATGATCACCCGGTCGCCGATCTTGATGTCGAAGGCATCGAACCCGACGTAAAATTTCTCGGCCTTCACACCGCAGAATTTCGCAGCGAGAAAATGTCCGAGTTCGTGCACAAAGATGACCGCGCCCAATCCGAGAATCATTTGCGCAACGCTCCACCACCATGCGGGGTCGAGCCAGTCGGATAGCGCCGCCACTACACCAGAATCCACTTTTCAGCCTCCTCACGTGTCCATCGATCGATGGCAATAATTTGAGCAATATCAGGCGTTGCCTGAAATGGGTGACTTTCCAGAATATCGCCGGCGACGCGAACGATGTCGCAAAAACCGATATCTCCGCGAAGAAACGCCTCGACGGCAACTTCGTTGGCAGCATTCAGCACTGCGCCCGATGTCCCTCCGCGATTGGCGACGTCCATCCCCAGCTTCAGGGCCGGAAACCGTTCGAAATCCGGCGGAAAAAACTCCAGCGATACGTTTCGGGCAAAGTCCATCTTGTCGGCGGGACCTTTGAGACGGTCAGGGAACAGCAAGGCATGCTGAATGGGCAGGCGCATGTCGGGGGGGCTCATTTGTGCCAGCACCGAGCCATCGACAAACTCGACCATGCTGTGAACGATCGATTGCGGATGTACGACCACGTCGATCCGGCTGGCGTCGAGGCCAAACAGCCATTTCGCTTCGATGATCTCAAGCGCCTTGTTCATCATCGTGGCCGAATCGATGGAGATTTTTCTCCCCATGTCCCAGTTGGGATGGGCCAGGGCCTCGGCGGGTGTTGCCGATTCCATTCGTTCGGCACTCCACGTTCGAAAAGGCCCGCCACTTGCCGTCAGTACCAGGCGATGCACATCCGAGGCCCGGCTCCCCTGCAGGCACTGAAAAATGGCGTTGTGTTCGCTGTCGATCGGCAAGACAACAGCGCCTGCCTCCTGGGCCGCCCGCATGACCAGCGGACCTGCTGCCACCAGAGTTTCCTTGTTTGCGAGGGCCACGTTTTTTCCCGCGCGCAGGGCTGCCATGGTTCCGGGCAACCCTGCAATCCCCACAATCGCTACCAGGAGGGTTTTTACTTCACTGTCAACTGCACCCTGCAATAATCCGGCTTCGCCGACCAGCAGTTCCGTTCCCGGCATTGCCGGCCAACGAAACGACTTGGCCTTTTCGGCATCCGATGCCACGACCCATGCCGGGCGAAATTCGGCGACGAGTTCGACAAGCCTGTCGAAGCGGGAATGGGCTGACAGCCCCCGAACATACAATCGTTCTCCAAAGTGTCGTGCGACATCGAGGGCGCTTTCCCCGACGCTTCCGGTCGCGCCAAAAACGGCAATTCCCGTACATTCGGAACACGGCGCAATCGGACTTGTGACAGGGGTCGGCATGAAAACGTGGGCGGTGCTACAATAGCGGCATGTGCTGAGACATTGAAACGAGCAGGAACATCTGGTTTTTATTTTATTGCCGATTTCCCTTTTCGCTGCGATACCGGTTCGACGTCGCTTCTCAGGTCCCGACGAAAATTAACGCTTATGCTCCGTGTGGAGACTGACTGGAATCGATTCCGGAATGACCTGATTGTATCACGAAACCGGAAAACCCGTTCACCTGACGGTGCCGGACAAGTTTATCCACTGGCATTGGGGCGTTTCGCTTCCGGTTGCCGTTAACGGACTGAACAACCCACTCCTCATTTTTTTCTATTATGGAACACGACAAGAAACAGGGGTCTGAGGGTCGCAACAAGCCCGGCCTGGCCTTTATCCTTCTGATGATGACGGCGGCCATCGTCGTTTTCGTCATCTTTGCCTTTCCATTGTCCAGTTACCGTTTGAGCTACAGGGACTTCAACCGGTTGCTCGATGTCACCCGCTACGATCCCTATGACGCACAGCCCTCGGCAACAGCGCCGAACCGGATCGTCATCCGAAGTGCATCTCAATCAAACAAATGGGACGAGCTGAGCAACCTGCAATACGTCACCGTCGGCTCGAGCGAAATCACTGGCCAGTTGACGTTGCGTTCGGCAAAGGTCGAGGGATCGGGTCCGCCGGACGAAACCGCCTGGGGCGAGGCAAAGACGGTTTCGTTCCGCACCAACAAGGACAACTCCGATCAGGAAGCGAACAGGATTTTCTCAACCCTGCGGTCGCACAACATCCCCCATGACTCGTCCGGGCCTCCGGGATGGTTTGAGCGAAACGGAATCCTGTTGCTGACGACGGCAATCCTCGTCATGGTACTGATCTGGATGTACCGCCGGCTGGGAGGCGCAGGCGGACCGATGCAGTTTGCCCGCAGCCGCGGCAAGTTGCACGCCGAGGAAGATCTCAAGGTTACTTTCAATGACGTGGCCGGTATCGATGAAGCCGTCGAAGAGGTCAAGGAGATCGTCGACTTCCTCGCCAATCCGGAGAAGTATCAGAGGCTGGGCGGGCGAATTCCGCGCGGAGTTCTGCTGGTCGGCCCGCCAGGGACAGGCAAGACTTTGCTGGCGAAGGCGATTGCCGGCGAAGCGGGCGTGCCATTCTTCAGCATGTCCGGAAGCGACTTTGTCGAAATGTTCGTCGGTGTCGGCGCCGCGCGGGTGCGCGATGTCTTTCAACAGGCGGAGGCCAAGGCGCCATGTATCATTTTCATCGATGAACTCGATGCGCTCGGAAAATCGAGGACCGGCAGTATCGTCGGCGGCCATGACGAACGCGAACAGACCCTGAATGCCCTTCTCGTGGAAATGGATGGCTTCACATCCAACAGCGGCGTTATCGTGATGGGCGCGACGAACCGCCCCGAGACACTGGACCAGGCTCTGATGCGCCCGGGCCGCTTTGACCGGCACGTTCTGGTCGATCGCCCCGACCTCGGCGGTCGCGAGGAGATACTCAAGGTGCATGTCAAGAACGTCAAGCTGGACACGGGGGTTGACCTGCATCGAATCGCCGCAATCAGCCCGGGCTTTGCCGGCGCCGACCTTGCCAATCTGGTCAACGAAGCAGCGTTGCTTGCTGCACGCAAGGGGAAGAACTCGGTCGGCATGGACGAATTCAATGAAAGTGTGGAGCGGGTAACGGCCGGGCTCGAAAAGAAGCGTCGGGTAATGAATCAGGAAGAAAAACATCGTGTCGCCTACCACGAGAGCGGGCACGCCCTGGTCGCCTACAGCCTGCCGAACACCGATCCGGTCCACAAGGTATCCATTATTCCGCGCGGGCTTGCAGCTCTCGGCTATACCATGCAGCGTCCCGAGGGTGATCGCTTCCTCGCCACTCAATCAGAACTGGAAAGCCAGATCCAGATTCTCCTCGCCGGAACGCTCGCGGAAGAAATGATCTTCAGCGACATTTCGACGGGGGCACAGAACGACCTGGAAAGAGCTTCCGAAATTGCCCGCGCCATGGTGATGCAGTACGGCATGAGCCGTCTCGGACGGGTGAACTACCGCGATTCCAACCGCTCTCCATTCCTGGCCGCCGCGATGCAGGAGCCTTCCGGCCCGCACATCAGCGAAAAGACGGCCCGCGAAATCGATGACGAAGTCAAACGGATCATCGACGAGAGTATCGAACGTGTGCGACATATCCTCGACGTGCGCAAGAATGCCCTTATCGCGCTGACCGACCGTTTGATGGAAGTCGAATCAGTCGATTCGGTGGAGCTCAAGTCGATTATGGACAGGAACTCACCGGGTCCGCTGGTCGTCCCCGGTACTTCGGCCCGACGATCCCCTGCCGAACCATCCGAAGAGCATTCGCGAAGCGAAACCAGCGACGACAACCGCGCCGTGAACTAGACGTCTCGAGCATCAGGGTCTGTCGGGAATAGATTCGACGATCTCCTGGAAAAGCGGATCCGTGCCGATGCCGGCCATGGCCACCACTTCCCGAACAGACAACTTGTCATTCCAGCCCAGTCTGGCCGCCGCGCGCAGGCTGTCCGCCAGTTTCTCCCTGACGGTTGTCTCAAATCCTTCAGGCACAACCAGGTCGCCTTGTTCCTTGATCCAGCCATGGATATGGGCGATCGCCGATGCCGATACCATCTGAATTTTCGACGAGACGGGGTCGATTTCGCCGATAGCGATTGCCTTGTCCAGTGCCTCGGCAAGCTTTCCTGTCCTGCAAAGAACGTAACCAAGCCGTTGCCTGTGCCACGCCAGCCGGTTCATGGCGAATTCAGATCGCGGTGTCCGGGCCTGGTTCTCCAGGGCCACGGCTTCACCTTCCCTGTGCAACGGTTCAGCCAGCGCAGGATTTTCCTGCTCAAGATAGAATTCCCCCAAATTGCCCAGGGCAAGTGAAAGGGCCCATTGGTGATTGCCCGGCTGAGCGACGTCTTCCACAAGTTTCCTTGCAATGGCAATCTGTTTTTCGAATACCGGCAAGGCCTCTTCTGGTCGTTTGAGTCCCCTGTAGAGCAGATTTCCGAAATTGCCAAGAACGGATGACAGATCCTGAAGAGCTTCGGGAGTCGGATTTCCTCGATTCACCAGATCCTCGCCAAATCGTATGGCATCCCGATAAGCCGCATGCGCCAATTCAAGATCTCCTCCGGACTTCTCGAGACAGACTGCCTTGCCACAAAGAGCCGACAACATGAATTGCTGGTGCCTGGCAATCGCCGGACACTGGTCCAGCAAGTGCCCGGCCTCCGGCAGTGCATCCTCGTAATCGGCAAGTGCCTGCCCGAAATCCTGGCCGTCGACTCTGGCGCTCGCAAGGTTGAGCATCGCGAGAAGCAGATTGGAGCGAAGCTGGAAATTCCCCGCATCGGCATTGAGCAATTCCCGGGTTGACCGGATCGATGATTCGTAGGCGGCGATTGCATCCTGCAAGTTTCCGTTCATTCGATGCAAATTGGCCAGCGAATTCCAGTTCATCGCAAGTTGAATCCGGTCTTTGGGAACTCTCATCGTCTCCGGAATCCGCGAAAGCACTTCGGCGGAGAGCATGTAACTCGCCTCGGCTTCTGTTGCCTTGCCTTGTCTTGATTGAGCGCGTCCAAGAAGTGAAAGAGCGCCTGACCAGGTGCGGAGTTCTTCCGGGTCAGGATGTTCGACGTTCATACCGGAGAAAAACTGCGCGACCGGAGCTACCGTTTCGCCGACTTCGCGATATTTCCCTTTCGCGGCAAGGGCATTTCCCGTCATTAGCTGAAAGTGCGTCAGCAGCCGTCTTTTTTGGTCAGCCAGTTCAGCCCGGTCCGAAACGATTGCATCGAGCAAAACCCGGGCAGTATCCAATGATTGCAAGGCGTTATCAACGTCACCAAGCTTGAGCTGGATTTCAGCGACCTTGCCGTGCGCCCTGGCGGCCCTCATTCGTATGTCCGGGTCATCGCCTTCCACAACGGCAAGCTCCGTTTCAAATTCCAGGGCCTTGTGCAGAACACGTTCGCGCAGGGTCTCCAGGCCTGGAACGGATGCGAGGACGTCGGCAACCTCGTTCAACATCTGGTCGATCGCCTTTTCAGCCCGCGCAAGGTGGCTTTCGGCGCGGACTCGTTGACGCTCGCTCTCATGGAAATTTGAACGGGCAATGCCAGCCTGGCGGATCGAGGTTCCGAGTCCGATGCACAATGCGGCGAACGCCACAAACGCAGCCGTCGAAACGGCACGATTGCGGTTGACCCAGCGGGCCAATCGCTCGACCCCTCGCGGGCGGCGCGCCCGGACGGGAACTCCATCGACAAATCTCTGCAAGTCGGCGGCCAGATCCGCCGCACTTGAATAACGTCTCGATGGCTGCTTTTCCAGGCACTTGAGGCAGATGGCCTCGATGTCGGCAGGCACTGCAGGGTTGATCCTGCGAGGCGAGACAGGGGGGACCGCCTCGACTTGTCGCAGGATCTCCACAAAAGAATCGCCTGCAAAGGGTGGCTTGCCGGCCAGCAACTCGTACATGATGGCACCCAGTCCGTAGACATCGGTCGTCGTTCGCACGGGTTCCCTGCCGGAACAAACCTGTTCCGGGGCCATGTAGACCGGCGTACCGATCATCGCTCCCGATTGGGTCGCCAGTCCATCATCGCTGTTCACTATCGCCATTCCGAAATCGCTGATCCGCGCACAGCCGGCCAGATTCTCCTCCCGAATGGGTGAGGCGTTTTCGCTGTGCAACAAGACATTTGCAGGCTTGAGGTCGCGATGGATGATGCCGCGACTGTGCGCATGCTGTGTCGCCTCGGCGAGAGCGATCATCAACAAGGCGACTGACCGGTTCGCAAGCTCCTTGCCGTTGACCTGTATCCACTGCGCCAGGTTGCCCCCTTCGATCAGTGCCATCACCATGTACGGTACGGGACCTGTCTGGCCGACTTCAAATACCGGTACGACTCCGGGATGACCAAGCAATGCCACGGCCCGTGCCTCTCGCACGAATCGGGCGAGGCTTTCCGGGGAAGTGAGCACATCCAGCCGCGGGATCTTGATCGCGACCTTGCGATCCAGATCCGGATCGAATGCCTTGTAGACCAGCCCGAAGCCTCCTTTGCCAAGCAGTTTTTCGACTCTGAACCGGCCGATACAGGATGGCGCGACGAGTTCGTTTCCCAAACCGGACAAGGACGCTGCCAGCGTATCCAGGCCGGGTGATGCCCGATGCAAGGTCTCGACCGGCGGCCAGTTCGCATCATGCACGGGTCCGAGATTTTTTACCCGGCGAATCAGTTCGCAAACCCGGGGCGCGACCGGCGTTTCTTCATCGCCCTTCCGCAACGAGGCTTCGTCGGGACCGTTGCCCGATAACGACGCTTCAAGATCATTTTCCCGACTGCGATTCGTCCGGAAATTTTCGGTCGGCGCCATCATTATTCTCTTTTGCGTTGACGACAGATGTCTTTGTGCTGCCAAGAACCGGCTCAAGCAATTCTTCAAGTCTTGCGATCGCCCGATTCCACAGTTTTCTGGCGGCTTCCTCGCTGATGTTCATTTGTCCGCCAATGTCGGGAAACGAACGTTCTTCCCAATCGCGCAGCTGGATCACTTTCCGGTAATTCTCCGGCAGCAGGTTCATGGCTTCCGCGAGATACCTGGCTTGCTCTCTCAGCACTGCATCGGTTCCAGGCGTATTGCCCGAATCCGGTATCATTGGAACATTGGCCTGCGAATCATCCAGCCGGCGTTCGCGAGCCACATCCCGTCCCGCGGCGCCAAAAAACTGCCGACGAACCCTGCCGAGGTCGCGAAGCAGGATCATGCGGAGCCACCCGCGAAATTCTTCGGGCGTCTCACCCCGAAATTGCCCGATATTCTGACAAGCGGCAAGCATGGTCTGCTGCACAAAATCCGAAGCACCGAATTTGGCCTGAACGCCTGGGTCGATATCCTCATTGGCGATGAGGAGCAGGTAATTGCGGCACTCGGACATCAGGATCTCGAGCGCTTGCGGATCGCCGCAACGGGCCGCCGTTATCAATGACGCGAACGAGTCATGCCTTGATCCGTCCCGGCCCGGCAATCGCCCATCCGACATGGCGGACGCTCCACTTGAGGAAAACGATGTCGGGAAGCGGACTGGGAATCCGCCGCAGTTTCCCGATTTCCTTAATTCTCGCCAGAAACGCGACAAATTGCTATCGGCGACCCGGCCATCCAGGCAATTTCCGTCCACCTGCGGAATTTCTCCGTCCGCTTCGCGTTCTGATTGCCTCATGGGTGGAATACGCGAGAGCTGGACGTCCGTTCAGGTCTTGTTTCGCCAATCATGAAATTGACAAAAACGGAGACACTTCAATGAAAAAGAAAACGAAAAATCGTACGACCGTCCGGCCTGGGCAGCGAAACCATTGCGGATTCGAGCGACTTGAAAACCGAAATCTGCTTGCCGTCACCGCAGGAGTCGGCAATTGGGATGGCGATGCCTCCCTGATCATTCAGGGGACCGGGCAGGCCGACAATGTATTTATTCAGGAGAACCTCGCCCACTCGTCGTTTAATGACAAGATCGAAGTGTTCGCCAACAACCAGTCGATTGGCTCATTCGACCTTTTCAAATCCGAATTGGGCTCCACCCGCTGGAATTTCACGCAAGTCGTCTTCATTGGCGGCGACGGCGACGACGTTTTCGAAAGCCGGATCGGAGAATTCGACTACTTGCTCCCGATGACTGTCTACGGTGGCGGCGGGAACGACACGATAACAACGACCGTTCGCGACGATCTGATATTGGGTGGAGCCGGGAACGACCTGATCCGGACTTCGGCGGGACAAGATACGATTTTCGGCGACAATGGCGATGACGAGATTTATGCGGAGGGAGGGCGGGACTTTGTCGCCGGCGGATTCGGCAATGACTTTATCGATGGCGGATCAGACTTTGGTTTGCT
>WPCK01089253.1_pt1 | contig 15014 bp, 12 predicted proteins | sample 5399851 | NCBI WGS metagenome assembly WPCK01 (sample SAMN12869471, study PRJNA574797) | sludge metagenome | isolation source: wastewater treatment of pH11 | place: China:Beijing | collected 2019-05-20
GAACTTCGACGCCCTCTTCCAGCCCCAGGACCACCCTGCCAGGGATATGCAGGACACATTCCACCTCGGCAGCACCTGTCAGATCCCGGCTGAATATTCGGGAAAAGTGGCAGCAATGCATGAGAACGGAGGAGATATTGACTCCTGCGGCTGGGGAGGAATATGGGACAGAGAACTTGCCGGGCGCAACGTTCTCAGGACTCACACCACCTCTGTAACCATAAAGTACCTTGCGGATAACCCGGAGCCGCCGGTAAAAGCTTTCTGCATTGACAGGGCTTACCGCAGGGAAACAATTGACCCGACCCACACACCTGAGTTCGAGCAGCTTGAAGGCGTGGTTATGGATAAGGGTATGTCTTTTGCAGACCTTCTCGGCCTCCTTGCAGAGTTCTACCACAGGATGGGGTTCGAAGAAGTCCGCTTCCGCCCGGGATATTTCCCATACACCGAACCGAGTGTGGAACCTGAGGTTTACGTGGAAGGGCTCGGCTGGGTCGAACTTGGTGGTGCGGGCGTTTTCAGGAAAGAAGTCACAGAACCATTGGGGATCAAAGAACCCGTCCTCGCCTGGGGGCTTGGAGTAAGCCGGCTTGCCATGCTGAAACTGGGGCTTAAAGACCTGAGGCTCCTTTACCAGTCCGACATCGACTGGCTCAGGAAAAGCGAAATTTGCAAGATTTAAACTTGAAATAAAAATGGGCTGTAAAAGCTGCCTGTTCCAGCCCACAGGCAATTTCTTTTTTTAGATTTTTTGACCTTCCAATGCAAGATGATTGGGGCTTTGATTCTCAGCCTTACTGGCACAATTTAAGATTTCATATTAACTTGTCCCGGGTGGTCTACGGGCTCAGTTGCGTCTGAAATGCAACAAAACAGGAGAAAATTATGAGCACAAAAAAATATCGAAAAACTGCTAAAGCAGACTGGTATAGAACAGCTCTCGTGCTCTTTCTGTTTATTACAGTAATGGTTTTCTCTTCTATATTTTTACTTCCTGGCTGCTGGTATCTCTGGATACTGATAATTATCACAGGAACTCTACTGCTGGTGAACTGGCACACAAAAAACTTCGCTTACCTGTGTCCCATATGCGGTAGAGTTTTCGAAGTTTCAACTCTGGAAAACTTTCTGGGACCTGATAGAGTAAATAAAAAATTCCTGAAATGCCCGAAATGCGGGAAACGGAGCTGGGCTCAGATACTCAGGATTGAAAAATGAACCGCTCCGGGGTGAAGTCTCTCTTCATATCCAGAAAATGAGGTTATCCTCAAAGCGTTTTAAGATATTCGACAACATCATCCACGTCTTTATCAATCATTTTCCACCTGGGCATGGTCAGGTCAAGAGGTTCGCCTGCAGGGTCGATACCATCACGGATTGCTCTTTTTATAGTTTCTTTCGTAAATGGAAGGTGTTCATCATCCACTTCATCTACTTCGTGCTCTCCAGAAACAAGGCTTTCATACCTTATATCCGGAGGAATTTCAGAACTCATCATTACCCGATAGCCTCCTCTCCCGTCAGCCCCGTGACAGTCAACACAGCTCCCTCCATGAACATACAGCCAGCGAGGACCATACTCTATCTCAATAATCTCCCCACTTTCGTTAAACCCGGTATAATAGATCATTTCTCCGTTTGACTCAAAATCAGATATGTTATATGAAACAGAAGTCCTTTCTGGATATATCCCGCCAGCCGGATACATTTCCCTGCCCGGATACATGCCTCTACCCGGATAAGTCCTGTTTTCCGAATAGTTATCCGACCTGTCATATGGCACATCTCCGGAATGAGAGAAACCCCACATTGCTCCGAAAATAAAAATAAGGACAGCCAGCCCTGCCACTAACAGAACCAGCAAGAGAATAAGGAATGGACTGGTTTTGTGTTCTCCATCTGCGATACTTTTGCCCCCTTTACCATTTAAATTATGCCTGAATTCCCCGATTAAAAGATCAGACCTAAGTTTAGAATTTTTTTATTTTTCTTATTTTCTTTGTATGTTTTGAGATAAATCTGGCTGCTGCGAGCACTGAGGCTGCCAGAACCAGAATTTTTTTCAGTCTGAAAATTATCCCGAACATCAAATCACCCCATCTTTAAAGCTCTTGCATTTATAGCTACAATTATGGTACTCAGGCTCATAAGAACCGCACCTGCGGCAGGGCTCAGTAAAATGCCGTATCCATAAAGTACTCCTGCTGCAAGCGGGATCGCGAAAACATTGTATCCGGTTGCCCAGAGAAGGTTCTGGTACATTTTGGAGTATGTCCTTCTTGAAAGCTCGATAATATACAGCACATCCCGGGGGTCGTTTTTAACCAGCACGATGTCTGCGGTTTCGATTGCAACATCCGTGCCTGCCCCAATTGCTATTCCAACATCAGCCTGGGCAAGGGCAGGAGCATCATTGACCCCATCACCGACCATTCCGGTAACGTACTGCTTCTGGACTTCCCTTACCTTTGCTGCCTTTTCATGCGGGAGAACTTCTGCAAAGTAGTCGTCAAGTTCCAGTTCCCGGGACACCCAGGCAGCAACAAACCGGTTGTCTCCGGTAAGCATAAGGCACTTTATACCCATCCCTTTGAGCTTTGAAATTGCTTCCTTTGACTCCTTTCGGACGATATCGGCAAGTGCAAGGGCTCCAAGCACTCTTTCCCCTTCAAGAAGAAAAACAACGGTCTTTCCCTGAGCCTTAATCTCTTCAATTTTCTCGTCTATTTTCTCGTCTTCACTTTGCGTGCCTTTCAGGCTGATTCCGGCTTCTTCAAGGTAACCGGGGCTTACTACATAGTATTTCTTTCTTTCGATTATCCCTTCAATCCCCTTTCCGGGAATGGAACTGAAGCTTTCGACAGGTACAGGCTCTATCCCTTTTTCCCTCGCACTCTCCAGAATTCCTCTTGCAATAGGATGCTCCGAAATCGATTCAAGAGAAGCTGCAAGTATGAGAACCTTTTCCTCATTAATTTCGTCGTTTGTGCGGCTATTTTCGTATGAGAAAGAAATTATATCCGTCACTCCAAACCTGCCTTCAGTAAGAGTTCCTGTTTTATCGAAAATTACAGCCTCAAGGCTGCGGGCTTTTTCAAATGCCTGCCTGTCCCTGATGAGAAGTCCGGATTTCGCAGCCATGGACGTTGAAACTGCGACCACAAGAGGAATTGCAAGCCCGAGGGCGTGCGGGCAGGTTATAACCATTACAGTAACTGCTCTTTCAAGGGCAAAAACAAGTTCCTGCCCGAAGAGAGTCCAGAGGACAAAGGTGAGGGTCCCTACAGTCAGAGCTATGATCGTGAGATACAATGCTGCCCTGTTTGCCAGGTCCTGAGTTTTTGACCTGCTTTCCTGGGCTGTCCTGACAAGTTCGACGACCTGATTGAGGTAGGTGTCCTTCCCTGTTTTCTTAACTTCAACAACAAAAGCCGCTTCCCCGTTAATCGAACCTCCAATGACCTCACTTCCCTCGGTTTTCGTGACAGGCTCAGACTCCCCCGTAAGCATGGATTCATTTACACTGCTCGCCCCTTTTACAACAGTCCCGTCAACAGGCACCTTTTCCCCAGGCTTGACCAGAACCTTGTCTCCTATTCTCAGCTGCTCAACACCAACATCAACGATCTCACCGTTTTGTCTCAGATGAGCAACTGAGGGCATTATCTTAACCAGCTCTTCAAGAGCCCTTGAAGCCCCCATTACAGAACGCATTTCAAGCCAGTGCCCGAGCAGCATGACATCTATAAGGGTCACCAGTTCCCAGAAAAATACCTCTCCGTGAAGCCCGAAAACTACAGCAGAACTGTAAAAATAAGCCACACTGATTGCAATGGCTATAAGGGTCATCATTCCTGGAGATTTCTCAGCAAGCTCCTGCTTTATTCCCTTGAGGAAAGGATAGCCGCCGTAAAAATAAACAACGGAAGAAATCAGGAAAACGATAAAATCTGCACCAGGAAAACTAATTTCAAAGTTAAAAAAGTCCTGGATAGTCGGGGAAAGAAGCAAAACAGGGAACGTCAGTATAAGAGAAACGATAAATCTTCTTCTGAAATCTTCAAGCATATGGGTATGATGGTCCCCATGGTCTTTTCTCCCGGATGGCGAATGTCCCTCATGCCCCATTCCTTCTTGCTGTTCATATTTCATTTCCTCAGATTGTTCGTGATCTACATCCGGGTATTGCTCGTGCTTCATTTCTTCATGCTGCCCATAGTCAAGCGATTCCTCTTCGGCATGCATATCCCCCATTCCCCGAAATTAAATATTATTTAAAATATTATAGTTCTTTAATATTATTTGAAAATAAGGGAATCAAATATCCTGCATCCAAGAAAACAGCGGATTTAAAATTACGCACTCTAGGAGCACTCTAGGAGAATACTAAAACAAAAAACTGCAGTATAGTTCAAATAATTAAATAAATTAATCACCTTTTGAAAATGTTTAAATACATATCAGCCGTTAATTTTATAGAGGCTGAGAGATGTCAGGCCAGTATAAAGAAATCGAATGTGAACTGCTCGAAATATATAATAAAAATCTGGACCGATTTTTTTCACTGATAAAATTTATATTTTTAATATTTGGAGTTTATATTCTGACATTATCCAGTATATACGGCAAATTTGACATACACGCATTCGAGAACGCAGAAACGATTTCATTTTACTCTCTTCTTGCATCCTTATTATTTGTCAGCATAGCACTTATTGTTCCGTTTTCACAGCTATTGATACCAAGGGAACGAAGGTTTAAACAGACTGAAAACTCGATTCAATTTCGGAATGAAGAAGAGGCAAAAATATACAATAAAAAATTATATATGATAGTGAGGCAGCAGGAAAACTATTATGTAACGTCGTTTTTGCTTGTTTTGCTTTCTTTCATTTTCTTCTGCGGCCATTTTGTATCATTTGCGATTTGCATTTCCATTCCAGTCCTTATAATTTCTGTTTTTCACTATCTTACATTTACCGACTGGATAAAAAAAGAAAATAAAGAGATCAGGATATTACACCATGAAGGGTAAAAATGTATTAAACCTGACATGACAGAGACAAAAGAGTTTTCAAAACCCAGGTCTGTGTAAGAAACGAGTTTTCAAAATCGAAGTCCGTGTAATTCAGGTCTCTCCAGAAAATAGATCTTTTTATCACGTGAGATCTCTTTTTGTTTTATCCTCCATCGCACGTACAAATATTTTGCTTAATTCACGCAGCCACAGCACGGAACTTGCCACTGCTGCGCAGAGCAGCCAGTCTACGGGGCTCAAGCTCACTGTTGAAAATGCCTGTTGCAGGAACGGGATATAGACGACCATTACCTGCAGTAAAATGGACAGAAAAACAGCTCCCCAAAGCCATTTGTTTGAGAACATCCCGATGAAAGCGCTCTGTTTGTCCGAACGTGCGTTGAAAACAACAAACAGTGAAAAGAAGACCACCGTGGTAAAAGCCATTGTCTGAGCATAACGCAGGCTGCCTGAGCCTTCAATCAAACCCCCGGGTAAACTGGCATCCAGTACGAGCAGGGTCCCGACAGCCATGATTGCACCGGTAAAGAGGTTGCCAGCCCACATGCTTCGAGTGATTACCCCTTCTTCCCGCGGGCGCGGCGGTTCTTTCATTATTCCCGGGTCCGCAGGATCAACGCCGAGAGCGAGCGCAGGTGGACCGTCTGAGATGAGATTTATCCACAGGATCTGGGTTGCCAGAAGCGGCAGCACTAACCCATTATCACCTGCTTCAGTAAGCCCGATCACATCTGCCAGCAGCAGACCGAAGAACATTATCATTACTTCCCCGAGGTTTGAGGATAGCAGGTAGCGCAGGAACTTGCGAATATTGGAAAAGATCGCACGCCCTTCTTCAACAGCCGCGACAATGGTAGCGAAATTATCGTCTGCGAGGACGATATCGGAGGCTTCTTTGGAGACATCTGTCCCGGTAATACCCATTGCCACGCCTATGTCGGCAGTTTTCAAAGCGGGAGCATCATTGACTCCGTCACCGGTCATTGCAACAATTGCCCCGCCACGCTGCAGTGATTTCACAATCCGAAGTTTGTGTTCGGGATTGACGCGCGCATACACCGAAACTTCCTGAACCGTCCGGTCAAGCTTATCCTCAGGCATTTTCTCAAGCTCCGCGCCCGTGACAGCTTCTCCATGGATGGGAATCCCGAGTTCTGCGGCAATTACAGTGGCGGTTTTAGGGTGATCACCTGTAATCATAATAGGGCGAACGCCTGCAGCCATTGCCCGTGCAACTGCTTCTTTTGCCTCCATGCGCGGAGGGTCAATCATGCCGATCAATCCCAGAAAAACGAGATCCTTCTCTACATCCTCGTCAAAATCTTCCTGCTTCATCGCCTTCTTCGGAAATACGCGGAAAGAAACCCCAAGAGTCCTCAGGGCTTCGCCTGCGAGTTCTTCATTCCTTCTCAAAATTTCTGCACGACGCTCCTCAGTGAGAGACCTGATCTCGTCCCCTACAAGCTCATGTGTACAGCGGGCAAGTAATACATCAGGTGCGCCTTTGGTAAAGGCAAGAATACGTTCCTTTTGTTCGGTATCATTATGAACCGTACTCATCAGTTTGCGTTCCGAAGAGAAAGGAATCTCTGCTATGCGTTCCAGCCGTGCATTGAGTACCTCAGCTTCCAGCCCGGCTTTTCGCGCCGCAACAATCAACGCCCCTTCAGTCGGGTCTCCGTGTACCACCCAGCGCCCGCCGCGTTCTTGCAACACAGCGTTGCTTGCCCGGTCAGCTGCTGCAAGTGCGCGTACAAACTCAAACTGGAGATCTCCATCAATTTTTTCTCCGCCTTCCTTATGGACCCCGCCTTCGGGAGCGTAACCCGTACCTTCCAGATTGACACGCCCACTGGCTGTGATGACCGCAAGTACGGTCATCTCGTTCCTGGTTAGCGTGCCCGTCTTATCGGAAGCAACAACATTCGCCGAGCCAAGAGTTTCTACAGCCGCTAAATGGCGCACGATAGCATTTTTCCTTGCCATGCGCTGAACACCTAGAGAGAGGACAACTGTCACAACCGCAGGCAAGCTCTCAGGAACAGCCGCGACCGCGAGTGCCACACCTAAAATGAGCACGTCAAAAAGGGCTGAAAAGCCGTGCACGTCCTCGACTAAAAGTATTGTTGCAATTATCACGACTGCAATGGCGACAACAATGATCCCGAGCATTTTGCCAACGCGCTGAAGTTCCTTCTGGAGCGGCGTGGTCTCTACAGGCGTTTCTTTAAGCATCCCGGCAATGCGTCCCATCTCGGTCTGCATCCCGGTTGCTGTGACCACTGCACGCCCATGCCCATAAACAGCTATAGTGCCGCTAAAGATCATATTATCGCGGTCGCCCAGTCCGACTTCTTCCGTAATCGGGAGATCGTCCTTCAAAACTGGCAGGCTTTCACCTGTCAGTGCCGCTTCGGCTGTTTGGAGCGCAGTTGATTGAAGCACACGGGCATCTGCAGGGATAGTGTTGCCTTCTTCAATGACAATAATATCACCGGGCACGATCTCAGTAGCCGGAATGTTCTGCCGCTTACCGTCCCGAACAACACTTGCCTGTGCTGCCGTCATCTGACGCAGAGCTGCCATTGCTTCCTCAGCTCGTGCCTGCTGAACATAGCCCATAATAGCATTGAGGAGTACGACAGCAAAGATCGCAATCGCCTCGTAAGGAAGTGCAGAATCACGCTCATAAAGCCACATGCCTGCCGATATAAGGGTTGCAACAAGCAGCAGGATGACAAGTACGTCATGGAACTGAGCCAGGAATTTCCTCCACGCAGGCACAGGCTTCTCTGCCATCAGTTCGTTCTTGCCGTATTTTTTAAGGCGTTCCCCAGCCTCTCCTACGCTCAGACCGTTCCGCGCATCTGTATCAAGTGAGGATATTACTTCCTTAGCCGTCTGCCGATACGGGATAATATGATCCAGCTGAACCGTCATATTATCACATCTTATCCTTTTTCACTTGCCTTTGAGGTTTCATAAGCGCGGTTTTTAGCGAATGTATGGTCATACAATTCTCCTGTCTACAGCCCTGGCACATCGTGTAACTTTAATGCATAAATGTAACTTTAATGCACAAATGTTGCTTTCACCCAACTATCAGCGATAAAAATTTGTTTTCCAGTCTGTATTAATCTTTCATGTCAGGAATTTGAGATGGGATTGTTCTTAAAAACTCCTTTTTTGCTTCTAGAATCTGTTTTTATAATCCTTATAATTGTCCTTACATAAATTAGTGATTTTTATAAATATTATTTATACTAACGAGATAAGAAAATTTAATGAATTGTCAATTCTCTGAATTTTAGCTTTTCTGATTCATGCATAGTGAAGGAATTTCATTGAAAATAGTATTAAAGGAAAAAAGAAACAAAAACACAAAGAAACAAAAACGCAAAGAAACAAAAACACAAAGACATGAAACTGATTGAAATATTTTCAATTAGTGAATTATTGAGAAAAATGAAATATTTGCTGAAAAATTGGTTTTCCATAACCAATTGAATCAGCTGTGAGAAGCTGAAGATGATAAAGGGGTTGCCAGGCAATCCAGTTAAAATTAAAGAAAATTTATCATTTAAAGGTCCATTTTTTTGAGAGGATATTTATAAAGATTAGAAATTATATATACACCTGGTTTCTCGGATAACTTTACCAGTATTATCTTTTTCTAAGAATCTCATGATTTCTTTGTCGTGAGAAATCATTGTCTTACAGTACGGGCATGGTTCTGCATTTTTGTACGTTATAGCACGCCTGAATGTTTCTGCATCTTCAAATTGAGCAATTTTTGAGCTGAACCACTTTCTACAGTTTGGGCACCTAACTTCACAGATTTTTATCTCGCTCATTTTCCCATCGTCTTTACACTTAATTTTACATTGTATAAAGAATTATCAAACTTATATATAAAGTAAGGTGGCAAAGATTAGTCTAATTATAACACTAAAAGGATAGACAATTCCAATCTATTTTATATATATTCGTAAAAGAAATAACTGTTAGAGAATATAGTCTGATTATTGAAGAAAAAGAAATATCCATCATAGTAAAAATTATTGATAGTAGATAGAAAGTTCAAATAGATGAAAGAAAATAAACAGAGCTTAAAAATCAATAGACACACTTTTCAAAAATATAGAGTCAGATTAAATTCTTTACATATGCATTTATTTTTTCTCTGCTGTGCTGATTCCAAGAATAGCATAGGGAGTACAGTGTCTGAGGATTGAACTGTAAAGGCCCATAAAAGCTATCAGCGCAACAATCCATTTCCAGGGCGACCTTTTCACAAGACCTGTTGCCAGCGCGAGAATCGCAAGTATCCCGTATATCGTCCTGAACAGGAGATCAAAGCCCCCTACATTCTCTTCCAGAAACAATTTTTTAAGGTTCATCAGACAAAACCCCTTATAATCCCTCTTACATACTTATAGACCCCTCAATATATAGCGTTATTCTGTTTGTATTCTACACATTTCCGTTTGTTATTCCGTTTATCAGGATAACTCCCCAAGCAACAGATATGAAAAACCTCTTTGAAAAGATCCATAATCCTGAAAAATCACAAAATATATAACAAAAAATGAGAAGGTTTTAACCATGCCCGAGATAAAAATTGACAGGTCTCTTTCATACATCGAAGGCACGCAGCGCGTGTACGATGAAGCCACCACTCTCGAAAACACAAAAAACCAGATAAAAAAGATAGGAGTTACCCGAATCGCAGATATCACAAACCTGGACAGGTTAGGGGTCCCAATATTTTCTTCTATTCGCCCCAGTGCAGCTCCGGGAGCGATAAGCATCTACTCAGGCAAAGGTTCAACCGAACAGAGAGCCCGAATTTCAGCAATAATGGAAAGTTTTGAGCGCTGCCTGGCAGAAAGGCCCGGCCTGAACGCAAACATTGCAGGCGATATTTCAGCTCCTGCTCTTGTTGAATCTTACCTGAACGCCAGGGAAAACTATGTTACTCTTGACCCGGGCTCCCTTCTCCTTTCCCAACCTTATAACCCGAGTTCTCTTCTTGAGTGGGTAGGAGCATACGACCTCCTGAATAAAGAAGAAGTCTTTGTGAGCGCAAACGCGGTATACCACCCGTATGATTCTCCGGGGCAGTGCCAGAAACTTTTCCTGAGTAATACCAACGGGCTGGCTTCAGGAAATGTACTTGAGGAAGCTATCCTCCACGGGCTGCTTGAAGTTATAGAAAGGGATGCAATCAGTACAGCTCAGTTTACCCGTGACCTTGGAAAAGAGATCGTGCTTACCGAAGAAGACGGATACCTGTACGAGATTTCCAGAAAATTCAAAGACTCAGGAATAGACCTCAAAATCTGGCTTGTCCCGACAGACACAGGAATTCCTACAATTATTGCGGCAACTGATGATGTAAAACTGAAAGATCCGGCCCTGCTTGTCATGGGGGCAGGCTCCCACCTTAAGCCCGAGATAGCGGTTGCAAGAGCGATAACCGAAGCTGCGCAGTCAAGGGTTGTCCAGATTCAGGGCGCAAGAGAAGATACTGATAGAGAAGGATTTATCCGCAGTGTAGGCTACGACCGCATGAAGCGCCTTAACTGGTTCTGGTTCGAGGAAGGAGAAAAAATTTCCCTCTCCGAAGTTCAGGACATCTCTAAAAGGAGCCCTGCCGAAAACATTGACGTGATCCTTGAAAAGCTGAAGGGCCTTACGGAAAAAGTGCTCGTTGTTGATCTTTCAAGAGAAGAAGTTGCAGTGCCTGTAGTAAGAGTAATCATTCCGGGCTTTGAGCTCTTCACAATAGACCGTGACCGCAAAGGAAAAAGGCTTGCTGCCGGAAAGAAGAAAGAAATTCCAAGAAACAAAAACGATAAGCCCTGGAAAAGAAGATAAAGCCTCTGAAAAGGAAATAAAACTGTAAGAAAGAACATAAATCCCTGAAAAGAAAATAAAGCTGTGGAAAATGAAATGAAAGAAAAAGCAGTCATTTTTACCGGAAACAGCATAAGCCATGAGGACGCAAAAAAAATTCTCCTGGCTAATTACCAGCCCCCTGTGCGCAGGTTCCAGCTTGAAAAATTTATCCAGCAGGGGTATAAGGTCATGGGAATTATAGATGGAATTTTCTTTGACCGGGCTGCAGTAGGGCACAGAGAAATAATTTCTGCCCTTAACGCAGGAGTGAGGGTTGTGGGTGGTGCAAGCATGGGGGCACTCAGGGCTTCTGAACTTGATACACATGGGATGATCGGCGTAGGAAAGGTCTATGAATGGTACAGGGACGGTGTAATTGAATCTGATGACGAGGTTGCCATCAGTACCAACCCTGAAACCTTTGAACCCATTTCCGTGCCGCTGGTAAACATAAGAGAGACCCTTAAAGCTGCTCTGGGTGCCGGAATTTTAAGCGAAAAAGAATATGAGGATCTTCTTGAGCTTGCAATCAGTACCTATTACCCTGACCGCAGTTATCTCGGGCTTACGAAAGAAGGGGCTAAAAAAGGTCTCATCTCTGAAGAAAAAAGGAAACTACTACTTGATTTTTGCATTAACAGTGAAGTCGATGTAAAAAAACGGGATGCAGTTCTTGTGATTGAGACTGTAAAAAGGCTTGTCGAAGAGACTGAGGTTTAAAACCTGCTAAAGTCTCCCCAAATTAGCGTCCTCAAATTAGCAGTTTACCCTTCCAGATCCCGGTTACCTTGTGGAGGAATAGAGCTGTAAGGTTGTCACAGATATGAGCAGAGTGGCAATAACAAAAATCCCTTCCTGAAGATTTCTCCGATGTCTGGTACTTTGATGATCTGGCACTTTTGCCCTATCAGACATTACGCAGTTTAAAGAGAAATCAATAGCGATAACTCCCTAAATGTCTAAAACTCGTGTTTAACTGCATAGGCAATCTTAAAAGCAAAAGAAATAATAAAAATAGATTTTTTAAGAGTAATATTTAAACCTTTTTCTTCATTTAAACCTTTTTCTTCTTCAATTATCTCAACGTCTATTCTACACTTTATTTATTAGGTTCTACACTTTATTTATTATATTCTTAGACATATACTTTTTACCGTTATAGACGCTTCTTCTTTCCTTAAGAAATTAGATGAAAATTATTAATATGAACACATCAATAATCAGATAGGGAATAAAATGCGGTAGTCAGAGCATAGAGAGTAAGCTTGAAGAATTCTGATCGTGACCTGTGGCTCTGAAATTACTGGGAAAAAACATAGGCCTGTAAAGAGGATGAAAATCCGGGATACAGGAGCACAAATTTAGAAACAATAAATCAAGAACATGAGGAGTAAGCATGGAAGGAAACATTGAGATGAAATCCAGACCGCGAAGACAGATACTGATCGCTACCGACGGTTCAGAGACCGCAAACGAAGCCGCAGATTTCGGGATAGAAATGGTTGGGTGCAGCGGGGCAAAAGTATTTGCCCTGTATGTTATTGATGTAACACCCTACCGCTCAGTTTCACTGGATAAAATCTGGTCAAAAGAAACTCTTGATGAATTCGAGAAAGCTGGGTATGAAGCAACCGCTTATATAGAGAAAATTGGAAAAGCTGCCGGAGTGGAAGTCGAAACCAGGGTGCTCAAAGGACATCCGGCTGAAAAGATTATAAGTTTTGCAGAGGACAACAATATAGATATGATCATAGTCGGTTCGCTTGGAAAAGGCGGATATGAGCGCGTTGTGCTCGGAAGCGTGTCTGAAAAAATTGTAAGGCACTCAAAAGTCCCGGTTCTGGTTGTCCGGGAAAAGCACAAAAGAGACAAAAAGTTGATACAGGCATAATAGGAACCTGAACAGATAAAAGAGGCAGCCTGATACTTTTCAGAAAAAACCTGTTTAAGATCAGGTTGCTTAATTAAATAATCGGTTTAATTTGGGGTAAACCGGGAGGAAGAGGGGTATGGAGAGAGATCTTTACAAAAAGATCCTGATTGCTACTGACGGTTCGGAGAACGGGGCGCAGGCAATAAACGCAGGAATGGAAATTGCAAGGCTGAGCCAGGGTAAAGTCTACGCTCTTTATGTTATTGATAACACATGTTATCCAGCCGAAAGAAGTGACCCGAGATGGAAAACAGCTATGGAAGAGCAGTTTAAGACATTCGGGCTTGAACTGACAGCAATGGTCGAAGAAGCTGCAAAAGTAGCAGGCGTAGATGTCGAATTCGTAACCAGGGAAGGACATCCTGCCGAAAAGATCCTCGATTTTGCAGAAAAAAAGTCAGTTGATATGATTGTCGTTGGTTCTCTGGGAAAAACCGATGTCGAACGCTTTCTTCTTGGCAGCGTATCCGAAAAGGTCGTCAGGAATGCAAAAGTTCCGGTACTTGTCGTGCATGGGAAAAGGAATTGAAAGGCGCGGAAATTCCCGGGCAGCAGGAAAAGAGCTCAAGAAACTGATGTTTTGAATGTAGCTTTTAAGCGATTAACCTGGTTTCCGGTTATAAAAGCAATTATAATAATCCGAATTGGATAAGAAGCAGGGGTCTGGTACCAGCCCGAATAAAAATCCAGAATGGGGGGATTAGTATGGATGGAGATAATGAGGAATTTAAACCACAAAGAAAAATCCTGATCGCTACAGACGGTTCGGAAGCCTCTGAAAAAGCGGCGGACTTCGGGATAGAAACCCTGAGATCCGGGGGAGCAAAGGTCTATGCCGTATATGTGATCGATACAGGTTCTTATGGCCCGGTTACGGCAGACGACAAGCGGTCAAAAAAAATCGAGCGCCTTGAGGGGATAGGGAATAAAGCAACCTCTTATATTGAGGAAAAAGCAAAAGCTGCCGGATTGGAAGCCGAATCCGCAGTGCTCAGCGGGAAACCTGCTGAAGAAATAGTGAACTTTGCAGACGAGCAAAAAGTTGACATGATCATCGTGGGCTCACTTGGAAAAGGCGGAATTAAGCGTTTTATGCTTGGAAGCGTATCCGAAAAAGTTGTGAGGCGCGCAAAAATTCCGGTCCTTGTTGTCAGGAAACACAAAGGAGAAAAACCGCACAGGCAGATTCTGATCGCTACAGACGGCTCAAAAATTACTGAAAAAGCAGTAGACTGCGGGATAGAAATTGCAAAGCTGAATGGGTCAAAGGTCTATGCCGCGTATGTTATCGATACAACTTCCTGTGACCCTAATTTAATGGACGAAGATTGGGCGCAGAAGATATATGAGCAGTTTGAAAAAACCGGGTATGGAGCAGTTTCTTATGCTGTAGAGAAAGCAAAAGCTGCCGGATTGGAAGCTGAGTCCGTAATGCTTAGAGGAAATCCGGCTGAACAAATAGTGGATTTTGCAGAAAAGCAGAAGGTTGGCATGATTGTCGTGGGCTCGCTTGGAAAAAGTGGATCTGAGCAGTTCTCGATTGGAAGCATATCTGCAAAAGTCTTAAGGAACGCCAGCGTCCCTGTACTTGTCGTACGCGATATTTATGAGTTCGTTGAGGTTTTCCACCGCTGTCAGAAGAGTCCCGAAGTCCTGGCACCGCAGTAAGATAAAAAGAACAGTGAAAAAAAGGGACCCGAAATCAGGAGAGTTCTCTAAGGGGATACAATATGAAACGAAATCCTTATAGGAAAATTCTACTTGCAATAGACGGCTCGGAAAACTCAAAAAGCGCAGCCTGTTCAGGGCTTGAAATTGCAAAAAGTACCGGAGCAGAGATCTATGCCGTATATGTAGCAGGTGTTTCCTGCTGTTCTCCTATTATGCCTGAAAGTTATGACTGGGAGATAGGAAAAGAGGGAAGTGAAGCCGTTGCCGAGATAGAAGAACTGGGAAAAGAAATAAATGTAAAGGTAAACCCTGTCCTTCTGCAGGGGTATCCTGCTCAGGAAATTCTGGAATTTGCAGAAAAAAATGATATTGATATGATTGTCATGGGGACACAGGGAAAAACCGGAATTGACCGGTTCCTCCTTGGAGGTGTTACGGAAAAAGTTGTAAGAAATTCAAAAGCGGAAG
>WPCK01078817.1_pt1 | contig 15009 bp, 14 predicted proteins | sample 5399851 | NCBI WGS metagenome assembly WPCK01 (sample SAMN12869471, study PRJNA574797) | sludge metagenome | isolation source: wastewater treatment of pH11 | place: China:Beijing | collected 2019-05-20
CCGACCGACTGCAAGCTGTTCGGCACGACCTGCACGCCGGAAAACCCGATCGGCTCCTGCATGGTGTCCTCGGAGGGCGCCTGCGCGGCGTACTGGACCTACGGCCGCTTCCGCGAGACGGCCGGCAAGGCCGCGGAGGCGGCGGAATGACGGCGCCAGACCGGCCCGGCCGCAGCATCGATCTCACGCACGGCGCCGGCGGCAAGGCTGGCGACCAGTTGGTCGCGACCCTGTTCCGCCGCCATTTCTCCAATCCGTTCCTCGACCAGGGCGACGACGGGGCCGCACTCGGGCGCCTGGACGGGCGGCTGGTCATGACCACTGACGGCCATGTCGTCTCGCCCCTGTTCTTTCCGGGCGGCGACATCGGGCGCCTCGCGGTTGCCGGAACCGTCAACGATCTCGCCGTCATGGGCGCGCGGCCGCTCTACCTGACCGCGTCCTTCATCCTCGAAGAAGGGTTCCCGCTGTCGGACCTCGAGCGCATCGTCGCGTCGATGGCGGATACCGCGCGCGAGGCCGGCGCGGCGATCGTCGCCGGCGACACCAAGGTGGTCGAACGCGGCAAGGCCGATGGCATCTTCATCGCCATGGCCGGGCTCGGTGTCCAGCCGGACGGCGTCGGGCCGTCCGGGGCTCATGCCCGGCCGGGGGATGCCATCCTCGTCTCCGGTCCGCTTGGCAATCACGGCGTCGCCATCCTGTCGAAGCGCGAAAACCTCGAGTTCGAGACCGAGATCGTTTCCGATTGCCAGCCGCTTGCCGATCTCGCCGGTGCGATGTTCGCCGCTGTCCCCGGCCTCCGCGTCATGCGTGATCCGACCCGCGGCGGGCTTTCGGCCACGTTGAACGAAATCGCGCACCAGTCCGGGGTCGGCATGGACCTCGACGAAGCGGCCATTCCCTTCGATGCCGACGTGGTGGCGGCGTGCGAGTTGCTGGGCCTCGATCCGCTCAACATCGCCAACGAGGGCAAGCTCATCGCCATTTGCGCACCGGACGATGCCGCGCGCCTTCTCGCGGTCATGCAAGCCCATCCGCGCGGCCGCCGCGCCGCCATCATCGGCAGGGTGACGGCGGATGCGCACCGGCTGGTGACGATGCGCACCATGTTCGGCGGCAGCCGTGTTGTGGACTGGATTGCTGGCGAGCAGCTCCCAAGGATCTGCTGACCGGCGCCCGCCTCAGGGCATGGCGCGAACCTTGCCGTCCTCGAGCGTCACGCGGCGGTCCATGCGCGCGGCGAGCGCGTGGTTGTGGGTGGCAATCAGCGCGGCAAGCCCGGACTGGCGCACCAGCGCCTCCAGGGCCTCGAACACGTAGCCCGAGGTCGAGGGATCGAGATTGCCGGTCGGCTCGTCGGCCAGAAGCAGCAGCGGCGCATTGGCCACCGCACGGGCAATGGCGACGCGCTGCTGCTCGCCACCCGACAATTGCGAGGGCCGGTGCGCGGCACGGGCGCCAACCTTCATGTAGTCGAGCAGCTCCTGCGCGCGCTTTTCCGCCTCTGTGCGCGAGAGCCCCCGCACCATCTGCGGGATCATGACGTTTTCAAGCGCGGTGAACTCCGGCAGCAGATGGTGGAACTGGTAGACGAAGCCGATGTCATTGCGCCGGATCGCGGTGCGCTCGTCGTCGGACAGGTTTCCGCATTCGCGCCCGTCGATGACGATTTCCCCGGCATCCGGCCGCTCCAGCAGGCCAGCCGCATGCAGCAGCGTCGACTTGCCCGACCCCGACGGCGATACCAGCGCGACCATCTCGCCGCGTTCCAGCGTGAAGCTCGCGCCGGACAGGATTGTCAGCGTGCGATCGCCCTGGACATAAGCGCGATCAACGGCTTTGAGTTGCAGGACCGGTGCCATCATTCATATCTCAGGGCTTCGACGGGATCGAGGCGCGCGGCGCGCCAGGCGGGAAACAGCGTGGCCAGGAACGACAGGGCGAGCGCAAGGCCCGCGACCCAGGCGACCTCGTTCCAGTCGAGCCGGGCCGGCAGGCTCGACAGGTAGTAGAGTTCCGGATTGAACAGTTCGGTTCCCGTCAGCCAGGACACGAACCGCCGCAGATCCTCCACGCGCGAACACAGCGCCGCGCCGAGCGCGATGCCGGCCAGCGTGCCGACGACACCGATCGAGGCCCCGGCCAGCACGAAGATGCGCAGGATGGCATTGCGACTGGCGCCCACCGTCCGGAGAATGGCGATCGCGCGGCCCTTGTCCTTCACGAGGATGACCAGCGACGACACGATGTTGAGCGCCGCGATGACGACAATCAGGCTCAGCACCATCGAGATGACATTGCGCTGTACGGCCAGCACGTCAAAGAAGGTGCGGTTGCGGCTGCGCCAGTCGATGAGGAACACCGGCCTTGCCGCCGCCTCCTCGATGGCCGCCTGCATATCGCCGACGCGGTCGGGGTTGGCGACGAACACTTCGATGGCGTGGGCGATGCCTTCGGCGTTGAGGTAGAGCTGCGCCTCGGCGAACGGCATCAGCACCACGGACGAGTCATAGTCGGCCATGCCCACCTCGAAGATCGCGGCGACCGGGTAGGCCTTGACGCGCGGCGTGGTGCCGAACGGCGTCACGTCGCCCTCCGGCGAAATCAGCGTCAGCGACTGGCCGACGTCCAGGCCGAGCCTGTCGGCCATGCGGCGGCCGATGACGACCTTCTCGGCGTTGGCGAAGCCGTCCAGGCTTCCGGCCTTGACGGTCCTGGTGATGAGGTCGAGGCGGGCGAGATCCTCGCCGCGCAAGCCGCGCAAGAGCACGCCGATGCCGGGCGCCTTGCTGCCCGTGGCCAGCACCTGGCCTTCCACCAGCGGCAACGCCATGCGCACGCCATCGACGGTCTCGATCCGCTGCGCCACGGCCGCGAAGTCGTCGAGCGGGCTTTCCACGCCCTGGATGACGACATGGCCGTTCATGCCGAGGATGCGGGTGACGAGTTCCTCGCGGAAACCGGTGAAGACGGCCGACACCACGATCAGCGTGGCCACGCCGATGACGATGCCGAGGAAGGCGATCAGAGCGATCAGCGAAAAGAAGGCATCCTCGCGTCCCGGCTTCAGGTAGCGGAACGCGATCAGGCGTTCGAACGCCGAGAACGGGCCGGCGCCGGCGCGCGCGTTCGCCGGGGCGCTCATCGCGCACCCCGCAGGGCTTCCACCGGATCGAGGCGGGCGGCGCGCCAGGCCGGCAACAGCGCGGCCAGCAGCGTCAGCGCCAGCGCCATCACCACGATGGTGACCAGTTCGGCGGGATCGATGACGGCGGGAACCTGGGACAGGAACGCCATTTCGCCGGTTGCCGACTCGCCGCTGCCGAACCAGGCGAACGCTGCGCGCACGGCGCCGATGTTCCAGCAGACCAGCACACCGAGCGCGATGCCGGCGACCGTCCCGGCCACGCCTATGGCGGAACCGGCCATGACGAACACGCGCAATACCGCCTGCCGCGTGGCGCCGATGGTGCGCAGGATGCCGATGTCGGCGCCCTTCTCCTTCACCATCATCACCAGGCCCGAGACGATGTTGAGCGCGGCCACCAAGACGATGAGCGCGAGCACCATGAACATCACGTTGCGCTCCACCGCGAGCGCATCGAAGAAGGTCTTGTTGCGCTCGCGCCAATCCGAGATCTTCAGCGGACGTCCGGCCGTTTCCTGCACGGAGGTCCGGATCGGATCGATGCCGTAGGGATCGTCGGCGAAAATCTCGATCGCGCTCGCCTCGTCGCCGGTCTCGAAGAACGCCTGGGCTTCGGTCATCGGCAGGAACACCACGGCGGAATCGAATTCGTTGACCCCGACCTCGAAGATCGCCGCCACCTTGTAGGCCTTCACCTGTGGCGGCGTTCCGAGTTCGGATGCCGACGATGGCGGAGACACCAGCGTCACGCTGTCGTCGGTCAGCACACCGAGCTGATCGGCCAGGCGCTGGCCAATGATCGCGCCCTCACCGGAATCGAAGCCCTCGAGGCCGCCCTGGCGCAGCTTGCCGGCAACGAACTCGAGCTGGCGGAAGTCACTCTCGCGGATGCCGCGCACCAACACGCCGTTGCCCGCACCCGTGCGGCCCGAGGCCAGCGCCTCGCCCTCCACGAAAGGAATGGCGACATGCACGCCCGGAATGGTCGAAAACAACGCCGCAAGGTCGGCATAATCGCCCAGCGGCTGGTCGGCGGCTTCGACGACGACATGGCCGGACACGCCAAGGATGCGCGAGAACAGTTCCTGTCGGAAGCCGTTCATCACCGCCATGACGATGATGAGCGTCGCCACGCCCAGCATGATGCCGACGAACGAGATGCCGGCGATCACCGAGATGAATTTTTCCGCGCGCCGCGCGCGCAGATAGCGCCAGGCGACCATGCGCTCGAACGGCGAAAACGCCCCCGCTCCGCTGGCGCCGGTCGCCGCCCCGCTCATTTTCCGCGAGCCAGGAAGCCGGGCACCGCGTCGGCGGGCATCATCGTGCGCTCGCCCGTCGCGCGCGCCTTGACCTCGACCTCTCCGGCGGCAACCCCGCGCGGCCCGACGATGATCTGGAAGGGCACGCCGATCAGGTCGGCGGTAGCGAATTTCGCGCCCGGCCGCTCGTCCGTGTCATCATGCAGAATGTCGAACCCGGCGTTGCCGAGCGCCTGTTCCAGCGCCACGCAGGCGCCGTCGCACGCCGTATCCCCGGCCTTCATGTTGATGAGGACGGCATCGAAGGGCGACACCGAGGCGGGCCAGATGATGCCGGCCTCGTCGTGGCTCGCCTCGATGATGGCGGCGATCAGGCGCGTCGGGCCGATGCCGTAGGATCCCATGGAGACGAAATGCTCCTTGCCGTCCGGGCCTGTCACCTTGGCATTCATCGGCTCGGAGTACTTGGTGCCGAAGTGAAAAATATGGCCGACCTCGATGCCGCGCGCGGCCAGTTGCTCATCCGCGGGGATGGTGGCCCAGGCGTCGGCGTCGTGCATGTCGTCGGTCGCCGCGTAGGGCGTCGTCCAGGCGTCGACAATGCCGGCGATTGCCGCATCGTTGCCGAAATCCGTATCGGCGCCCGGCACCGGCAGGTTCATGAAATCGCGGTGGCAGAACACGGCGGATTCGCCGGTATCGGCCAGGATGATGAACTCATGGCTGAGGTTGCCACCGATCGGGCCGGTCTCGGCGCGCATCGGAATCGCCTTCAGGCCGCAGCGCTCGAAGGTGCGAAGGTAGGCCACGAACATGCGGTTGTAGGCGGCCCTGGCGCCCTCATAGTCGAGGTCGAACGAATAGGCGTCCTTCATGAGGAATTCGCGGCCGCGCATCACGCCGAAGCGCGGGCGTACCTCGTCGCGGAACTTCCACTGGATGTGGTAGAGGTTGAGCGGCAGGTCCTTGTAGGACTTCACGTAGGCGCGGAAGATGTCGGTGACCATCTCCTCGTTGGTCGGGCCGAACAGCATGTCGCGCTCGTGGCGATCCTTGATGCGCAGCATCTCCTTGCCATAGGCGTCGTAGCGGCCGCTTTCGCGCCACAGGTCGGCCGACTGGATGGTCGGCATCAGGATTTCGACCGCGCCGGCGCGGTTCTGTTCCTCGCGGATGATCGCGTTGACCTTGTTGAGCACCTTCAGGCCGAGCGGCAGCAAGGAAAAGCTGCCCGCCGCCTGCTGGCGGATCATGCCCGCACGCAGCATCAGCCGGTGCGAGACGATGTCCGCTTCTCGGGGATTTTCCTTCAGGATCGGCAGGAAATAACGCGACAGGCGCATGGATGGCTTTCCGGAAATGAAGGGTAGCCCGCCAAGCGCGGCACCCCGGGGAGACGATGGCGCTACATAGAGCGGAGCGCGAAAAAGGGAAACCCGCTTCCGCACCACAAGCTGCCTCGAACGTGTGCAGTGCAGCACAATCTTTCGGCGGATACTGTCAGATTCGCCGTGACAGGTCCGCAACGCTTCGCTAAAAAACTTTCACAAAGCGCGGTCGGGCCAAGGACCCGGTTGCCGACGCGGTCAAAGTCTCGGGAGGATGCGATCCGGGCGCGCGCAGTCGCTGCCGCCGGAAGACCGGAAAAGGATCGATGAACGCGAACAGTTGCAAGGCTTCGGCCTTGCATTTTTTTTGGCCGCTCAGCCGAAGTCCGGGACGATCTTCGGGAGGTCGTCGATGCCGTAGCCAAGGACAACGGTCACCAGGTAGAACAGGGCAAAGATCACCAGCGCCACGATGGTGTTGGTGACGAAGACGCGGCCGATGTGCCGGCCCGCCGGCGCGCTGGCCACGGTTCCCGGCGTCACCTCGCCGGCCTCCTCCTGCGTGCGCAGGCCGCGCGACAGCTGCGCGAACAGGCTGACCCACCAGATGACGAAGAAGACGGCGGCGAGCGTCAGCCAGCTCATGGCTCAGACCTCCTCCAGTTCGATCAGCGTGCCGGCGAAATCCTTGGGATGCAGGAACAGCACCGGCTTGCCGTGCGCGCCGGTCTTCGGGCTGCCATCGCCAAGCACGCGCGCGCCGGCCGATTTCAGCCGGTCGCGGGCGGCGAGGATGTCCTCCACCTCGTAGCAGACATGATGCATGCCGCCGGACGGGTTCTTTGCGAGGAATGCCGCGATCGGCGAGGCCTCGCCCAGCGGCTCGAGCAGTTCGACCTTGGTGTTGCCGACATCGACGAACACCACGGTGACGCCATGCTCGGGCAGCGCCTGCGGGGCAGAGACCCGTCCGCCGAGCGTGTCGCGGTAGAGCGCGGTGGCGGCGGCAAGATCGGGGACTGCCAGCGCCACATGGTTCAATCGTCCGAGCATCGGGCCCTCCTACTGCGTGACGAACACGGTGACGATCGGCTTCTTGCCCCAGCATTCCTCGGCGGCCGAGCGCACCGCCCGGCGCACCGCCTCGGCGACAAGGTCAAGATCCTTGCGCCGCTGGCGCGGGATCGACTGCACCGCACTCTCCGCCGCGTCGAGCAGCAAGTCCTCGATCACGTTGCCGTCGGTATCCTTTTCCGGCACGCCGACAGCAACGAGGTCCGGCTCGCCAGCCAGGTTGGCGCGGTCGTCGAAGACGATGTTGACGGCGACATGGCCGACAAAGGACAGCTTGCGGCGCTCGCCGATCGCCATTTCCTCGTCGGAGCCGACGAGCTTGCCATCCTTGAACACCCGCCCGACCGGCGCCTTGCCGATGATCGCCGCGCCGCCGGGCGCCAGCCTCAGGATGTCGCCGTTGCGGATCTGCGCCACGTCCGGAACGCCTGCCGTCGCGGCGAGCGAGGCGTGGGCGGCCAGATGCGCGGCCTCGCCATGCACTGGTACAGCGATGCGCGGGCGGGTCCACTCGTACATCTGCCGAACTTCGCCACGGCGCGGATGGCCGGAGACGTGGACGAGTGTTTCGCCATCCTCGAAGATGCGGACTCCCTGGTCGATCAGCTTGTTCTTGACCGCGATGATGGCCTTCTCGTTGCCGGGAATGGCGCGCGAGGAGTAGATCACGGTGTCGCCCGGCGACAGCGCCACGTTCTTCATTTCATCGTTGGCGAGCTTGGACAGCGCCGCGCGCGGTTCGCCCTGGCTGCCGGTGCAGATGATGACGGCCTTGTCGCGCGGGATGTAGCCGAACTGCGATTCGTCGAGGAATTGCGGCAGGCCGTCGAGGTAGCCGAGGTCGCCGGCCACGTCGATGACCCGCTTCATGGAACGGCCAAGCACGAGCACCTGGCGCCCGGCATCGCGCGCCGCCATGGCAATCGACCGCAGGCGGCCGACATGCGAGGAAAATGTCGTGATCGCCACGCGCCCCGGCGCGTCCTCGATGATGGTCCTGAGGCTGCGGGCGACCGCGGTTTCCGATGGCGATTCGCCCTCGACCACCGCATTGGTCGAATCGCAGATCGTCGCCAGCACGCCTTCGTCGCCAAGCGCCCGGAAGCGGGCCTCGTCGGTCTTGCCGCCAAGCGTCGGTTCGGTGTCGATCTTCCAGTCGCCAGTATGGATCACAGTGCCAAGCGGGGTCCTGATGGCAAGCGACACCGGCTCCGGGATCGAATGCGAGACATTGATCGCCTCGATGGAAAACGGCCCGACCTCGAACCGGTCGCCGGCCCGATAGATCGTCACCGGGATGCGCGGCGAACCCGGCTCCTCGTTGCGCTTTGCTTCCATCAGCCCGGCGGTGAACGGCGTCGCCCACACCGGCACCGGAATTTGCGGCCAGAGATTCGACAGCGCGCCATAATGGTCTTCGTGCGCATGGGTGATGATGATGCCGCGCAACCGGTCGCGGCGCTCGCGAATGTAGGCGATGTCGGCCATGATCAGGTCGGTGCCGGGATGCTCGGCATCGGGAAACGTGACGCCGCAATCCACGACGATCCATTCGCGCGTGCGCTCCGGCCCGAAGCCGTAAAGCGCGAAATTCATGCCGATCTCGCCCACGCCGCCGAGCGGAATGAACACGAGTTCGGCGCCTGCGTTCCTGGTCATGTCATCGTCCCTGATTCCGGATTGAAAAACAGGTCGCCCGCCGAAATGCGTCGGCGTCCCGTCGGAGTGGCCAGACACAGATAGCCCTCCTCGTCGAGGTCTTCAAATGTTCCGCGCACGTCGCCGCCCGCAAGCCGCAGCACGACGTCCTCGCCGAACCCCCGCGCCGCCTGCTTCCACGCCTGACGCATTGGCGAAAACCCCTCGCCTGCCCGCCATTCGTCGAGCCTTGCGGCCAACGCGGCGGCAAGGCGGGCAATCACGGCGTCCGGAGTCGTCGTCACGCCGGCTTCGCGCAGATCCGTCGCCGGATAGGGTGTCGAGCCGGGATGCGAGACCACATTCACGCCGATGCCGGCCACCACCGCGAGCCGACCGTCGGAGAGGCGCTCGCTTTCGATCAGCACGCCGTTCACCTTGGCGCCGTCGATGAGGATGTCATTCGGCCACTTGATCTTCAGCCGGCCGGGAAATGCTGCGAAATCGGGCAGCAGCGCGTCATGCACCGCCAGCGCCACGACAAGCGGCAATGTGCCGACGCGTTCGATCGGCGCGGGATCGACGAGCAGCGCCGAGGCATAGAGGTTGCCCGGTTCGGAGACCCAGGTGCGCCCCTGCCGGCCGCGTCCGCCGGACTGCGACACCGCCGTCACCCACAGGCGGCCCGGATCGCCGGCGCGCGCACGTGCCATCGCCTCGGCGTTGGTCGAGACCACGTCGGCGAGCGCGATACGTCGCCAGCCTTCGGGCCATGTCGCGGGGCGCGCGGCGTGCTCCAACTCAGAAGAAGCTCGCCGCCGCGGCTTCCGCGGCACGCGAGACCGGCCCGCCGATCAGCATGTAGAACAGGATGAACACGCCCGACACGCCGAGCACGGCGGCAAGCGTCGGCCCGGTCGGCACGAACGCGCCCTTCGGCTCGTCGAACCACATGATCTTGATGACGCGCAGATAGTAGAACGCCCCGACCACCGAGGCGAGCACGCCGATGACGGCCAGCGGGTAGAGCCCGGCTTCGACGGCGGCCAGGAACACGTACCATTTGGCAAAGAACCCGGCGAGTGGCGGAATGCCGGCGAGCGAGAACATCAGCAGCGTCAGTACCGCCGCCATCACCGGATTGGTGGTGGCCGCGCCGGAGAGGTCGGCAATGCCTTCCACCCGCCCGTCCTTGCGCTTCATGGCCAGGATGAAGGCGAAGGTGCCGAGCGTCATGACCAGGTAGATGAACATGTAGATGACGACGCCGCGAACGCCGGCGGCGGTTCCGGCGGCCAGGCCGACCAGCGCGAAGCCCATGTGGCCGATCGAAGAGTAGGCCATCAGGCGCTTGATGTTGGTCTGGCCGATGGCGCCGAACGCGCCGAGCGCCATGGACGCGATTGCCACGAACGACAGGATCTGGCGCCAATCGGCGGCGACCGGCGCGAAGGCACCGTAGGTGACGCGCACGATGAGCGCCATGGCGGCCATCTTCGGCGCGGCGGCGAAGAAGGCGGTGATCGGCGTCGGCGCGCCCTCATAGACGTCCGGGGTCCACATGTGGAACGGCACCGCGGAAATCTTGAACGCCAGGCCGGCGAGGATGAACACCAGGCCGAAGACAAGGCCAAGCGAGCGCCCGCCCTCGCCCAGCACGCGCGCGATCGTTGCGAAATCGACCGATCCGGTGAAGCCGTAGACCAGCGAGATGCCGTAGAGCAGCATGCCGGACGACAGCGCCCCGAGCACGAAGTACTTCAGGCCCGCCTCGGTCGAGCGCGCATTGTCGCGGTTGGAGGCCGCCAGCACATAGAGCGCCAGCGACTGCAGTTCGAGCCCGAGATAGAGCGCCAGGAGGTTCGATGCCGACACCATCAGCATCATGCCGGCGGTCGACAGCAGCACGAGGATCGGGAACTCGAAGCGCTCGAAACGCTCCTCGCGCATGAAATCGCCCGACATGGCAAGCGTGACGACCGAACCGGCGATGACCAGCACCTTCATCAGGCGGGCGAACGGATCGAGCATGAAGGCGCCGCCGAACGCCGCGCCGCCATCCGTCATGCGCGCCAGCACGACGCCCGCGCCGATGAGCACGAACCCGGAGAGGATGGTGACAAGGCGGACCGACCGATCGCCCATGAACACGCCGACCATCAAAAGGACGAGCGCGCCGACGACGATGATGAGTTCGGGCAGTGCAAGAGCGAGACTGGCGCTGAGTTCGGGCGTCATGATCGGCTCCGCGCGTTCAGTTCGCCACGGCGGTCTGGACCGCCTGCAGCGAAACAGTGACATTGTTGATGAGCGCCTCGACCGACTTGGCCGTGGCGTCGAAGATCGGCGCCGGATAGACGCCGTAGAAGATGGTCAGCGCCAGGAGCGGCCAGAGCGTCAGCTTTTCGCGCAGCGTCAGGTCGCCGAGCGCCTTCAGCGCGTCCTTTTCCAGCACGCCAAAGACGACGCGGCGGTAGAGCCACAGCGCGTAAGCCGCGGACAGGATCACGCCGGTGGTCGCGATCAGTGCCACCCAGGTGTTGACCTGGAAGACGCCGAGCAGCGTCAGGAACTCGCCGATGAACCCGGATGTGCCGGGAAGCCCGACATTGGCCATGGTGAAGATCAGGAAGGCGACGGCGTACTTCGGCATGTTGTTGACGAGGCCGCCATAGGCGTCGATCTCGCGCGTGTGCATGCGGTCATAGACGACGCCGACGCAGAGGAAGAGCGCGCCCGAGACGAGACCGTGCGACAGCATCTGGAACAGCGCGCCCTGTACGCCGTTCTGGTTGAGCGCGAAGATGCCCATGGTCACGTAGCCCATGTGGGCAACCGACGAGTAGGCGATCAGCTTCTTCATGTCCTCCTGCATCAGCGCCACCAGCGAGGTGTAGACGATGGCGATGACGGAGAGCGCGAAGACGAAGGGCGCGAAGTCGGCCGAGGCGACCGGGAACATCGGCAGCGAGAAGCGCAGGAAGCCGTAGCCGCCCATCTTCAGCAGGATCGCCGCCAGGATCACCGAGCCGGCGGTCGGCGCCTCGACGTGGGCGTCGGGCAGCCAGGTGTGCACCGGCCACATCGGCATCTTCACCGCGAAGGACGCGAAGAACGCCACCCACAGCCATTTCTGCATGTCCACGGGGAACTGGTGCGTCATCAGCGTCGGGATATCGGTGGTGCCGGCGGTCACATACATCGCCATCACCGCGATCAGCATCAGCACCGAGCCGGCGAGCGTGTAGAGGAAGAACTTGAACGAGGCATAGACCCGGCGCTTGCCGCCCCACACGCCGATGATGATGAACATCGGGATGAGGCCAGCCTCGAAGAACACGTAGAACAGGAAGAGGTCCAGGGCGCAGAACACGCCGATCATCAGCGTTTCCAGCACCAGGAAGGCGATCATGTAGTCCTTGACCCGCTTCTCCACGCCGAAGCTCGCCAGGATGGCGATCGGCATCAGGAAGGTGGTCAGCATCACGAACAGCATGGAAATGCCGTCGACGCCCATGTGGTAGGCAATGCCGCCGCCGAGCCACTCGACCTTCTCGACCATCTGGAAGCCGGGATCGGCATTGTTGAACCCGATCCAGATCAGCGCCGACACCGCGAAGGTGACGAGCGTCGTCCACAGCGCGATCATGCGGATGTTGCGCACCGCGGCTTCGGAACCGTCGCGGATGAACAGGATCAGCAGCGCGCCGACCAGCGGCAGGAAGGTGACCGTGGAGAGGATGGGCCAGTCGGTCATGGTCAATTGCTCCCGAGCATCACCCAGGTGACCAGTGCGGCGACCCCGATGAGCATGGCGAAGGCGTAGGTTGTGATGTAGCCCGACTGCAGCCTGGCAATCCGTCCGGTGATGTCGAGCACACGCGCCGACACGCCGTCAGGCCCGAAGCCGTCGATCAGCCAGCCGTCGCCGCGCTTCCACAGGAAGCGGCCGAGCCACTTGGCCGGACGGACGAAGATCAGGTCGTAAAGCTCGTCGAAGTACCACTTGTTGAGCAGGAACGCGTAGAGGCCGCGATGGTCGGCAGCCAGCTGCTTCGGGGTTCCGGGCGAGCGAATGTAGAAATACCAGGCGGCGACGAAGCCGACGAGCATGGCGGCAAACGGCGAAGCCTTCACCCAGAACGGCGCCTCGTGAATATCGTGCAGGATGTGGTTGTCGGCCCCGGTGAACAGCGCCGTCTTCCAGAATTCGCCATAGCCCTCGCCGATGAACACGCCATGGAAGACGAGGCCGGCAAACAGGGCGCCGAGGGCCAGAACGCCGAGCGGGGCAAGCATGACCAGCGGGCTCTCGTGCACATGGTGCATGACCTCGTGGCTGGCGCGCGGCGTGCCGTGGAAGGTCATGAACACGAGGCGCCAGGAGTAGAAGCTGGTGAACACGGCGGCGAGCACCAGGAGCCCGAAGGCGATGCCGGCCGCGGCGCTGTGGCTCATGAAGGCGCTTTCGACGATGGCGTCCTTGGAGAAGAAGCCGGCGGTGCCGAGGATGGTGCCCGGAATGCCGAGGCCCGTCAGCGCCAGCGTGCCGATCATCATCATCCAGTAGGTCGTCGGAATGTGCGTGCGCAGGCCGCCCATGTTGCGCATGTCCTGCTCGTCCGACACCGCGTGGATCACCGATCCGGCGCCAAGGAACAGCAGCGCCTTGAAGAAAGCGTGCGTGAACAGGTGGAAGATCGCCGCGCCATAGGCGCCGACGCCGAGCGCCACGAACATGTAGCCAAGCTGCGAGCAGGTCGAATAGGCGATGACACGCTTGATGTCGTTCTGCACCAGGCCGACTGTCGCGGCAAAGAATGCCGTGAACGCGCCGACGATCGTGACCACGAGCAGTGCGGTGTGCGACAGCTCGAACAGCGGAGACAGGCGCGCCACCATGAACACGCCGGCCGTCACCATCGTGGCGGCATGAATCAGCGCCGACACGGGCGTCGGGCCTTCCATGGCGTCCGGCAGCCAGGTGTGCAGCGGCACCTGCGCGCTCTTGCCCATCGCGCCCATGAACAGGAGCAGGCAGACGACGGTGATGGCCGCCTGCTTGTCGAGCGACCAGCCGAGGAACGTCCAGACCGCCTCGCCGCCTTCCGCGCCATGGCCGCCGGCCGGCAGCCAGTTGGCCGCGCCGGCAAAGATGGTGTCGAACGAGATCGAGCCGAAAAGCACGAAGACGCCGAAGATGCCGAGCGCGAAGCCGAAATCGCCGACGCGATTGACGACGAAGGCCTTGATCGCCGCGGCATTGGCCGACGGCTTCTTGTACCAGAAGCCGATAAGCAGGTAGGAGGCGAGGCCGACGCCCTCCCAGCCGAAGAACATCTGCACCAGATTGTCGGACGTCACCAGCATCAGCATGGCGAAGGTGAACAGCGACAGGTAGGCGAAGAAGCGCGGCCTGTGCGGGTCCTCGTGCATGTAGCCGATGGAATATATGTGCACGAGGGCCGACACGGTCGTGACGACGACCAGCATGACGGCCGTCAGCGTGTCGACCCGGATCGACCAGGAGACATCGAGGTTGCCAGAGACGACCCACGAGATCAGCTTGATGCTCGGCACCTTCTGGTGTCCGACGCCGACCTGCCAGAACACGATCCACGAGAGAACGGCGGCGACGACGAGGAAGGTGCTGGTGATGAGCTCGGACGGACGGGCGCCGATGGCGCGGCCGAAAAAGCCGGCGACCAGTGCGCCGAGCAGCGGCAGGAAGACGATGGCGGTGTAGATCATTTGCCGCTCAGCCCTTCATCATATTGATGTCTTCCACCGCGATCGTGCCGCGGTTTCGGAAGTAGACGACGACGATGGCGAGGCCGATGGCCGCTTCGCCCGCCGCCACCGTGAGCACCAGCATCGCGAACAGCTGACCCACCAGATCACCCATCTGGCTCGAGAACGCCACGAAGTTGATGTTGACCGCGAGCAGCATCAGTTCGACCGACATCAGGATGACGATGACGTTCTTGCGATTGAGGAAAATGCCGAAGATGCCGATCGTGAACAGCATTGCGGCGACGATCAGGTAGTGGGTGAGGCCGATGTCCATGTGCGTCGCGTCTCCGATGCCTCACTTGCCGGCCGGGCTTGGGCTCGGGGCCGCGAAGCCCCAAATCCAGGTGCCGATCATGGCCAACGCCATGGCCAGCACGATGCCGCCGATGATCCAGTCGCGGGTCGTGGCGCGCCCCTCCGGGCCGGGCGCAGACTTCGCCTCGCGGCGCTTCTGCTCGGCGCGGCGCCGCGCCTCCTCGAGCGAGGTGATGTTGGACGGGCGCTCGCCGCCCGAGCCGTTCAAGCCCTTGGGACCGCTCATGCCCGCTCCTTCGCCTTGGGAGGCTCAGGGAACGTGTAGCCGCCCGACGCCACCTTGACGATCTCGATCGCCGTCGCGGGGCCGCGGGCATTCTGCGCCGAGATCGACTGGCGCTTGACGCCCTCCTTGTGGCGTAGCGTCAGCACGATGGCGCCGATCATGGCCACCAGCAGGATGAGGCCGGCGGCCTGGAAGTAGTAGACGAACGGCTCCTTGTAGAGG
>WPCK01115752.1_pt1 | contig 14999 bp, 12 predicted proteins | sample 5399851 | NCBI WGS metagenome assembly WPCK01 (sample SAMN12869471, study PRJNA574797) | sludge metagenome | isolation source: wastewater treatment of pH11 | place: China:Beijing | collected 2019-05-20
ATATAATGACAACGGAGGTTTTTTTATGAAAGTTTGTTTAAGCGCCGGAGGTACTGGCGGTCATATCTATCCTGCCATTGCCTTTGGTGAAGCTTGCCTAAAACGTGATTGGGAAGTCATCTATGTTGGAAATGCATCGAACATGGAAGGTGCTTTAACGAAAAAACATGGAATTGCTTTCCGTGGCATTTCAGCAAAGAGCATTACAGGTAATCCAGTCCAAAAACTGTATCGCATCGGATTACAGGTACTTTCGATTGTTCAGTCGTTAGGTATTTTACTAAAGGAAAAACCAGATATTGTGATTGGATTTGGTGGTTTTGTCACTGCTCCTGTAGTAATCGCAAGCTATCTTCTAAACATCCCAGTCTTACTTCATGAGCAGAATGCAATTCCTGGTAAAGCGAATCTAAAACTTCAGTCCTTTGCCAAAGGGGTTGTCACGTGCTACCCGACCACAGAGTCCCTGTTTCGTATTAAATCCAGATTTATTGGCAATCCTCGGGCGACGATTGCTTCAGAAAACAAGAAAAACCCGGATATATTAAATCAATATAAACTTGAAGAATCAAAACCACTGGTACTTATCGTCATGGGGTCACTGGGTTCACTCAGTGTCAATGAGATTTTGATTGAGTTTTCCAAGTTGGTCGAACATTCGACCGACATCCAATATGTTATTGTTTTAGGTCGTCGGTTTTATGATTCCATGATTAGGAAGTTTTCCACTTCGTCTACTGTGCATGTCATCGATTATGTTGAGCAGATTGATTTATTGCCATATGTGGATGTCATGGTGGCACGAGCTGGTGCAACTTCAGCGGCGGAAATGTTGGCGATGGGCGTGCCTTCCATTCTGATTCCAAGTCCATTTGTGCCGAATGATCATCAGCGTCACAATGCCTTGGTTCTTGAGCAAAGTCATGCATCGATGATGCTGGAAGAAAAGGACTTAGATGCACAAACCCTTAAAGATAAGATTGAATCACTTGTGTATCATCCACAAGTTATGGAGCAAATGAGTATCAATGCCAGAAAGCTGGCTAAGCCTCACGCCATTGAAGAAATGATGGCATGGGTAGAAGACATGGTGAAATCATGAATATTGTAGAAAGACTTAAAGAATTTGGGGAAGTATACACAGATGTACCCTTAAAACATTGTACAACACTGCGTTTAGGTGGTGAAGCAGCCATGATGCTTCATGTGTCTAGTCTTACAGCCCTTTTCAGTGCTCATCAGTATCTGCTGAGTAAGCAGATTCCATACAAAGTCATTGGAAAGGGTAGCAATCTTTTATGTAGTGATGATCGCTATGAAGGCTGCATCATTCGTCTTGACCGCAAAGTCCATCATCACTATGTCATAAATGAAAGTGTTTGGGTTGAGGCAGGCGCCTCGGTAGTTTCCCTAGCTTTTGCGTTGGCTAAAGTTCACCTGGCTGGATTTGAGTGGGCGAGTGGTATTCCTGCGACTATGGGTGGTGCAATCGCCAATAATGCTGGAGCTTATCATCAGTGTATGGCTGATCATATCATTGAAGTTTTAGTAAGCACTCCGAAAGGACTTCTTACTCTATCCAAAGAAGAATGCAAATTTTCCTATCGGGACTCCATTTTTCATCATCAACCGGATTGGGTCATTTTGGCAGCCAAACTTACCTTTTCGAAGGGTAATTATCGAGACATTATGGATCTGATTAAACTTCGTCAGCAACGAAGAATGAGCTCACAGCCGTTGGAGTTTCCAAGTGCAGGAAGTACATTCCGTAATTTTGAAGATCTGAGTGCGTGGAAATGTATCGAAGAAGCCGGATGCAAAGGATTGCGTGTCGGTGGAGCACAGGTTTCGTTGAAGCACAGCAATTTTCTAGTGAATGTGGACGATGCGAGTGCAATGGATATGCTACAATTAATTGAAGAAGTAAAAAGTAAGGTCTTGGCTACGTGTGGTCGAGAACTGATTCTGGAAGTGGAGCGATTCAATTGGAACAAAAAGATGCAATAAGTTCAGTTACTGAAAGTCTTAAAGCGCGTAAACGCCAAAAAAGACAGAAACTGCTTCGCATTTACATGTGGCGGTTTTTTATCCTGTCACTGATTGCCAGTACTACAGTGGCTCTTCATCAAGTGGATGTCTCATCCTACACTCGCGTATCTGATATCATCGTCAGTGGTCATCAGTCGCTTAACAGTTCTTCGATCATTGAGCGAAGTGGTGTTAAACCCGGTCAGCGGGTCTGGCTGATTCACGATTTCTTTCAAAGGCAACGTTGGAGTCAGATGCCACTTATCCGTAAGGCAAAAGTAACAACCAAAGGGACGATGGTACTGATTTCCATTGAAGAGCATCGCATACTTGGACAACTTCAGAATTCACAGCATGTTTTGCTTCAAAACGGTCAAACGATGGATCAGGAATCACTCAACCTTCATCTTCGAGCCAACACATTGATTGTCGGCTTTGAGGACGCCGTTTTGCAGGAAAAACTAGCGAAATCATTTGAAAAGGTTCATGATGGTGTTATGATGTATATATCAGAAATTCACCGTACTTCCGTATCCTATGATGATGCAATGATCATGCTTCTTTTGGATGATGGAAATCGCGTCTATACCGATTTTGCAGGTATTGAGTTGATGAATGAGTATCGTTTGATCCTAAATCATCTGAAACCAGAGAATAAATGCATCTGGTTGGATGCACTCACACGGGCCGCAAGCAGTGTCCCATGTGATGGAAATGATTGAATACTTTGACGTTCAATGAATTTCTGTTATAATGATTAGGCAACTGAATAGGAGGATCCTTATGGGAATTGAAAGAACAACAAATTTAGGCAATATCAATATTTCTGAAGAAGCTATCGCTACCTTAGCGGGTGGTGTTGTTTCAGAATGTTATGGTGTTGTTGGAATGGCTTCCCAAAAAATCTTGAAAGATGGATTGGCAGAGCTACTTAAAAAAGAAAACTACTCGCGGGGCGTCGTCGTTCGCAAGGGCGAAGAAGGTTATGAGCTGGACTTGTACATTGTGATAAGTTTTGGAGTGAAAATTACCGAAGTCGTCAGTGAAGTACAGAAAAAAGTTAAATACATGTTAGAAAAGACCTTAGAACAGGATTTTGATAAAATCAACGTTTATGTTCAAGGTGTGAAAGTGATTGGTTAATTCAATGGCTTTAAGTAAATTGGATGGAAAACAGTTTAAAGCCATGATTGAAAGTGGTGCAAACCACTTATCAAATCGACATCACGAAATTGATGCTTTAAACGTATTCCCCGTTCCGGACGGTGATACTGGAACCAACATGCATTTAACTTTTTCTTCGGGGGTCAAAGACTCACTTAATATCCATAGTGATCATGTAGGTGATATCGCTAAGGGGCTTTCGAAGGGCTTACTTATGGGTGCACGCGGAAATTCAGGCGTCATCCTTTCTCAAATCTTCCGTGGTTTCTATCAAAGCATTGATGGGAAACCATTTGTGACAGCACTTGATATGGCACATGCATTCGTTAAGGGGAGCGAAATTGCATACAAAGCTGTCATGCGTCCTGTAGAGGGGACGATATTAACTGTGCTTCGCGAATCTGCTTGCTATGCACAGAAGTTTGCGATTGAAAATCCTGAGATTGATGTTATTACATACATGGATTATTTAATCAAGGAAGCGCACGTATCACTTCAAAATACACCTGAGTTACTGCCAGTTTTAAAGGAAGTCGGTGTTGTGGATAGCGGTGGTGCTGGACTCGTTGTCATCTTTGAGGGTTTCAGATATTCGCTGATTGGCTCTCCAGTGGCAGCGGTCGAAACCGTTGAACACGGTGGCAGTGCTCAATTGTCCATGGAAAATGATGAATTTGGCTATTGTACAGAGTTTATTATCCGTATTGAACCTGAAAAAATGGATTTCTTCTCTGAAGATAAGCTTAAAAAAGGATTATCCCGTCTGGGTGATTCGATTGTTGTGGTTCAGGATGAAGATATTGTTAAGGTACATATTCATACACTGACACCGGGGGATGCATTGAACCTGGCGCAGCGTTATGGAGAATTTGTTAAACTAAAAATTGAAAACATGCAGGAACAACATGCGGCGATTCTTGAAGGAAGTCATGGACATGGCACTTCTGAAAAACCTGCAGCACCTCGCAAGAAATATGCCATTGTGGCAGTAGCAGCAGGCGATGGAATTAAAACCATGTTTGAAGAACTCCGTGCTGACATTGTCATCAATGGTGGACAAACGATGAATCCATCAACCGAAGACTTCGTTGCTGCGATTCAGTCATTGAATGCTGAACACATCTTTGTACTTCCAAATAACTCCAATATCGTTTTGGCTGCCCAACAGGCAGAGTCGGTTTGTGAAGAGCAAAACGTACATGTACTGATCACCAAGAGCATTCCACAGGGTTTGTCTGCTTGCATCATGTTTAATCCAGAAGTTTCCTATGAAGATAATTTGCAGGAAATGTCTGCTGCGATTGCGCATGTGAAGACAGGGCAGGTCACTTATGCCATCAAGGACACCGTCATCGATGGACAAGAAATCAAGGCAAATGAGTACATGGGCATTGTCGAAAAGAAAATTGTCGTGTGTATCAAAGATCGACTCGAAGCAACCAAAATCATGGTTAATGAGCTGATTGATTCAGATGCTGAAATTGTCACTCTCATTTATGGAAATGATGTCAGTGAAGATGAGGCAAATGAAATCAGTGAATATATTACATCAAAATACAATGTAGAAGTTGAAGTTCATGAGGGTAAACAACCTGTCTATAGCTTCATAGTAGGTGTTGAATAAAAGGGCTTTAAGCCCTTTTTTCTCAAGGAGGACTCATGGCACGTCCATTTACTGACCGTCAGAAAGACATTATCACACTCTATTCAAAAGAAACCAGCAATCAGATGCTCCGTCTGGTTCCTTTACGCTATGAGTATTATGAAGCAACGGATGAAGATACGTTGCTGACAGGCAGTTCCATTGTTCTTGAGGGTAGAATCACATCTCCACTTCAAACGGTTCGGTATCGGGGTAAGCAATCGGTAACACGCTTTACCTTTTCGACTGAATCCAATGATTACAAAGTGAGTATTTTTAATCGTCCATGGTTAAAATCGCCTGATGAAAAGACATCGGTTGTAGTCAAAGGTCGATATGATGGTTCACAACGCATCACAGCGTCCAATGTTCTTTTTACAACACTTTCACAGCAACCAAGTGTTGTTCCAGTATATCCTTTAAAAGAAGGTGTCAAACAACGGGATTTACGGGCAATTATAGCTAAAACCTACCAGAACTGTAAAGATGAATTTTCCGATCAGATACCTGATTATTTAAGGAAGAAATACCGCTTAAGCTCCTTATCGTCGGCGATACGAATGCTTCATTTTCCTCAAAACCCACAGGAGGTTTTGCAAGCAACCCGAACATTTAAATATCAGGAGTTTTTAAGGTACATGACGGAAGTCACGCTCCGCAAGAAAATGGGTATGTACAAAAAATTAACACCCTATAGCATATCGGAGAGCAAACTCGAGGCATTTATAAAATATCTGCCTTTTGAACTTACCGTTGATCAGCAAATGGTTACGCAAGAGATTATCTCTGATATGACTTCTGATGTTCGGATGTCACGCTTATTGCAGGGGGATGTTGGAAGTGGCAAGACGGCAGTTGCAGCGATTGTAGCGTATGCGGTTACCCTAGGCAGTAAACAGGTTGCGATATTGGCCCCAACCGAATTGCTGGCAACGCAGCACCTGAAATCCTTTAAACAGTTCTTTAAGAATGTGGATGTCGTTATCGAAGGTTTGTATGCTTCCATGCCCAACTCAGTTCAATTAGATGTGATTGAACGTTGCAAGAAGAAACAGGTTGATATTCTTATCGGAACCCATTCTATTTTTCAGGACCGTATTTTTTTCAGTGATTTAGGCCTAGTCATTGTGGATGAGCAACATCGTTTTGGCGTAAGGCAACGTCAGATGCTCTATGAAAAGGGAACATCTGTCGATGTTCTGATGATGAGTGCAACACCGATCCCTCGAACACTAGCTTCCACACTATTTGCGGATATGGATGTTAGTACCATCGAAACCATGCCTTCTGGACGAAAAAAAATTGTAACCACACTCATTAAAGAGAATAGCATCCGGTCCATTCTGGATACACTGATTGACCTGGTACAGGCTAAGAATCAGATTTATGTGGTTTGTCCAACCATTGTCGAAAGCGATGCACTCAATGTTAAAAGTGTAACGACCATTGCGGCTTCGCTCAAAGCGGCGATGGGCCATTTGTGGCGAATTGAAGCTTTGCATGGTCAACTGAAAGCAACAGAAAAAGAAGCCATTATGAATCAGTTTTCTGCAGGAAACATTGATGTTTTGGTATCTACAACAGTGATTGAAGTTGGTGTGGATGTCAAACAGGCCAATATCATGATTATCTATGATGCTCACCGTTTTGGTCTTTTGCAGTTGCATCAGTTGCGTGGACGAATTGGTCGTAACCAGTCGCAAGCCTATTGCTATCTGCTAACTTCTTCAAGTGACCCTTTAAGTTTAACCCGACTTCAGACACTGGTTGATAGTGACAATGGCTTTCATATTTCCATGCAGGATCTTGCTTTGCGTGGACCAGGTGATTTGCTTGGTATCAAACAGAGTGGATTGCCTCAGTTTATGATGGGGGATATCGTCAATGATCAGCACATCTTGACCATTGCAAAGGAAGATGCCTATAAGATTGTCTATAGTGAAAACATTGAGGATGTTCAGTATGTCAACTGGGTATTAAATCAGGAAAATAGTGAAACATTTTTTGAATGATAGTGTATAATGAAACTATAAGGGAGAGTACACATGAAATTAGGAATTGACTTGATGGGATCCGATTTAGGACCCTCAGAACTGCTGAAAGCGGTTGTGCGATTTTTAAACGATTATCCAGTGGATATCGTTGTTTACGGTAGTGACGAACCTATGATACATCATCAAAGACTTACATGGGTCAAAACCAGTCAGGTGATGGAAATGGAAGATGGTCCGATGGCGATTCGCCGAAAAAAAGATGCCAGTATGGTGGTTGCGGTTGAAGATTGTATCGCAAACAAAACGGATGCAGTTATCAGCGCAGGATCGACAGGTGCGCTACTAAGTGCTGCTGTTTTACTATCAAAACCATTACCGTCCATTGAGCGTCCTGCTTTGCTTGCCAACATACCCAACGCAAAGCAAACCGTTTCTGTCTTTTGTGATATGGGAGCAAATTCGTCCAATACACCAGACCAGCTTGCTCAGTTTGCCATTCTTGGGCACATTTACGCAAAATCCATGAATCATATTAACCAACCAACCGTTGGTCTTTTGAACATTGGCTCAGAGCAGAAAAAAGGTGATGAACTTCATCAGGAAGCTTTCAAGAAAATCAAAGCATTAAGTCAACTGAATTTCGTTGGCAATTTGGAGGGTCGAGATCTGTTAAGTGGAAACGTCGATGTCATTGTTACGGATGGATTTAGTGGAAATATTGCACTAAAAACCGTTGAAGGAACGGTTAGTGCTTTTGGTCAGCTCATTAAAGAGGCGATTATGTCGACATTCCTTACCAAAATTGGTGGGCTGTTGATCAAAAAATCACTTAGTATCAAGAAAGATCGCTATGACTATCGCAAACATGGTGGCGCGATGCTTGCGGGTGTTCATCACCCAATCATCAAAGCCCATGGATCATCCGATCAGGAGGCTTTCTATCATGCCATTCGTCAGGCTTATCAGATTGTTGAGGCTCAGGTTATCGAGAAAATGAAGAGGGAATTTGAATGAGTATCATTGAATTTCTAGCCTCCAAAGGGATCGAGTGTCAATCTAGTTTCTTGTTGGAAAGGGCCTTTGTTCATACGTCGTTTGTTAATGAAAACCGAAGTGAGAAACATGATAATGAACGTCTTGAGTTTATGGGTGATGCTGTTCTTGAACTTTGGGTTTCTCATCGGTTGTATCAGGTAAAGCCGAGATTAAAGGAAGGGCAAATGACAACCATTCGTGCTCAGCTGGTGTGTGAGGAATCACTTGCTGCTTATACACGTCAGCTACAACTCAAACAGTTTCTTAAGTTGGGCGTTGGTGAGGAGAAGAGTGGTGGACGGGACCGTGATTCTATTTTAGCCAATCTATTTGAAGCCTTTCTTGGGGCATTGTACATTCAGTGTGGTATGGAGGCAGTAGATGTTATCTGTCAGGAAGTCATTTCTCCTCAACTCAAAGACATCAAACAACTTGAAATCACAGATTTTAAGACCCGTCTTCAGGAGTTTGTTCAATCAGATACTCGAAAAACCGTGGTTTATGAAGTTGTTCGCCAGCATGGTCCTTCCAATCAGCCGGAGTTTGAAGTGGTCGTTAAACTCGATAGCATCATTTTGGGTAAAGGGAAGGGCAATAGCAAGAAAAAGGCGGAGCAGCAGGCTGCCAAAGCAGCGTTTACCAAGTTAGTTCGCTAAGCAGTACATCAAAAAGGAGAACAACTATGATACGTCCAATAATTATACATAATGATCAACTTGTGATGGAGGTATCTCCCATCGGAGCGTCGCTGATTTCACTGGTTGACAAGTATCTTAGTAAAGACATTCTCGTGAGTGTCAAACGACAACATGACATCGCAACCAATGACAAGTATTTTGGAGCAACAGTGGGCCGGTGTGCTAATCGGATTGCTTTTGGAAAGTTTACGTTGGATGGAAAACCCATTCAACTTGAAGTGAATAATGGTATTCATCATCTTCATGGCGGATCAAATGGATTGCACCGGAAAGTTTTTGATGTCAAAGAAGTGACCAATGATTCAGTGACTTTGACCACTGAAGTCTTTGAAACAGATGATGGTTATCCGGGAAATGCGAAGATTCAGGTGAAATATCGCTTACATTCAAATCAGTGCATCATTGAACTTTCAGCTTCTTCTGATCAGAAAAGTATCATGAATCTGACAAATCATGCCTATTTCAATGCAAACTTCTCAGGAAACATTGAAGATCAGCAGGTGTATGTCAATGGTTCATCATTTTATGAGGTGGATGAAACAGGTTGTACTACGGCTAAGCAAATTGATGTAACAGACACACCCTTTGATTTGCGTACTCCCATTCGATTAATTGATGTACTTGGAAAGAATCATCCTCAGTTAAGCTTAGCTTTGGGGATTGATCACCATTTTCCGATTGATGGAGAAGGTCTTCGAAAAGCAGCCACACTTTTAGGAGATGCGGTTGAAATCAATGTCTATACAGATGCACCTGGCATTCATGTGTATACTGGGAACTATCTGGATGGATGCGATCACAATGGGTATGGAAAAGTGATTTCAAAAAGAGATGGGATATGTTTTGAGGCTCAATCGCTTCCGAATGCAGTGAATATTGATCCAGCATCAGCACCTTGGATTGATATTGACAATCCATTTTCTAGAACGATTATTTATGAATGTAATGGGAGGAAACAATGAGAAAGCACGAGTTGTATACCTGGCTTGAAACAGATGCATTTGTTGAATCGGTGAAGGGATGTGCATATAAAGACATTGAAGCTCAACGTAAACGTTATAAGCACGTCTTTGATGCCTTTGTTGAGAAGTTTCATGTTTCAACTGAGGATGAAATCCATGTCTTTTCTACTTCGGGGCGCTGTGAAATTGGTGGGAATCATACAGATCATCAGTATGGACGGGTTCTTGCTGCTGCCATTGACAAGGATCTGATTGCCTTTGTCAAAACATCGAGTTTGCCTGTGGTTTCTGTCTATTCTACAGGATTTGGGATGATTGAATGTAAACTGGATGATTTGCGTGTTTCGAGCGATGAATATTATACTTCTTCAGCGCTGATTCGTGGAATTGCACATAAGATGAGTGAAAAAGTAACGATTTCAGGTTTAGATATTATGATGGATTCACAGGTAGCTACCGGTTCGGGAATGTCTTCTTCAGCCGCATTTGAAGTGCTTATGGGTACCATTTTTAATCATGTCTTGGCTGATCAGCCATTTACAGCGGTAGAGATTGCTCAGATTGGTCAGTTTGCGGAAAATGTCTATTTTAATAAGCCGTGTGGTCTGATGGATCAGATGGCTGCATCTGTGGGAGGGTTTGTGTCCATTGATTTCTATGATCCAGCTGTCCCTGTAGTGGAAAAAATAGATGTATCATTTGATGAGTCACATTTAAAGCTTGTACTGATTGATACCAAGGGTTCGCATGCTGGATTATCGGATGAATATGGATATATGCCAAAAGAGATGAAAGAGGTTGCTGCTCTTTTAGGTGAGCAGGTATTGAGTCGAGTTACATTAGATCAGTTTCTTAAGCATTGTGCTTCACTTCGACATAAGGTGAGTGATCGGGCTCTTTTGCGCAGTTATCATTTTTTAAAAGAAACAGAGCGGGCAAAACTTCAGGCACAGGCATTAAATCAGCGCAACTTTCAACAGTTTCTTGACCTTGTCAATGAATCGGGAAGATCAAGTTTCATGTATCTTCAAAATGTGATTACTTCCGGAGCGGTTGATGAGCAGCCGTTGGCATTGGCTTTAGCGCTTGTGGAAGCGATATTAAAGACAGAAGGTGCCTATCGCGTGCATGGTGGTGGACTCGCTGGTTCAATTCTTGCATTTGTTCCGCAGGATAAAGTAAATCAGATTCAGGAAGTGATGGAAGGTGTATTTGGGGCTGATGCTGTTGTGATACTGAATCTGCGTAGCATCGGATCAACAAAAATAATTTAAGGAGAAACTATGGCTAAGATACTTTCAAAAGAATACTTGCATCCGACCATTGTACTGATGGATATTGCTTCTGAGCGGATTGCAAAAAAGGCTCAGGCAGGCCATTTTATTATGCTTCGCATCGATGATCAGGGTGAACGATTTCCTTTAACTATTGCGGATAAGGACATACAAGCAAATAGTATTCGGATTATTTTTCAAACCATTGGTCGCAGTACCCGAAAACTCGCTGAAATGAATGTAGGGGATGACATTTTGGATGTTGTGGGTCCATTGGGCTCACCGATTGAACTACCCGATATCCAACGAGTAGCCGTTGTGGGTGGTGGTGTTGGATGTGCGATTGCCTATCCATTTGCCAAAAGTCAATTCGAAATGGGCAGACACGTGGATTTTATTGCCGGATTTCGCAGTAAAGAACTGATCTTTCTTGAAGAAGATATGCGTAAGGTTAGTACAACGTTAACCATGACTACGGATGATGGCAGTTATGGCCGTCAGGGATTTGTGACTGAGGTATTAAAAGAACTGATTGAGTCGGCGTCCATCGATGCGATTGTGGCGATTGGTCCGCTTCCTATGATGAAAGCTGTCAGTGATGTTTCCAGACCGTATGGTATTAAAACAATCGTATCATTGAATCCTATCATGATTGATGGTACGGGTATGTGTGGCGGATGCCGTGTCACTGTCGATGGAAAAGTCAAGTTTGCGTGTGTGGATGGTCCGGAATTTGATGGACATCAGGTTGATTTTGACGAACTGATTGTTCGTAATCGTTCCTATAGGGAAATTGAAGCTCATCAGTGTCGACTTGACGAGGAGGTTGCTCATGCAAAAGACTAAAAATCCAATGCCTATGCAAGATCCGATAGTTCGTCAGAATAATTTTTCTGAAGTGGCTTTAGGATATACATGGGAAGAGGCGTTGAGGGAAGCTGAACGCTGTTTGCAGTGTAAGCACAAGCCATGTGTCACAAGCTGTCCAGTGAATGTGAGTATTCCTGAGTTTATACAGGCGATTTTGGATAAAGATATCAATAAAGCCGCAGAAATCATTTATGAAACCAATTGTTTTCCTTCCATTTGTGGTCGTGTGTGTCCGCAGGAAGTTCAGTGCGAGAAAACGTGTGTTATGGGGATACGGAATGAACCGGTAGCTATTGGACGTCTGGAGCGCTTTGTAGGTGACCTAGCGCAGGTTAAATCAACGATTACTCCGGTAGCTAAGGGGAAAGTTGCGATTGTTGGTTCAGGTCCAGCGGGTCTTGCCTGTGCCTATGACTGTGCGAAGGCCGGTTTGGATGTCACTGTTTTTGAAGCATGGCATGATGTTGGGGGAGTATTACGCTATGGTATTCCTGAGTTTAGATTACCTAAGAAAATTGTAGATCGTGAGATTGATACTTTACGTGATTTACACGTTAAGTTTGAAGTCAACACAGTGATTGGAAAAACACTGAGTTGTGACGATTTGTTTGATATGGGATTTGATGCCATGTTCTTAGGGACTGGTGCGGGACTTCCTAAGTTTCTTGGAATCAAAAATGAAGGGGCTGTGGGTGTGCTTTCTGCCAATGAGTTTCTGACTCGCGTCAATTTTATGAAAGCAAATCAGAAAGGATATGATACACCGATTTTGCAAGGTAAAGATGTCGTAGTCATCGGTGGTGGAAATGTCGCAATGGACTCGGCCCGCTGTGCACGTCGTCTTGGCTATAAAACCACCATTGTTTACCGTCGGGCCATGGAGCAGCTTCCTGCTCGCCACGAAGAGATTGAACATGCGATTGAAGAGGGAATTGAATTTTCCATTCTTCACAATCCGGTTGAATTTTTGAAGGATGATCAGGGACGTGTTTCCGGTGTGGTCGTTGATCAGATGGTGCTTTCCGATGTGGATGAGTGGGGTAGACGTGGTGTGGTCAGTGCCAATAAACCTTTAAAGACGATTAAAGCAGATACGGTAATTGTTGCGATTGGTACATCACCGAATCCAATTATTACGCGATGTACTGCTGATTTAAAGACACAGCGCAATGGAACCCTTGTTGTGGATGAAAGCCTTCAAACCACCATTTCTCATATATATGCGGGTGGAGATGCAGTCACTGGAGCTGCGACGGTTATCGAGGCTTTAGGTGCTGGTAAAAAAGCTGCCGCTTCTATTATTGCCGATTTGTCAACATAAGTTAAACATAAGAACTCCTCGATTTGATTGGGTAGTTCTTTTCTTTTTGACTATCATAATCAGGTCGAAAATGGTAGAATATAAGTCAAAGGAAGTGAATAGAGTGTCGAATTTTCAGTTAACTTCATTACTTACAACTCTCGGGTTCTCTTTAGAACAACAATCTCCGTTTTCGGATGCTACACTAGAGAAACCCGTTTTTGTGTCAAATAAAAAGCAATTGAGGCTGGTTTTACATAACCCAACCCCATTGCCTTTTTTCGCTTACCAAGCATTTGTGGATGGTCTGCAAAAGTCTTTTAAGGTTGAGGTCATCCTTGCTGTCCTTACCAAAAATCCTTCAATTCAACTCGCAGAGCTACAGCAGTATATTCGGTATTATTTATCGAATTCTGATTCACATTATCGATTTAAAGATGTTCTCATTCGCCAGAATATTGATCAAATTGATTGTCTTGTGGATCAGCAGGATCAGCCTTTTTTTGCGGATATCTTAAAGCAGCTTGATCAGTTTTTACTGACTTGCGGCTTTTCGGTTTCTACCAAAATGGCTTGTGATACTGCTGTAACAACGATGAAGGAGTTTATTAAACCTCAGGATGAACCTAAGCCGATCGTTGCCAAGAAAACATCTTCTTTTCGTCGTAGAAAGAGGGAAGATGCATTGTTAGTTTCCATTAAGGATATTGCTGAGCCAATTACCAATGTCAAAATTGAAGGTGAGGTGTTCCATATTGAGTCGCGCTTCGTGGCCAATGGTGAACAGCTCCTTCAGATGTTTTATGTCAGTGATCAAAGCGATTCGATTACGTGTAAACGATTCGCCCGAAGTATTGAAGATCAAAATGAGTGCAATGAACTTTCGATTGGTGATGTTGTGTCTGTAATGGGTGATATTCAGTATGATACCTTTTCACGTGAACTTGCGTTTATGGCTCGTCAGGTTGATATTGTATCTTCCAGTGTACAACCGGTTGATACCGCGGCTATCAAACGTGTCGAATGGCATGCTCATAGCAAAATGTCTGAAATGGATGCGGTAAGTACCGTAGAAGAGTTAATTGAACAGGCATTTGCATATGGTCATCCTGGGGTAGCAATTACTGATCACATGGTTGTACAGGCGTTTCCAAAAGCGCAGTCTGCAGTAAGGAAGCTCAAGAAAAAGTATCCAGATCAACCGTTTAAGATGATTTATGGTGTTGAAATGAACATGGCAGAATCATCGTTGCAGCTGGTGAGTCAATCAAAGGGTCAAAGGCTTCGGGATATGACAATGGTTGTTTTCGACCTTGAAACAACCGGTCTTTCTGCCCGATATGATCATATCATTGAATTTGGTGCGGTTAAAATCGTGGCTGGTCAAATCGTCGATCGAGTTCAGTTTTTTATCAAACCTCCAGTAGAAATTCCACCTTTCATCACTGAAAAGACGAATATCCGAAATGAGGATGTGATGAATGCCTTAACGATTGACCAATTGATGCCTAAAATCCTTTCGTTTATGGGTGATCATGTGTTAGTTGCACATAATGCTTCCTTTGATATTCGATTTATGAATGAAAACTTACGTCGGATGCAGTTAGCACCGCTTAAAAATACAGTGATTGATACCTTGGATACAGCCCGTGCCCTTATTAAGGATCGTAAAGCGTTTAAATTGGGTAAAGTTGCACGCTATTATCAGATTCCTTATGATGAAGATGTGGCTCACAGAGCCGATTATGATGCTGAGATTGCGGGTTTTGTGGTAATTTCGCTACTTAAGGATGCTGTGAATCGTGGATGCGTCACTGTGGATGATTTACAGAATGTTCAGGATCAGGATGCATTTAAGAGTGTTATGCGTAAACATGTGAATGTCATTGCAAAGAATCAGGAGGGTTTAAAAAGTCTTTTTGAGTTGGTGACACTTTCTCACACGGACTATCTGGCTTTCTTTGGTAAAGCCAATTCTAAAAAAGAGGAAGAAGAGTTTATGGCAGAACCGAGAATTATTCGGGAAGAGATT
>WPCK01323567.1_pt1 | contig 14965 bp, 9 predicted proteins | sample 5399851 | NCBI WGS metagenome assembly WPCK01 (sample SAMN12869471, study PRJNA574797) | sludge metagenome | isolation source: wastewater treatment of pH11 | place: China:Beijing | collected 2019-05-20
CGACGAACTGGACCATCGGATGAGGGTCGCGGTCAAGCGTCAATTGCTCTCGGATGTGCCCGTGGGGTTCTTTCTGTCTGGAGGTCTCGATTCCAGTCTGATTGTCGCCATGGCGAGGCAGGAGACATCGGCGAAACTGAATTGCTTCACCATCGATACAGGCGCGGGGAAGATGGATGGCGACGCAACCGATCTCGCTTACGCGATCCGGGTTGCGGAACATCTTGGCGTCAACCTGCACAGGATTCCTGCAACCGCCGGCCTTGTCGAGCAATTTGATGACGTTATCTGGCACCTCGACGAGCCCCAGGCCGATCCTGCCTGCGCGCTGGTCGAACAGATCGCGCGGGCAGCGCGAAGCCTGGGTTCCGTCGTTTTGCTGAGTGGAGCAGGGGGAGACGATCTGTTTTCCGGTTACCGCCGCCATCAGATGTTGCGGCTGGAGTGGCTGTCGCGGCCGCTTTCCGGGCAATTGGGAAGTCTGATGAAACGGGCCATGCACAGCTTGCCCTTGCCTGGTGCGGCGGGCCGACGATTTCGAAAGGCGGCCAATGGCTGGGGTATGAGCCAGCTCGATCGAATGTGCTCATGGTATTTGTGGACGGATCCAGACACGGCCGGCGATTTGCTTTCCCCTGAATTTGTCGGGGTTTCGCGGACCAACTGGTGTCAGTATCTCAAGGATTCGCTGGCAAACATCCCGGACGAACACGAAGACCTCAACCGGATGTTGTATTGGGATCTGAAGTACTTTCTGACGGATCACAATCTCAATTACACCGACAAGATGGGCATGGCTGCCGGCGTCGAAATTCGAGTCCCCTTTCTGGATCTGGAACTCGTCGACTTCGCCTGCCATTTGCCCGTCGACATGAAAATGCGGGGCTGGACAACAAAGTACCTTTTACGTAAAGTCGCCGGCAAATACCTGCCTCGCGACGTGATCTATCGCCCCAAGACCGGTTTTGGCGCTCCCCTTCGACAATGGCTGAATGCCGGAAAGCTTGATGAGCCGATCCGGCAATTGCTGGAAGCCGGAGGAGTTACTGCGCAAATTCTCGATTTGAACAATGTCCGGGCTTTTGTGGACCGAACCAGAAAGAACCGGGTGGATGGGGCGTATACCGTGTTTACGTTACTGGCGTTCCATTCCTGGCTGAAACAATTTGTGGGCTGAGCAAGTTGAGCATGAACGGAAAATTTGACATTTGCGTGATGGGTCTGGGATATATCGGGCTCCCTACCGCTTCCATTCTGGCAACGAGAGGCAAAAAGGTTCTCGGAGTTGACGTCGTTCCATCCGTTGTCGAAACGATCAACGAGGGACGGATCCATATCGAGGAGCCCGACCTGGATATTCTGGTTCGCGCTGCGGTACAAAGCGGGAATCTGCGAGCCGCCACCCGTCCGGAACCGGCAAGCACTTTTATAATCGCCGTACCCACACCGTTTCGACATGGAAGCGAAGGGCATCTTCCCGACCTGTCTTTTGTAGAATCGGCAGTGAGGGCGATTGCCGGGGTGGCAGAGAAAGGGAATCTGATCATTCTCGAATCGACCAGTCCGGTCGGCACAACCGAATTGATGCGGGACTGGCTGCTCGACGAACTTGGCGAGGGGGCGTCGGCCGAAGATTACCTGTTCGCGCATTGTCCAGAGCGGATCTTGCCCGGACAAATGCTGAAAGAACTGGTCAGCAATGACCGGATCATGGGGGGCCTGACGCCGGAGGCTGCGGAAAAGTCGCGCGAGCTTTATGAGACCTTTTGCACGGCAGAATTTTTCCTGACGGACAGCAGGACGGCCGAATTGGCCAAGTTGACGGAAAACTCCTATCGGGATGTCAACATCGCCTTTGCCAACGAGTTGTCCATGATCTGCGATGAGCTGGAGATTGATGTCTGGGAGTTGATACGGCTTGCCAACCGGCATCCCCGGGTTGACATCCTCAACCCGGGACCGGGAGTGGGCGGGCATTGTATCGCTGTCGATCCATGGTTTATTGTCGCGGCGTGCCCGGGCACATCGAAGCTGATCCGAACAGCGCGGCAGGTCAATGATCGCAAGCCGGAGTATGTCCTCGAAAAGATTCGCGAGCGGGCAGGACGTTTTCGCCAGCCGGTCATTGCCTGCCTGGGCCTGGCGTTCAAGGCGAACGTCGACGATCTGCGTGAGAGTCCCGCCTTGCACATCGCCGAAAAACTTGCCGACGAATACCAGGACCGGCTGCTGGTTTGTGAACCGCACATAAACGAATTGCCTCCGACCCTGCAGGGCAAGGCGGCTCTTGTCGATGCCGAAACCGCAATCAGTCGCGCCGACATCGTCGTCTTGCTCGTCGATCATAAGCCTTTCAAGCAGCTCTCCAGGCGGATCCTCGATCAACGAGTGGTGATCGACACGAGAGGTTGCTGGAAGCAATCAGCGGCCCGATGATGAAACAGATACTGCAAAACCTCGGTAACGGCGAAACATTGCTCGCCGAAGTTCCCCGTCCCGCACGGGGAAGTGGCTCCGTTCTCGTGGAAACCACGCGTTCGCTTGTTTCGCTGGGAACGGAAAAGATGTTGATCGAATTCGGCAAGGCCGGCTGGATCGCCAAGGCCCGTTCGCAGCCGGACAAGGTCAAACAAGTGCTTCAGAAAATCCGCACCGATGGGCTTTGGGCCACGCTCGATGCCGTGAAGGCGAAGCTCGACACCCCCATTCCGCTTGGCTACTGCAATGTCGGAATTGTTCGCGAGACCGGTGAACATTCATCGTTTCGTCCCGGAGATCGCGTGATTTCGAACGGAAACCATGCCGAATGGGTCGCGGTACCCGAAAACCTGACTGCGAAAATCCCCGACCGCGTGAGCGATGAGACAGCTGCGTTCGCTGTCGTCGCCGCGATTGGATTGCAGGGTATACGGCTCATTCAGCCTACACTTGGCGAGCGGATAGTCGTCAGCGGTCTTGGGCTGATCGGCCTTTTGTCGGTTCAGATTCTCAAAGCCAATGGCTGCCAGGTGCTGGGAATTGACCCTGACCCGCGAAAGCTTGCCCTCGCAAGGAGATTTGGCGCAGAGGTTGTCGACTTGTCGGCCGGGCAAGACCCGATTTCAGTTGCCGAACAGTGGAGCGCCGGAGCCGGAGTCGATGCAGTGCTGATCACGGCTTCGACGTCGGGTGACGAGCTGATTCACCAGGCTGCGACCATGTGCCGCCAGCGGGGAAGAATTGTGCTGGTTGGAGTTATCGGACTGAATCTGCGTCGCGCCGACTTTTATGAAAAGGAGATTACCTTTCAGGTCTCCTGTTCGTACGGACCAGGCCGCTACGACGACAATTACGAGAAGCGTGGCCTGGACTATCCCGTCGGCTTTGTTCGTTGGACGGAGAAGCGGAATTTTGAGGCTGTCCTTCAAATGATGGCCGAAGGGAAGATCGATGTAGCCCCGTTGATCACACATCGTTTTGAGTTTGCCAATGCTCTTCAGGGTTATCAGGCGGTGGCGGAACCGGGGGCCATGGGCATCCTTCTTCGATATGGTCCCGAGACGGAAGATCGGCAATTCCATGGTGATCGTGAGCCAGCTCTCCCGGCAAACTCCGCCAGCGCTGCCGGGGCGATGTTACCGGCCGGAAAGAGTGTCACGGGAATCGCCTTTATCGGCGCCGGAGCGTTCACGACACGGATGCTGTTGCCCAAGTTGCCTGAAAAAAATGTGCGACGTGCACTGATCATCAGCGGCTCGGGAGCATCGGCGGCACACGCGGCCGGCAAATTTCGTTTTGAGAAGGCATCGAGCGATTTCACCGACGCGCTCGAAGACACGTCGATCGATGCAGTATTTATCACAACTCCCCATCACCTGCACGCGCGAATGACGTGCGAGGCCCTGCAGGCGGGAAAGCACGTGTTTGTGGAAAAGCCATTGGCACTTACTCACGCAGAACTTGATGAAGTGCGTCAGGCAATCGCTGCCAACCCGCAAAAATGCCTGATGGTGGGATTCAATCGCCGTTTTTCACCGCACATGTTGAAGCTCAAGGAATGGGTGCGGTCCGTTCCATCCAACATGGCAGTGATCATTACCGTCAATGCCGGTGCCATTCCGGAAGATCACTGGACACAGGACCCGCTGACGGGTGGCGGGCGAATCGTTGGCGAGGCGTGCCATTTTATCGATGTTGCCCGGTTCCTTGTGGGGCATCCGATCACTGGCTCAAGTTCTCACCCGGTGCGGGGAGGTGACGGCCGCCTCGGAGACTGTGTCTCGATGCAACTTGCTTTTGCCGATGGTTCGACGGCGGCAATCCACTACCTGTCCAATGGCAGCAAGGACTTCCCCAAGGAACGCATCGAGGTCTTTGCCGGCGGGAAGGTCTTCCAGTGCGACAATTTTCGATCGACGAGAGAATTCGGAGGGTCGCGGAAGTTTGGCTCGTGGCGGCAGGATAAAGGGCACGCCTGTGAGCTCGAGAGATTCCTCGCGGCGCTCCGCGAAGGGGGGCCATGGCCGATTCCAGCCGGGGAATTGCTGGAAGTCTCCGAACACAGCATCAGGCTCGCTGCCGGGACACGGTAATCGCTCCGGTAATTATGCGCGACCTCGAAACAGAATTGCAGCAAATTCTGGAGGCAACGAGTCCGGGTCCGGCCCGCCGCGCCCTGGATATCCTTGCCCATTACCGCTGGCCACAGTTGGCCCGCCGGGTGTGGCGACTCGCTTGCAACCGGATTCGACCTGGGCGGACAATCGGCGTTTCGGAACGAAAAGGCCGATCCACTCTCCGGCAAATATCCCCGGAATCGCGCGAAGTAGCCCAATTGGCGATTCGGGAATTGGGCCAGCGATACGTTGAATCGGGGAGTGATCTGGAAAAAGGAATCCTTTGCCTGTTATCCGCGACTCGTCGGGCAGGGTACCCCGTTGATTGGCGCCGGCTCGCTTCGGATACCGGCATTCCCCATCTTTGGCGGTTTCATTTGCAGTACCACGAGTTCATTGCAGGTCATGCGGCAAGCCATGGCGAATCGTCACGTGAATCGGCTTGGAGCGCGATCGAAAACTGGCTCGATATCTGGCCGCCATCGACGACCCTTGCGTCCGAAGATGCCTGGCATCCCTACTGTATTTCACGCCGCGTTCCGGTCTGGTGCTGGCTCTTGCTTACGGACACGTCGCCTCATCGATCCCGACAACGAGTCATCGATTCGATTGTCGACCAGTGCCATCATCTTTGCGACCATCTCGAGTTTGAACTCGGAGGCAACCACCTCCATGAAAACCTGGCCGCGCTGACGACCGCTGCCTGCCTGATTGAAACTCCTGAAAGCCGGAAATGGCTGGATGTCGTCGAGCGAGTCTGGATGAAGGAACGGGAAAGCCAGATATTGGCCCACGGCGAGCATTTTGAACGATCGCCGATGTACCATTGTCAAGTTACGGCGAATCTGGTCCGGAAGGCGGTGCTCGCCCGCGAGATCCGCCCGCAGTTGGCCGGGATCTGGCGCGAGGATGCTAGTCGGATGCTTGAATTCCTTCTGCAAATCCTCCATCCCGATGGAGAGGTGCCCTTGTTTGCCGATAGTGGCTGGCATGAGTCTCCTCCAGTTCGGGAAATATCCCGTTTGGCGGAGATCGCTGGAATCGGTTCGGCGCCGGAGACGTCTTCTGCATCACATCGCAACCGTTTTTCCATAGTCGGAAATTACTGGACGGCGAGATGGCCGGATTCGGGCAAGGAGTCTTTTGTGATCTTCGACGGCGGTGACGTCGCTGCACAAAACCTGCCCGCGCATGGCCATGCGGATCCGGGGACGCTCGAGATTTCCATTGCCGGCAATCGCTGGATCACCGATAGCGGCAATTTTGCGTACGAGCCCGGCCCGATGAGGGACTATTGCCGATCGTCGATGGCCCACAATGTCCTGACGGTTGGGGGAAGAAACAGCTGTCATGTCTGGGGCGGCTTTCGAATGGGGCAGAGAGCCGAAATCCTGCGCTTTGATTCTGGCACGGTTGGCGAGACCGGCTGGGCTACTGCAAAGCACAACGGATACCGGAATGTCGGACTTGAGTCTGTTAAACGTTGCGTGGCCGCCGACAGCGAGGGCAATGTTCTTGTCGCGGATACCCCCGAGGGGGAGTCCGTTGCGCCGCTGATCGGCTATATCCATCTGGCGCCGGGGATAACGGCAGTCCCGGCAAGTGATTCCCCGCTTCAGTGGAAATTGAGCGATGGAACCGTATCGCGCTGGTTATGTTTTTCCGATGTCGAGAACGTCGTGGCGACAAAGGGCTGGTATTGCCCGGAGTTCGGAAAGCGAGTGGAGGCAACGGTTTTGGCCTACCAGCGAAGTGGACGGTCGTCCGCGCCACTGATGTGGCAATTGGCCGTCGACCAGTCCTGGGTGCGGTTTGATGGAATCCCGATCCTACCTGTTCGTCATTGACCATCTGTCGTCCGGCGGCGCCCAACAGCAGATGGTCCTGCTTGCGAGGCAAATCGCCGGTTGCGGTCATTCTGTCCGGTTTCTGGTTTATCGCCGGCACGACTTTCATTCCGCAGTTCTGGCGAAGGCTGGAATTCCAGTCGAATATGTCGCGGGTCGTGCGGGGCGATTGTCGGTAATCGGAAGAATCCGGCAGATTTTGCGCAACGAAAAAATTGATGGAGTCCTTTCCTTTTTGTCGGGACCCAACGCGTATTCGATACTTGGCCGTTTGGCGGCCAGAAGCCGCGTTCCCCTGTTGATTTCGGAACGAAGCAGTCCGGACAATCCGAATCGGAATTTGTTGCAAGGTATTTCGGGAAAACTTTACGGTTATGCGGACCGAATCGTCACCAATTCGCATCACATGCGGGCTTACCTGCAAGCCAAGTTTCCGGGACTGGCGGAAAGAGTCGTAACGATCTGGAATGGTGTTGATGCGGAAAGATTCAGGCCTTCTCCCCTGCCCGGAACAGATGACGGTTTTCGTTTCATCTGCATCGGGCAGATCGGCGCATTCAAGAATCCGGAATATGTGATTCGCACGATTGCTCGCCTGCGCGACGATTCCGGTATCCGGCCCGAATTCCGCTGGTTTGCGCGACGGTATCCCCATTTGACTCCAACGGAGAATACGGAACTTGACCGGCTCAACCGGCTGGTGACGGAACTCGGGATAGGCGACCAGTTCCAATGGATGGAAGAAACATCGCAAATTGCGGACGATCTCGCGCATTGTCACGCGCTGGTTCATGCTTCGCTGGTGGAAGGCCTTCCCAACGCTGTGTGCGAAGCGCTTGCCTGTGGGCGTCCCGTCATCGCGAGTCGTGTGCTCGATCATCCGTTATTGGTCAAACATGGCGAGACCGGTTTCCTTTTTGATCCGGACGTGCCCGACGCCCTCGCGGCAGCATTGCGGGAATATTGCGAGCTCGATGAGGAGGTTCGCAAACAGATGGGTAACAGTGCCGCCCGATTTGCCAGCGAGAATCTTGCGGCAGCGACGATGGCAGATCGTTACCTGAGCCTGTTTGAGAGCGTCCGGAGAGATCGGTGCTGAGGCGCGATCTTCGCGTTCAGCTGGCCGACGAGACGCTGATGCATGGGCGGAAAATTGCCGCGTTGTCTCCCTCCACGGTCCGAAGGACGCAGGAGCATTTGCAAATGTGTCTCGAGGTTTCGAAACTTGCGACGGCAGATGAAGATGCACGTCGGGTCTATGCCAACCTGTTGGTGATTCACTCCGACATCCTTTTTCACCTGAGTTCTGTGATATTGATGCACAGGCGAAGGTACCTGGATGTACGTCGTATCGAGGTTGGCGTACGGTTGCCGGAACCGGTATTGGAGGAAATCAGAAGATCCGGTATCGAAATCGAGGACGGTCGTTCCCGAAACTTCCTTCGGAGGAGGTTCTACCTCTGGTTTCAGCTCAAGTTGTTGATGCACGGGATCTATCGCTGCCTGTCATGGCGTCGAAGCTGGAAGTCGCCGCAGTTGTTTCGGGCCTATGTCGAGACGACGGAAAACGCTCACTTGCAGAATGCTTCTGCGGCAGTCATCTTCACCTATCCCTTCAAGACGCGGTTTCGCCGACAGCTGGCCTACTGGATTCGATCGTTCAGGGAACGAAAGGCATTTCACCTGATGGGACTTCCCTATCGTTTTGGCGATCGCTGGCGGATCCTGTTGGACTGGGCAAATTGTGACCGGCAGGTCGTAGCCATTGAAGTCGAGGCCAATCGCAAACACGCGGGCGAAATTGCGGGAATGGGTTTCCGGGAGGTGTACAGCGACTCCGAATCGGAAGCGTTCGGGTGGGTCCTGAACAAAACGCTCAGTCAGAATGGCGTCAGGACCATCAACCGGTCGCACGGTGTTGGCGTTTATGGACCTTTTCTCTGGTTCGATCGCTGCGAATTCCGGAATGATTTGCAGCGAAAGTACTATGAGCCCTGGGCAATGATTGGCGAATCATCTGTTGAAAGCGGCCGGTATCCGCCGGCCTGGCCGACAGGAGTTTCGATACCCGCGCGGACGAAGCAGGTTCCGCGCCTTGTCTTGCTCAAGGGGAACTGGGAATCGGCCAGGAAGTACTTCGAGGCAGCCTTTGAACTGGACCTCGCGGCAGTGTTGGAAAAAGTGTCGCAGAAAACCGGTGCTCGCTTCCTCGTCAAGTTCCACCCCAATACGACCTGGCTCGGCAAGCTCAGGTTTTGCCGGCGGTTCGGCGCAACGGAAGTTTCACAATTGAACGGGATTGAGCAAGGAGCAACCATTTTTTTCAACACGCTGTCAACCGCAGGGCTGGACCTGGTTCAATCGGCACCCGTAGTATTCGCCCGTCATGAACTGCAAGATCCCCGCGACATTTTCGGGCCACAAATCCTGACATCCGGTCTCGATGAATTGCCGGAGCTGATTGAATCGCTCAGCAATCCGCGCGAAGGTGACGAGCAACCGGGACGGCAACAACAGTAAACGGGATCGCTGGCGAAAAAAAATGGCAGGCCACGGATGAGAATCGTTTTTTTCTCCCACTATTTTCCGCCGGAGGGAAATGCGCCGGCGAATCGAACCTTTGATCATTGCGTTCGCTGGGCCGCAGCTGGCCACGATGTGACAGTGATCACCTGTGCACCCAATGTGCCAACTGGAATTGTCTATCCAGGATTCCGGAACAGGATCTGGCCCACGCGCGAGACGATGTCCGGTGTCAAGGTAATCCGCACCTGGACGTATCTTGCTCCCAACGCTGGCGGCCTGAAACGGATATTGAACTACCTTAGTTATCTGTTCTCGTCGTTGTTGACCTATCTGTTCCTTTGCCGGCGCGGCCAGGTCGTGATCGCCACTTCTCCCCAGTTTTTCTGTGGCTGGGCAGGGGTGATCGCCTCCTGGATGAAATGGTCGCGGTTCATCCTGGAAGTCCGTGATATCTGGCCGGAGTCGATCGTCACCGTCGGAGCCATGAAGAAGGGGCTCGGGGTCCGAATGCTGGAACTTCTGGAACGCATCATGTACCGAAGCGCGGATCAGATTGTCACGGTCGGCAACGGATACAAGGCCAACATAGTCTCCAAGGTGGGAAGGGCGGATCGAGTCGAAGTCATTACCAATGGCGTCGATCCGCGCGAGTTTGCCCCCCGACCGGCGGACAGGGCGTTTCGGCAACGGTACGGACTCGACGACAAGTTTGTATGCACCTACGCCGGCACCGTCGGGATGGCTCACGGCCTCGAAATCGTCGTTCGGGCAGCCCAGCAACTGCAGGCGTCGGGGAGGGACGACATCATGTTTTTGATCGCCGGGGACGGCGCACGTCGCGAGTATTTGCAAGCATTGGCAAAGGAGTCCGGCGTGGAATCGCTGGTCCGGTTTTCCGGAAGGCTCGACAAATCACAAATGCCAGTCGTCCTCGCAAGTTCCGATTGTCTGCTTATTCATCTGAAGAAGTCCGAGTTGTTTGAAACCGTGATCCCCTCAAAGATTTTTGAAGCGATGGCCATGCAACGACCTGTAATCATGGGTGTCCGCGGGGAATCGGCCGAAATCGTCCGAAATGCGGGGGCCGGGATCGAGATTGAGCCGGACAACGACAAGGAACTTGCCGATGCTGTCATTCGGCTTTGCGACGATCATGAGCTCCGCCAGTCCCTCGAAAAACACGGCAGGGATCTGGTTTTGCGGGACTATACGCGAGACGCTCTCGCTGCCCGGTTTCTTGAACTGATCGAAAAGCGACGCTAGCAAGTCGCTGGCATTCTGCCGACATTGCCCGACCTGGGCAAATCCTGTAATCAGATCGGGAATTGTCGGGAGAGTTGCCTTTCTCACTCCCGGCAGGACCATCCAAAAGAGCTGCTTTTGGATGAAACGGCGAGTCGGGTACAGCACCTGATTCCGTAAATCCCTGAATTGATTCAATGGGACAAAAGGAATGGAATCCGCAAGGACCGTCAGGTTCACTTTTCACCAGCGTCATGGCCTGACGAAGTTGGCGCAGGTCGTGGCAGTTTTCTTGTCGTTGGCTGTGTACGTCCACGTTCCCGCTGTGGAAGCGCAGCATTCCGGACTTTCACTGCAGCCAGTGTTGCCGTTATCGCCGGCGGCGATCGATGATAGTCATTTGTATAAACAGGCGGCCGAACATTATCGGAACGAGAACTGGCCTGTCGCAGTGGATGGATTTGAGAAACTGATCAGCCAATTCCCGGAAAGTGCGCTGGCTGTCGAAGGCCGGTTTTATCTTGGTGAAGCACTGATTCAGGTCAAACGCCATTCAGATGCGGCCGATGTTTTTCAACAGGTCATAGAATTGCAAAAGGACGACGACGTCATCAGGCAGGCGCGTTTTCGGCTTGCGGAATGCCAGTTTGCCGTGGGCGAACTGGAAAAGGCGCGCGCCGGCTTTGAAGCTTTTGTCGACGAGTACCGGGGTGATCCTCTGAACGAATACGCCCTTCCATGGCTCGCCGAGCTCGAAAATCTGACCGGACATTACGAACTGGCGGAACGGCACTACAAAGAATTGATTTCACAATCACTCGATTTGCCGCAGATCAACAAATATCGGTTGGGGCTCGCCCGGTCCCTTGGACAACTTGGACGGGCAAAGGAAGCCGACCGTTATCTGCTGCATGTCGGCAGCGAGAAAGAAAGTGAACTGGCGGACGATGCCATTCTGCTTTCCGCAAAAATGTGGATGGAGGAAGGAGACTATCAAACGGCTGACGAGCGGATTACCCGGCTGCTCCAGGAACAGCCTGAATCGACGCTGCTCGACGAAGCCGACTACCTGCTGGCGAAAGCCAGGATAGCCCGTGGAGACTGGTCGGGAGCATGGACAGCGATTGAAAAAAGGGCAGATCACGTCTGGCCGCCGGCGCTTGCAGCTGCAGCCGCAACAGACATTGCACTGATTGCCGTGCGAACGGGCAATCTCGATGTGGCGAGACAAAAGCTCGATGAGCTCGCAGGGCTCGCAGGGTTCACAGAATCGTTGCTTTCCATTGAAATCGAATTGGCGATACGGCAGGGAGACCAGGTCCTGACAGAGGAACTGCTGTCAAGGCTGGAATTGTCATTTCCGAATTCACCGTACATTGAATCGTGCTGCGAAATGGTGGCGCGGAATGCGTATCAATCGGGAGATTGCGAGAGCGCAGCAGCACATTACCGGCGGCTTCTCGACCTGTTGGGCAAGACAGAACTGCGCCCCGATAAAATGGAACAGCATGGCAACCGCGTTGCTTCGGTTCGATATCGGTATGCCCTGGCGCTCATTGACTGCCGCCGGTACGAAGAGGCACTGGACCAGCTTCCCCGGTTCTCAGTCGATCAATGGGATGCCGATCTGGAAGGTCCGGTTTCGCTGGCCCGCGCTGTCTGTTTGTTGGAGACGGGGAATTACCAGGATGCCATTCCGCATTTTCAGAAATATCTCGAGCTGAAGCCGGAGGGTGCTGAACATGTCCGTTGCCGGGCAGATCTGGCAAGATCGCTGGCGAAAGCAGGCCGGCTTGATGAAGCCGAAGGGACGATTCAGGCTGTCTTGACGGGACATGAAGGCGATTCTGCGGTTATGCGGGCATGTGAGACGATTGCGGAAATCTCAATGGAGCGAAATGACCGCGAGACCGCGCACGAGTTTTACCAGACACTTGCCCGCTCACCTGATCCGGCAATCGCTGCCCGTGGCAACGAGGGCCTGGCGATGACTGCCCCCCCGGAGATCCCCGAACAGAATCCGCTCAAGCCGTTGATCGAGGCGCCGCGGGCCGACGACACGCTTGCGAACATGTTTGCCGAAGCGAACAGGTGTTACAGCGAGCTCGAATTTCCGCATGCGATCAGTCTCTACGAAGAGATTCTCAGGCAGGGCCCGGATTCGCCGAACGCCATGGCCGCTCGGCTGCGAATGGCCATTTGTCTGTTGCGCAACGGGAATCCGGCTGATCGTCCCCGGGCCAGGGAACTGTTGAATACGGTTGTCGAATCCGGCGATGAAGAGTCAACCGTGGAACTTGGGCTATACGAACTGGGCTGGGCCGAGCAACAGGATGGCGAGTTGACTTCGGCGAGGGACCGTTTTCGCATACTTGTCGAACGATTTCCGGAATCGCATTTGTGGTCCGATGCACTTTATCGCGAAGCGGCGCTGGCCCGAAAACTCGGTGAGCTCGATCAGGCAACCGCGCTCTTTACGCGCCTGTGTTCCGAGAAACCCGACGATGCACTTGTGCCATTCGCGCGGCAGGCCATGGGTGAAATCTGCGCCGATCGCGGTGAGTGGGATCGGGCAACAGGCCTGTTCGAAAAAGTACAGCAAACAGCTGCCGGAACACCGCTGATGATTCCTGCACTTTATTGGGCGGCGGAATGCCGTTACCAGAAGGGTTTGCTCAATGTGGCCGAGCGGCAATTCGAAATGTTGAGCCGCATGGACCTCGAGGATCGGCAAATGGCTGCATCCGTCGCCTTGCGTCTGGCACAGTGTCACATGCGGCGCGAAGACTGGAATGCGGTCAGGGAATCCCTGCAGGCGGCCGAATCGCGGATTCCGGGGCTCACAACCGGTTATCAGTTCGATTTCATTCGGGCCCGCATGGCGATGTCTGAGAGCAAGTTCGCCGAGGCGAGAAACAGTTTTCAGCGCGTTCTTGTCGCGGAAGAGGCCAAGGGGACCGAGACGGCTGCGATGGCACAGTGGATGATCGGCGAGACATTCCTGCATGAACGCTTGTTCGATGTGGCACTGCACGCCTATCAGACCGTGGAACAGGAGCATTCCTGGCCGGAATGGAACGCGCTTGCTGTATTGCAAATGGCAAAATGCCAAGCTGGCCTCGGTCAGCACGAACTCGCCGAAGCCTCGATCAGGCGATTAATGAGCCAATGGCCTGACTCCACGGCAGCGGTCGACGCGCGGCAACTACTTTCCCAATTGCGCCGCGAGACAGCCCGCATGGTCGAGCGGCCAGCTGTTTCCGACCAACTGTTGCAAAGGTGATATCGACATGAAGAAATTCATGATCGCAGGCCTTTTTGCCGTCATGGTGGCCGCCATGGCCCTGTCGCCGGCGATGGCGGCCGGTGCAGTTCCTGCCGCCCAGGAAGCCGGTCAGGGCTCCCAGCCGGTTTTGCCTGCTGTCGGCGAGAAGGCTGTCGCGACACGAACACTTCTGGACGTTTTCCGCAGTGGCGGTCCGCTGATGATTCCCATTGGAATCTGTTCGGTAGCCTTGCTGGTTTTTGTCTTTGAACGACTGGTGAGCCTGAGGCGTTCGCGAATTGTCCCAAAGCCGTTTGTCAAACGACTGCTGGAAGAGTTGCGGGAACGGGCGATCGACCGGGACGAAGCACTTGAACGATGTGAACAGGAATCATCACCTGTCGCAACGGTTTTTGCGGCCGGCATTCGCAAGTGGGGCAAGCCTTCTGTGGAAGTCGAACAGGCTGTGCTGGACGCCGGCGAACGGGTCTCCAACGATCTCCGAAAATACCTTCGCGTCATCAACGGTATCGCCACGGTCTGTCCGCTGTTGGGACTGTTGGGGACTGTTCTCGGCATGATCCAGGCCTTTGATGCCATTGCGACCGTGGATCCCTCGGTAGCTGACCAGAAAGCCCTGACTGCATCGGGAATCAGCGTGGCGCTGATTACGACAGCGGCTGGCCTGACCGTGGCGCTTCCGTCAATTATTGCCTGGCTGTATTTCACAGGACGCGTCGATCAAAGGGTGATGGAGATTGATTCGCTGGGCCAGCAACTGGTCGCCGAGATTTCTGCCGAAGCACTTGACCAGCAAAAGGGAGGCGCGCGGGCGCGGAAGTCGCAGAGAAAGCCGGCGGCGTAGGCGGCCGCTTTCAGTACGTCGTCATTTGACGACTCAAATACGGCGATTCACCGAACCAGGCCGGTCAATACAGGAAACTGCAGATGCCGTTACGAATTCCGCGCGATGAACCGCCGACGCTGAACATGACGCCGATGATCGACATCGTTTTCCTGTTGATCATTTTTTTCATGGTGGGCACGCGATTTACGGAACTTTCCGAACAGGAAAAGGCGATCGATCTGAGCGTACCGGCTGTGAAAAGTTCTGGTCTGCCGGCTCCGCCTCCGGCAAAGCGACAGATCAATGTGTTCCGCGAAGGAGGCATCACGCTGGATAGCGAGCCCGTTTCCCTGTATGAACTTGAAACACGCCTCACCAGTGACAAACGGGCCAATTCAGCGCTCGCCGTCATTATCCGCGGCGATTCTCAAGTCGTCTATCAACAGATTGCCGACGTCCTCGCCGCCTGCCGCAGCGCGGGAGTTGCCGACGTAGGGATTTCAGTCCGCGTGGCAAACAGGGAGCCTTAGTGGATGGTCCAGCCTGGCAGCCCTGGCAGCGAAAATCGATCCGCATTCGTCGCATTTGTGCTCGATCATAAATGGACTCTGGCAGTCTGGCTTCTGGTCCTGATGGCAATCGC
>WPCK01129475.1_pt1 | contig 14944 bp, 13 predicted proteins | sample 5399851 | NCBI WGS metagenome assembly WPCK01 (sample SAMN12869471, study PRJNA574797) | sludge metagenome | isolation source: wastewater treatment of pH11 | place: China:Beijing | collected 2019-05-20
CGATAGATATCTTCGACACTGTTTAACAGTTTCATCTGATAGAACGTTTCCACGCGTTTGACACCAAGTCCATCAATGTTCATCGCATCTCTTGATGCAAAATGCGCAATGGATTCAACGATGCGAGCTGGACAGTCCACATTCATACAATACGTATCCGCTTCCCCATCCAGACGAACCAGGGTTGACTGACACATCGGACATTGCGTTGAAAACTGATAAGGAACACTCGAATCATCCCTAAACTGAGGCAATGAAACCACTACCTCTGGAATAATATCGCCTGCCTTGCGAACCATAACCTGATCACCTATACGAATATCTTTATTGGCAATGTAATCTTCATTATGCAGCTGAGCAAACCCAACAGTTGTGGCCGCAAGGGTCACAGGTGTTAACTGAGCATTCGGTGTGATTTTCCCCGTACGCCCAACGGTTAGAAAAATATTCTCCAGGGTTGTCTGAACTGTTTCCGCCGGAAACTTGTATGCAATTGCCCATCTTGGTGTTTTTGCAGTAAACCCAAGTTCTCTTTGCAACGCAAAGGAGTTCACCTTAATGACCATGCCATCAATTTCATAGGGTAACTCATTGCGATTAAGGGTCATTTCTTCTATCCACTCATACACTTCCCTGATGGTTTTACATACTTTCGTCAGTGGATTAATCTTAAATCCCCAGTCATGCATCTTTTTTAATGCCTCACTATGTGTTGACAATTGATCATTATTCACATAAACGCCATAGCAGAACATATCGAGTTTTCGGGATGCCGCCACTTTACTGTCCAACTGACGGATGGTTCCCGCAGCCGCATTTCGCGGATTCGCAAATCGATCCTGACTCTCTTTTTCTCGTTCACTATTTAAACGTTCAAACGAAGTTTTAGGCATATACACTTCACCACGAACCTCAATATCCAACGCTTCATTCATCTTTAATGGAACACTCGCAATGGTTCTGACATTGTGAGTTACATCCTCACCCACATCCCCATCACCGCGCGTCGCCGCAATCCGTAGGATTCCCTGCTGGTAGCGAAGGGACATGGCAAGACCATCGATTTTCACTTCCACCACATAGTCCACCGGACCTACTTCTTTCATTATACGCTGATCAAAAGCCACAAGATCTTCATAACTGTAGGCATTGGCCAATGAGAGCATTGGAATTTCATGGGTTACCTTTTTAAACCCTTCCGCAACGGCTCCACCCACTCGTTGTGTCGGAGAAGATGGATCCGCATGTTCAGGAAACTGTGCTTCAAGACGAATCAGTTCCTTCATACATTCATCATATTGCGCATCGGAAACACTCGGATTATCCAATACATGATACTCATAGTTATACTGATCAATTTGTTTGCGCAGTTCAATCATTCGATTCAAGCTCATGATAGACCTCCTTTTTTTGTAATGGATGGATGATTAGCCACAATGGTCTTAATGCCATGTGGATAATCAAAGGCTATTTCAGCTAGGTCCCCTTTAATGGTCAAAACAACACCATCCCCAAATACTTTATGTGTAACCAAATCACCCTGTTTAATACCAATATGACTTTTCTTACCCAACCGATCGCGAACACTATCTGCCGCAAGCATAGTCAACTCACTTAACTTCGTTTCTTTATTTTCCTTCGGTTTAGCACCAATATGCTCAATGGTTTGTTCATCGATTTCGATGATAAAACGGGATTGTACCTTTGGCTTATTCAAAACAAAACTGAACCCGCCACTTTCACTCATAAAGAGTTTTTTCTTCGCCCGCGTCATCGCCACATAAGCCAGTCGGCGTTCTTCCTCAATGCCATGTCTTCCTTCGGTAATGGAACGCTCATTTGGAAAAACACCTTCCGACATTCCTACAAGAAATACTGTATCAAATTCCAGACCCTTCGCCGCATGCACTGTCATCAGTTGAACAAAGTCTCCGGCTAACACCTCGGCACGATCACCATAGAGCGAGACCATCTGTAAATACTCTTCCAGATCACTTTCAGGATAGGCCTTCTGAAAGTCTAATACGTCATTAATCAGTTCCTTCAAGTTCTCTATACGATCTGTCTCAGCATTTTCTTCCAGTAGTGCCCGAATGCCGGATTGATCCAAGACAAGTTCAAGCAATTGGTCCAATGGAATCTGCCTACGTTTTTCAGCCCATGAGTCAATCATGGTCACAAAACTATCGATAGACCTCTGTGTTTTTCCAGTAAAAAGCTTTTCTGCCTTGACAACTTCAAACATCGATTGATCCAACTGAAAGGATCGCTGACGGATGGTATCCAGAGATTTGTTCCCAATGCCTCGTTTTGGCTGATTAATCACACGTAAAAACGCCAAATCATCATGATGCGTTAACATACGTAAATAGCTTAATGCATCCTTGACCTCGGCACGATCATAGAATCGTACACCACCATAAATTACGTATGGAATATGTAAGTCTCTCAAACTTTTTTCCATTGTTCGTGAAAGGTAGTTGGAACGATATAAAATGGCCATATCACTGTAAGATGCACCTTCTTTTTTTAGCGTAAGCATCTTTTGAGCGACCCATCGAGCCTCTTCATCTTCACTCATACAACTGATATGGGAAATTTTGGTATCTCCAGGATTATTTGTAAACAGATCTTTTTTAACACGATATTTATTGTTTTGAATCAACGAGTTGGCTCCCTGAAGAATCATCGGAGTTGAACGGTAGTTTTCATTAAGAACAATGGTTTCACACGGTGCAAAATCACGTTCAAAGTTCAGAATAATATTCACATCTGCACCACGCCAGGTGTAAATGGTCTGATCTGGATCTCCAACCACATAGACATTGGTTCGATCCCCTGTCAAAAGGCGTACAAGATCATACTGTACATTATCGACATCCTGAAACTCATCCACATGGATATAGTCAAAACGGCGCTGCCACTTGGCACGCGCATCACTATCTATTTTAAATAAACGAACCGTTTTTAAAAGCAGATCATCAAAATCCAAAAAGTAGTTTTTGTTACATTTTTCCACATAATACTTATAGACTTTAGCCTTCTCCTTTTCCGCAAACATGTTTCCTGCAAGTTCAAATGCTCGTTCGATTGAAATATCTGCCCCCTTATTGTTAGCTATGTAATCAAGCATATAGCCAAAGGAATACTTCTGGCGATCCAGCCCGATTTCCTTATATGCTTCCTTTAAGAGTGACTTCTGATCTTCCGAATCAAGTACAGTAAAATTACGCGGAAAATTGATCCGCGGTGCATCTTCCCGTAAGATTCGAACACATAAGGAGTGTATCGTAGAAATACTGACGCCTCGACCCACATCCCCGAGATCACGGTACACGCGCTCTTTCATTTCATTGGCAGCCTTATTGGTAAATGTGATAGCCAGAATTCGACTAGCAAAAACACCCAGCTCTTCAATTAAATAGACGATGCGAGTGGTTAACACTCGGGTCTTCCCACTCCCTGCCCCCGCAATGATGCGAACAAAGCGGGAGGTGGTTTTGACCGCCGCATCTTGTTTGGGGTTTAAACTTATTGACATATGAAGATATCACCTCCGACATATTATACCATACAGAGGCACGGCTGATAAGAATTTCAGTATGACTTATGATATAATACCGTAGAGGTGAATGTGATGATAGAATCAACGAAACGATGGAAGGATTATGAATGTATTGACGCAGGCGATGGAGAGAAGATTGAACGATGGAAACATGTAACCGTTCGACGACCTGACCCGGTAGCCATCTGGCCAAAAGGAAAAGATCCTCGTTGGAATCAGAATGATGCCCATTATCATCGCAGTCGCAGTGGTGGTGGATCTTGGGAAATGAAGAATAAATTCAAAGAGTCCTGGACCATTCAATATGAAGATTTAACTTTCAAAGTGTCTTTAACCGGCTTTAAACACACAGGTCTTTTTCCTGAACAGGCGATCAACTGGGATTGGATGACTGACCGTATCAAGGAAAGCAATCAAAAAGACTTGCGTATATTAAATCTTTTTGCATATACAGGCGGAGCAACCCTGGCCTGTGTCCGAAATGAAGAAGTGGCGGAAGTCGTTCATGTGGATGCGGCGAAGGGTATGGTTGCCTGGGCCAAGGAAAATGCGGAGCTATCCCATTTAGGTAATAAACACATTCGTTTTATTGTGGAAGACGCGATTAAATTTGTCCAACGTGAAGCACGTCGGGGACGTACCTATCATGGCATCATCATGGATCCCCCAAGCTATGGCCGTGGTCCCAATGGTGAAATGTGGAAAATTGAGGAACAGTTGATTCCACTACTGGAAGCCTGCATTGAAGTATTGGACCCAAATGCACTTTTCGTATTATTAAACAGTTATACAACCGGACTATCTGCCGGTGTGATTGAAAATGTATTTAAGCAACTCTTTGTTTCATCGAAGGGTGGACAGATCGAAGTGACAGAAATTGGAAACAAGATCAGTTCACGTGATTTGACACTTCCTTGTGGGGTGAGCGGCCGATGGCATCGCTAAACATCCTTTACGAAGATAATCATATCATCGTGGTGGAAAAGCCCGTGAATGTACCAGTACAGGCTGATGAGTCCAACGATGAAGATATGCTTACTTTAATTAAGAATTACCTGCGTGAGGCTTATCAGAAACCCGGGAATATCTTTGTAGGACTCATACACCGATTAGATCGTCCTGTAGGGGGTGTGATGGTGTTTGCGAAAACTTCCAAAGCTGCTTCACGGCTTTCTGATCAGGTACGTACCCATCAACTGCAGAAAGTGTATCAGTGCATTACTATCAAACAGCCAAAAACTGGACAATATCGGGATAAACTACTTAAGGATACCAAAACCAATACTGTAAAAGTCGATTCTAGAGGTAAGGATTCCATCCTTACCGTCATCGATGTGACCCCACTGGGAAACCGGTATCTTAGCACCATTGAACTGAAAACCGGTCGTTCACATCAGATCCGGGTACAGTTCGCAAGCCGGCACACACCGCTTTGGGGTGATCAGCGCTATAATCCTGAGGCTGTCCCTCCGCAGCAGATTGCCTTGTGGGCAGTGTCACTCACATTTGAGCATCCGACCAAAAAAGAAAAGATGACCTTTACAAGTCATCCTCCAAAACAATATCCATGGTAAACGATCGTCATGATCGTTTTTTATTTTTCGAAGTAATGAGCGATGGATTGAATATTCTCATCAAAAGGTCGACTTGAATCCACATAGATCTCATTATCCAACTGTTCGATATTGGATTTTTCATAATAGTTTTTTGCCTCCTCAAATGAAGTAAAGAACTGATGAGGCAAAGGATGACGTAAACGATCCTGTATCCTACACTTCCAAACCAACTCATCTTTGCAGTCGCAGTGAAATAAAACAAGTTCAGATGAGTTCATCTCGATTCTAGATAAAAACTGAATCAGACTTTGTGTATCAGAGAGTCCTACATCCACAATTAAATCCAAACTCTGGTGGATAGATTGTTGAATAAGTTTAACTAACAGATCATACGCTAAAGAATTGCACTCTTTGATTGAAAATCCATGTTGAAAACATACATCAAACAAATCATCTTTGCTTAATGTAAGCAATTGATATTTTTTCCCTAAGTAATGAGCAAGTGAGGTTTTTCCTGTGGCCGCTTTACCTCTAAACATGTAGATGCGATTATTCATCCATGCTTTCAGCAATCTTTCTCAAAATAACTTTATCTTCGTGACCTAGGTTTGTGGCATATACAAGCAGATGATCATGTACAAGCACATGTTTGGAAGAACTGAGTGCATTTGGATTCCTTAGTGCCTCCTCAATCCAATCGTCCAATAGATTAACGGGTGTATACTCATTAAATGGATATACCACCGTCACCTGAGTCATTTGATTTTGAGAATGGAATCGGGTAACCCGTACGCCTGTAAACATGAGTCGATGGTTTGATTCAAGCATGGAATCACCCTCATAGTACTCATCCAAAATATGTGAAATGGTTTGAAGACGATGCTCCATCGTCTCAATCTGTCGGGTGTAGAACTGAAAGAAGACACCAAGGCTAATCGTTATCAAAAGTAAGACAAGACTCACCTGAGTGTTTCTAGCAACACCCAGCTGCCTTCGATATTGAACATGACGATATAGCACATACACAAGAAAGAGCGATATAAGAAGGCGCGAAGATAAGGAATAAATAGCCACATTAAAACTCTGAAGAAACCCTACGATAACCGGAATCAAGAAAAACAACCCATTTCCCTGATCCAAAATCGCTTTAAGATATAGCGATACACGTGAAAAACCCTGAGTCTCATCTCTCTTTTTCCGTAGTAAATAGCTCATATGCAATAAAATATAGAGTTCATAGATACTGATTACGGTTAGGGTAGCCAAATAGAAATAGGATGATACATTCAAAGATGATGAATACCTTCCGGCAGAGAATAAGGATAATATCATCAGTATCACCCAGATAGCCATACGATAAAATGATTTCCAGGTAACTGTATCATGACCAATCTCTTCATTTTCTTCTTCGTTAGGATTAAAAAAGTATGGTCTTGAACGATTGGCTGAATAGAACACATAGACATTCCCCATCGTCTGATCTACTACCTGATACCCACTATCCAAAGCCATCTTTACAAAGGCTTCCTTGACCTCTTCCGTCGTTTTCTTACCAAAAAACTTCAGATGATATGCCCCGAGTAATGGCTCTGTCTTCATCAGTTTAACTCGTTTCTTAGTGAGTTCAACTAGCTGATATCCTTCATTAAGTGAATGGTTGAGTAGCGATTCCACTTCATCCAACTGAGTGTAGTACCAGTTAACTGTGATTGTTCGTTTTTTCATCTAGTTTTCCCCCTACATTTGCATCGATTCATTTTGCCTAGAAATGAATCAGTAATCCGACCGGGCAATGATCACTGCCTAATATATCTTTGTATATGATGGCATCCTCTAGATGGGCTTGTAAGCGATTGGACGTCAGAAAATAATCAATCCGCCATCCCGCATTATTTTTGCGGGCAAAGTTCATGTAGGACCACCAGGTATAAGCACCTGTTATATCCGGATAGAAGTAGCGGAAGGTATCGGTCATTTCTTTGGAAAGAAACTGAGTGAACTTGGCCCGTTCCTCATCTGAAAAACCCGCATTCTTCCGATTGGACGAAGGGTTTTTCAAGTCGATTTCCGTATGAGCCACATTAAGATCACCACAGACAATCACCGGTTTGACCTGATCCAGTTTTGCAATATAGGCCTGAAAGTCATCTTCCCACTCCATCCGATAGTCCAGTCGTGCTAACTCATTTTGAGAGTTTGGCGTATAGACTGTCACAAAGAAGAAATCATCGTACTCACAGGTAATCACACGACCTTCCTGGTCATGATGCTCAAGATCAATGCCAAACGTTACTTGCAAAGGTCTAACCTTAGTAAATACCGCCGTCCCCGAATAGCCTTTTTTAACTGCACTATTGAAGTACTGATGATATCCTGGTAAATCCAGTGTTAACTGATCCGGTTGCATTTTTGTTTCCTGCAACGCAAAGATATCTGCATCTTCCTCAAAAAAGAAATCCAGAAATCCTTTATTGACTGCAGCCCGCAATCCATTCACATTCCAGCTGATAAGTTTCATTTTAACTTCCTTTCAATAAACTCAAGAATCTGACCTTTTTGAGCATCACAATCCGCATAGGCAAGATCAAACAATGCTTTCAGTTTTTCAGGATCACCCGAAAAACGTTTCACTCCCAGGTTTTTGGATGGTCGAATCAGTAATGCCCGATTCTCTTCTACTAAATGCTCCACTTTCGCTTTTTCATCATAATAAATCCCTGTACGCTTACGGAAATCCTTAAGCATCTTAGGATACTTTATATAAATCAGATCCAATAATACCTGCAATAATGGATGGTTGGGTTTTCGCACAAACGAAATATCCTTCGTGGTAATCACTACATGACGATCACACCCATGTTCCTCACTTCTAAAAATAGGAATCATGGTCGTCAATCCACCGTCCATATATTTCTTACCTTTGATTTTGACACTTCGTCCTGCAATAGGCAATGTACATGCCGCCTTGACAAACTGCCAGCGATCATCCAAATCTTTATTGGTCAGCCAGATCGTCTCACACTTGGACATATCATAGATACCAATTTCCATCTTTGTATCAGCTTCACGAACTTTCGATGCATCGAGTTTGAGCTGTTGATTGATGATGGTATCAAACAGATAGTTATAACCCACCGGTGTTCCTTCACGAAGAATGGGCTTTAACCCCACATTATCCGGCTTTCCAGAGTAAACCACAGCCAGATCATGCAAAGTTTTACGATCTTTGGTCACAAAAGGGGCTGCCAAAAGAGCTCCTGATGAAATCCCAACCACAATATCAAACTCTACATGATGATCTAAAAACCAGGCAAGCACACCCGCCGTATAAGCGCCTCGTAATCCGCCGCCTTCAAGTACTAATCCAATCTTTTCCATAAGCTCTCCTTCTATAGTAGTGCACTAAACAAATTGAGTATCGCCTGACCTATTCTTACAAAGAAGTTGACCCGCAAGCAGTCTTCGAGTGTAATCTCAATACACTGATCCAGCGTCTGTTCAAAATCTTTCTTCAGATCTTTGACGACTCGACTTTCAATAAAATATATCCCGCACTCAAAGTGCATATAATAACTGCGATAATCCATGTTCGTCGTACCTACAATCGCCGCTTCATCATCACTAATCATGGTTTTCGAATGAACAAACCCAGGCTTATACTCGAAAATCTTAACACCATCACGAATCAGACGTTCGTAGTTTGAACGTGTAATTGCGTGCACATACCATTTATCGGGAATGTGAGGAAGCATAATCCGAACATCCACGCCGTTTTTTGCCGCCGTAGTAAGTGTAGATACAAACTCATACCCTATGACAAGATACGGGGTTTGAATGTAAACATACTCCTTCGCCATATTAATCATATTCATATGAGCCGTTTCACCCACATTCTCATCATCTGTCGGTGAATCCGAGAACGGCTGAACATACCCGTCACTATCAAACAGCTCAGGGTATTCAGGTTTAAACTTGAGAATATCCTCATCAGTTTCAGCCAAATAGTTATAAAAGGTTAAGAACATAACACTTAATGACCAGACAGCTTCACCCTCAATCATTACAGCTGAATCTTTCCAATGGCCAAAGCGAACGATGGCATTGATATACTCATCCGCAAGATTGATTCCACCAATAAATCCGACACGCCCATCGACGACACAGATCTTTCGATGATCCCGGTTGTTCATACGAATGGCCAATACCGGTCGGACCGGATTAAAGGCAAACACCTTAATCCCTAACGCTCGAAGTCGCTTCGAAAAGTTTCTCGGTAGATTCATCGAACCAAAATCGTCATAGATTAATCGGACATCCACTCCAGCCTTTGCTTTCTCAATCAGAATATCTTCAATACTTTGCCACATAATTCCTTCTTTGATAATAAAGTATTCCAGAAAGATAAACTTCTCAGCTTTTCGTAGTTCCTCCTTCATTTTCTCAAACTTATCTTCCCCAATGGAAAGATACGTTGTCTTCGTATGTCGATACACAGGGAAATAGACATTGCGCCATAAATAATTCACCTGTTTGTATAATTGAGCGTCTTGCTGATAAATTCGTTCAAGTACATTATGGTCCTGAATCAGATATGGAGTCTTTTCATTGGCAGATTTGACCATATCTCTTCGCAGTGCTTTCGGAATTTTCTTTCCACCAAAGATTAGATATAAAATACCTCCAAAAATCGGCACAGACAAAATCAAAATCGCCCAGGATAACTTATAGGATGGGTTTTCATTTTTATTGATAATGTAAATCACGATGATGAGACTTAAAATAACCAGAAAGAAATATGCCTGTAAAATCAGATTGCTCAGCTCATAAATAAATACAAGCAATAAAGCCAGTTGAAGCAAAATCAGCGTTCCAATAACAAATGGTTTCGAAACAAGCTTTTTAAGAAATTTCATCGTAATTCACCCCTTATCTAAGTATTAACTGTGACACATCCTTAATCCAATTTAAATTGATCCCTTCTAAAATGGTAGCTACCTCTTCATATCGCTCACTTTGCAAAAGTGTTTGCGGAGTATGTGCATCATATCCCGCAATGACCAGCACATCGCTATCCCCAACGATTTCCCAAAACGACCGTAAGGGATAAGCATAGACATATCCCAAGCCCTGGACTTCTTTTTTACCATATCGGCTGCCATTCATGTTACATTCAAGTGCCATTCCGGCTTTTTTCACTGCCGCGATGATTCTATGACTTGCCTGAACACAAGCTTCACTGAAATCATTGCGAGCAAGCATGAAGTAGTCTGGATGGGCCAGATAGGTAAATAAACCGGTAGCACATGCTTTTTCAATAAGTGAAGCATATGCCAACACCTGCTCATCCGTTGCACTTCTACCCAGATCGATTCCATCCAACGATAAATTGTGCTGACCAAGAATCATATAATCAACTTCGTTATATCTTTCGATCAACTCATCCATATGTTCATCAAAATATTCTGCCTCGTAACCAAGAAATATCTGAATCTTATCCTCATACTTCTTTTTAAGCTGAGCTACACTGATCAGATAATCATCTTTCAATTCGTAAGGCATACGCTCTTTATGTAACACACTTTGCCTATACGGAACATGATCACTAAAACCTAATGTGTTCATGTTTGCTTCAATAGCTTTAAGAACATATTCCTCATCACTACCTACCGCATGACCACAGCGTACGGTATGGGTATGGAAATTAAATGGCTGCATGGTTGATCCTTAATACATCATCGATCGCTTCTTTGACCGTATGCACAATGGAATTTCCCATAGCTAACAATTCTTCTTCCGCATGACTCATCACATAACTGTGTTTAAATCGTTTGATCATTGCCTCATCATTAAATGAATCCCCAATGACCGCGACTTCATCATCACTGATTCCCAGCTGTTTCATAATAACTTCAATGCCCATGGCTTTATCCACACCATGAGGTACAAGTTCCACATAGGTCGCACTTGAGTACATCATATCTAAGTTATATGTTTGTAACAGTGGTCGTAACTGATCACTGATGGTATCACGATCTTCCGGATGCTCAAGCAAAATCACCGCTTTATTGAACTCTTCTCTTGGTTCACTAAGCCACTTTTGAACCGTTCCATCAAAAATAAACTGAACTTCTCCACGACTTTTCATTTCATGAAATAAATCGTAATAATGTCCTTCAGGTTTGGACATGACGTGATGTCCCTTTCCGTCAATATATAATATCGTTCCTTCAATGCCTGAGCGCTCAAACAGATCACAGATAGCCAACGCACTTTCAGAAGAAATGGTGTGGTTCGCCAAAACGGTTCCGCGATACACCACACAACAGCCGTTGGTTCCAATTGCATCGATGTCAAATCCGATTTGTTCACTGACATGATTGCTTGTGCCATGCTCTCTTCCTGTAGCGATGGCAAATTCAATTCCTTCGCGATTAAGTTGATTGATCGCTTCAATCGTTTCTTTTGTCAATGTGGAATTGTGTTTTTCTCCATCATAATAGAGTGTTCCATCCAAGTCTGATACAAATAATTTAATCATAGTTCCTCCAGTTTTTTAATATAAATACACTTCTGATAATCACCTTGCTCAATTAAGGGATGATTGAGTGGTACATCCACAATCGCCTTCAGTTCGCATCCAAGAATTTCACATGTTTTACGAGAAGGGATATTGTCTGGATTGCACGTAATAATCAGTTCTTTCACTTTTGCCCCTTTGGCCACCTCAAACATTAGCTCTGTCGCTTTCGCCGCATAGCGATGACCTCGATACGGCGGGTAGATGGCATAGCCAATATTTCCTAGGTAATAAAGTTCAGATACCGGTCCGAATCGGATATCACACCGACCCACCACCTTCTCATCTGCTTTTCTTATAATATCATACACTTTCGACGTAACTTTGCCACCCGGTTCATCTACCTTGGATGTGTAAAGTAGAAACAATCGAAGTTCATCACTTTCAAGCGATCTTTTTCTTCGTTTAAATATCATAACATATCCTTTAGCAGCCTTTCCAAAGTCAATTCCACATCAAACCACTGATGAAACTGATTGAGCAAATGCTCACTGGCAACTGTAGGTTTCGAAGTATACACCGCACGAATAAGAATATTTTTAGGAGAATGGGATAAATCAAACATTTCCAGCTGATCCACTTTGTATCCCTGAGCGCCCAGTAAAGCACATCGTACTTTATCGGTGAGCAACGCACTGACTCTCTCTTTACTTAATCCATAGTTTCCAATCAGTGGCACATTGGAAAAGTTTCCATGATGTAACAGTTCCTTGTGACAGCATGGAACAGCCATGATAACTTTTGCCTTTGATCTGATGGCCTGATACAGTGCATAATCCGTTGCAGTGTTACATGCATGTAAACTTATCATGATATCTACCGGCCGATTCTGATTGTATGCGGCGATATCACCGATTTCAAAATGAAGCTGATCATAACCAAACTTCCTGGCCGTCTGATTGCAAAAGTCGATGACATCCGCTTTTAAATCCAGCCCCACCATTTCAACAGGTATATGTTTAATCTGCGTAAAATACTCATAAACGATAAAGGTCAAATAGGATTTTCCACAACCGAAATCCACAATTCTCAGAGGTGGTGTCAGGTGTTCATCGATGACATCCTCAATCATTTCCAGAAAACGGTTGATTTGCTTATACTTATCTCTTTTGGAAGGAAATACATTTCCTTCCGCATCCATAATATTCAGTGCGACCATAGCCTTCGATTGAAAATTCTCTGGCATCACATAGGTTTTCTTGCGATTATGCGAAAAAGCTTTTAATGGGGTTGGAAGAGGTTTTGTACTTGAAAAGACCTTCCCTTTTTTACTCACACGAATGGATGACTGCTCCGTTGAAGTAAACACGGTAACATGTTTGAACATTTCCGTGAATGGCTCAATGATTGCTAACAGTTCTTCCTGCTCGAAGTTATGATGAAAGACTTGAGTTTTGGTATATTCTGCTTTCTGATAATATTTTCTGCCATCGTCAATCCACTTGATTTCCACTCTGACAACCTCTTGATTTTTGTTTGAAGAGGAAAAAAGAATGCGTAGTGGCTGATTCATTAAGATCGGTTTTAGGGTTTCAAACATACGATTACCTCAATCATTCTACTCATTATTATAGCATTTTAGAGGCTAATATAGCGAATAACCTATTGTTTTTCGGACAAAATGTCATGGTCAAGCCATCCGTAAATTTGATACAATATCATCGAGGTGAAACAGATGACACAAACTGATGTACGTACACTTATCCAATCTCTCCTCGATATCATTGAAGATACACTCATGGAAGATATTTCAGTGGAAAAACTGATCGCTTCTTCCTATCTGTCACGAAGTCAATGCTACGTCCTTTTCACTGCGACCACCGGGTATTCAATAAAAGAATACATTCGCAAGCGCAGACTCAGTCATATCGCATATACGCTGATTCCAAGTCACAAAACTGCACTGACACTGAGTGAATATGCACAATATGGACATAGCGAATCTTTTCTTCGGGCATTTAAACGGACCTTTTCCATGACTTTGAGCGAATATCGTCAATCTTCAAATCCTTTCGAACTGTTTCCACCCTGTAAGTTGCATTTATATCATTATAAATTAGGAGGTGCACGTATGCAATTCGACCAAACCCAACTTCAAGCTCATTGGCGTCAGGGAGCAACCATTCTAGACATAGATATCGATCGTTTCATGGCAATCAACGATACCTATGGTAAAGCCGCAGGTGATGCTGTTATTGCTACCCTATTTCATCGATTACAGAATATGCAAGATCATGATGGCGTCTTCCGTGTCGGTGGTGATGAGTTCGCCATGATTGTTTCAAAGCCATCTGTGAACATCGAAGAACTTTGCTCACAGATACTCAGTCTCGCCTGCGAGCCCATCATCTATCAGGACATAAACATTTTTATCACGGTATCTATCGGGATTGCGAAGGGGACATATGAACCTACCCTCTCAGTGGCACAGGACGCCATGCTTGAAGCGAAAAAAGCAGGTCGCAATCAAGTCAGATAGCCCATGATGCAAAAACATCCCCTCAAAGGGAGTTCAACTTAGGGATTTACGAAAACAAGTAAAATTTTTGACCGACTCTCTTCAAGCGGAGGCTCGAAAGTAAAGACTGCACCGAAGGATAAAACCTTTAGTGCAGTCTTTCTTTATGCGTTGGTTATTTTTGGTTAGAGAAATACTCCAATTGGATTCCAGATATTTCTACTTATTTGTTCTGTGTCATTGTAATTGAATGATTCGGTCTGAACCGTATTTTATCATGTTGTTTTTATTTAAGTAATTCAAAATTTCACAGTTTTAAAAATTTACAGTTACTTTTCTTTGACCGGTAACCAAACTTCCTCATAGTATTTCCCGCTGTCGGCTATACCATAAACTTCAATATCGGCTCCAGAAACTTTATCATATCCTGATGATGGTAGCCATTCACTATACGCGCGGCTAAATAATTGTGGTATCTGCAACCCTATCGTGTCCGTTTCGTTACTGCGGAATATCGCCCAAGTCGTCTTCGGAATTTGCACAACTTTAAATCCGTCCGTTTTGCAACCGTCTTTTACAAAGGCACAAATCATGTAAGGGAAAGTATTATCGCCTGGATCGCAATAACCGCACACAGCGTTTACAACACAAGGGCCATGGGTGGCTTTTACTCCGCCTGCTGCCCGAAACAGCCGTTCATATTCACCGTTATTATGACACTCCGTCCAGAAATCAGGAACCTTACCTGTTTCGTCGTTACCAAAAACACGCTCAATACCAAATACCTC
>WPCK01123929.1_pt1 | contig 14941 bp, 13 predicted proteins | sample 5399851 | NCBI WGS metagenome assembly WPCK01 (sample SAMN12869471, study PRJNA574797) | sludge metagenome | isolation source: wastewater treatment of pH11 | place: China:Beijing | collected 2019-05-20
TATGTCGCCATGACTGCGGCAGTCATGGAAGCCTTTGGCGCGAAGCTTTCCGGAACCGACGGCGGACCGTTCATCATCGATGCAAGCCGCAAATATCAAGCTGCCAACTATGCGATTGAACCTGATGCGTCTGCGGCCAGCTACTTTTTTGCCGCTGCGGCCATCACAGGCGGAACGGCGCGCGTCGAAGGTCTTGGACAAAACAGCCTGCAGGGTGACATCCGATTCTGCGAAGCGCTCAAGCAAATGGGCTGCCAAGTTCGCTACCTGGACGGCGCAACCGAGGTCAGCGCTGCGCGAAACTTATCAGGCATCGACATTGAGATGTCCGATATAAGCGACACGGTTCAAACGCTTGCCGCAGTAGCTCTTTTTGCCGACTCGCCCACAACGGTACGCGGAATCGCTCACAATCGAGTCAAAGAAACCGATCGGATTACCGATTTGGCCTGCGAACTTCGCAAACTGGGGGCAGCCGTGGATGAATTCCCAGATGGCTTACGAATCCACCCACCAAGTACCATTCAGCCCGCTGAAATTAGGACCTACAGTGACCATCGAATGGCAATGAGCTTAGCGCTGGTTGGTTTGCGCGCCGAGGGAATCATCATCGACGATCCCGATTGCACGGCGAAAACCTATCCAAATTATTGGCAAGATCTAGCTAAATTTACCCAAAGTCGCGTTGTTTCCAACTGACGCCAAGAATTGCTGAGTCCTTGCAAGGGCTTTCTCGATTCGATACTCCGAAATCGCGCTGTCCGAATGCTCCGATGCCGTAAATTTAGCGCGGCAGTGCGTGCATTCAACTTGGCGATTGAGCAATTCAACTCGAATCTCTAAACTCCTCCCACAAGTTGGGCATGAACGGATGAAATACGTTCCAGTTGCCATTTTACAACTCTCCTTTGTTTGTTTCAAACCAGTTTCGCTCGACCTAGCGATTGATCGGATGCCAACCGGTTTTTATCAGTTTGCATTACGTATGCAACGCAAACCGAGTTCGATTAATAGCTAGTATGGGAAGCAAAATCTCCTTTGTCAATAGGTAATGATGCTTTAAACCACTATGAGTTAGTGTTCGGTTCATTGACGTCCCCAGCGTTTGTCATAATCGACAAACTTGCCCAAGCGTCGAGATGCATGGGTAATATGCGACTTTTGGGCAACTTGCAGCGGGTGTCCCTCAGGCATCCTACGGCCGCGGTAGTACGAACAAATCCTGAGTTTTACCCCAAAATTCCCCCCCCAACCGGGAGACTGCTTTGAGCTTCCTCGGGTCCGGCTGGCCATCGTCTCCCAAGATTGATTCATTGACATGGATGTACACGATTTGGCCGATGACCAGGTTCGCGGAAATGGGTCCATCACCCACGGGCACGATTTGCCGTGCTCGGCATTCCAGCGCGAAAGCGGTACCAGCCAATCGCGGCGGTGTTACGCGTGACGAAGGCAGGGTGGGTAGCTCCAGCCACTCGACTTCGCTCTGGTCGCGTGGCAAAGCCTTACTGCTCGAATTAATCGACTCGGCAAGCTGCTCCGTCGAAGCGTGAATGACAAACTCGCCGTTGGCTTCAATGTTCACCAATGTGTCCTTCTTGCTGCCATCTCGAGTGAGGGTCGGGGACAACACGACGACCGGCGGGTTGGCTCCGAACAGATTGAAAAAGCTGAACGGCGCCAGATTCACGACTCCCTTTTCAGAGATGGTTGTAACCCAGGCGATTGGTCGCGGTACAACGAGCCCAACCAAAAGCTTATAGCAATCTACGATTGGGTGGTGTTCGACGTCGATTTCCATATTTGCTCAATTGGTTTGCTTAGCACTTTGAGTTAGTTTTACAGCCATGAATAGGGGTAATCGGGAGCATCAATGGCCACAGCCGCTTGAGCGATTCTCAGCGGACGGAAGGTGTCGACCATCACGGCCAATTCGTCCGTGCTCGTTGCATTCATGCTGGCCATGATTCGTCCAGGGTGTGGGCCATGGGGAATGCCGTGAGGGTGTAGGGTGAACGAACCCAAATCGACGCCGCGCCGACTGCCAAAGTTTCCGCGAACGTAATACAAGACTTCATCCGATTCGACGTTGCTGTGCGCATAGGGTACTTTGATGGCTTTCGGATGGTAGTCGAGCATGCGAGGAGCGAAGGTGCACACGACGAAGCCGGTCGCTTGAAACGTTTGGTGAATCGGCGGAGGTTGATGGATCTGGCCAGTGATCGGTTCGAAGTCGTCGGCATTGAACGTGTACGGATAAACCAGACCATCCCAACCGACAACGTCGAACGGATGGTTGGCAACCTCATATCGGGTCCATTGATCCAGGTCCTTGATGCGGATCGAAAAAGTGCCTTCTTGGTCGATCGGCTCCAGCCTGTTGGGTCCATGCAAGTCGCGTTCGCAAAACGGAGCTCCCATGCGGAATTGTCCATCGGGATTCAAATAGCGCGGCGGAAAACCCAGCGTACCGACAGCTTCGATGGTCAGCAGATCGGCGATGGCTGCCGATGGTGTTTCAAATTGCAACTGGTCCGAGGGCATTGCGTCGAACTCGATCATGTACGTCGTGCATTTGGGAATCACGATGTAGTCGTATTGTCGAAACGGCAAGGAGCCAAACATGGTTTGAAGTCTGCCGGCTCCGCGATGCACAAAGATGACCTCGTCGGCCTGCGCGTTGCGATAGAATTCCGCTTGGGGTTCGACCGGTCGGCAGCGGGCGAGAACCGTTTCGCCGTTGAAAAATAGTGGGACGCGGCCCGTGATGGGGTCACCATGAGCCGGCAGTTTCTCGCTTCGCAAGTGAACGTGGCGAAGCGCATCGGGAGGGGCTTGGGCAATTGGCGATGCGCCAAGCGACTCAATTTTGGAAACGCGGGTCGGCGGGCGAAGATGATAGACCGTGCTGTACGCGCGGCTGAAGCCCTGAGTCGTGATGACCTCTTCGTAGTAAATCCCTTCGTTGTCAAAACCTCCAGGTATACCCGATGCTCCCTTTTGGACGGCGTGGACAGTATGGCGCTTGGCCGGGATCGATCCGAGTTGTTGATAGTGCGGCATGATTTCGTCGATCGAATATGGGGTCTAAAGAATGGTCAGCCTCGTGAAACGATACGGTTTTCCAGTACTCCTAGTCGCTCGACCTGAAGCGTTACCGTGTCGCCGACGTCGAGCCAGCCGCCGACAGCTTCGGGCGTAAGTTCCAGGATGCAACCCGTTCCCACCGTTCCCGAGCCGATCACATCGCCTGGCAGAAGCCGAGTGTCACGGCTGGCCTGAGCGAGCAATTGCGGCCATGTCCAATACATACTGCTTGCGTTTGCAAACGATACACGGCGGCCATTGATCGACGCCTCCATATCCAAATGCAACCGACCGTCGACGTAGCAACTCTTGAGATCGTTGAGCGAAATCATTCCCGGACCTAGTGCGTTGGCAAAGTCTTTGCCTTTGGCTGGCCCAAGTCCGATCTTCATTTCTTCGCGCTGGATGTCTCGTGCCGACCAGTCGTTGTAAATGGTGAAGCCTGCCACGCACTGCATCGCGGAATCGTCGGCGGGCAAATCACGGGCTTCGGCTCCGATGATCGCGGCTATTTCAAGCTCAAAATCTAACTCATTCGTGCTGGCTGGTTTGCGAACCTCGTCGCCATGTCCGAGGATCGAAGCCGTATTCGAGAAATAGAAGGCGGGGATCCTGTACCATTGTTCGATCATGGGCAATCCACGGTGCTCGCGACACGTTTTCACATGTTGCTCGAACGCATAAAAATCGCGAATGCTGCGGATTGGCGGCACCGGTCGAAGCGCGGATGACATTGCTGAATGCCCTTGGAAAACCTAAAGCGTGCCCCGCAACTCTTGCTCACGTTCAATGGCTTCGAACAAAGCTTTGAAATTGCCTTTGCCGAAACTCTTCGAGCCTTCGCGCTGAATAATTTCGAAGAACAGCGTCGGGCGATCTTGGACGGGTTTGGTAAAGATTTGCAGCATGTAGCCTTCATCATCCCGGTCGACCAAAATGCCTAAGTCCGCTAGCTCTTCGATGTCTTCTTTGATGTTCCCGACGCGTTCGGGCAATTGATCGTAGTAGGCTCTTGGAACCCGTAGGAACGAAACGTCGTTGTCACGCAGCCGACGCACCGTGTGAATAATATCGTTTGTGGCCAACGCAATGTGCTGAACCCCTGCCCCGCCATAGAACTCGATGTATTCTTCGATTTGGCTCCTTCGGCGACCGTTTGCCGGCTCGTTGATCGGGAATTTGATTCGCCCGCGACCACCCTGAACGACTTTGGACATCAGTGCCGAGTACTCAGTCGAGATGTCCTTGTCATCGAAAGAGACGAGTTGCTCGAAACCCAACACGCGACGGTAGAACTCGACCCACTCGTTCATCTTGCCAAGCTCTACGTTTCCCACGATATGGTCGATGGCCAGCAAGCCCGTGTCGTGATAAGTCTTATCGCTGTATCGGCTCGGATCGATCGGATCAAAGCCTGGAGCAAACGCACCGTGGTAACGATCTCGATTGACAAATGTATGGGTGGTGTCGCCGTATGCCCGAATCGTCGCGTGTTCGTAGACTCCGTAGTGATCTTCGGTGGCTGTCGGCCCGATCACGCCAACTGCGCCGCGTTCGACGGCCAAGTTGTAGGCTCGCCGCACATCATCGACTTGCAACGCGATATCGGAAACACCATCGCCGTGCAAGGTCAGGCGTGAAGCATCGGGATGACTCGCTCGCAGCGGCGACATGAGAACCAAGGTGATGCCACCTTGCTTGAGCACATAACCGGCTTCGTTCTTGACTTTGGTTTCCAGTCCCGCGTAAGCCACGACGTTGAAGCCATAGGCGTTGCGATAAAAGTAGGCGGATTGGCGGGCGTTTCCTACGAAAAACCGAACGTGGTCGATCTTTCGCAGAGGCATCGAGTCGTGGGACGATTCTGAGTTCGGCATGATTGGTTCCTCCGACATGAACGAGTTTGATTTCAAGTGTTGTTATACCTCAAGTTCGATCGAGTTGAAAAGGGTGCGACATTGGAAGGCCTTGCAAAACCACCTTATTCGAATGACAATCGTGCAACCGCCCCCGCCGCTTCAGATTCGCATTGTTGTTCCCAACCATCGGAGCTTCCGCCGTCATGCCTGATCCGATTTTCGTTATCAGTTCTCCACGCAGCGGCTCGACGCTTCTTCGCGTCATGTTGGCCGGACATCCAGGTCTATTCGCACCTCCTGAAATGGTGATCGCTCCGTTTGCAACCATGCGAGAGCGACGAGCTAAGCTTGAACAACGGTTTTGGGAAAAAGGCGGGTTGCGCCGCGCCATTATGGATTTGGAAGGAGTCGACGTCGATCAAGCTAAGGCCATCGAAGCCAGTTTAGATGAATTGACCGTCCCAGAAGTCTATGAGTGGCTGCAAAAGCGTTTAGGAAACCGAATCCTGGTCGACAAATGTCCGCACCTTGCGCCCGAACCAGCCAGCCTGGCCCGTTTAGCTCAGTGGTTTCCCAATGCCCGCTGGATCTGGATCGTGCGACACCCCGGCAGCGTCGTTCGCAGCGTCGAAAACATGCCGATGGCCGAAGTCATGTTGTCGGGTTACTCGCAGGGCTTTGGTGAAATCTGGCACGACACGAATCGAAGCATCCAGAATTTTTTGGCAGACATTCCGGCGGAGCGTTGGGCACGAGTGCATTACGAACCGCTCGTGACCGATCCGCGCAAGACGATGCTTGAGCTTTGCGACAAGATCGGCATTGCGTTTTGCGAAGAATTGCTGACTCCTTATGACGGCGACCGCATGCGGGAAGGCCCCACCGGGGCCCGCGCTGTGGGCGATCCGAACATGGCGACTCGTGGGCGCATTCAGCCCGAACTGGCCACCAGTTGGCTCGAGGGCTTCGACCCGCAAAGCGTTTCAGCCGCCACGCATTCGCTGGCTCGCCAGCTGGGTTACGATCTGGCAGGCATCGCGCCTCCACCCATTTCTCAAGTCTCGCAGGCCTTGGCTGAACTTTGGGATTCGGCCAGAAAAATTGAAGCGTCCATGCGAATGCCGGCGGACTTGGACAACGTCGAAGGGCGGCGATTCTTGCTGCGGATGTTGTCGGCGGGCGTCGATCTGTTCGTCGAAGAGGGTGACGTCGATCGCCCGCAATTCCATCACGCCGAAGGGCCGACGCGAAAGATGTTCGCGGACAATCCGGACACGGACTACTGGCGAGCGTCCATTCGCCTCGGTGAAGGTCGGCGTTACCGCATTACGGGCCGCGTCGCAAAAAATTCGACCTACGTTGGAGTGTTGCTGTATCGCAAAGGCGGTGTGTGCGGCGCTCGATTGCACGACGAACAATTCGTCGACCAAGAGGGTCGATTCGATATGGTCGTTTCAGCCGAACCGGACGCACTCTTGCGCGGCCAAGGCGATGAAGTCGCGGTCATGGTCCGTCAGTATTTCCATGATCGTCAAAAGGAACTCCCCGTCGAGCTCAGTATCGAACTGCTCGACGCTCCGCCGCCGGTCCAGCTCGAACCGCGTTCGTTTGCCGCCAGACTCGGTCGCGCCAAACGAAACTTGGAAGCGGTCTTCGATAGAACCCTTCGCACTTGGAAGATGGCCAGTACTAAGCTGATCAATCGCTTTCAAGTCTTGGAAGGCGAGGAGCTCTTTCCAACTCCGGACAACACCTACGTCGTTTGTTGGTATCGACTTGGTCACGATCAATTGATGTTGGTACGTGGCAAAGTTCCCAAGGCTCGCTATTGGGGCTTTTGCCTTTACAACGTTTGGATGGAGAGTCTTGAATATCGCCACCACACGATCTTCTTGAATGCCAAGTCGCTCAAGACGAACCCCGACGGGACCTACGAAATCTGCATCGCGCATCGGGATGTGGGGCATCCCAATTGGCTCGACACGACGGGTCATTTAGCGGGCTACGCCTTGATTCGCGTCTTATTGGGCGACGAGGCGATGGAAGCTCCAACCACCCGCATCCTGTACGAGCACGAATGGCAGGCTACGCACTGAGTTCGTGATTCCAGCGGCCAGAACACTCGCTTGCCGGGGCCGATGCTGTTCGACAACTCCAACGATACAGTTCAATAAATCATGCCTGCCTGTTTCTCTGCGATTTTTGTGCTCTTTGTGGTTCGATTTGTACAGCAATGTTTTTAAGAGGAGATGAGACGATGAACGACGAGCAGATGAACGTGCTTTGCGACCGAATTCGACAAACCGCCTATGATATCCATGTTTATCACGCGCACGGACACCTTGAGAAAGTCTATGAAAATGCCCTGGCTCACCGATTGCGAAAGGCCGGACTGGTCGTAGCTCAGCAGCATCCGATCCAGGTCTTCGATGAGGACGGTACCTTGATTGGCGACTACTTTGCCGACCTTCTGGTGGAGCACGAAATAGTCGTTGAGCTTAAGGCCGCAAAAGCGATTGTCTCCGATCATGAAGCTCAAATTCTTGGCTATTTGAAATCTTCGCGAAAGCAGCATGGCTTGCTGATCAATTTTGGATCGTACAAGTTTCAAATACGCAAATTCATCTGGAATCCGTAATCAGACTCCAGAGGATGAATAGCCGCAAAGAACGCAAAGAACACAGAGAGGCAAATCAGGTTTTGATATGAAGAATGGACGAACTACTTCGTTGTTTGTCGATCTCAGGCTGCGAAACCATCGTTGCGATCTCTGCGTTCTTTACGGTTCAACAATTTGGGTTTGATCTATGTCGAAAATCCTTATCAAGGCAATTGCCAATCGTTTGAGTCTTCGAGCTCCTCAGCGAATCGCCTGATGCGGATCCAAATCAACTTTTCGCAGCCACTTCCACGTGCGAATTTTTCCTCTAGCGAGTGCGTGGCAGACAACGCAGGGTGACTTCGAAGTAGAGGAAGGAACTCTGACGGGAATGGTGTCTTAACGGCCATAAGAACTGTGAGTCTCTGGGTTATCAATGGCTCTATGGCTCGTTCATCTACCCGAGAGACTTTAGCCCCTGTTGAAAAACGTCTGCAGTCCCACCGAGTATTTGGAGAAAAATATTTGCTTTAGATGCGGATTTTTCTTGCAAGTGACCCACGAACATAGGAAAATGCAAGCACGCCGCGCGGATAACCCCAAAACTGCAAGGGAGCTTGTGATGTGTCGATCGCAACTGTTTGTTGGCCTTTTTGTGGCGGCGTTGGCGTCAATTTCTCATGCGCAAGTAACGGTCTGGGTCGATTTCACTTCGGACCTTCATAACGCGATTGGCGGTGGACCCAACGGTAAGGCGGACTGGATCGACGAACTCGATAAGGCAACAGGACTTGCCGGCGTGACGACGTTTACCACAACCGAGCGATCGGACATTGAAACGGAAATTCTCTCGCAGCTCGCGACAATTTACACCGACTACGACGTGACGTTCACAACCACTATGCCGTCGTCCGGAGTTTTTGACGCGATCGCTTATGGCAAGAGCTCGTTTGGATTCAGTTCACTAGGCATCGCCCCGAACGACCCAATGAACATCTCTGCGGGACATGTCGGTGCCGTGGCAACTGGCAATTTCGATTTTGTTCTCGACGAATTCACCGGCGTCGGTTCGCGGGCACTTCAAATGACTCAAATGAGCACTGCGCTGGCGGGCACCGGCGCGCATGAACTCGGACACACTTTTGGGTTGAACCATCATCATGCTTACAGCCATTCCTCCATCACGCCAACCAGTCTGTCACCCTTGACTTATGGTCCTACGAGCGGATTGCAAAACGCTTACGTAATGGCTACTGGCTCAACAGGAATCGACGAGACGGAACGTGAGATCGTGCGTTCCTTCAGCCCATGGGGAAAGGCAATGCTCGATTTTGCCGGCGGCGCGACGGCGGCCTACCCATCAGGTTTCGACCATCAGAAGCTCGTTACGGCTCCTGTTCCGATTACTCTTGCCGAAGATGGCCCGCCCGATCTTCCCGGCGATCCGACAACGCCATTTATGATTCCGCTCCTGCCAGGAGAAACCTCCGGAATGTTGCTTGGGATGGTGGCTGGCGATCTCGATGGTATGGGTTCCGATACCGACATGTACAAGTTGATCGTGCCGCCAGGCTCGTGGTTGCTTACCGCAGAGATTTTTTCCGACAATCGCTTTGCAGCGCCCTTTGACTTTGACGCGACGATCGCGCTGCTCGATATGGGTGGCGCAATGATTACGGCCACCGACGACGTTCTCCATCTTGGTGATGTTTTCGGAGCGTCGACGTTCCAACAGGATGACCCATTTCTGTTGAATATTCCTGTCACGGCGGGTCTGTATCATCTGTTGGTTCACGGCTCGCCGATTCCCAGCATTCCGGCTGGACCAGGCGATGCGTATTGGATGGCGGTCGGCCTGATGCCTGTACCAGAACCGGGCTTGGGGCTGGCTTTGGTTGCCGCTCTATGGCTGTTGCCCGGCGCGCGGCGTCGAGCTTGATTGTCGTCCAGTTTCCGTGCCGTTGGAACGGGCGGTGACTAGCGCGTTAGAGACCAGTGACCAGGATTCGGTATCTCCGCAACCGATCGCGTACCCAGTATGCTTCAATCGCTATCGCCGCAACTGCAGCGTCGATCGGCGAGGAACAATCGGGGTCGGCTGGTTCGGCATGACTGGATTCTTTGAGGAGCGATTGGCATCCAACGACGTTCGGCCGGACTCATGGTCGGACAATTCACTGTCTTGAGCCACTTCAGGCAACGTGGCGATGCGAACTTGCCCAAGTTCGGTTCTCAGATCGGCGGGGTCAGGATTGGAAGGGCCGGAATCCGTCAATGTGAGTTCTGCCGAGGGCAGCGCTGACTGGGTTGAGTCAACGGGCAAAGCGTGTTCTGTGGCAGGTAGCGCTGATAGACTCAGTTGTCGAGCAAGCGCATTTCCTTGTTGGCTTGCGATTCTCGTTGCGATTGTGGCAAACTCTTGGCGAATCGACTCGCGGTTTACATTGAGACTGGCGGCAAGATTCTGGGCGGCCGTTGGATATGCGGCGCAGAACTGAGAAAGCTGCCCGACAAATTTCGAAGTTTCGTCAAAATTGTGCTCAGTCACTTTTCCGATCAGTGGTCCGAGCGTTCGGGTAATCAAGTCAGCTCCAAGATTGTCCACTCTTAAAAAAACATCCATTCGACTATCGACGACATAGCCGCTGTGGCTAAGTGGATTTTTCTGCGACGTCGAACTCAAGACGCATACAACTCGGCCTTTGATGGCCCGGGGTGAAAGCGGGCCATCGTAGTTGCCTGTGCCGTAGTAGACGTGCGTCACGTCGTCGGAATAAACCAATTCGCAATTGCATGTTGTTCCTGCGCCGTCATTGGCATAAAACGTTCGGTTGCCCGTTCGTTTGGCTTCAATATTCGTAATACCGATCATCTCCCAAATATTGACCATGACTTCGGGATGCCGCACCATGAATTTGAGAAGCGCCGGATCGGCTTCCAGCTTCTTGGGCGGAAGTTGGCGGTAAAAACTCGGGTTGTCGAGAACATCGCGAATTGCTTGGCTGGCGTTGCCATCAATTCGGTCAAACGGGATGCTTTGCATTGCGGCTTCGATGCGAGCCTTGCGACCAAGCAATCCATCCGCAATGGGCTGTTGTGCAACAACCCACGAACCGGATGAAGTCATTAGGATCGCAAGCGAAACTCGCAGAACAAAGTTACTGATCAACTCACCCAACCTGGAGTTTGCGTTTTGCGACTTTGTCCAAGGTCGGCGTCCTCGCGATCCCGTGATTGCTGGCATGGGGCGATGATCCATGGGCAATGCTCGCAATGATGAGACTACAAAGTTGTTCTGTCGCAGCATATTGTCGTTTCGTAGTGTCAGTCCGTCGGGACCGGCTTGGCCGCGCAGACTAGGCGAGATACGTAGGCAACCCGGCACTTTTGGCAAGCGTGAATTCTTTTCTAGCTTCACGAGCCAGTGGAGAACCAAGGCATTCCTGTTACCGTTCCTGAACACACCTGCGTTCGATGGACAGCCACACTTACCACTTATTCGGCACGGGACGAGCTTTCCAATCATCCAAGTTATGCGGATCGCGCGGAATTGCTCTTGAGCGAGATTTCCAAGTTTGCGAAAAGACAACTGCAATTGTTGTCAATATTTCGATGGAGCGCTGCCTAGATGCCAGACCCAATGCAAACAGTCGAAAAGCTCGACCTGCGATTTCACGCCGTGCCTCAACGCCGGTCAGGTCCACGCTTGCCCGGCGGGATCTGGTTGTGGTTCAGCTTGGGCGTCGTGGCTGGGGTCGTGACGTGGAATTATGGTCACCGACAGCTCGCGCGGCAATTGGCTAGAAACCTCCAGCCCAATAGCTCGTCAGCCAGCGCAATGGCAGCCCTCGAAGCCGTGGATGTGCTCGATTCAGATGATGATACCTTGCTGGTGAAAGCACTGTCGCATTCGGACCCGCAGGTAGCCCGGTCTGCTATGGAAAAGCTGAATGCTCGGTTCGATTCGTGGCCGAACATAGAAACCGCGCAACAATTTGCTCGCATGCGAGCCTTGGCCGATTCGCTAGGGCGGATTCGATTAGACATTCCCAAAGATAATCAGACTTACGTTCGCAGCTTGGCCGCGCGTCTCTACTGGAGTTGTGTTTCGATCGGCGATCCGCAATTGTTTCCGATCACAAAGATTTGTCTTAGGGTCTTAGGAACGAGCGATTCAGGTATCGTGTCACACGACCAGCCACAACTCGCGAGCTTGGTTCGGACTGATCCACCGAAGCCTCTTGATGGATACACCGATACGCTGAGCGATCAAACAACCGCACTGGTCGAGACCGAATTTCGCCAACCCCAAACCAGCCGCCGTTCGTCGGACTTCGGACAATCCAATCAGCCCACCGCTAATCTTCCAACTGGCGCGTCGGTACCATTGGTTCCCGTATCGAACTCTTCTGAAGCCAGCGCACGGATTAGCGACGAGCCGCCGATTGAAATGTCACTCAACGATTCTCCGCCATCGGAATTGCCGGTCATGGTACAGACGCCTGCGTCGATTGCAAGCCAACCGATCGCCAGAATGAAACTCGTATCGAATCAACCGAATTTGCACGGCATCGAGAAGGCTGAAATTGCCGAGTTAGTGCGGCTGCTCTCAAACGCCAATCCCGATATTGCCAAAGCGGCAACCATCGCGCTCAAGCACAAGGGCTTCAGCGACTTTGAAGTCGAGCTCGCTTCGGAGCTGGCCGTCGGTTCGGTCTCGAGACGACTCGAACTAGTTCAGCAAGTCGCCACATCCAATCAAGTCGTGCCGCAGCCGTGGCTCGTTTGGATGGCCGAGGATGGGCAACCCGAAGTCCGCCGCATGGCCATTTCACTTTTGAGTTCCATGCTTGATCGAGATGTCGACCGAAGCTTGCGATTGTTGATGGATCAAGAGTCCGATCCTGAAATCAAGGACCAGATCCGCAAGGTTCTTTTAAGCAAACGCTAGTGCCGCGACCAACGACGAAATGCAATACTAAGGCAAATCGCAATTTCATGCAGCCATAGTAGCCGACTCGCTCCCGCGAGACGACGCACATCCCGCGAATGCCGTCACTCACCCCGCGCATGACGCTACGAACCATCGCTCATCGTCCCGTTAGGACAGAATCTCTATGACATCGACCAACCGTTCAAACAATCACAACGTTTTTCCTCTCCCGCACACTACAACCGATCCAGAGGGCTCTTGGTTCCCGTCGCACCGATTGTACTTACGTGGGTGTAGATCATCGTCGTACTCACGTCGGAATGCCCCAACAGCTCCTGAATCGTCCGGATGTCTTTTCCGTCTTCCAAAAGATGCGTCGCGAACGAATGCCGCAACGAATGGCAACTGGCTCGTTTGGCAATTCCCGCCGACCTTACAGCCCGAGTAACGACCTTTTGGACCGTCGCATCGTGAACGTGATGTCGACGAAGTTGCAGGGCTTCGCCTTTGGCAAGTTCTCGATCCGCCGTTGTGCTGCCTTCGTCGGCTTCACGGGGACGAGGATCGTGGCTCAGGGTTGCCGACGGAAACAAGTACTGCCAGCCCAATTGCCGACTGGCCGACGCGTCCTTGCGCTGCAAGGCGTATGGCAGCCAGACGTTGCCGGCACCTTGTTCCAAATCCGTCTCATGTTGTCGCCGAACGAATTCCATTTGCGTTTTTAGGTGAGGGATCAGTTTTTCGGGCAGCGGCACCATGCGGTCCTTTTCCCCTTTACCGTCGCGAACCATGATTTGCCGTCGATCGAAGTCCACGTCTTTGATTCGCAGGCGGCAGACTTCCATCAGTCTCATGCCAGCACCGTACATTAGACCCGCCATCAACCGGTAAGGGCCTTCAGGGATTTTGCACAGCAAGCTGCGGACTTCGTCGATCGATAGCACCACCGGCAGTCGTTGAGGCTTCTTAGCTCGCACGGCGTCGAATTTTATTTCGACGTCGAGCACTTGGCGATATAGAAAAAGCAAAGCCGACAACGCTTGATTCTGAGTGCTAGCTGCCACGTTCCCTTCGACCGCCAGCGATGAGAGGAATTCGTTGATGTCATTATTGCCGAGTTCGGATGGATGAATCCACTGGCCGGCTTTTTCTTTGTGGAAGCGCAGAAAGCGAGTGATCCACTGGACATAGGCTTCCTCGGTACGGATCGACATGTGCCTAGTCCGCATTTCGCGGCGAACCCGTTCGACTAGCTGCGGCTTATTTGCCATTCTCACACAATCCTTGGCTCGACTTATCCAGCAGTTGCATAATACTTATTATACGGTCGCCGGATATTCCCGGTCCAAAAAGTTTGCAAGCGTCTCGACATGCTTGACAGGGAATGCATCACCCGATAAACTCGAAACCAAGATACCACAGAATATCCAGCGTGGATATCCAGCGGTAGAATAATTCTTGTTAGGTGCTTGAATGAAAACACTCTTGATCGCCACGATCGCATTGGCGCTATATGTTTTGTCGCCCAATACGTGTTACGGGCAACGAGGCAAGGCGTTAAAAACTATCGTCAAAGTGCTGACCGGAGTTAGTGCAGCGGAATCCGCTCGGCGGAGCGGCCACTCCTATGAAGAGTACAAGCATGAAGATGCAATCTTGACGCAACTCCGAAACCAGGGCGTTGACGCAAATCGGTCTTCTATCTATTCGGTTTATTTCCGAACAACTGGCGTGTCCTGGGCCGATTTCTGGTCGAATCCCGATTTGTTTTTCATCGTTCATATTGAAGGTCAAGGTTCCAAGCTGGTACCAAAAATCCACTTTAACTATCTCGGTGAGCCTGTTCTCGACGTAGTTGTTGCTGAATCGGTTCGTCCCGGCTCACGAGTAGTAGTCTACCTGATGGATGACGACAGTTCTTCAGATGCGATCTGGAACGGGATTCTCAAGACTCGTGCGAATTTGTCGGTTACACCGACGGTGCAGGCGACACAATTCATATCGGTCAGCGCAAATGCAAGCGGACAAATCGCATTGCTGGATCGAGACATTACAATCGACGCACCGGATTTCGTGGCGTATGCCGAGTTCGTAGTTCCCGAAACGGATGATGGCTTGTGGGTCGCGGACGCGGAACTGATTGAGGGATCGAACAATCGTGTCGGCTCCTTAAAATTTGCCTCGCTTTGGTCAGCACCGCAACAAATCGCGGAACAAAAACGCAAGGTTTCATCGTCGTTCAGCAGATTTCTGTTTTGGGGTGTGATTGGCGTCTGCCTGCTCGGTTGGTTCGCGTGGAAGGTCGTGGCAAGTGATGAATCGCCAAATTCGGAGTCGAAAACCACCTAACATATGAAGGATTAGATTGTGCGGTGAACGGAGGAGAGGATGCTGACGCACCGAGGGATTGAGTTAGGCGAGTAGTCGTGACCAGCCAGTGGTCTAGCCACAATCTAGTCCCTT
>WPCK01335007.1_pt1 | contig 14887 bp, 11 predicted proteins | sample 5399851 | NCBI WGS metagenome assembly WPCK01 (sample SAMN12869471, study PRJNA574797) | sludge metagenome | isolation source: wastewater treatment of pH11 | place: China:Beijing | collected 2019-05-20
AGCGTTTCCGCGTAAGGTCAGCGGGCGCTGACGTGCACGTGAGCCCCCTGGGCGAAGCGCTACGCCGGGAGACCGTTACCCCGTTGCTCGATCCGCGCCGGCCGTTGCCGGCGGCCGCGGTCGCTGCGCTGCCGGCATTCTGGTCTGGGGATAGACTGCTGAGTGTTCCCGCGCTCAAGACTTATATGCAACCGGAACTTGCTGCGCGGTTAGCTGCGGAGGGCATGGAGGTTCGCCCAGTCTTCGGCCAATAATATCTTCGGCCAATAATCGAGCGTCATGGATCAGGGTTAGCGATATGTCAGGGTATGGGCGTCACACTTCCCGCCGGCTCCTTGTGAGCAGACGTGCGGAGCCTGTTTCATCCCTCGTTCGTTTACCGGACTTATTGAATTCGCGTCCGCGGGGCTTGTGATGAGCTTTGCTTGTGCGATTGATGGGGGATCCCTATGTTAACCCCACGATTGCGGGTCTTATGGCTGCCGGCATGCGCCAGATTTGACTGCCGGCCTGTTTGGGAACTCAAATGAATCAGAATTATCAAAGACTTGCTATATGGGCTGCTATGCTCGTGCTGGTCTTAGCATTGTGGAATCTGGTGTCGAATACAACCCAGACTCGCCGGAATGATGAGATTGCTTATTCGGAGTTCCTGGAGGCCCTCGACAAGAATTCGGTATCCGAGGTCGTATTGCAGGGCAGCCGCATCACCGGCAAGTACCGCGAGGCGGGGCCGAAAGGCGCGACATTCCGCACCTATGCACCTGAAGACTCCACACTCGTTACCAAACTGCGCGACAAGGGTGTGATGTTCCGCGCCCAGCCGGCCGAAGACGAGATGCAATCGCTGACCGGCATCCTGTTGTCCTGGTTCCCCATGCTGCTGCTGATCGGCGTATGGGTTTTCTTCATGCGCCAGATGCAGTCGGGCTCGGGCCGGGCCATGGGTTTTGGCAAGAGCCGGGCGAAGCTGCTGACCGAACGCCAGGGCCGTGTGACGTTCGAGGACGTCGCGGGCGTGGACGAGGCCAAGGCCGATCTCGAGGAGATCGTGGAGTTCCTGCGCGATCCTCAGAAGTTTCAGCGGCTGGGCGGGCGCATCCCGCGCGGCGCGCTGCTCGTCGGCCCTCCGGGCACGGGCAAGACGCTGATCGCGCGCGCGGTCGCTGGCGAGGCGAACGTGCCGTTTTTCACCATCTCGGGTTCCGACTTCGTCGAAATGTTCGTCGGCGTGGGTGCGTCGCGCGTGCGTGACATGTTCGAGCAGGCCAAGAAGAACGCGCCCTGCATCATCTTCATCGACGAAATCGACGCCGTCGGCCGCCACCGTGGCGCGGGCCTTGGCGGTGGCAACGACGAGCGCGAGCAGACGCTCAACCAGTTGCTGGTCGAGATGGATGGATTTGAAGCCAACGAGGGCATCATCATCATCGCGGCGACAAACCGTCCCGATGTGCTCGATCCCGCGCTGCTGCGTCCGGGCCGCTTCGATCGCCAGATCGTGGTGCCGAACCCCGATGTGGCGGGCCGCGAGAAGATCCTGCGCGTGCATATGAAGAAGGTGCCGCTTGCGCCCGACGTCGATCCCAAGGTGATCGCACGCGGTACGCCCGGCTTCTCGGGTGCGGATCTCGCCAACCTCGTCAACGAGGCGGCGTTGCTGGCGGCGCGGCGCAACAAGCGTCTCGTCACCCAGGCCGAGTTCGAAGACAGCAAAGATAAGGTCATGATGGGCGCCGAGCGCAAGACCATGGCCATGACCGAGGAAGAAAAGCTCGCCACGGCCTATCACGAGGCAGGCCACGCCATCGTCAACATGATGGTTGAAGGCAACGATCCGCTGCACAAGGTCACGATCATCCCGCGCGGCCGCGCGCTGGGTGTCACCATGAGCCTGCCGGAGCGCGACAAGCTCAGCTACTCCAAGCAGTGGTGCGAGGCCAAGATTTCCATGGCCTTCGGCGGCCGCGTTGCCGAGCAGATCATCTATGGCCGCGAGCACTTGAACACAGGTGCTTCAAGCGACATCAGCCAGGCAACCAATATCGCCAAGCGCATGGTGACCGAGTGGGGCATGTCCGACAAACTCGGCCCGCTGTTATACAGCGAGAACCAGCAGGAGGTTTTTCTCGGACATTCCATCACGCAGCGCCAGAACATGAGCGAGGAGACGGCCAACCTCATCGACGAGGAAGTCCGCCGCATCGTTACCGCCGGCGAAGCCAAGGCCTGGGACGTGCTGACCAAGCACAAGGGTGAGCTTGAAGCCATGGCGCAGGCCCTGATGGAGTACGAGACGATCACGGGCGAGGAATGCGCCGCCATCATGCGCGGCGAAAAGGTCATTCGCCGCAACGACGATGACAGCACGCGCGGCATGACCGGTTCGGCGGTTCCCACCGCAGGCCGTCCCGCGCGCCCGCGCGGAGAGCCCTCCGGCGGCATGGAGCCTCAACCGCAGAGCTGATCGTCGCGGCGCTTGATTGCGCCGTGCAAAGCGGAAACACTGTCGGCCCCGGATCGAGCGATCCGGGGCCGTTTTCATGAGTGAAGGACTCCTTGCGTGACACGCTGCTTCTATCTGCGTCCCGTCATTTCGCTGGCTACGCAGCGCAACCGCCTCGATCCCGACAGCGCCGCGCCATACCGCCTGTGCGGGCGCGACGATATCGGCTTCACGCACGTTGAACTGATAGATCGCGCTGAGAAGGGTGAGGGGCGATGCCGGCTCGTTGGAGGTTTCGATGCCCAGGACTGGTACCATCCGCCCTTCGACGGCGGGCAGATGTGGTCCACGTTCGAGGCGATCGAGTCTCCTCGCGCGCCGATTGCGGGGCTCTCTCTAGGGCGGCCCCACATCATGGGTATTATCAATGTCACGCCCGACAGCTTTTCAGACGGCGGCCAACACGCCAGCACCCAAGCCGCCATCGCACACGGCCTGCGCCTTATTGAAGAAGGTGCCGATATTCTCGACATCGGCGGAGAGAGCACGAGGCCGGGCTCGGATACGGTGGCGTTGAAGGAGGAACTGGCCCGCGTTATTCCCGTCATCGAAGCCTTGCGCGCGACGACAAAAGCCGTGATCTCGGTGGATACGCGCAAGGCGGAAGTGATGCGTCAGGCAGCGGCCGCGGGCGCGGACATCCTCAATGACGTCTCCGCCTTGACACACGACCCCAAGGCGCTGGATGTTGCCGTGGCGAGTGGACTGCCGGTCATGCTGATGCATGCGCAGGGCGATCCCAAGACCATGAACGACAATCCGCAGTATGACGACGTCGTGCTCGACGTGTTCGATTATCTTGAGCGCCGTATTGCCGAGTGCGTAAAAGCCGGAATCGCGAAAGACAAAATCGTCGTGGATCCCGGCATCGGGTTCGGCAAGCATCTGCACCACAACGTCGCCGTCATGCAGAAGCTTTCGCTCTATCACGGACTAGGCGCGCCCGTATTGCTCGGCGCATCGCGCAAGAAAATGATCGGGCAATTGTGCGATGTGCCAAACGCCAAGGACCGCATGCCGGGCTCGCTTGCGGCTGCGTTGTGCGGTGTGGCGCAGGGCGTGCAGATCCTGCGTGTGCACGATGTGGCAGAGACAAGACAGGCGGTCGAGGTCTGGCGCGCCAGTTTTGCGGGAACGGAAGCCGGTTTGGCCGGTTGATTATCGCGAGGGTCGTGCAGTTCCATTTGAAACAGCAGGTGTGTGCCACGAGCAGCTAAGTCGCCCCGATCGTCAAACCAAACGTTCGGAGATGTTTCATGACTAGACACGTGCAGTTGCCGCAGCTTGCGGGCGGTATATTCTTGACGGACAGCGGAATGGAAACAACGCTCGTCTTCCACGAGGGGATGGAGTTACCGTATTTCGCGTCCTTCACGCTTTTGAACAGCGAAGATGGCCGCAAATGGGTGCGCGGCTATTACGAACGCCACTTGCAGCTGGCGCAGGATGCTTGTGCCGGCTTCATACTTGACACGCCTACATGGCGCGCGAATGCCGATTGGGGCGCGAAGCTCGGGCTGACGCCGGAAGAACTCGCAGCCCTCAACGCCGACGCAGTCGCAATGATGAAGGAGATTCGCGCACTCCATGCCGGCAGAGTGAGCCCGATTGTCATCAGCGGAAACATTGGGCCGCGCGGCGACGGCTATGTTCCAGGCGAGATGATGAGCGCGGACGAGGCTGAAGCTTATCACCAGCCTCAAATCGAAACCTTCGCGAAGGCCGGAGTCGACATGGCATCGGCCTTGACGCTGTCCTACGTCGCCGAAGCCATCGGCATCGTGCGCGCCTCGGCAAAGGCAGGGGTTGCGAGCGTCATATCGTTCACGCTTGAAACCGACGGCCGCCTGCCATCGGGCCAAAGTCTGGCGGACGCCGTTAAGGAGGCCGATGCCGCGACGGATGCAGGTGCGGCCTACTACATGATCAATTGCGCACACCCTGATCACTTCGAGAACGTGTTCACAGGCGCCGCCTGGGAGCAACGCATTCGGGGCGTGCGCGCGAATGCATCGCGGCGCAGCCATGCGGAGCTCAATGACGCGACCGAGCTGGACGCGGGTAACCCGGAGGAACTGGCCGCGCAATACGCCGCGCTGCTCGTCCGCATGCCGCATGTCAACGTTCTTGGCGGGTGCTGCGGCACGGACCACCGCCATGTCGCCGCCATAGGGCACGCCTGTTGTACCGCGCGCAACGCGCAACAGAAGGCGAATTAGTTAATCGCTTGCGGCCGGGTTCTGTCCTAAAGCGGAGCGAGCCCGGCTGCTCGCTCAAGGTAACGCGCCGAGAGAAATAGTCAGGCCATGCCTCCCGTGCGTCCGCTGCCGCGCATGATGAGCGCTAGCGCGATGCCCGCGAAGAATCCGCCGATATGCGCCATGTAGGCGATGCCGCCCGCGTCTCGCATCGTCTCGTCGGTTGCCGCGACCGAGCCGACGCCGCTGAAAAGCTGCAGCACGATCCAGAATCCCAGAACGGCGAGCGCGGGCATCTGCACGATAGCATAGCCGATGGCGACGTTCACCCGTGCGCGCGGGAACAGCACGAGATAGGCGCCGAGCACGCCGGCAATGGCGCCCGACGCGCCAACGTTCGGGACGTTGGAGTGCGGGACGAAGTAGTACTGCGCGAACGTCGCCGCCAATCCGCAGGTTAGATAGAAGGCGAGAAAGCGCACCGAGCCGAAGCGGTCCTCAACGTTGTTTCCGAAGATCCAAAGATAAAGCATGTTGCCGAACAGGTGCATCCAGCCGCCGTGCATGAACATGGCGCTGAGCACGGTGACCGCGTCGCCCGCGGGGCGATGCGTGAAGCGCGCCGGGATGAACGCCCATTCGCGAATGAAGTCGTCGCCCTGTGACAGTTCCAGCAGGAATACGAGCACGTTGATCGCGACCAACGCGTAGGTGACATAAGCCGTCGAACGGATCGCGCTGTCATCGTCGCCGACAGGAAACATATGGATCCTCATTCCTCATGGGACGCGGCGCATGGTTGGATCCGTGTGTCACGCAAAGCGAATGTAAAGCAGGCGGACGGCAAAAGGAATGAGGGCCTCGGCAGCGCGCTCAATGCTGCATCAGTCGATGACTCCTGCCCCATCGTCCTCCGGCAAAGGCGGGAATCCGGTCAGCCTCTTCGTCGTCATCCTGGGCAACCGAGCCTGGAGCTATCCGGGCGAGCGCAGACCCGCGACCCGCGCATCAGTGCGAAGCGCAAAGCACCTCATCGCAACATCACGCCAAGGCTCCTCGGTCCCGGCGCTCGCTGCGCTCGGCCGGGATGACAAATGAGAGGGCCGTCGCCGGGAGAGTGATCTTATGCAGGCATGACGTTTAATGACCCTCAGCTTGGATTGTGACATTTTCCGATCATACAGAGCCACTTTTTACTCTCCCGGAAGGCAGGGTGTCGCGAAGCGACAGGTGATCATTCGGCACGCGCAGCGGATTTGCGCCGGCCCCCCTCTCCCCTTGGGGAGAGGGTTGGGGTGAGGGGGTGTTCTGTGGCCTTCGACACAATCGTAATGACGCGTGGAAGATTGAAGCGCTGGTCCATCCCCTCACCCGGCGCTCGAGGTCCGGCGCTGACGCGCCGGAGCGCCGGCCTCACCCCAAGGGGAGAGGCGTTTCTCGCACTCCCTTCGGGCACCTTCTCCCCGCGGGAGACGGATGTGAGTCGGTGAGATCGCAACTGGCTATAACTTCCAGGCCAGGGCGTGTTCCAGCCTGTCGTCGCCCCAGAACAGCTCGCCATGAGGCGTGATGAACGAGGGGGCACCGAACACACCGAGTTCGGCAGCACGCGCCGATTGGGCGCGCAGGCGATCCTTGGTCTCAGGCGCGTTGGCCTGTGCGAGCACGGTGCCGGGATCGAGATTCATGGCAGTCAGAAGAGAGGTCAGAACGCCGATATCGGATATGTCGGCGGCATGCTCGAACTGAGCTTCGTAGACGCGGCGCGAGAAGTCGCCCGTCCAGCCGGCCGCCTCGCCCGACAGCGCGATGCGGGCAGCGGCCAATCCGTTGGCCGGGAAAACCGCAGGCATGACAAACGTGCGGCCGCGCGCTTTCGCGATGCGTTCAATGTCACGCACCATATAGCGGCCTTTGGCTGGGTAAAGATTGAAGGGCGACGTCGTCCAGCCTTGAGCCGCGAAGATCGGCCCCAACAGGAACGGCCGCCAGGCGATGGCAACGCCCGCTTGCTCGGCAAGGCCGTCGATGCGCATGGCGGAAAGGTACGAATACGTCGAGGCGAACTCGTAGAAGAATTCGATGGTGGGCTTGGCGGGCAATTGCGGTTCTCCTGCGCGGGGAGCGGTCAGCTCGCGGCGGCCCGGCGGTCGGCGAGACGCTGCTCTGCGGCGGCCAGCAGCGCTTTGCGAATGTCGTCGATCTTGGTCAGCGAGCGGTCGAAGCCAAGGTGCTGGGCATCGGCGAGCTTCTTCAGATGCTCGACGCTCTTGATCTCCGCCAAGCGCTTGGCGAGGCCCTCGCGTCCCTGCTTGGCAAGAATGACCATGGCTGAGAAGGCGTAGGGATCGAATGACGGCTCTGGCTTAGCAGGGACTTGCGAAGCCTTTGCGTCTGTTGCTTGCGCGTCCTTGGCCGGCGCGGCGGGTTTGGATTTGGCGGCCTTCCCGGTCTTCAGGTTCGCAGAAGCCTCTTGCGCCTCGCAGGCGGGCTCTGGCGGCATCTCCCAAATCAGCATCCGGTTGGTCGCCTTGGTCAGGGCCTCCACCAGCCGCTCGACCGCTCGGGCGTCAAGGGACGTCTCGGCCGCGAGATGCCGGCGGTAGAACGCCCGCATCCGATCGCCCGGCCATAGCTGAACGCCTTTGCTCATCGCTCGATTGTCCGTTCAAGAAACCGCCGAACACAAACACAGCACGACACGTTGAAAACGCCAAGTCTCGGGGAACCGCCGTGACAGCCAATTCTAATCCGCAGTGACCTTATCTTTCTGCGCTGATTTGACTATCTCCTCCAGCAGCTTTTCCGTTTCGATGTGCAGCTCCTTCACGTCGCCGATGGCGTCGGCATATTTGGTCTCGATGGAGCGGCGCTCGTTGATGAAGTCGAACGCGTTGGCGATGCCTTCGCGCTGGGGCAAAAACGTTTCCATCAGCGGATGCACGAGACTGATTTCCTCGATCAGCATGTAGTGCTTGTTGTCGTCGCGCACGTAGTTGGCAAGGCATATGTAACGCCGGTCCTCGATCGGGATCTCGGCGAGATCGTCGATGGTGCGCTTGTCCTCGATGAGGAGCGCGATGCGGTCAACGGCGAGTTGCGACACGTAATCCGGGCGGAACGGCACGATCACCTTGTCCGCCGTCTTGAGCGCGGCCAGCGCTGCAAAGGACAGTCCAGGGGGGCAGTCGAGGATGACCACATCGAAGTCGCCTTCGAAGCGCCGGATGAGCAGTTCGATGCGGCCGCGCACACGATTTGCGACGACGTCCGGGATATGGCTCTGGCTGGCCTGCTTCAGATACAACTCGCCCTGGATGTCCTCCAACAGCAGCGAGCCGGGCACGAGCGCGATGGGCGCGGGTTTGCCGTTGCCCGCGGTAACGTCGCCCACGTTGCGGGCCACATAGTCGCGCGCGTTGGCGGGAATGCCGTCGAACAGATCATAGAAATAGTCGGAGATGGTCTTGCCCGCTTTGCGGGCCTCGTTCCAGCCCTGGCCGCCCATCAGGATGAGAGACGCGTTGCACTGGGAATCGAGGTCGAGCACGAGCACCCGCTTGCCCCCGTAGACGCTCAGCGCATGAGCCAGCATGACCGCAATGGTCGACTTGCCGACGCCACCCTTGCGATTAGCCACTGCAAGAAAGACTGCCATCAGAACCTATACCCCCTCATAGGAACGCCACACGAACGCGGCCCATATTGAATTGAGCGAAATGCCCTCCGGTCCGCCCCCTTAGGCGACCTATGGGCCGATTCCGTGGCCCCACGCCACGCTAAAAGCCAGCTTTGCCCGGGGAGCGATATGTGGATGCAACTGTAGTGGGAAAGTGGTGCGAAATTTGCCTAACTTCAACGTCAAAGAGGTAATGTGTCAGGAAAGTTGTCATAGTGTGTGGCGCTCTGGCCCCTATTGACGTTGGCCGCAATTGAACCGCGTGGCCGGGGTTGGGTTTGCGGCGCACCTGGGCGCTCGGCAAGCACGGGCGGACGAGTTCGAGCCGCTGAAACTGAAGAGGGACGCATGTCACGCCGCTATTTCGGGACCGACGGTATCCGTGGGCTCGCGAACTCCCATCCGATGACCTCCGAGGTGGCTCTCAAGGTCGGGATGGCGGCCGGCAAGGTGTTTCAGTCGGGCACGCACCGCCACCGCGTCGTGATCGGCAAGGACACGCGCCTGTCCGGCTACATGCTGGAAGCCGCCCTCATGTCGGGCTTCACCGCGGTGGGCATGGACGTCTTCCTGCTCGGCCCGATGCCGACGCCCGCGGTCGCGATGCTGACGCGCTCGCTGCGCGCCGACCTTGGAGTCATGCTGTCGGCCTCCCACAACCCATCCCACGACAACGGCATCAAGCTGTTTGATCCCGACGGCTACAAGCTGTCGGACGAAATGGAACGCCAGATCGAAGATCTGGTCGACGGGGACGCGAAATCCCTTCTGGCGCCCGCGGAGCGCATCGGACGTGCGACGCGCGTTGAAAGCGCACAGGAGCGCTATATCGAGTTCGCCAAGCGCACGCTGCCCAAGAACCTGCGTCTCGACGGCCTGCGCATCGTCATCGACTGCGCCAATGGCGCGGCCTACAAGGTCGCGCCCGAAGCACTTTGGGAACTGGGCGCGGAAGTCGTCAAGATCGGCGTGGAGCCCAACGGCCTCAATATCAACTTGAAGTGCGGCTCGACCTCACCAGAGGCCTTGGTCTCGAAGGTCAAGGAGGTGCGCGCCGACATCGGGATCGCACTGGACGGCGACGCCGATCGCGTGGTCATCGTCAATGAGAAGGGCCAGATGGTTGATGGCGACCAGATCATGGCCGTCATCGCCGAGAGCTGGCATCGCAGGGGCAAGCTCGCAGCGGGCGGCATCGTCGCCACCGTGATGAGCAACCTCGGCCTGGAGCGCTATCTCAAGGGGCAGGGATTGTCCTTGGCGCGTACGCCGGTCGGCGACCGCTATGTCACCGAGCATATGCGTAAGCACGGATTCAATGTTGGTGGCGAGCAGTCGGGCCATATCGTGCTGTCGGATTTCACCACCACGGGCGACGGTCTGGTCTCCGCGCTGCAGGTGCTGGCGTGCGTCGTCTCCACCGGCAAGTCCGTGTCCCAGGTCTGCCACCGCTTCGATCCGTTGCCGCAGGTTCTCATGAACGTGCGCTACGCCAATGGCAAGCCGCTGGAGGACAGCCGCGTGGTGAAGGCGATCGAAAGCGCCAAGGTAAAGCTTGGCGATCATGGCCGCCTCGTCATCCGTCCTTCCGGCACCGAGCCGGTTATACGCGTGATGGCCGAAGGCGATGATGAGCGTATGGTCTCGAGCGTTGTCGGCGATATCGTCGACGCGGTGCGCTCCGCTGCCGCTGCTTGAGCGGCGCCAAGCGCGATTGATGTGCTGCACCCGCGCGTTTCTTTCGCGTTAACGCCTGCTTAACGAAAGAGCACCCGGGCGTGCCGCAAATCGGTACGCCGATTAAACCTACCTTAAAGATTCTCCGCGATAGTCGACGCTGATGTTGCGTATCAACGCCCGCGCCGGGCGTGTTGACTGCTTGAGTGTGACTATCGAAAGGAAAGTTTGCATGGCTCTCACGCGCACAATTTGCTTGAGCGCAGCCGTTCTCTTGGGCAGCAGCCTTACAGCGTCCGCAGCCGACCTCTATGGCGGCGGCATGAAGGACGAAGCAGCCGGCATGATGATGGCGGCGCCGAGCCCGTCGGTCTACTTCCGGGTGGACGGCGCATGGGCCTTCTACGGCATCGGAGATGTGTCGATCACCGATCCTGGACCCACGGACTACTCCAACACCGTGACCGACATCGATGACGGCTGGAGCGTCGGCGGCGGCGTCGGCGTGTACTTCGGCAGCGGCTTCCGTGGCGACCTGACGCTTGAATATCGCACTTCGACCGATATTTCCGGCTCGGCAGATGCGGCGGCATTCGGCACCACCTGCTGCACAGTGGGATCCACCACGGATGTCGATGGCCTCGTTGGCCTCGCCAACGTCTATTACGATTTTAATCGCGGCGGCCGTTTCGTGCCGTACATCGGCGCGGGCATCGGCTTTGCGCATCTGGAGACGGGCGGCGGCACGCTCGGTTGCGTCGTCGGCTGCGGTGTGAACTTCGGAGACGCAACTTACAACGGCTCCAGCACCACCAATTTCGCCGTGGCCGGCATGGCGGGCATATCGGTGAAGCTGCGCGGCGGTGAACCGGTCTACGCCGGCGGCGTCAAGGATGGCCCCGTGATGGTCGACAGCGGCCGCGGCCTCTACCTGGATCTCGGCTATCGCTTCCTGCACTTGGGAGACGTTGCAGTTGCCAACGCCGTGCAGACCAACGGCAATGAACTGGAGGTTGGTTTTGACAATCTCAATGCCCACGAATTCCGCTTCGGCCTTCGCTACGATTTCCGCTGAAGCCTGCACCAACGGTTTTGGGGGCGGAGCGATCCGCCTCCAGTGAGACGAGAAGACGGCAGCCGCGGAAAGGGAAAAAAGCCAATCCGCCTGCCGGCACCAGGGGCGCAAGGGACGAGGTGTCCTGAAAGCCTTTCGCGTTCGATCCCTCTTTTGTTCCTGTACGCGTAGCGCGCCCTCGTATCGGGCGCTCTGGGGAGCGTCGTTCAGGAAGGCCCGGCCTGCCGCTTGTTGCGAAGTTGAGCATTGGAAGCGTCGAGAAGCGTCTCAATCGCTTCCGAGCCTAAGATCGAGGGATTGTACGAAGATGACTGTTCGCAAAGCGCGCTTGACGATGGGTTTGGCAGCCGGGCTGGCGCTGATCGGCACCGCCCTGCCTGCAACGGCGGCCGACTGGTACAGCGGCGGAATCAAGGACTATGGCGGCGCTGGCGGCGTTCCGGTCCCCGCGCCCGCTCCGATCCCGGTGCACGAGACGGAATGGTACATCGGCGTGGTGGCCGGCGGCGTGCTCGTGGACGATTCTACCGTCGAGAACATCGGCAGCGCGATGCCCGTTCGCGAGAACCTGAACAAGACGCTGTTTGGCGGCATCAGCGCGGGCACCTATCTGACGCCGGACATCCGCGCAGAATTTGCTTTCGACTTCTACGATGACTTCAAGGTCGCGGGTTCCGACCCGGTCACCTATAGCCAAAGTTGGTCGGGTGAGGGGCAGTACATCCAAAACTATCAGGTGACGCGCTACGACACCATCAAGGTCGGCCGAACCACCGCGATGTACAACATGTACTACGACATTCCCACCGGTACGCGCCTTCGTCCGTTCGTAGGCGCGGGTATCGGCGTGACGTGGCGGTCTATGAAACGCAACTGGAGGGAAGAGGCCGATTGCGCAAGCACGACGGACACGGGAGAGGATCCGATCCTCACCACATCGCCGTGCCACCACCTTGTCGCCGACGATCCCGATTCAGTGGTGGATCAGCCCCAGCCGGCCCATTGGGAGCGAAGCGGCACAGTCGACGTCGATCGCTTCGATCTCGCGCTCGCGGCCATGGCCGGTCTGTCGTATGAAATCACGCCGGATATCATCTGGGACAACAGCTACCAGTTCTTGTGGGAATCGGCGGGTATCGCTTTGAGCACCGAGACCTTCTCCGGCACGAGCACGGTCAGCTACTCAGACACCACGCAGCATCAATTCCGCACCGGATTGCGTTTCAATATCTATTGACGCGCAAACGGTGTCATTGGAAGGGCAAGGTCAGGGGCGGGCCGCAAGGTTCGCCCCTGACCATTTGGCGTTCTTGACGCGCTTGAGACGGCGTCCTAAAGGCGGTTGCGATCTCACGGACTCACGTCCGTCTCACTCGGGGAGAAAGTGCTCCAAAGGGGCGGATGAGGCGATGGCGCAATCAGCGGCGCATGGCTGAAGTCCCTCACCTGTCGCTTCGCGACATCCTGTCCCGTCCCGGAAGAGGTAAAAGTGGCTTTGTATGATCGCAAAGCGCGTTAGACCCCGGCGGTCAATCGCCAATCGCGTAAAGCTCAATAGCCTCTGTTTCAAGGACGCCATGACCCGCATTGCCAAGCCTTCGGTTAAGCCCGTCAACCCGTGCTTTTCATCGGGTCCTTGCGCCAAGCGGCCGGGATGGACGCCCGCGGCTCTGTCGGGTGCGCTTACCGGGCGTTCGCACCGTTCGCGCGAAGGCAAGGCGCGGCTTGCCGATGCGATTGCCCGTACGCGCGACATCCTGCAGCTGCCCGAAGGCTATCAGGCGGCCATCGTGCCTGCGTCCGACACGGGCGCCTTCGAGATGGCGATGTGGAACCTGCTAGGCGCGCGCGGAACGGACGTGTTTGCGTGGGAAGTCTTCGGCCGCGTCTGGCTCAAGGATGCACTCGACATTCTCAAGCTTGGCGATCTGCGCGTGTTCGATGCGGACTGGGGGCAGCTTCCGGATATGTCCCAGGCGGACCCGGCGCGTGACACCATTTTCACCTGGAACGGCACCACCACGGGCGTGCGCCTGAAGGATGCCTCCTGGATCAGCGACGCGCGCGAGGGCCTGACCCTGTGTGACGCGACGTCCGCCATCTTTGCGCAGCGCATCGACTTCGCCAAGATCGACGTGCTCACCTACTCCTGGCAAAAAGTTCTCGGCGGAGAGGCGGCGCATGGCATGCTGATCATGTCGCCGCGTGCGTTTGCGCGACTGGTAAGCTACGAGCCGCCCTGGCCCATTCCTAAAACCATGCGGCTCAAGGAGAAGGGCAAGATCCTGTGGGATCTATTCGACGGCGTGACCATCAACACGCCCTCCATGCTGTGCCTGGAGGACTACGCCGATACGCTCAGGTGGGCGCAAGGACTGGGCGGTCTCGACGCGCTGATCGCGCGCGCCGGCCGCAACGCGGCCGTGATCTATGACTGGGCGGGCGCGACGGCGTGGCTGACGCCGCTGGCTCAGGATCCACAGACACGCTCGAACACATCCGTTTGCCTGAAGTTCAGCGATCCCGATGTCGTCGCTCATGGCGAAGAGGCATGCGGCCGGTTCGTTGCCGAATTGGGCGCTCTGCTCGAAGCGGAGGGAGCCGCCTTCGATATCGTGGCTTATCGCGGCTTGCCCCACGGCTTGCGGATCTGGACCGGCGCGACCGTCGAGACGGCGGACCTGGAGTGCCTTACCGGCTGGCTGGACTGGGCTCATCGTGAGATCAAGGCCGGGGATCGCGCGTGAAATCGGCACGCCTTGGTTAACGGGCGCGTGGGTCCCGCAAATCGCTTTTTTCCGTCTCCCAGGCGCGCCATACTGCCCAAGCTTTCCGCGGGGCAAGCAGTCTCATAACAGGCAACCTTCATTTCGCGTAACTGCGTGTTTGGATGACATCCCTTATGCAAAAATTTGCCAGTCTCCTTCTGCTTGCAGCCTTCTCGGGAACGGCCAGCGCGGCCGATATCTCGGTGACCTCCAAGGTCGATACCGTCACGGTTTTCCTGTCCGGCGCGCAGGTCATGCGGATAGCCAAGGTAAAGCTCGATAAGGGCGATCATACCATCACGATCGTCGACATTCCGGCATCTGCGATCGCAGGCTCTATCCGCGTGGAAGGCAACGCGACCGGCAAGCTCGACATCGCCTCCGTGGATACGCGCCGCACCTATCTGGCCCGTCAGGACGCGCAAGCCTCCAACCAGGAACGCAAGTCGCTGGAGGATCAGATCGAAGCCTTGCGTGACCAGAAGGCGGCGGCAGACGCGCAGATCTCTGCCGCCGAGACGCAAAGGACGCTGATTGCCAATCTCGCGCAATTGCCAACCCGCCCCGCGCCAGCTACCTCCGGCGGGCTGGGCGAGGACTGGCAGCGCATTCTCTCGCTCATCGCGCAAGGGTCGAGCGAAGCCGCGCGCGCTTTGATCGAAGCTCAAGGCAAGGTACGTGCGCTCGAGCGCCAGATCGAGGATTTGGAAAAGAAGCTTTCGCTTCTGGCACCCGCCAAGACCGAGCAGACGGAAGTCAAGGTCCACGTCGAGGCGGCTTCGCCGCTGGAGGCGGATCTCGTCGTGCGTTATCAGATCGACAACGCATCCTGGACGCCGCTTTACGATGCCCGGCTCAATACCGGCTCCAAGACGGCGCCGGCGACACTTGAGCTGGTGCGCCGCGCATTGATCTCGCAGCGGTCCGGCGAGGATTGGCCGGATGTGCAGATCGAGCTGTCGACCGCGCGCCCATCGGGCGGAG
>WPCK01224162.1_pt1 | contig 14872 bp, 9 predicted proteins | sample 5399851 | NCBI WGS metagenome assembly WPCK01 (sample SAMN12869471, study PRJNA574797) | sludge metagenome | isolation source: wastewater treatment of pH11 | place: China:Beijing | collected 2019-05-20
CGTCAATGACAACCAGATCACGGCTACACGCGACTTCGAAGTCAGCCGTGGTACGTTCTCCCTGGATGCCAATGACAGCGTGGGGCGGACCGTTGCCGCCACTCAGGGAGGCATCCTCGACTTGCACAGTGCGACGGCCGCCATCAATGCACAGATGACGAACGGAGGGAGCATTAATACCGCGGCCACCAGCAACGTGAGCGGCCTCGTAACGCTCAATCAACAGGGGAGCCTGTTGAATATGGGGGCCCCGCTCAACCTGGCGTTGGATCTGGACATCTCGGGAACGGGCGTCAACGTCGCCACGGTGAACGCGAATGGATACGATGTCACCGCGCGAGATATCTATGTTGGCCGCTTTGGCAATTCAGGAGCGCTGATCGACGTCGGCTTGCTCACGGCAAGTGGCAACGTGAGCATTGAACGCAGCAGCGTCATATTCGATGGGGGGTTTGATCTTGTAGGGAATGCGCTTCGTGTCTTCACGGGTTCAACGCTAACCGTAACACAGGATGCGGATTTCGTGCGAGGTCTTTCCGTCGAGGGGCAAACCGTCGATATCTTGGATACAAGCGTGTTAAACCTGAATTTCGATGGTACGCTCGGCGATGTTGGTGATTGGGTTTTTCGCTGGGCGAATCCCACGGGTGGAGATCGCGTGACGACGATCAACTCGCTGATCTCTGCTGGGCGAATTGTTGTCAATGCTTCGCATCCATTCAACGTCATTGACAACGGGGACGGATATACGTACATCTCCAGTTTCACGGCAGACTTCAATAACGACGACCGATTGAACTGCGGCGATATTGATCTCTTGACCGCGGCCATCGTGGCGGGCTCGACCAACCTGATGTTCGATCTGACCGGGGATGGGCAAATTACGATCGCTGACCGAGATGCCTGGCTTGCCGGGGCAGGGGCCGTCTTCCTTCAATCCGGCAACCCGTTCTTGCCAGGTGATGCCAACCTGGACGGGACCGTCGATGGAACCGATTTCAATACTTGGAATGCCAACAAGTATACCGTGAATTCCGCCTGGTGCTCTGGCGATTTTTCCACCAATGGTCTCGTCGATGGCAGTGATTTTAGTCTCTGGAACGCGCACAAGTTCACCTCGGCGGATGGTGCGCAACCCGTTCCCGAACCGATCTCTCTCATTCTTCTGCTTCCGGCAGTCCTTGTTGGGTTGGGGAGGTGCCGGCGGAGGAGAGTGTCTTCAGCTGTTGCTGGGACAGTTTGAGCCGCACTTCGCAAAAGTCGTCCGATTGCGCCACGTACTGTGCATCGGCCGGATGACTTCGCAGGTAGCCTCCTGGCTGGACCAGGTCGGCAACCATCGCCGCGGCACGCGTATGGTAAAGATCGGCGCGGTCGGCATTCGCTCCACGGTTCGCCGATGTTTGCCGCATTGCATTGCCAAGCAATCCCCACATCGCCGCGATTCGGAATTGGTTGACGTTATCCAGTGAACTGGTGTCAAACCGAGCCGCTTCCGAGTCCGCAGCCGAAAGTTGGCCTGACTTGACGAACGACCGGACCTTCATGATCCGGCAGTACGCTTTCACATTGTCGTTGTCGGCCATTTCTACAGCTGCGGTCCAGTCGTCCAATACCTCTGAGGACTGTCCAAGTGGCGCCCGATAGAGTGCTCGGTTGCCGAACAATTGGCAGCCGATCGATCGTGCGATGGCCTGATGTGGCTCGACGCGAAGGACCGATTCAACCTCAGCGATTCCACGGGAGCAGCATTCGACGGCCGAGCCCCATTCCTGCTGGCCGGCCAGTACGTTGCTGAGATTCAATCTTGCCGTTGCCAGCGACACCAGGACCGCGTCATTTGGATGCTGTGGTGATGTCAGAGGCTGCAGGACATCAATCGCCGCTCGAAACTCTCGCTCGCTGACATCCAGCTGTCCGCTCTGGCATTCGGCTTGTGCCAGGTTGATACGCGATTCGGCCAGCCTCTGAATGAGGTCACGGTTGCCAGGAGCCATCGCAAGGGCCCGGATGCGATACGCGACTGCCTGCCGGACGCACTTCTTCATCTCGTCTGTGTTATTCTGGCGGAACGAGAGGTTGCCGTTCTCATGCTGCAATCGCGCCACTTCCTCAAGGAGCCGAATATTCTCGGGATTGGCGGCAAGCGCTTCCTCGGAGAGGCCGAGTGACGTCCGAATGATCCGGCTGGCGTCATCGAATCGACCTTGATCCACCAGAGCGATCGCAAGATTCGTCTGGATGGAAGTCCATTCGAGGAGATCGTCAATCCCTCGCGTGGGATTGCTGGCCAGACGACGCAGGTCATGGCTGGCTTGGGCCAGCAATTCCTCGCCTTCCCGGGATTTTCCGAATGTCAAGAGCAGTGTGCCAACGTGCATGCGGATCCGGGCGAGGTCTCGCTGGGCGCCGTTGGAGTCATCTTCCCCGGCTAACTTCTCGAACAGCAGGAGTGCATGCCGCGCTTGCTCCAGGGTAAGTTCTCCCAATTTGGGAATCTGAAACGAGTTGGTATGGTTGGCAGCCTGGAGCACCGACCAGATCGCCCGTCGGGCATCGGCATATCGTTGGTTGGCCCGGTCTCGCTGCGCGAGGATCCGGTGCTGATAGGCAGACAGAAAGATCAGACCGACAAGGATCGCGGCAGCTACGGTTGCCAGCCAGGTTGCCGGCCATGGGTTTCGACGAAGCCAGAGATGAATTCGATAGGCGGTACTGCGCGGGCGGGCGGCAATTGGACATCGCTGTTGAAAGGCCGTCAGGTCATCACGGAGTGCAGCTGCCGTTGCATATCGCCTGGATGGATCTTTTTCGAGCGAACATTGACAAATGGTCTGAAGGTCTTGGGGAGTTGCGACTCGCAATTGGTGAAGGGGGACCGGGTCCTGATGCAGCACCATTTCCATCGTTTCCACTGGGGAAGCGCGGCGAAAGGGTGGCTGTCCCGCCAGGCATTCATAGAGAATTGCCCCCAGTCCGTAGACGTCACTGGTGGCCCCCACGGCGCGCTTGTCACCCCGGATCGTCTCCGGAGCCATGTACCCTGGCGTTCCCAGCGGATCACCGGTATGAGTGATTTGCGGACTCGCGTCGTTCAGGTGGGACAGTCCGAAATCCGCGAGTTTCGGATGCCGCGTCGATCCATCTTGCAAGAGGACATTCTGGGGCTTCACGTCTCGATGCAGGATTCCCTGGCGATGGACGCACTCGACGGCATCAGCCAGCCGGATCATCAGGTCCACGGCAGCATCGAATTCGAGTGGTCCCGTCCGCAAGGACTCGGCCAGGGTCTTGCCACGGACGAATTCCATGACCAGGAACGGCGCGCCGTCCTGGTCGCCCATATCGTAGATCTCCACCACGTGCGGATGGTGAACGCGGCTTATCGCCAGTGCCTCATACCGAAATCGTGCGAGCTGTAGCGGGGTCGCGGTAGCACCGGCACGGAGTGTCTTAAAGGCGACTTCCCGCTGCAGACCGGGCTGCCGCGCGCGATAGACGACTCCGGAACCGCCGCTGCCCACGACTTCGACGAGCTCGTAACCAGGACCCAGCCGATGGGCCGGTCGGTCGTCCGATTCCAGGGAACCAGCCAGTCGTCCAAGTTTTTCCTCAAATCGGTCGGGTGAAAGGCCAACCGCGGTATCGCAACACAATGGACATGTCGCCAGATGGGTCTCGATCCAATCGGTAGCCTGTGGATCCTGTGTTTGACCTGCCACGAAATCCGCCAGGTCCGAGGTACTCGGGTGGATCCCTTGGTTCACGGCCGCAGTGGCGTCGCTTCCGTATGGCATGGTCCGTGGCACGAGTCCTGGTACTCAATCGACCAAACCTGCTGCCTCCTGCCGCAGTCGCTTCAGTACTCGCGATTTGGCAATCATGACGGCGTTGACCGTAAGCCCAAGCTCGCGCGCCACGATCGTGGGCGCTGACCCGTCGATCGCCGTCCGTCGGAAGGCAAGCCAGGTTGACCTTGCAAAGTCGTCCGCCACGAGTGTCAACAGTCGTTTCAATATCCAATCGTCGTGCTCTTGCTCCCAATTGTCTGCCAGCATCCGATCCTCGATCATCAGCCCGGTAATTTGAGATTCGTCACCCGGCCCCATGGACATGAATACCGTACGATTCTTGTGGCGACAGTAGTCGAGCACACGATGGCTTGCCACGGATTTCAGCCAGCAGCGAAAGGCACCCGCTCTTCCGTTGTGCTCAAACGTCGGAACGCTTTGCACCAATGCTGCCATGACATCCTGCAGAAGATCCTCGCGATCGGACTCCAGGATTCCAGCGCGCGTCAGCCACATGGTAATCAATGGGCGGTAAAGCTGAACGAAACGCTCCCAGTCACGCTGGTCATTTTGATCGCGCAGTCGGTCCAAGAGGCTGACAGGAGTGTCACACGATTCCCTTGGGCAAGAACCTGACTGCATGAATTCACTCGAAGGAGAGCCCTGCCATCTGCCAACGTGGGTGACTCCATTTCATCATGCAATAGTCCAAGGGCAAAAGCAACTTGCCACGTGGCCGACGAGGCTGGTTTTTGAGGAAATGGGCGAAGGAACGTAATGCGCTGCTGCCTGTCAGTATTTCCAGGCCCAGTCGACGGATACCGCATGGCGCGTTCGCGCGGAACGATCCAGATGGATTGCCGCGGTCAACGAATTCTTTGCCCACGAACCAGCAGACAAGAACGATGCTGGTGTTTGGCGTAGCCAGGAGCGCCGCGGCGTTGTGGCGTGGAGGGCTCACGTCGATGGTATGGAGCATTCCCTTCCATGCTTGCCCTAGGCCATGGCGGCCTTGATGCCAGAATACGCGACTTGCGACTTCAGACATGTCTGCCGAAACGCCTCGGGTCGCGAGACACTTTCCAGCCGAAACGTCTCCGTGTTATTAAGTCGGAAGATCAAGTCGCCCGCGTCATACCAAGCCTGGCCCGGCCGCTGCGCCACGTCAATCTGATTGAAGCGGTCCAAGTCGACGCTGCGTTCATACGCGCCGAGGACCCCTCGCTCGACGACGACTCGCCGGTTCGTAAGTCGATAGCGCGTACCGACCCCTGGTGCGATCTTGATCAAATACAACAGGGCCCCCAGCGGCATCGTCAGCAACGCCAGCAGGTTGCCGAGTCGGAAAATGTAACTTCCCCAAGAGATCGAGTAGAGCCGACCCAGCAGCCGCCCCAGCCCGTACAGCGCGTTGGACGGCCACACCGTCATAACGGTGGCTTCGGCTTTGGAAAACGGAGTGACGCCCGTGATGGCCTGCGCGTAGCTCATGTCGGATCACTCCAGGTCCTTGAAATCGGAACGGAAGTGCGTCAACAGACTTTCGTCATTTTTCATGGTGATGCTGTAATACTGCCGGTAACACTGCATGATTTCCATGAGCGTGTCGATCTGAGGCGCAAACTCCTGAATCTCCTCGTCCCCCGATTGGTTGGCGGCGATATTCATGCCATAGGCGACCCACGGTCGAAAGAACCCAACGAGCCGCGCCACGTTGACATAGGTCGCGGCAGCCAATTTCTTCCCCTTGGCCTTGGATAAGGGGCCCGAAATCGGCTTGGATTCGAGTAGGCGTTCCGTCGTGTCAGGGCTCAGGGAAACGACAAAGGCCTCTCCGTTCCAGCCCATGTTGGGGGCCAGTGCCGAGTCGACACCTGCACGCTGCAGGGCCAAGGGGTAGAGGATCTTGCCGTCCTCGACTTCCCGCACCTGGGGAGAGGGCATTTCGGCGTTTTCTAACAGGCCGGGAAGTGCCTGGGCGGGACCCTTGAGCAGGCCCTGCACTTCGTCGGCATGATCTGCGAAGAACTCCTTCAACCGTTTGATTCCTTCCGTCGCCGCTTTGCGATACCCGGTCAGGGCCTCTTCCAGCTGTTCCCGATCGTTCAACGGATGGACCACTGCGATTTCCAGCATCGGGAGTGGCTTGTCGGAGGCCGGCATGATCAAGTGCCAGATCGGCTTGGGGTCGAGTTTGTTGTCGACCACCAGGGCGGACTGTCCGTCCGTAAAGGCCTTTTCCCAATGGTTCGTGGTGGCTTCGGAGAACTTGTTCACTACCGGCGTGAAGGCGTCGCGGAATTCGGTATAGAGCTGCAACTGGTCTTTATCCAACCGCTTCTCAAAGACCACCTTGTCCAGGTAGTAATGGAGGCGCCCCAGCCATTTGTGGCCCAAGTTCGATTCCATCCGCTTATGGTTCCCGGCCACGACGAGCAAGGGATCACCGCCCGCGTGCTGTAAGATGCTGAGCGGCTCGGACCCATTGAGTCGCGTTCCTTTCGTCCAGTTCTCGATATACCCCTCATATCCAGCGTTCGTCAGGAAGGCGAAGCTCATGATCGCTCCGGGTTCCGGTACGAGGCGCTCGAGATCGGCCACGAGCTCACCCACATCGGACTTCAGTTCCTTCTGTAATGCTTCATCGAGCCCCATGATGGGGACCACTGCATCCGCCATTTGGGTCAATTGCCGCAGCTGTTGCTTGGGGTTGGAGAGCGACCGAGCGAAGGCGTCGCTCATGTAGCCGATCGATGCCATCCGTTCGGATTCATGGTTTTTCAGGCGTTGAAAGGGTTTGCTGTCCACGAGCAGCGTATTCGCCGTGAGCGCCTCAGCAACTTCCGGTTCGGGAGTCATGATCAGCACGACATAGTCGCGAAACAGGCCAAAAGCAATGGTGACCTTTCGGTCCGCCAGTTCCTTGGACAGGTCCTCCAGCTGCTCCCTCATTTCAGGGGACTCTTCTTGGATCTTCTCCCAGGGAATCATGCTGCCGTCCAGGTCGAGCGCCAGCATATCGACGCCCGACTTATTGATTTCTCGGTAGTGATCCTGAAGCGAATCGACGTCGCCAATCGCGCGGCGAACGACTTCCTTCAAACGGGACAGTTCTTCCCGGGCCTTGTCCGCCATCGAAGTTCGAAAGCCCATGGCCACCACAGGGACTTGCAGCGTGCCAACCGACTTAATGAGATCGCCGACAACCTCCCGTTCGAGCTGATCTTTATCGACGTCCTTCCTGCCGATCGTCCGCCACTGGATTTGGGACATATTCTGGTTCAGCTCGTTCAGCCGCCCGAGGAGCTTTCCAAAGCTCTCGTCGCCGTACAAAAAGACCTCGTGGGCCGCGAGATCGCACAAGAGCGCCATCAGCCCCTTGTTCTCTGACGCCGTGAGGAACTCGCGAATCTTTTGCGAATGTTCGTCGTCCGCGTTTTCCCATTCGTCCTTGATTTCGGAGATGATTTTCTTGGTGAGGGGCAGATCCATGAGCTTCGCGTAGGCACGGCTCTTGGAAATCGCATCCCATTGCTCTCCCAATCGTAAGGAGGCCAGGTAAAAGGAGGCCGAGGCGGGAATGAACTTCAGTGAGGTCTCATCCCGCAGCGCATCTCCCGACAGCCTGCTGAAATGGGACGTGACAAGGCAGATCGCAAGACCCAGAATCAGCCTGAAGCTGGCACGCATGGTTCCATTCTCCTGGAAATTCAAAAAAGGGACCGGTTGCAGTGAGTTCGCAGCCGGCCGTTTCATCTTGGGTGCCGAGTATAGCAAATCTAGCGGACGTCCGCCCGCCCGGTCGCACCGCAGCTCGGCCAGGTTCCAGGAAAAATCGCAGGCTATTGACGAGAATCCCGCCGCGCGGTTCCATGACAACGGATCGAGAGTCGGGCCGTTGCGGCAGCTGCGAGGGAGCAAGTGAAGCGCATTGTGACGTTGTCGCTGTGGATTGGGCTCGGGTCCATGGGCGTCCAGGGGGCCAGCGAAAACGTATTCGTGGTTGTCAATACGAACAGCTGGGCGTCCAAGGCGGTCGCGAATTACTACGTCGGTTTCCGCCAGATCCCAGAAAGCCACGTATTTCACCTCGATTACCGCGGTGCCGTGGACTACATCAATCTGGATGAATTCCTGAAGCTCGTTTTGCAGCCGGTGCGGCGAGAGGTGCGTGAGCGGGGATTGACGGACCAGATCGATTATCTCCTCTATTCGGCCGATTTCCCCTATGCGATCGACTTCTCTGCTCGGATCCCCCCCAACTGGGTACCCAAGGATCAGCCACGGGAAGCCGCCCGATTCGCCAGTGGTTCATTGACGGGCCTGACGTTCTTACACAGTTATTTGGGAGCGGGGGTGGACGCGTTTGCCTCGTTGACCGCCAATCGCTACGCGGTTCAGAATTTGTCACGCGGTCGTTCTCAGGGAATCCGCCAGTTTCGGGGGGAGGGGTTGCGTTCCGAGACCGACGGGCTGGTCGACTATCCGCTGTCGACCATGTTGGGGTATGCGGCGGGGCGTGGGAACTCGGTGGGCGAGATCCTCTCGTATCTCCGTGGTGGTGCCATTGCCGATGCGTCGCACCCGACGGGGACCTTCTACTTTATGAGGCATGCCGATACACGGTCGCGGGCCCGCAGCCCTTTGTTCGAGACGATCGTTCAATCGATGCGCAAGGCAGGATTGTCCGCCGAAATCGTGGATGGTCAGGTGCCCCCGCCCTCGAGCACGGTGGCGGGCGCGGTGCTGGGGAGCGCTGACATCACCTGGAATCCTGACGCCCGTATCTTGCCCGGCTCGATTTGCGAGAACTTCACAAGCTACGGCGGCATCCTGGGTGATGGCGCCCAGCAGACGCCTCTGACGGCCCTGCTCCGCTGGGGCGCGGCGGGCTCAAGTGGCACGGTGGCCGAACCGTTCGCCATTCCTCAGAAGTTTCCCAATCCGGCAGTGCAGGTTCATTACGTCCAAGGGTGCACGTTGGCGGAATCGTTCTACCAATCCGTGTTGGGGCCCTACCAATTGCTCATCGTCGGCGATGCCCTATGTCGGCCCTGGGGCATCAACAGCGCGGTGGACCTGGCGGGCCTGCCGCCAAACGGTGAGCTTCAGGGAACGGTCCGTCTTTCGACGAAGGTCTCCATTCCCGCCAATCTGAAACTGGGGGGCATCGACCTGTTTCTGGATGGCCGAATGCTGCAGCACCTGGACCGCGCTGCGGACTTTGAAATCGATTCCCGAAAGTATCCGGATGGCGATCACCTGCTGACGGCCGTGGCCTACCTCGACTCGCCCGCCGCACCGGAAAGTCGCTGCCGTGTTTCGCTCTGGTTTAACAATGCGTCGAGTCGGATCGAGTGCCAGCAGGTGGCCTCGGGCCCCGTACGACTGGGGAGAGAACTTCAAGTCGCCGTGAAGTCGCCAGGCCATGAGCGAATTGCCGTGCAATGCCAAGGGCGAACCGTGGGTACCATCGCCTCCGCGCAAGGGACGATCCGTCTTCCCACGACCGCCTTGGGGATTGGTCCTGTGCAACTGCGTGCGGTGGCCTACGATGCGTCAGGGCAGACGGCGGCCGTATCCCGGCCACTTGCCGTCCAGGTCCTGCCTCCCGCTGTGATGGCCGCTATCTCCCCCTCGCCGCTGGCGGGAACGCAGCCGGGGATCGCCGTTCGGCGAGCGGATGGCACGACGGTCATGGTAAGCACTATGCTGCCGAGGGATTGGCTGGAGCGCGTGCACCTGCCGGTCGATGCCCGCTTTCAGTTTCAGGCATTTGTCGAGGCGGATCACGCCGATCTGTTCCAGTTCCGCGGGTTTCATCAGGGAACGATTGCGCTGCGTGTCGATGGAAAGTTGGTCTATTCCGGCTCTGGAACGGGACTGCGTTACGGTGTGCCCCTGCATCTGGCCAAAGGTGTCCATGAGATTCAGGGGCAGGTACAGCTCCAGGGGCAGCCGCGCGCGACGTTTGCCTTTGGGAATCGTGGGGCCCAGGATCTCAGCGAATCCTTCTGCCGCTGTCGACCTGGGACGCTGATACCCTTTTCCAAGGTCGAGTCGGGTGACTACACTGTGGCCACGGCAAGGCGCGTTGCCCGGAGGACTCGTACGCGGCCGGACCGGGTCAGGTAGCTCAGTTGGTAGAGCAGTGGACTGAAAATCCACGTGTCGGCAGTTCGATTCTGCCCCTGACCACTCGGTTTTTTAAGGGCAAACCGACGTTTTTGCCCTCGGAAGCGTCGCCTTGTCCCGACGTCCCAAGGGCATCCTTTTCCCCGCGTTTTCGTCGGTTGCCGCAAGACGTTGCTTCGCTTTTTTGCGCCGGCCTGTCGGACGTATCGGCCGCCGTCTCCGTGCCTCTGCGGAAGCCATCGCTCGTCATCATCAGGTAATGGTCCCAGCTCATCCTCTGGCCATGTCCATGCCAAAGCGAAACGGAGTTGAGAGGGTGGCCCAGTTGGTTTGTTGATCCGATTGGCCCATGATGAGCGGGTTATTCGCGAGATCCAACCAAACGCCTTGTCGAGGACCGTAATGAATAGACATCGTCTCCTACCCATGAACCGCTCCACGTACCCGGACCGAATGACCATGTCCTTCACCGAGATTGCCATACTGCGGAATCGCCTGTTGCATCATGTCGCAACCGCTGTGATTACGTGCTTGGCGATCCCTGCGTTCGCGGACGTACGGCTCTATGTGGCTCCTTACGGCAACGATGCCTGGTCGGGTCGAATGGCCACATGCAACCGCGACGAGACCGACGGCCCATTCGCCACCTTGGAACGGGCACGCGACGCGATCCGGACCATCAAAGAGCAGACTGGACTTCCCGCGGGGGGCGTTCTCGTGGAGATCGTTGGCGGCACCTACGAGCGCGACCGAGCTTTTGAGTTAACCAAGGCGGATTCGGGTGAGATGGACCGCCCGATTGTCTATCGAGCGGCCGTCGACGCCGAGGTGCGGCTCATCGGCGGCAGAGTCGTAACCGATTGGAAGCCCGTGACCGATCCCGCGGTTCTCGAACGGCTCGATCCCGCGAGCCGCAGAAAGGTCATGCAAGCCGACCTGAAGGCTCAGGGGATTGCCGACTACGGTGAGGTTGCGAGCGGTGGACTCGAACTGTTCTTTTACGATCAGCCTGCACCGTTGGCCCGCTGGCCCAACCAGGGCTTTACCGAGATTCGAGACGTCACCGACGAGTTGCCGATCGTCGTCCATGGACGCAAAGGAAGCCAAGTGGGCAAGTTCCACTACGAGGGTGACCGGCCGGAACGCTGGGTGGATGAGAACGACCTTTGGTTGCACGGATACTGGTTCTGGGACTGGAGCGACCAGTACAAGCAAGTTGCCACGATCGACGTTGATCGCCAGCTGATCCAGCTTGCCCCGTCCGATCACGGCTACGGCTTTCGACGTGGGGCACGCTACTATGCGTTGAATGTCCTGGCCGAACTGGACGAGCCGGGGGAATGGCAGCTCAATCGACAGACAGGCATTCTGTACTTCTGGCCACCCGTTTCCATCGAGGCCGGTCGGCCAACTGTTTCCGTGATCGGATCCCTGGTCGTCGCCAGAGACGTATCGCATGTGACAATTCAGGGCCTGTTGTTGGAAGACGTCCGTGGCACCGCAGTGAAAGTGATCGATGGCATCGACACGCGAATGGTCGGCTGCACGATCCGTAACACGGGGGACCAGGGGGTCGAGATCACTGGCGGCCAGAAGAATGCCATCATCGGCTGCGACATTTACAACACGGCTGGTGGTGGCAGTACGTTGTCGGGAGGCCACTTGCCGACGCTCACTCCCGCGGAACACCTCGCGGAGAACAACCACATCCACCACTTTGGTCGCTGGAAACGGACCTACACGCCTGCCGTGGCCATCACGGGCGTTGGCAATCGGATCCGGCACAATCTGTTCCACGACGGGCCACACAACGCCGTGCAGCTCGGCGGAAATGACCACCTCATCGAATTCAACGAATTCCATGACGTGTGTTTGGAGACGGACGACGTGGGTGCCTTTTACATGGGGCGGGACTGGACCCAACGCGGCAATGTCGTGCGCTACAACTATTTCCATCACCTCGGCAAGCATGGTGGCGGAGCGAGCGTGATGGCCATCTATCTCGATGATTGGGCGAGCGGCACAACCGTTTTCGGCAACCTCTGTTACAAGGCCGGTCGCGCAGTACTCATTGGAGGCGGGCGGGATAACACGGTGGAAAACAATATCTTCGTGGATTGCACGCCAAGCGTGCACGTCGATTCTCGCGGCCTCGGCTGGGCAAAGTCCTACTTTGATGGCACTGATCCCACGCTGGTCGATCGCTTGAACTCGGTCGATTATCGGCATCCACCCTGGAGCACTCGTTATCCGCAGCTTCTCACGCTCTACGACGATGAACCAGCCATCGCCAAGGGTAATCTCATTGCCCGCAATATTTCGGTCGGCGGAAGTTGGGCCGACCTGTTGGATGGTCTCACCGACAAGGTCGTGACGTTCGCGGACAACTGGATAGGTGACGACCCACACTTCGTCGACCGGGAGAAGGGCGACTTCCGGCTCAAGGATGACTCCCCGGCGTTTCCGCTAGGCTTCAGGCCAATTCCACTCGACCAGATTGGCTTGTACCAGAGAGACGGAAAATGGGTCAGGTCGCTTTATGGCGACTCATGCCAGCGATCTGGAAACCTGTCCTTGCACGGGAGTAAGGACAAAAGGTAGACGATGATGTGCACGTATCCTGTCGACGATTCGGAACGAATTCCTTGACATGCCCTCGCACCAGCGCTAGAATCGGCGACGCTTCCTGGGTTTACGAGGGGTTTCAAGCCACAGAGGGGCTTCCGAGCGAAAAGGCAGAATCGATGTCCAGAGATCGTCAAGATAGGAAATGGACGAGGGGCCTCACCTGCGTCGGTGTTGTCATTGGGCTATCGTGGTTGGAAGGGTCGTATCCGCCACATGTGGCGAACGCTCAGACGCTCGTGTATTCGTTTGAGTTCGACGAGGAAGGGTTTAGCCCCAACGGTGGGGGCATAACCTTGGCGCAGGATACCATAGGAGCGACCGAAGGTGAGCATTCATTGAAGATCTCCGTGGTGGGTGGAGCCACCTTTGTGGGGGCACTGACCCAGTTTCTACCTCCCGAGATCGGCGACCCTCCTGGCATGACCTACGTGCTGTTTGACCTGACGATCGATGAGGCGTTTGCGGGCTCGTATTCGGTCGTGGGCGTCACGATGTTTGGATCGTCGCAGCCCGATTATCCTGGCGGTCAACAGTTTGGCCTCCAAGCCCAGTTCTTCAACGAAAGTCGCATCGATATCCTGGCACCGGGCACGTACCACAATTTGCGCATTGGTCTGGAGCTCGCCACGCATCCGCTCACCTTTGAACCGGGCTCGTTCAACGACATCTTTGGCACGATTGGCAGTGGCGAAAACGATGTCATTCCTGGCGGCTTCCAGTTCTTCATCAATAAGTCCAATGATGCACCCCTGGATATGTACATCGACAATGTGAGAGTCGGGAGCGCGCCGAGTGGTGATTTCGATGGCGATGGTGATTATGATTGCTCGGACATCAATGCCCTGACGACGGCCGTGGCCCAGGGGAGCCCGATCGCACCGTTCGATCTCAATAGTGACGGAGTTTTGTCACTCGGCGACGTCGATGTGTGGCGAGGAGAGGCAGGCAATCAGAATATCGGCAGGGGACGGTCCTATCTGCCTGGCGACGCCAATTTGAGCGGCGCCGTGGACGGGTCTGACTTCGGAATATGGAATGCCAGCAAGTTCACAAATACGTCCAACTGGTGCGACGGCGATTTCAACGCCAGTTCGGCCGTGGATGGTTCCGATTTCGGGATTTGGAACGCCAACAAGTTCACGAGTTCCGATGGAATGGTGGCCAGTGTGCCGGAACCGATGGGACTCTGCGCCTTGGTTGGTGGTCTCGTGCTGGGGCTGGCTGCTCGCAGTTCGCGATCACGGCGCGGCCTTTCGATCACGGACCGTATCTAATCTCCAGGGATCCGCGAGAAAGCCACTGAGATTCCTGTTCTCGATCTTCGAATTCCCGAGGTTCGGGTAATTCGACGTTGCCTGTCGTCAGGTCTGGGCGTCTGCCCGGCCCAGGTTTCGTTCATCACTTCAGGGACACTCGAACTAATGATCAAGGAGCTTCACCATGAGAAGTAAGAACCTGTTCCTCGTGGCCGTTATGGCCATCTTGACGCTTTCAGCAGCGGCCAGCGCTCAGTCGCTTATCTATTCCTTTGAAGCCGACACGGACGGTTTTGGGCCCAATGGCGGTGGGATCACCGTAACCCAGGACACGATTGGAGCCACGGAGGGGAGCCACTCCCTGAAGTCGGCCATCGTGGGTGGAGCTACGTTTGTCGGGGCACTGACGGGAAATGTGCCGGCCGCCGTCGGCGATCCGCCGGGGCTCGAGTCAGTGCTGTTCGACATGACGATCGAACAACCCTATGCCGGGGCCTTTGCCGATATCGGGATCACGATTTTTGGCGCATCACAGCCCGACTATCCGGGAGGTCAGCAGTTTGGGCTGCAGGCGCAGTTCGCGGATTTCCAGAGCGTCGGTGGATTGGCTGCCGGCACCTACTCGGACGTCCGCATCGACCTCAGTTCCGCGACCCATCCGCTGACGTTTGATACGGGTCAGTCGTTCAATCAGATTTTCGGCGTTGTGGGGAGTGGCGTGAACGACGTGATTCCGAGCGGATTTCAGTTCTTCTTCAGCAAGTCGAATGATGCGCCGCTAACCGTCTACATCGACAATGTGCGGGCCGTAGTTCCGGAACCGGGCGCGTTGACGCTGATGGGGCTGGCGACGCTGGCCTTTGCGGGCTGGCGACGCAGAGGACGTTAACACTACGTGTTGACCGTTGCACTCGTTTCCAGGCCGAGGTGCCTGGGAACGAGGGGCCTGGCGGCATCCCGTGGGTATCGTGGGCCGAGGCGGAATCCGCATGCCTGCTCACCCAACGCCGTGACCGATTTTCGAACCGCGGATGCTCGATCCATACTGCCGAATTCTCCCCC
>WPCK01335723.1_pt1 | contig 14864 bp, 10 predicted proteins | sample 5399851 | NCBI WGS metagenome assembly WPCK01 (sample SAMN12869471, study PRJNA574797) | sludge metagenome | isolation source: wastewater treatment of pH11 | place: China:Beijing | collected 2019-05-20
CGCCGCCTTTGCCGGACCCATGGTCGGCGCCCTGTTCGTGGAATGGGGCCATTGGCGCGGCGCCTTCCTGTTCTTCGCGGCGCAGGCGCTGGCCTACGCCGCGGCCCACGCCTTCATCCGGATGCCGGGCGAACATGAAACGGGACCAGCCGCCCTCCCGCTTGGCCGCATGAGCGTGTTGGCCGCCGGCGTCGTCGCGGTCGCCGCCGCGGGCGTCATCCACGAACCTTTGTGGGCGCTCGCGTCCGGGGCAACCGGTGTCGCCCTGGTCGCCGCCTTTGTGATCCTCGATGCCAGCGGAGGAACGGGGCGCCTGCTCCCGGCTCATGCCGTGAAGCTGTCGTCACCCGCCGGCGCGACCATGCTGCTGGTCCTGGGCCTCTCCACGGGCGCCATAGCCCTGCTCATCTACGGGCCGGTGTTCCTTCACCTGCTGCACGGCTTTTCGGCCTTCGCCACCGGCCTCGTGCTGATGCTCGAATCGGTCGGTTGGTCGCTCGCCGCGATGCTGATCTCCGGTCAGCCGCGCAACCGCGAAAAGGCGCTGATCGTCGGCGGCGCGGGCATCGTCCTCTCAGGCGTTGTAGGTCTCGGCCTGACCATCGCCTGGGGTCCGCCTTGGCTCATCCCCCTCTTCGCCGTCCTGCAAGGCGCCGGCTTCGGCATGTCGTGGACCTTCATCCTGCGCCGCGCCGTCGCGATCGTCGCGACCGACGACCGCGAGCGCGTTACCTCCGCCATCAACACGGTGCAGCGCTTCGGCTACGCGCTGGGCGCGGCCGCCATCGGCATCGTTGCCAACCGCGCCGGCATGTCGGTGGACATGGCCCTTGAACAGGCGCGCACCGTCACGCTGATCGTGTTCGCCCTGACGCTCCTTCCCGCGCTGGCAGGCCTCGTCGGGGCATTGCGGTTCGTGCGATTTGAGGAACGGACCGACTAGCGCTCCAGTTTCCAGATGGTCCCCTGCGCCACGGCACAGAGCTTTTCTTCGCCGTCGGCAACCGCGAGGATATCGCATCGGCAGACGGCCTGAGTCCGGCCGCTCCCCGTCACGCTCGCCCGCGCCACCAGCCGCTGACCCTTCGCCGGACGCAGATAGTTGATCTTGAACTCCAGCGTCATGGAATCGCCGAGCAGCGAGCCGCCGGCATAGGTCAGCGCATTGTCGGCGAGGTAGGAGACCACGCCGCCATGCGCGACGCCGTGCTGCTGGAGATGGTGGGGCTTCAGATCGATGGCGAGCTCCGCCGAACCGGGCGACCAGGCGACGAGTTCGGCGCCGATATGGCGGCTGAAGGCCTGCTCGGCGAGCACGCGCCGTCCGCGCTCAAGAAATTCGTCGCTCATGAGGCCTCCTTTCTGTCCCCCGCCAGCGCCAGGACAGCCAACCCGCCCACGGTCAGCAGCGCGCCCGCGGCAACCCGAAGTGGCGGCAAAGCCCCGCCGGCGGCGATTTCATACACGATGATCCACACCGGAGTCAGGTAGCCATAGGCGAGCACCTTCGCCGCCGGAAGCCGCAGGGCCGCGTATTGCAGCAGGAAGAACGTCCCTGCCGTGGCGAAGATGGCCAGATAGACAATGGCGATCCAGACGATTGCGGGCAGCGCGCCCCACTCGGTCGCGGCGATGTCACGGGCGCCGTAGAGCACGATCCAGACCAGAGTGGCGGAAAGGACATGGAAGGTGTTCTGCGCCACCGGCTCACCGCGGTTGAGCAGCTTGAGCAGCGGTGCGAACAGCGCGTGCCCGACGCAACCGACGAGAAAGATCGCCTCGCCCGGTCCGAGATCCAGCGCGAGCAAGGCCCCGGGATCGCCCTTGAAAATGACCCACAGCGAGCCCGCTGCCGCGAGGATCAGCGACAGCCAGACGATCGGCCGCGGCCATTCTCCGAGCAGCACGATGCCGAACAGCGCACTTATCAGCGGGATCAGCGTGAACACGGCCCCGGTCGAGATCGGGCTCGCCAGCTTCAGCGCCTCGAACATGGTGATGAAGTAGATGCCCATGCACAGCCCGAGGACGAGGAAGCGCCAGGGCGCGCGAGGCAGGCCCGGCGGCCGTCGCGTCGTCGCCCAGGCGACCGCGCCCATGACGCTGGCGCCGATGGCGAATCGGACCGCGTTGAGCGCGGCGGGAGCGATGAACGGTGCGGCGCGCGCGCCAAGCGAGAACGATCCCGCGATCAGCGCCGCGAAGGCGAGCATGGCCAGATGGCCGGAAAGCGCCTGGCGTGTCACGCGCGGCCCCGTCGAAGGCGGGCGGCGGCGCTGAGGAGCCGTTCGCCCGCCTTCTTCGGGGAGGAGATCAACCCGTCACGCACGAGGCGCCGGGATTGTTGGGATGGGTCGTCCAGTTGGCGTAGTCGCCGTCGACCGTCTTTTCGGTGCGCTTGTCGAGCGATCCGGGCGCAAGCGGCTGCATGGTGATGCAGTTTTCGACCGGGCAGACATTGACGCAGAGATTGCAGCCGACGCACTCCGCCTCGACCACCTCGAAATGGCGCGCGCCGTCCTTTTCCGCCGTGATCGCCTGGTGCGAGGTGTCCTCGCAGGCAATGTGGCAGCGTCCGCACTTGATGCAGAGGTCCTGGTCGATGTTCGCCTTGGTGACATAGTTGAGGTTGAGGTACTGCCAGTCGGTGACGTTGCCCGTCGCCCGCCCGATGACGGCAGAGAGGTCCTTGTGACCCTTCTCGTCCATCCAGTTCTCAAGCCCGGCGATCATCTCCTGTACGATCTTGAAACCGTAGGTCATCGCGGCGGTACAGACCTGCACGTTACCGGCGCCGAGCGCCATGAATTCCGCCGCGTCGCGCCAGGTGGTGACGCCGCCGATGCCGGAGATCGGCAGGCCGCGCGTTTCCGCGTCGCGGGCGATCTCGGCCACCATGTTCAGCGCGATGGGCTTCACCGCCGGACCGCAATAGCCGCCGTGGCTGCCCTTGCCGTCGATGGAGGGTTCCGGCGAGAAGGTGTCAAGATTGACCGAGGTGATGGACGAGATCGTGTTGATGAGGGACACCGCGTCCGCCCCGCCGCGCTTGGCTGCGCGCGCGGGATAGCGGATGTCGGTGATGTTCGGCGTCAGCTTGACGATCACCGGCATGCGCGTGTTGGCCTTGCACCAGCGCGCGACCATCTCGATGTATTCGGGCACCTGGCCGACCGCCGAGCCCATGCCGCGTTCGCTCATGCCGTGCGGGCAGCCGAAATTGAGTTCGATGCCGTCGGCTTCCGTCTCCTCGACCGGCTTGAGGATCGCCTTCCATGAATCCTCGGTGCACGGGACCATCAGCGAGACGACCACCGCCCGGTCGGGCCAGTTCTTCTTGACCTGCTTGATTTCCTGAAGGTTGAGCTGCAGCGGCCGGTCGGTGATGAGCTCGATGTTGTTGAGGCCGAGCAGCCGGCGGTCATTGCCCCAGATGGCGCCGTAGCGCGGACCGTTGACGTTGACCACGGGTGGGCCGTCCTCGCCGAGCGTCTTCCACACCACGCCGCCCCAGCCCGCCTTGAAGGCGCGCTCGACATTGTAGGCCTTGTCGGTCGGCGGCGCAGAAGCCAGCCAGAACGGGTTCGGTGACTTGATGCCTACGAAATTGTTTCTGATGTCGGCCATCGTGTCCTCCCGCTCAGGCGCCCAGCGCCCGGTGAATGGCTTCCGCCGCGTCGCGGCCCTGGGCGACCGAGGTGACGGTCAGGTCTTCTCCCATGCGGACGCAGTCGCCGCCGGCCCAGACCTTCGGGTTGGACGTGCGCAAATCGGCGTCGACCCTGATGCGTCCGCCTTCGATGGCGATGCCGGACGTGCTTGTCTCGTCCAGCGTCTGGCCGATGGCCTTGAACACCTGGTCGGCGAGCAGGCTCGTGGTTTCGCCGGTGCCGACCAGCTTGCCGTCGCGCAGTTCGGTGTATTCGAGTTCGATGCCGGTGGCACCGGGCCCGCCATTGTGGAAGACCTGCCTCGGCTGCAGCCAGTGGCGGATGACAACGCCGTTGGCGGCGGCGAGTTCCTGCTCGAAATCCGATGCGTTCATCTGCTCCGGTCCGCGCCGGTAGCAGATCGTCACCTCTTCGGCGCCGAGCAGCTTGGCCTGCACCGCCGCGTCGATGGCGGTCATGCCGCCGCCGATGACGACGACGCGCCGCCCGACGGGAACCTTCGCCAGGTCGGAGGCCTGGCGCAGCGTCTCGATGAAATCGACCGCCGCTTCCGCCGCCTCCTCACCCTCGGCGCCAAGCGCGTTGACGCCGCCAAGCCCGATGCCGAGGAACACCGCGTCGTAGTCCTTTGCCAGCCCCGCAACCGAGACGTCGCGCCCCAGCGCCTTGCCATGCTCGATGCGGATGCCGCCGATGGCGGTCACGTAGTCGACTTCCGCCTGCGCGAAGCCATCGGTCGTCTTGTAGGTGGCGATGCCGTATTCGTTGAGGCCGCCAGATTTCGGCTTCGCCTCGAAGATGGTGACGTCGTGCCCGTGCATCGACAGGCGATGAGCGCAGGCGAGGCCCGCCGGACCGGCGCCAACGACGGCAACTTTCTTGCCCGTCGCCTTGCCGCGCGCGAAAAACTGCTTGCCGGCGGAAATGGCGACATCGGTGGCAAAGCGCTGCAACTCGCCGATCTTCACCGGCTTGCCCTCGGCTGTCTCGCGGACGCAGACTTCCTCGCACAGGGTCTCGGTCGGGCAGACGCGTGCGCACATGCCGCCGAGAATGTTCTGCGTCATGATCGTCTTCGCCGCGCCGGTGGCGTTGCCGGTCGCGATCTGGCGAATGAACAACGGAATATCGATGGAGGTCGGGCACGCGGCCATGCAGGGCGCATCGTGGCAGAAATAGCAGCGGTCCGCCTCGACCCGGGCTTCATGCGCGGACAGCGGCGGATGCAGGTCCGAGAAATTGATCGTGTAGTCTTGCGGTGCAAGCCGCCCGGCTACGATCCCGTCACGATGGACGCCGTCTGCCATCTACGTTCCTCCCTCGCTTTGCGCGATTTTCGAGGACGCTAACGCAGTTCCGTTTTTTTATCAATCGGTCAAATTTCGTTGTTATCGCCGCTCCGCTTCGCCTTCCGTTGCCGGCTTCCAGATCGGTCGAGGTCCTTGAATCACTTTGCCAACAAGCGGAATCGGATTGCTCGCTCCTGCGAGCATTTCATTGATTTTCAAAAGTTTTTCGCAGGCTCGGAATGCAACCTCCGGCCACGCGCCGAGGGTGCAGACGGCGCGCGCCTGTTCCGAGCCTCGAACCATACGGTTCGGGTAGGCGAAAAAGCGCAACGTTGGCGCGGATTTTCCTAATGCTTCTTCGGCAGCATTTCCGGCGGCGGCGGCGCGTCGAATGCCGGTTCGGCATCGGGGTCGCGCTTCCGGAACGAGATGACCGGCTCCATCGACGCCAGCGCCTCGTCCGTCAGGTGGCATTTGACGAAGTGACCGTCGCCGAGATCGCGGATCGGCGGCACGTCGCGTTCGCACAACCCGCCCGGCACCTGCCCCTTGTAGCGGCAGCGCGTCTGGAACGGGCAACCCGGCGGAGGGTTCACCGCCGAGGGAATGTCGCCCTCGAGCACGATATGCTTCTTGACCACGGACGTGTCGGCGATCGGGATCGCCGACAGCAGTGCCTCGGTATAGGGATGGTACGGCGGCGAGAAGATCTTGTCGGTCGACCCCTGCTCGACGATGTGGCCGAGATACATGACGACCACGCGGTCGGCGATGTAGCGCACGACCGACAGGTCATGGCTGATGAACAGCATCGTGGTTTTCGCCTCGCGCTGGATATCCATCAGCAGTTCGGTCACCGCCGCTTGCACGGAAACGTCGAGGGCGGAGACCGGTTCGTCCGCCACCACCACAGCCGGCTTTCCGGCGAACGCACGCGCCACGCCGATGCGCTGTTTCTGGCCGCCGGACAATTGCCTCGGCATGCGCGTCGCGAAGGCACGCGGCAGCTTCACCAGGTCGAGCAGTTCGAGCATGCGCCCGCGCCGTTCCTCCTCGGAATTGCCCATGCCGAACTTTTCCAGCGTCCGCATGATCTGGGATCCCACCGAGTGGCTGGGGTTGAGCGTGTCGAACGGGTTCTGGAACACCATCTGGATCGACGCGATGTCGCGCGTATCACGCGATTCCACATCCACCGCCTCGATCGGTTTGCCGTTCAGCAGCACCTTTCCGCCGGTCGCCGTTTCAAGGCCGAGCAGGATCTTGGCGAGCGTCGATTTCCCGCAGCCGGATTCGCCGACGATCGCGACGGTCTCGGACTCGCGCGCCTCGAAGGAGAGCGTCTCGTTGGCCTTGACCACGCGCGTCTCGCCGCCCCCGAAAATTTCGTTGGCGGCAAGCGAGTAGTATTTTTTCAGGTCGTCGATCTTCAGCACCGTCGCGCCCGGCTTGACCCGTTCATGGCGCTTGATGTCGTCGGGCATCTTCCGCCAGTCGATCACGTCGGAGCGCACGCAGCGCGTCTCGTGCCGGGCGCGCCCGACCACGGGGATCATCGGGATTTCGTTGGCGTTGCAGACGCCGTCGACGAAGTGGAGGCAGCGCGGACCGAAATTGCAGCCCTTCGGCCGCTGGTGCGGCAGCGGCAGTTGACCCGGGATCGCGATCAGCGGCCGCTCGTTCTTGTCGGCGCCGGGAAGCGGAATGGAGCGGAACAGGCCCTGCGTATAGGGATGGCGCATGTGGTCGAAAACCTCGCGGATGCCGCCGGCCTCCACCGCCTCGCCCGAATACATGACCGTGATGCGGTCGCAGGTTTCCAGGATCAGCCCGAGATTGTGGCTGATGAACAGCATCGACGTGCCGAATTCCTTGGCGAGGTCTTTTACCAGCTCGACAATGCCGGCTTCGACCGTGACGTCGAGCGCCGTGGTCGGCTCGTCGAGCAACAGCAGCTTCGGCTTCGACAGCAGCGCCATCGCGATGACGATGCGCTGCTGCTGGCCGCCCGAGATCTGGTGCGGATAGGAGCGCATGATGCGCTCGGGATCCGGTAGGCGAACCGCCTTGAGCATGTCGAGCGCGCGCTTCCACGCCTCGTCCCTGGACACCTTCTCGTGAACGATCGGCACTTCCATGAGCTGCTTGCCGATCTTCATGGCCGGATTCAGGCTGGCCATCGGTTCCTGGTAGATCATGGCGATCTGCGAACCGCGGATGTCGCGCAGTTCCCGATCGCTCATCTCGCCCATGTCGCGGCCCATGAACCTGATCGTGCCGCCGACGATGCGCCCGCGGTTGCCCATGTCGCGCATGATGCCGAGCGCAACGGTGGATTTTCCGCAACCGGACTCGCCGACGATGCCCATCGCCTCGCCCGGCATGACCTTGCAGGAGAAGTCCATCACCGCCGGGATTTCGCCGGCTTTGGTGAAGAACGAGATGGACAGGTTGTCGATCTCGAGGATGGGCGTCGGTGCCTTGTCGGTCATCGGCTCAGTCCTTCAGCGATTCTTCGCGCAGCGAGTCAGCGAGCAGGTTCAGCCCGAGCACCAGGCTCATCAGCGCCAGTGCCGGAACCAGACCCTGCCAGATGTAGAGGCGCAATTGCGCCGGTTGCGATCCGTCCTTGATCGCCGTGCCCCAGTCGGCGCTTTCCGGTCCCATGCCGAGGCCGAAGAAACCGAGCGTTCCGAGCAGGATGGTGGTGTAGCCGATGCGCAGGCACGCATCGACGATCAGCGGGCCGCGCGCATTCGGCAGCAGTTCCCACAGCATGATGTACCAGGGGCTCTCGCCGCGTGTCTGCGCGGCCGCGATGTAATCGCGCGTCTTGATGTCCATCACCAGGCCGCGAACGATGCGGAACACGCCGGGCGAGGAGGCGAACACGACCGCGACGAAGATGTTGAGCTCGTTCGATTCGATATGCACGAGGCCGAAAGGATCGGAATCGAAGACCAGCCCGAGATAGAGCCATCCGCCGACGATGATCACCGCGCCGACGAACATCGCCAGCTTCCGTGGCTGAAGGCGGTAGCGCGATACGAACAGAACGAGGAAAAAGATGATGGGGAAGAGGAACAGGATTCCCGCCATCCATTTCGGGATCGGGGTTTCGCGGATTCCTGGCGTCACCAGCAGGTAGAACAGCAGGATCACCGGGAAGGCGAGCACGAGGTTGGCGAGGAAGGAGAGCAAAGCATCGATGCGGCCGCCAAGGTAGCCGGCCGGCAGGCCGAGCGTGACGCCGACGAGGATGGCGATCAGCGTCGCCGCCGGCGCGATCGACAGCACCACGCGGGCACCGTGCACCATGCGCGAGAACACATCGCGGGCAAGCTGGTCGCCGCCGAGCAGATAGACCTTGCCGGACGCCGCGTCGATCGCGCCGGGAACTGCGTTCTGCATGACCGTGATGTGTTCGGTCGGTCCGAACGGTGCGATCATGCCGGCAAACACCGCTGTCGCCAGCCAGAAGACGCAGAGCAGAACGCCGGCCATTCCGATCTTGGTGTTGAACAGTTGTCCGAACAATCCGAGCCGTTTCTTGAAGCGCCAGACGAGCGCCAGCATCACGGCCAGGACGATCCATACCGGCCAGAACCGGGCCAGTACGCCGACGACGATTCCAAAGAAGCCTATGGTTTCCATGTCAGCCTCTCAGGACACGCGGATGCGGGGATTGAGGAGCGCGTAGCCGATGTCGGAAATCAACTGCGTCAGCAGAACGATGACGACCGAGACGACGCCGCAGGCCAGCACCAGGTCGATGTCGTTGTTGGACGCCGCCTGGACCAGCAGCCATCCGAAGCCCTTGTAGTTGAAGATCGTCTCGACCACGACGACGCCGGTGAGCAGCCAGGGGAACTGGAGCATGATGACCGTGAACGGCGCGATCAGGGCATTACGCAAGGCGTGCTTCATCACCACGGCGGTGAACGAGAGGCCCTTCAGGCGCGCCGTGCGGATATATTGCTGCGTCATCACCTCGGCCATCGAGGCGCGCGTCATGCGCGCGATGTAACCGATGTCGAAGATGGCGAGCGTCATCACCGGAAGAGTGAAGTTCCATAGCGACGGCCCTTGCGTGATCGCCGAGGCCGCGGAACCGTTGAGCCAGCCAAGCCCGGTGGCGAAGATCGCGGTGAAGATGATCGCCGAGACATATTCCGGCGTCGCGGTGGAGGCGATGGAGAGGAAGGACAGGACGCGGTCCAGCCGCGACCCCTCGCGCATTCCGGCCAGTACGCCGGTGGCGAGCGACACGGGGATCATCACCACCATCACCCAGAACATCAGGATGCCGGTCGCCCTCAGCGCCTCGAACAGGCGCGAGGCCACCGGCGCTCGAAGCGCCGTGGAGCATCCCAGATCGCCCTGTACCAGCCCGCCGTAATGCGGTTCCGCCGGCTCGTTGCAATAGCGGAAGCGCGGCACCGCTTCGCCCGTTTTCGGATCGATGTTGGGTTGTTTCTGGACGACGCCCAGCCAGCGCCCGTAGCGCAGCAGGAAGCCGTCGCGATACCCGTTCTTCTGCAACCAGCTTTCCTGCATCTCCTCGGTGGAGCGCATTTCGGTCTGGAAGATCGCCAGTTTTTTCAGGTTGGGTTCGAGGTTGACGAAGAAGAAAACCACGAAGCTCAACGCGATCGCGGTGAGGATCATCACGCCAAGGCGTCGGAAAATGAAATTGAGCACGGTCGCCCTCCCCGTAGACCGAGATGGCCGTCGCGCCCGTGCGCCGACCGGCGGGAGAAGAGGGAGGGGCCAGGCCCCTCCCTCGAAGCCTGAGGCTTACTTGTCGAGCCAGACCTTATCGAGGTGCAGCTCGAAGGTCTGGTGCATGACCAGGCCCTTCACATAAGGCGCATGGTGGCGATAAAGCGCGCGCCAGAACGGCTGGACGATGATGCCGGAGTCCTGAAGGATCGCTTCGATGTCCTTCATGAGCTCCTTGCGCTTGGCAGCGTCGGCCACCGCCAGCGCCGCGTTCAGCTTGGTGTCGAAGTCGGGATTGGAATACGCCGACTCGTTCCACGCTTCGCCGGTACGGTAGGCCAGCGCCAGCACCTGAACGCCGAGCGGACGCATGTTCCACTCGGTCGTCGACCACGGATACTTGGTCCAGTCGTTCCAGAACGACGAACCCGGAATGACCGTGCGCTTCACCTTCATGCCGGCTTCGCGGCAGTTTTCCGCCATCACGTCGGCCGGGTTCTTCACATACTCGGCCTCGTAGGAGATCAGTTCCAGCTCCTGATCGCCCACACCCGCCTTGGCGAGCAGTTCCTTGGCCTTGGCGACATCGCGCGGCACCTTGGGCAGCTCGAAATATTCCGGGTGAATCGGGCAGACATGGTGGTTTTCACCAACCGTGCCGGCATCGTTGTAACCGAGTTTCAGCAGCGCCGCGTTGTCGGTGGCGAGCTGGATGGCGTTGCGCAGGTCCTTGTTGTCGAAGGGCTTCTGCGCCACGTTCGCGCGGATGACGATCGTCGCCGCGGTCACGACTTCTTCCTTGACCATGCTCATGGAGTCGAGCAGCGTCACGGTCTCGCCGACGGTCTGGTAGTTGGTGTCGACCTCGCCCGATTCCAGGGCGCTGACGGTCGCCGAGATTTCCGCGCCGTAGTCGATGAATTCCACGCCGTCGAGATAGACGTCGCCGCCGAACCAGGTGAAGTTCTCGCGGCGCTTCAGCGTCGCCTTCTTGCCGACTTCGTATTCGACGATCTCGAAGGGACCCGTGCCCGGCATCTTCGTGGTGTCGGGATTCTTGTCGAAGTCGCGGTGCACGATGAGCGCGGGATAGTCGGCCATGCCGGGAATGATGGTGATGTCAGACTGGGCGGCCTTCAGCTTGACGGTGTAGTCGTCAACCTTGGTGATCGCGCCGTCGTTCGGCTTGGAGGAATTGACGTCCTTGCCGTCCTTGTCCTTTTCCTTGGCGATGAGCGAGCCCATGCGGCCGGCCATCGAGTTGCCCTCGGCCTTGCCATCGCACCAGCGGGTGAGGTTGAAGACGACGTCGTCGGCATTGAAGTCGTCGCCGTTCGACCACTTCACGCCCTTGCGGACATGCAGCGTGTATTCGGTCGCGTCGTCGTTGACTTCCCAGCTCTCGATCAGGTGCCCCTCGAATGTGAAGTCCTTGGTGTAGCGCACCAGGTAGTCGTTGCACTGGCGTGTCACGTTGGCCATTTCCGACCAGTCGTAGGTGCGCGGGTCCTTCGGCTCCTTGATGATCATCTGCATCTTCAGGACGCCGCCCTTCTTGGCCTCCTGCGCGAGCGCCGGAGTCGGCGCCGCCAGACCGATCATCGAATAGGCGACCGCCGTCGAAGCGCCCATAGCGCTTGCCATTGCCAGGAATTCGCGACGGTCCAGACGGTTGGCGCGCGCCTCTTCGGCGAGCGATTTGATTGCCTCAGGTACCCGGTCACCGTTGCTTTTGTAGAACGCCATAAAAACCTCCCGTGGTTTGGCCTTCCGCGTAACTTCCCCCATTGCGCAGCCTGAGTCAAAAACACGGGCACGCCCAAGGTCGAAGGACAGTCTGCAATGGTGCATGGGGGCGCGGTCGTGCGATTCCGACGCCAATGTCGCAAAAACGAAAAGCCATCCCGTTTTCGTCCCGTGTCCGTCGCAATCCGTACACCCGCCTGTCGCCATCGGCATTGACGCGGCGGGCCGCCGCTTGATACCGATATCGAGCGTTTCGGGTTTCCGGCCGTTCATGCGGTCGGAACAAAAGGGAATGCGGAACGGGCCCCGCCCGAAGTCGCAGCTGCCCCCGCAACTGTAAGCGCGGAGATGCGACCACAAAGCCACTGGGCAACCGGGAAGGCGGTCGGATCGAAGAAGCGCGAGCCAGGAGACCTGCCCGAAGCGGTCACCATCCGGATGCGGGGACGCTTCCGGGGCCTTGCAACGCACGGCGGTGACATCAGTCACTGCCGGCGGATTCCCCTCCGGCCAATGCAATCAGGGCGAAATGCGCCCCTTGTGCCCCGGAGGCATCATGTCCCTTGCACGCTCCTTCCCACTATTGTCCGGGATTTCTATCCTCGCCCTGTTTGCCGGCGCGCCCGCAGACGCCCAGGACCTCGATATCGGCGAGGTCGTCGTCACGCCGAACAAGGCGCCGACCGACCGCAAGAAGACCGGCACCAAGGTCGAGGTCGTCGACAGGACGGACATCGAAGCCCAGTCGAAACCGGCCGTGCTCGACTACCTCGACCAGGTTCCCGGCATCCACGTCGCCAGCCCCGGCGGCAGCGGCCAGGAGGCAAGCCTCTCGGTACGCGGCGCCGACAAGAAATACGTCAAGACGCTGTGGAACGGCATCGACATTTCCGATCCCTCCTCCACTCAGGTCCAGACCGGATACCAGCACCTGACCGCGCTGGGCGTCACCGGGCTCGAAGTGCTCAAGGGCTCCCAGTCCACCCATTACGGGTCCGACGCGATCGCCGGCGTCATCGCCGTTTCCACGCTCGGCGGCATCGACATCGGCACCCGCCACGAGATCCAGCTGGAAGCCGGCTCGCGCGGAACCTACCGGGCCGGCTACGGCCTCACCTCGGCCGACGACAAGGGCCAGGCGTCGCTGTCGGTTTCAGGACTGTCGACCCAGGGCTTTTCAGCCGCCGCGGCGAATGGGCCGGCGCCGCTCGACACCGACCCGTCGTCGCTTGAATCCGACTTCTATCGCAACGGCACGGCGAACATCGCTTTCGACCGGAAAGTTACCGAGAACGTGACCGTCTTCGGCGCCGGCCTCTTCATCGCGGCCGAGAACGCGTTCGACGACGCCAACACCATCCCCACCGACAACGAATTCAATGTCGGCCGCAGCCGGCAATTGGCCGGACGCGTCGGCTTCACGGTGGATTCGCTGGAAGGCCGCCTGCGCAACACTTTTGCCGTGCAGGGCTACGACATCGTCCGCGACCTGCACATCGTCTCCGGTTTCGGCCCGTACGACGCGACCTATGATGGCCGGCGCGCCAAAGCCGAGTACCAGGGCGCCTTCGACGCGACCGGGTGGCTGACCCTGCAATGGGGCGCGGACGTGGAAAGCCAGTCGGCCCACGTCACCGACAATTACGGCTCCGACACCAATGACGGCATCACCATCGGCGGAATCTGGACGCAGGCGATCCTGACGCCCTTCGAAGGCCTTACGCTCGATGCCAGCGCCCGCCACGATGAGCACTCGGCCTTTGGCGGCCACTCCACCTGGCGCCTTGCCGGCTCCTACGCTTTTGGAACCGGCACTCGCCTGCACGCCTCCACCGGCACCGGCTACCGGGCGCCGAGCCTCTACGAGCTGTACGCGCCCTACGGCACGGGCAATCCGGCGCTGAAGCCGGAGACGAGCTTCTCCGCCGATCTCGGCATCGAGCAGACGGCCTTCGATGGCCGCCTCGTCGCCGATCTGACCGCCTTCATGCTCAACACCGAAAACCTGATCGACTTCGACTTCGGCACCTATTCCTACCAGCAGATCACCGGCCTCACGCGCCGGGCCGGCCTCGAAGCTTCGCTGCGCTGGAAGGCGACGGACACGGTCGATCTCTTCGCCGCCTATACCTATACCCGCACCCGCCAGCCGGACGGCGAACGCCGTCCGCGCATTCCGGTCCACGACATCTCGGTCGGCGCGATGGTGCGCCCGGCCGAGAAATGGGAAGCGCAGGCCAGCGCGCGCATCGCCCTCGACACGCTTGATACGGTCGGCGGCACGCTGACCGCGCTCGACGACTATGTCGTTGTCGACGCCAGGATCGCTTACAAGCCGACCGACAATCTGGAGGTCTATCTGCGCGGCGAGAACCTGCTGAACCAGAAATACCAGACCATCCACGGTTATCAGTCGCCCGGTATCGGCGTGTTCGCCGGCCTCAAGGCAAGGTTCTGAACCATGGGCCGGCTGGGGACCCTCGCTGCTGCGCTCGCCCTGGCGGGATTATTCTGTACGCCGGCGACAGCGGGTGATCCACCGGCGCGCGTCATGTCGACGAATGTCTGCACCGATCAGCTGGCCCTGCTTCTGGCGAAGCCGGGCCAGCTCGTCTCGGTCTCCGTCAATGCCAGCGATCCGCGACTATCGGCCCTGCATGAGCGCGCGGCGGGGATCGCCCTCAATACCGGCCGCGCCGAGGAGGTCTTCCTTCTCCATCCCGATCTGGTCGTTGCCGCCGATTATTCGCTGCACGGCCTTTCGGGCTTCGTGCGCCGGTCCGGCATTGCGCTGGAGGAGTTCTCCTTCGCCTCGACCATCGCCCAGGTCCCGGCCGACCTGCGCCGCATGGGCGCTGTTCTCGGCAACGCCGATGAAGGAGAGCGCCTCGCCTCGGCATTCGAGGCGCGCCGGCACGAACTCCAGTCCACCGCCTGCGCGATGCGGCCGACCGCGCTGATGCGCGGACAGAACGGCATCGTCCAGGGCGCCGGCACCATCGCCGGCTCCGCTCTCGAAGCCGCCGGCTTCGAGAACATCGCCGCGACGCTAGGGTACCTGGGCATGACGCCCTTTCCCCTCGAACGGCTCGTCGCCGCCCGTCCCGACATCATCATCCTGTCGGAACGTTTCGACGACACCGCCGCCTCGCTCGCCGATGCCGCGATCGACCACCCGGCGCTTGCCGGACTGCGCGTGCTGTCGATCGAGACCATCGCGACGCGTGGCGCCCTGACCTGCGCGGCGCCGATGGTACTCGATGTCGCCGAGGCCCTTTCGCGCTGGCGCCGCGCCAACTTTCCCTGCGCCGAAGGGGAAGGCTCGTGAGCCCCGCCCGCCTCAACAGCGCGCTGGCCGCCCTCGCCCTTGTCGGCTTCCTGGCCTCGCTGCTGGTGGGGCCGGCCGGCCTGTCGCTGGCCGCGAGTTTCAAGGGCC
>WPCK01308537.1_pt1 | contig 14858 bp, 13 predicted proteins | sample 5399851 | NCBI WGS metagenome assembly WPCK01 (sample SAMN12869471, study PRJNA574797) | sludge metagenome | isolation source: wastewater treatment of pH11 | place: China:Beijing | collected 2019-05-20
TCCTGCCGACTCGCACAGGCGTCGAGATCCGTCGCCAATGCGTTACCCGGCCTACCGAACACCAACAAATCCTCCTCGACCGACTCAAGCTCCGATTGCCAAATCGAATAATCCGAAATCCAATGTAGTGAGAACGACACCCACATTTCCCGAGGAAAACCACACTCTACCCCCCTTGTTGGGGAACTTCGGGTAGCGTGGCGATTAAGGAATCATTTGGGTGTCGAGCGAGTTACACAGTGGTGTAGCCGGGAGAAACGGCTTCGCGTGCAACGAGCGACCGATAGAGCACAACCATTGCCCGAACATCGAATAGGGCGTCGTGAGCATCAGCCGCCGGGTAAGAAACGCCAAATTGTTTGCAGAGAGTCGTAAGCTGAAGATTCAGAGGCGCTCCTGCCGGATTCTCGAAAAAGTACCATGCGGAGCGTTGAAGCGTGCAAAGCGCAAGGCGGCGAGCTGGGAAGAACTGCTTCAGGCGTTCATACCACGCGTGAAGAAACTCGGCATCGAAGGAGGCATTGTGAGCGACAAGCTGCGCCAGCCGATACTCTTTGCCTGTGCGTGACACATCCATATGACTGGCGTGACGTCGCAAGAATTCGGCGAACCGTTTCGCGGCGTCACTTTCCGGAATGGCCTGCTCGTGCCAAAGCCGGCGCGAGTATGAGTTTTTGCGTAACGCGTACTTCGTTGCGCGCCGCTCGTCGAATTGGATTTTGAGTTCAATCTCGTCAACGGCGGTGAGCGTGACTGCGTCAACGGCAATAGCAGCAATTTGAACAATCGGATGACGGTTTGGGTTTGGTCCGCCTGTTTCGAGATCTACGAAGATAAGTCGTTGTTCCATGGTCGGATCGTGCCACGGAACGGGGGGCTACTCAAGCTTGGGGTTCGCTCCGTTGGCGAAGAACAGCGCAAAGGGACTCGACCCGCGCCGTCAGGTTTTGCTCTAATTGGTGCTCCCATACCCGGATTACCTTCCATCCGGCGCGACGCAGGCAGCGGAAATTCCTGAGGTCCCTGCATCTTGTAGCTTCTATTTTCGCCTGCCAGTACGGCGTAAGTTTTTCTTTCCACAAGGGGAACCTCCACCCGTGCCAGAAGTCTCCGTCAACAAACACGGCGACTTTCTCATCGCGAAAGACGATGTCCGGACGACCGGGAAGATCAACGGCGTGTTGTTCAAAAACAAGACCTTGTAGCAACAGACATTCTGCAAACCGTCGCTCGGGCCCAGTGTTTTTTCCGCGAATACGAGACATCAAAGCGCTTCGCGTCGGCGCGTCCATGATATCGCCGCGATTGCCGCCCGGTATGACGCCGCTTCGGGCGGCCCAGCGCCGATGCCCGGCTTTCTTTCGATGCTTCTCCTGCGATTGGGACTTCAAGTGCCGCGGCATGAGTCTGTTGTGGTTGCGTTGCAAACAGAGAGTCGATGTGGCACAGCGTTACGCGGACTCCAGGAGGCGCGAAACAATGGCCTTCATCACGGGTGGGCTCACGGCGTTACCAAGAAGCTTGATCCAGTTTCGCCGCGTTGTCTCCGGCCAGCTGTAATTCTCGGGAAATCCCATCGCCGCCGCCAGCTCCGGCGGCTGGAGCATGCGCATGATGCGGCCGACGCCGTTACGTTCGACAAGGGCGAAGCGGTCGAGCGTCGTGATAGTCCTTAGCGGCCGGTCCAGGTGTTGCCATCCGCCGGCTGCGTCAGTGCCGTAATAGACGAGCAAGAACGGAGCATCCGTGCCGAGCGCGCGAATTGCCCGCTGGGCTCTGAGCAAGGTCGGCTTCGCCCGGCCACGGCGGTAGAGCCGCGAGAACTGCCAGCACTCCGCTTTGCCGTTCATGCTCTCTAGCGTAGAGCGGATTGCCGGCTTGGGGCCGCGATTTTTTCGCGGCGGTTCAGGAACCTGGTCGCGGTCGCCTATGATGAATAGCCGACGGCGGTTCTGGGGTACGCCGAAGTCGTTCGAATCGAGAGTCGTTTCAATCAGGCGATAGCCTAAGCCCTTCAGTCGCCGGATCCAGACAGCGTAGGCATCCCATTGGCGCATGGATGTTACGTTCTCCACGACTACCCATCGGGGCCGCATTGCCCGAGCAAATCGTATCACCTGAAAGGCAGTGCGACGGCTCTCCTCGCACCTTGGTCCGTTTCCCTTGGCGACGCTGTGATTGGTGCATTCGGGCGAGGCGAGAAGAAAATCGACCTGGCCGACTTCCCTGGCCACCTGCACCGCAGTGAGTTTCTCGATGCGCTGCGGGTAGACCTGCGCTTTCGGAAAATTCAAGGCGTAGGTTTCGGCAGCGATGGACCACACATCAATGCCGCCGACGGGTTTCACCCCCGCAAGGCGGGCCCCGCAGGAACTGCCGCCCCCGCCGCTAAACAGATCGAACGCCCGGTACAACGAAACCCCTCCAGCAATCCAAAGAACTCGTCCTGTATCCCGCAGCAAACCTCCACAATACGTTTTTTTACCAGGTTGCGCCCACTCCAGCCAGGTCGCGCCGCATGAGCGGAAGCAGAAAAACTGCGGAATCTTGCACGCACGCGGCCCCTGCGCGCGCTGTCACCGACAAAAACGATGAATTACACTGATACGGAGTTCGTAGGCGAACTCGGCCGCAGGCGAGCGGTTGAAAAGTTTCCGTGAAAGCAGTCCCCGCCAAAGAGCCCCCGTGTCGTCGTCCCGAAACAACCTCGAAGTCATCCCGTCGGCCGGCCGACTTGTCCGGTCGCTTCGCGACCTCGGCTATGATTTTGTACAGGCCGTCGCCGACCTGATCGACAATTCACTGGCGGCCGGTGCTACGGAAGTTGCAATCGACGTGACATTCGCGGGAACAGGTTCAGCGGTCCGCATTGTCGACAACGGGCACGGGATGTCGCGTTGTGAGCTTGTCGAGGCCATGCGATTTGGCTCCAAGCGCGATTACGAAGAGAACGACCTCGGTCGTTTCGGCCTTGGCTTGAAGACGGCGTCGCTCAGTCAATGCCGTCGTCTTGCCGTCGCCTCGCGTACGGATCCGCGGCGGCGCAAGATCGTGGCGTTCGCCTGGGACATTGACCACCTTGAAAGAACTGACCGCTGGGAGGTTTTGCCGCTCGCGGACGGGAACCTTGATGAAGCGTTGAAAGACCCCATCGCCGATCGATGCGGCACCGTCGTCATCTGGAAGCGGCTTGACCGGATTCTTGATTACGCCCACCCGAACGGCGAGTTTGCCCGCAAGCGATTGTCAACGATGTGCCGCGAACTTGAGGCGCATCTGGCGATGGTTTTTCATCGATTCCTGGCTGGAGAGACTGGTCGCAGGAAACTTCGAGTGACTCTAAACAGTAATCCCGTCGGGCCGTGGGATCCGTTTGCCCGGGACGAGCAGAAGACAACTACGATTGAACCGGTAAACATTCCCTTCGAGGATGGTCCGGTCCGGGGCGAGCTCCGGCTTGAGCGATTCGTTCTTCCGCATCAGAGCGAGTTCTCGTCGCCCGACGCCTTCCGGCGCGCGAGCGGGCCGGCGAACTGGAACCAGCAGCAAGGAATCTACATCTATCGCGCTAATCGCTTGATCCAGGCCGGCGGATGGTGCGGACTGCGAACCGTGGACGAGCACCTTAAGCTTGCCAGGGTCGCACTCTATTTCTCACCGAAACTCGATTCAGCGTTTCGCGTCAATGTCGCGAAGATGCGCGTGCAATTGCCGGCCTCCGTGAGAGACGTTATTCGCGAGCATTTGCAGCCCGTTTTGCGCCTAGCCCAGCAGCGCTATCGCGGCAGTTCAGGCGGACCGGGAACTAAGAGAACCGGGCGAGGTGAGGGCGGCAAAAAAAGCGGCAAGGGAGGGCCGCGGCGCTGGACGCTCGATGAATTCGAGCAGGATCTTCTTGCGGCCGCCCGACCGAAGGAAAAGCGAGTAATTCGGAGCGTGATGGATAGATTGCGTCGCCGATCCGGCTGACGTAAATTCCACTTTCCGTTCTCGCCGATGCGTCGTCCGCTCGAATGGATCCCGCTGCAGAGCCGTTGCGCCTTAAGGCGACGAGTGCCGCCAGCAAAGCCTGCCAGAAAAGAAGGTCAAGCCTACATGTCGTTTGAAGAAGCTTTGGCGCTCGTCCGCTTGATGCTGGACCGGGGCGTCGCGCGAGACACCGCGATCGACAATCCGGCGATTCCGGAGGAATACCGACAGCGCATCCGTGAGGAGCTGGACCGCGAAGCAAATGTTCTGCTTGAACCGGCCCGAATGCTGGTGGCTGATCCGCGGCGTGGCGAGTGGCTTCGTCAGATCGATCGCTCCGCGTGGTACTACTGGCCGACATTGCGGACCTACCTCCTGGGCGAGAAAGGGTGGCAGGCGGCAGCGGTCCGGTCGCTCGACGAGACGACCGACAGGGTGATGGCGCAACTCGCGGAACCCACGGATGAACAATTCGATGTTCGCGGCTTAGTTCTGGGCTACGTCCAGAGCGGAAAGACGGCCAACTACACCGCGCTAATCGCCAAAGCCGTGGACGTTGGTTATCGGCTGATTATCGTGCTTTCGGGCATCGACAACGGCCTTCGGCGGCAAACCCAGGTGCGCCTCAAGTCGGAGCTTGTAGGGTATCCGGATAACCGGCCACGAGTCGTTCGCTTGCCTCCGATAGGGCGTCAGTGGCACGAGTTCACGCGCGACGATTTCAACGGTGACTTCCGGCCCGGATACACGAATCCTGCGGCGCTTCAAGGACCGCAGCCGGTGCTGCTGGTGGTGAAGAAAAATGGCCCGGTGTTGCGGCGCTTGCTGGCGTGGCTTAACCAGGCCTCCGAGGACATTCGGCGGAATATTCCGGTTCTGCTCGTTGACGATGAAGCCGATCAGGCGAGCGTGGACACCAGAGGCACTTACCAGCTTGAGGCGGACCCGCTCCCAGCCGACTACGAAGAGCCGTCGGTCATTAACGGCCTGATCCGGGATCTCCTCGGCATGTTCTCGCGCAAGGCATATGTCGCATACACGGCGACTCCTTTTGCGAACATTCTCATTCCCCACGATGCTTACGACCCGGACCGCCAGAACGATCTGTACCCGCGCGATTTCATTGTTGATCTACCCCGGCCGGAAGGGTATTTCGGCGCCGAAGATCTTTTTGGACGGTTTGACCGGGCGACAGGGCAACAGCTTCCTGGTCTGGATATCGTTCGCCATGTTTCCGACGAGGATCTCCAGCTACTCGATGCAGGGAATATCCCGCCGTCGCTTGAAGGAGCAATTCTGGATTTCGTTCTCGCCGGCGCCGCAAGGACGCAGCGCGGACAAGCCGAGGCGCCTGCCACGATGCTCGTGCATACGTCGTCTCGCATTCTCGAACAGAGCCTTCTTGCCGGCCGGATTGACGCCCGATTTGGAGAGCTTCGCGATGAATGGCGATACCACCGCGAGCACGGCATTCGCGATCGGCTCCATGAGCGATGGGAAGCGGAGTTCCGCCCTGTAACTCGCGCGCGCTATCTCGACCGCGACGTTGAATTCGCGGCGATTGAGCCTAGCGTCGGACCTTTTTTTGAATCGGTCCAGGTGGTCGAGGTCAACAGCGAAACAGGGTCTGTCCTGGATTACGAAAGGGAACCTTCGCTCAAAGCCATTGCGGTCGGCGGCAACAGGCTCTCGCGGGGCCTCACCCTGGAAGGATTGACCATCAGTTACTTTGTTCGCCGGACGGTCATGTACGACACGCTGATGCAGATGGGGCGCTGGTTTGGATTCAGGCGGAACTACGACGACCTTACGCGAATCCATACGACTTTGGAACTTGCCGGCTGGTTCAACGATCTTGCACTGGTTGAGCACGATTTGCGGGAAGACATTCGCATTTACGAAACGCAGAACCTCACGCCGTTGCAGCTTGGCGCCAGGATCCTTCAGCACCCGGCGATGCTTGTCACAAGCCGGGTCAAGCAGCGGTTCGCCTCAACGATTACAGTCGCTCAGTCCTATGCGGCCCAGGTCCTCCAGACCGTCAAGTTTCCGTTTAGCCGCCCTGATGATTTGCTTGCGATGCTTGACGAGAACTTGGCTGCAACGCGGGAGTTCGTCGCATCGATGGGCGGTTATCGCGAATGGGCTGATGGGGGTGCGGTCTGGACTGGCGTTTCGCCGGAGCTGGTTCTTGAATTCCTTTCCAGTTACCGGGTTGATGAGCAGGCCCGCAGCCTCTCGTTGCCGCTTATCCGGGCCTATATCGAGCGGCAGTTGGAGCTTGACGAACTGATTGAATGGACGGTGGCTCTCAAGGGTCGCGTATCACGGGATCGGCGGCTGGGCGAGGCTGACTGGGGACTGGATAGACCCATCTTCCAGATGACGCGTACAAGGCGCGCCGCGGATCACAATTCGCTTGGCGTATTGACCGAACCTGGAGACGAGCAGGTCGGGATGACCGAGGATGAACGGGCGGCGGTCGCGGCAATACAGCAGGAGCAGGGGATTGGTCCGAACCCCGCAGCGCGCCAAGTCCGGTCAGCCCGCAATGGACTGATTCTCCTTTACGCCGTGAGCCGGTATTCCGGCTACGACTTGAGAGAGGGCAGTCCTCGCATCCCGCTCTTTGAAGCACCTGAGGGCGACCGGGCTCGTGACATTGTAGGACTCGCGATCTCGTTTCCCCGATCCGACCGCGCCCAGCAAGTTTTCGGTCAGTACGTCGTCGGCACCGTGGGATGGAGACCGATGGAATGAACACGCTCTTGGCGGACACGTGGGAGCGCCTTGCGGTTGAAGCGCCATCCGGTGAACGACTTCTGGCCCGCGTAGCGCTGCCAGCCGTTACGACACGTCTTCAGTGCGGCGTTGACTCGATGGGCAAGCGCCATTTGCTCATACGCCTTGATGACGCGGAGGCGGAGCATCACGACGGAGAGAGCCGGGGATTGACCGTCCAGACGAAAGAGCTTGTCGTCCGTGGGCAGAAACCTGGAAGGTATCTGGATGTCGAGTGCGGCGATCCGTCAGGACATTCCATCTTTGACGTTCTCGCATCGGATCTTGCGGCGGACCTAGCAAGGCCCAACGTCCAACCCGCTGATGCCGTCCGGCGCGTGCTGGCCCGGTGGCGCCGTTTCTGGGCACATCTTCCGTTGCCGCTTTTGTCGCGAGAAGAGCAGCTTGGGCTCCTCGCCGAAGTATGGTTTTTGGATGTGTGGTTGCGGCCCAGAATAGGGGCGATGGATTCCCTGCAACGGTGGCACGGTCCGACTGGGGCACGGCACGACTTCGCGCGGGCAACGAAGGCAATTGAAGTAAAGACAACCACGTCGAGTCGTGGCCGTATCTATCGCATCAACGGCCTGGACCAGCTTGAGCCGCCCGAGAACGGGACCCTGTATCTGTTTGGCATGCGTCTGCAAGAAGACACAGGAGCGACGAACAGCCTCCCCGCGCTTGTGAATCGCGTGCGAGGCGTATTGACGACCGAACCGGACGCGCTGGCGCGATTTGACACACTGCTGGCGCTTGCCGGCTACTCCGCGGCGTACGAGAACGAATATGACAAGCTCCGCGTTATCGTGCGCGAAGAGCGTCTCTTCGCGGTGACAGACGACTTTCCACGGCTTACGCCGGCCGACATTCCGAATGCGGCGTCGCGCGCGATTGAACGCGTCGAATACGAAATAAACCTAAATAGCTTCGATCATCTCTCCATCACAAACGAGCAAGATATTCAACGCGTTTTTGCGACATAAAAGGCGAGATTGGGAGTGCAGGAGTTCAAGCCAGAGCGAAGCTAATACTTCAGCACGTATGCCGGGGATTTCGATAGTCTGTCCCTAGTGCGGATGTAGGTGAGGGTAGTCCTTGGGTCAGCATGACCGGCGACGTCCTGGAGGTCGATGATGTCGGACCCGCGTTCGCGGGCGGTGGTGAGGGCCGTTACGCGTAGCGAGTGAACGGTGACGGCTGGGTCAAGGCCGGCCCGCCTGACGTACCGCTCGACAAGATACTCAACGGCGCGTACCGAGAGTGGCCGGGCGGCAAATCCGTCGTCGCCCTTGCCGCGCGGCGTAAGTGCAGGCCGGAAGAGAGGACCGCTCCGATCCTCCTCCATGGAGCCAACCAGAAGCCAGGCTTTGAGCCGCTCAACGGCTTCGGGATGAAGCGGCGCGGTTCGCTCTTTGTCACCTTTTCCAAGAATCGAAAGGACTCGATGCTCGCCATTGGTCTTGAAGTCGCCCACTTTAAGGCGGACAAGCTCGCCGACGCGGCAGGCGCTGTATGCCAGGACGCCGAGAAGCGCGCGATCCCTGACACCAACAGAGGTTGTAGAGTCAGGGAAATCCAGAAGCCGACGGCAATCTTTGGCCGAAAGACCTACAGTCTTTCCATCTCGCGCAACGGAGGGTGCTTTCACGAACTTGCCATGCGCCGGATTGGCGCCGGCGTAGCCGTAGGTCTGAAGATAAGAGAAGAGCGAGCGAATTGCCGTCATCTTGCGGCGTACCGTTGCATTCGTGGAGCCTTTGGTTAGCAGTGCTTGTCTCCAAGCGGCGATGTGCTCCGGGCGCACGGTCACAAGCTCCGAAATGTTTCGAGGTTCGATTTTCGCCAATTCCAGGAACTGATGCAGATCCGATTCATAGCTCGCTCGCGTTGCAGCGGACGGCGTGCGAACAAGCCAAGCTCGAACTGCTTCGGTGAAGAGTTCGTTGCATTCAGCGGCAGGAAAGGACGTCTGACCTGCAAATGCCGGCGGCAGATTATTGTCAGTAAGCGCTGACTCCTTGAATTGCGAATCGGTTGGATCGCTCTCCATAACCATGTTCTGAAAGCAGCGTTTACTTCGGATAACTCAGTTTATCTGAAGCATGCCACAACCAGTGAAATGACGACAGGTAAGACATATCGACTAACGTTTGTCGGCTATGCGCGAGGGTGCATCATAACGTCCTTTATGATGCACCCTCGGCAAGTGTGATCGCAAGACTTTTTTCTGCTGTAGGTGAGTTGTCCAAACTCGTCGCAAGCGTGGTCTTCCGGCACAGTTTGCGTGTATCTATCATTATGTGATGGATGAAACAGCGGCCGCCAAACTTGTTAAGGCGTTGCTTCAAGGCGACGGTAAGGCCTCCATTGACCTCTGCGCGTATGTGACGGAGCACCCAGCGGAGGCGCGGTATCTTGTATTGGCTTTAGGCGACGCTCTATCGAATTTAGAAACGCGCGATTACGCGGCGTTTGCGCTTGGTGAAATCGGGCCACTGGCAGCACGAGTCGTTCCCCAACTCATCGAGGCGTTGAATTACGATCCAGAGAATTACAGTGCGGTGCCTTTTGCCTTGGCCCTTGGGAAAATCGGTAAAGACGCCAAGAGCGCCGTTCCAGCATTGATCGATGCCCTGGACGTGGAAGATCCAAACGTTGACTTTCATGTGGCAGAAGCGCTCGGCAGAATCGGTCCCGACGCCGCAATCGCCGTTCCCAGACTCGAAGACTTGGCGAAAGAGTCACACGACGTTGATGTGCGCAACGCAGCCTCGCATGCCATTAGCTTGACCAGAGAGCAGTAGAAGCCTCACTGGTAAAAGAGGCCGGTAGCGTGCGGTAAACGGCCTCAATCAAATCCTCCTTAAGCGCAAAGGTCAAAACGCCAATTGCTGGAACCCTCTACAACAATCGCAGCCTCCAAGGCCTCGATGATGCCGGCGGACACTCGCTGGATGTGGTCCAGCGACGCAACGAGGAGCATGTCCCTCTGATAGTTGAAAAGCATGGTGGTTCCTCCCCCGGGACGTTACAGTCCTGGGAATCTTGTTTTCCTTTGAAAGGAGGAACGCACCATGTCTCGGAGAGGTTACTCGAATCGAGCGTGTCAGGGCAAGCATCGTGAAGCGCAGCGGCGAACGGCGGACGTTCAGTTGCCGCTGTGCCGCGAAGAGCTGGTGGAGCTGATGCAGGACTCGCTCTCCCGCTTCGCCACGGAGATGGGGCTGCGGATCGCGAGGCAGCTGTTGGAGGACGAGGTGACGCAGCGCTGCGGCCCGCGGTACGAGCGTCGGCCGAACCGCGAACTCTTCCGTCACGGCCGGCAGCCGGGTTACGTGACGCTGGCCGGCCAGAAGCTTCCCGTCGAGCGGCCGCGCATGCGACGCCCGGGCGGCCAGGGCGAAGTCGAGCTGGAGACGTACGCGCTGCTCCAGCGCGACGAAGCGCTGCCGGAGGCCTGCCTGCGGCGGATGGTGCGGGGCGTCTCGACGCGGGACTACGAGCACGTCGGCGACTTAGCCCGCGAAGGGTTCGGCGTCAAGAAGTCGAGCGTCAGCCGCGGCTTCGTGAAGGCCTCGGCCGCGGAGATCAAGACGCTCGCCGAGCGGCGGCTGGACGACGCGCGGTTCGTCGCGATCTTCATCGACGGCGAGGAGTACGCCGGCGAGACGATGGTCGTGGCCCTGGGAATCACGGAGCAGGGGGACAAGCGGGTTCTCGGCCTGCGACAGGGCGGCACGGAGAACGCCGAGGTCGTCGCCTCGCTTCTGGAAGATCTCCGGGAACGGGGCTTGGACGTCTCGCGGCCGACGTTGTTCGTGCTGGACGGCGCCAAGGCCCTCCACGCGGCCGTGAAGCGCACGTTCGGCCAGCAGGCGGTCGTGCAGCGCTGCCAGGTCCACAAGGCCCGCAACGTGAAGGCCCACGTGCCCGAGAAGCATCACGATCAGCTCGCGACGCAGCTGTCGGCCGCCTACCGCGAGAAGAGCTATGAGCGGGCCCTGTCGACCTTGAAGACGACCGCGGCGTGGCTGCAGCGATTGAGTCCGGCGGCCGCCGCCAGCCTCCGCGAGGGGATGGAGGAGACGCTCACTGTGGTGAAGCTCGGCTTGCCTGACCTATTGCGGCGGACCTTGGCGACGACCAACCCCGTGGAGAGCGCGCTCAGCGTGGCCGCCAAAGTGACCGCTCGCGTCAAGCGCTGGCGCGACGGCGACATGCGCGAGCGCTGGTGCACCGCCGGACTGTTGCGCGCCGAACAAGGCTTCCGCCGCGTCAAAGGCTACAAGCACATGCACCTGCTTGTCGAAGCCCTCGATCGAATCCTACAACCCATTGACGAACAAAAAAGGTCTGCTTGAATTCCATTCCAGGAGGAATCGCCAGTTTCAACTACGGAAGGGACAAGCTCGCAACGAGCATCTCCTTATCGCCGGCGTAGAGCTGAATGTAGTCGGCCGAGCGGCTGATGCCACTTAATCCAGCTGCCCTAGACACTACAAACGCCACAGCCTCAGCCTCCAGTTCTCGGACCTTTCGAGTTGTTTCCTTGCGTCGCTCCGTGCGACGAAGAAGCTCATGTGCTTATGTGGAGGACCACATAAGCACATTTATGTTGTGATTTCTCTTATGTCGTGTCGCGAACCTTTTTGCGAGGAATGCTTCTTATTTGTGTCTCGGACGACACATAAGTAGGACACGTATGAGAGCCGGCGAGGCTCTCGGAGAGAGCCCGCATGTTCGAACAGCTTGCCAAATCCGGCGCCGCTGTGCACCGATATCGCACCGGACCGTTTGCCCCGGAGCGCGAGCGGTTTTTGGTCCATCTTCAGGAGAACGGATATAGCCAGGATCGCTTGGCGGTCATCAATCGTCTTCTATTGGCCGTGGCCGCCTGCGTCCATCTCGATGAGGGTGGAGCCTATTCACCTAACGACCTCTCGGCGCTTGCGAAGGCGTGGATTCGTGACAGGCCGAATCACGGTGCATCCGAGAAGTCCCTCCACACGCTGGAAATGGATTTCCTGTTTGTCGCGAGTCGCTGGATGGAGTTTCTGCGACGACTGGTCGTCCCTCTGCCGCCACAGCCGTATGCTGACGAGCTCAATGCGTTTCTTGATCATCTGCGTACTGAGTGCGGATTTGCCGAAACGACGATTGAGAACCGTCGGAAAAGCCTGGTGCTGTTCTTCGGCTGGCTGAGCGATGGGGCCCCGCCTTTGTCACAAGTGCAGCTCGATGAGATCAGCGCCTACCAGCGAGCGTGCGGGCGCCGCGGCTGGAAGCGGACAACTATCTCGTTTCATGTGCAGGCGCTGCGTGGCTTCTTTCGCTATGCCGCCTCGCAGGGCTGGGCATCCGACATCGCATCGGGCATTGGAGCGCCGCGACTCTACGCGAATGAAGCGATCCCAGAAGGTCCCGTTTGGGACGACGTTCGCAGACTTCTGGCCAACGAATCCGGTGATTCACCTGTCCAAATCCGCAACCGGGCCATGCTCCTTCTCTTTGCCATCTATGGATTTCGATTGAGCGAGGTTCGTCATCTGCGATTGGAGGACGTGGACTGGGAGAATGAACGCATCTTGATTCGTCGAGCGAAGGTACGAAAGGCGCAGGAATACCCGCTGACGCTTGAAGTTGGAGAGGCAATTCTTCGCTACCTGAAAGAAGTCCGGTCGCGGTCATCTCACCGTGTTATGTTCCTGACGTTGCGGCAGCCCCATCGCCCTTTGAGTACCAGCGGGCTGAGCGCCATGGTTCAAAAGCGTATGCGGGCAGTGAATGCCAATCTGCCGCACAGCGGGCCACATGCTCTGCGGCATGCGTGCGCTACGCACCTGGTTGCCCGAGGATTGACCCTCAAAGATATCGGTGATCACCTGGGCCATGTCTCGGCAGCTGCAACGAGGATGTACGCGAAGGTTGACATCTCCACCCTGCGGAAAGTCGCGGCGCTCGATATGTCTGAACTCGTTGCGTATGCGAGACAGGCGGACCAGAGTCAAACTCCCGTCATTCCCTATGGCGATCTTGCAGGTCTGCGGGAGGTCTCCAAGCTTCACTTGGGAGGCGTGCTATGAAGTTGGGAGCTCTGATCGACGAGTACGTCGACTATAAGCGCTCTTTGGGGATGTCCTTCAGAAGTCCGGCGGTGCGTCTGAAGGCTTTTCTCGCCGACGTGGGCGACGTCGAGCTTGATACAATCACGCCCGGGCAAGTCCGAAGCTATCTCGACGGGACGCCGGGTCCTATCACCGGCTTTTGGTTCGCCAAGTACCAGGCATTGCGCCCGTTCTTCACTTACGCGATTGATCGCAACCACCTGAAATCGTGTCCTCTGCCGAAGGTGCTCCCGAAAAAGCCGCCGAAATTCAACCCATACATTTACACGGTGGCCGAGGTCAAGCGGCTTCTGGATGCTGCTGATTCCAGGCACCACTCCGACTGGCTGCTTGACCCGCAAACCGCTCGGACACTGATTCTGCTGCTCTACGGAACGGGACTGCGAATTGGGGAAGCAACTCGGCTCAAGCTGAAGGACGTTGACCTGGACGACCAGATTGTCACCGTCAGGGAAACGAAGTTCTTCAAGTCACGATTGGTGCCGATTGGAGATGACCTGGCGAAGGCACTCCGCAGCTACCACGCCTATCAGTGGGGTTCATGGGCTACTACGGACGAGTCTACGTTTCTCTCATGCCGGAATCGGCAGCCGATCAAGCACCAGACGGCTCGACTGGTTTTCTATCGGATGCGCGCGGAAGCCAAAGTCAGGCGCGAAGATACCGCCAGGTACCAGCCAAGGCTGCACGACTTCCGACACACGTTTGCGATTACACGGCTTGTGACCTGGTATCGGGAAGGCAAGAACGTGCAGCGTCTGCTGCCGCATTTATCCACCTATCTCGGCCACGCGCGTCTTCAGGAGACGACGCGGTATCTGGACATGACGAAAGAACTCTTGCAGGAAGCGAGCCTGTGCTTTGAGCGTTACGCACTGCCGGAGATGCCCAATGAATGACGTGATGCTCGGCACGTGGATGCGACGGTTCCTGTTGGAACATCTCATCGCCGAACGCAACCTTTCACGAAATACGCAGCGGAGCTACCGTGACACTTTCTGCCTGTTGCTCCCGTTCATCTCGAAACACGAGAGAAAGTCGAACGATCGATTGTTGGTGGAAGATGTTACCGGTGATTGTGTGCGCAAATTCCTGGGTCATTTGGAATCCGAACGCAATTGCACCGTTCAGACAAGAAACCAGCGGCTTGCTGCCTTACACGCCTTCGCACGATTCGTGGGTGACCATAATCCTGAACTGGTTCCGTGGTGCCGGGAAGTTCGCCAGGTTCCGTTTAAGCGCGCGGACAAAATCCCATTGTCCTACCTCGAAAAAAACGAAATGGACGCAATCCTCGCGGCGCCAAACTTGCGCACAAAACAAGGTCGACGCGATCATGCAGTTCTCCTGTTCCTGTACAACTCGGGCGCCCGCGCCAGTGAGGCCGTGGGCGTCGCCATTGGCGACATCGAGCAATGCCTGAGTGGCTCAGGGACCGTCATGCTTCGGGGAAAAGGAGGGAAAGCACGATTCTGTCCGTTATGGGAGAAGACGATGAGGGAGATAGCATCGTTGATGCAGAGGCGGTCGCCGGCGGAGCATCTCTTTCTCAATCGCCATGGACGACCTCTTTCGCGATTCGGGCTTGGCGATATCGTTCGGCGGCATGGTCACCTTGCCGAAGCTGCTGTCCCCTCGCTGGCAGGCAAACGCGTCAGCCCGCACATCATCCGCCACACCACCGCCACGCACCTTCTCCGAGCCGGCGTCGACATCAATACCATTCGCGCCTGGTTGGGTCATGTCTCGCTTGAGACCACAAATATTTACGCGGAGATCGACCTGGAAGCAAAAGCCAAAGCGCTGGCGGCGTGCGAAGTGGAAGGTGCCAAACCGTCGAGACCTTGGCGCGACGACCCCACCCTGATGGCGTTCCTCAAGTCACTCTGAGCAAAGCCGGTTATGTGAAGATGGCATTCGAAACTCACTGTCACATTCCAACGCCGACCGTGTGTTCGTCACATAACCTGTCCCGACACATAA
>WPCK01367632.1_pt1 | contig 14839 bp, 9 predicted proteins | sample 5399851 | NCBI WGS metagenome assembly WPCK01 (sample SAMN12869471, study PRJNA574797) | sludge metagenome | isolation source: wastewater treatment of pH11 | place: China:Beijing | collected 2019-05-20
GAACTGTTTTGACGTTTTCAGCGGAGAGTTGCTGTATTCGCGGGGCAGAGGAAGCGCTTGTTACGTGGCGGGAATCGATCGAAAGAATCTGATTTTAGTTCACCCCACAAAAGTTGAAGCGGTCAACTTCCGCAGCAAGCAAACGGATTGGGTAGTCGATTTCCCGGACCATGCTCTGTTGGCTGGCAAGGGTGTGTGGCAGGATCGGCAATTACTTTTGCCGCTGGACAGCCGCAAGTTGATTCAAGTCGATTTGAGTCTGGGCCGTATTGATGGTCAAGCTCACGTCGCGCTGCCTCTGGGCAACCTTTATGCCCACCATGGACAATTGCTCTCGGTCGGGCCGACCAGCGTCACGGCCTACCACACCTGGAATGAGTTAGAACGGCAAGTCGAACAGCGTCTGGCCATGAATCCCAGCGATGCGTGGGCTTTGAACCATAAGTCGCAACTCCTGCTCTCGCGGGGCAAAACGCTCGAAGCCCTGGAATTGTTGTTGACCGCATACGACGTGAATCCCAAAGATGACGATACGCGATTCTTTTTAGCGGATACGATGCTGGCCGGATTGCGAGAAGATTTCGAGCGATTTGCTGTCTATGCCGACCGATTGGATGGGATCGTCCAAGAATCGCCCCAACGATGGCTGATCTACCTTCAGCTTCTGGCTCAAGGAAATGCCAAACTCGGTCACCACATGGAAGCATTCAAACGACTGTGGACCTTGATGCAGGTGAGGCACAAGGCCTTCGTCCACGGTTCAGCCTTCCGGCCTATCGACGTTCAGGTTGCGGATAAGCACATGGTCGATCTGGACGCTTGGCTAACAACTGAACTAGGACGATGCTTCCAGCTTGTATCTGCCCAAGATAAAGCCGAAATTCGTGATTTAGTGCATACAGAATTGCATCAGGTAGACGGAACAATCTTACCCGTACGTAGGCAACTTTTAAGCTACTTGCGGTACATGCCAGATGCCGAGGCGGAGCTGTTAAAGCTTAGTGAGGCATTGGTTGCAGGCTTCGAACAAGTTGCTGCCGAGCAAGTACTGAGTTGGCTGAAAACTAGCCAACTTGAATCCACCCGCGACCAAGCCAATGAAATGCTTCGTCGAAAGCTTGAGCTTGACGCCAAGTTGCCTCAGGCTCTGACCGAAGACGCAGCGGCTCACGCCTGGAGGGGTGGATTGGTAACAAATCGCCAAGTCGATGAGGCGATTTATTTGCCTGGACGCCTTATCGACCTAGAGAGCCAGCGCTTCGGAAGGCCGAACATTACGATTGCGGTCTCCAACACATTGCTCCAATTGTCCGATGCCAACGGCGATGATATATGCCAACGCGTGTTTCGGTCAGCGACCTCAGACCTAACCGGAACTTTCATGCGAGCCGAAATGTACGGCGGCTTGATTCTATTGGAAACGGTTTCGGAGTTGATCGCGCTGGATTTCTATCGGGGTGTCGAGTCGAATCAGCAATTGCCAATTGTTTGGCGACATTCATTCGATATGGCGACGCTCCAAGACCCATTCCAGCCGGCTCATATCTTGATTTCCAATGATGAACTCTTGGGAATCGAGGTCTATCGTCGCAAGTCGGAATCCCGTCGACATTCGGCGGTCGGCCCCCTGCTGTCTGGCGTCAAGATCGTTCAGTCCGGTGAAACCGTCACCGCCTTGGATCCGTATGCGAAAGGCCGCCGCCTGTGGTCTCGAAGTGGTTATTCGGATCAAGTTCATTTTGCAGGGGACCAGAATCACAACACTTTGGTCATCGTGGATCCGGCACGCGGCCTTTCTGAATTGATCGACGCTCGCGATGGATCGCTCGTTCGCACTAGCGAGTACTTGGTCAAAGAAATGCGCGAGCGAGTCGAGAATGAGCGGCTCAACAAATGGTCCCAGTGGTTTTCCTACGGCAGTTGGCTGGTTGACTATCGAGCGGATGACGGAAGTTCAAAAGCCCTCCTTCGCGTTTGGAATCCGATCCGAGAGGAGGTTCTCGTCGAATTGCAACTGCCGAAATCCGCGCGAGTCGCACGAACCACAGGTGGATTGCTGACTGCACTCGACCCCAGTGGTCACCTCCACGTGATCGACCTGGAACGCAAGCAGACACAATCGTATGAAGTGCCGGTAGACCGCGATATTTCGAGTATTTCGGTTCTGCGCTTTGCCGATCTGGCAGTCATCTTGAGCAATCGCGGTACCAACGGCCAGCGGTCGAATCCGGCATTCTTGGAAGCGATCGCGCACGGGTACATCTACTGTTGCAATCTGGATGAGTCCAAACTAAGTTGGCAAACTCCCGGGCGGCTGAACAACATGGCGGTTCCATTGCTGCAACCTCGCAACTCACCGTTTATGGCGGCCTACCAATTCGTTGGCAGCCGAAACGGAAAGGTCATGACGTCGCTGGTTTTAATCGACCTCCGCACGGGAGCTTTAGTGAGCGCAGTCCACGATGACCCAAACACCGATTCAAGGCTTTTCAGCATGAAGCTTCGCCCAAACGATCAACAGATCGCGATCACGCTGGGCGAAAAGAACTATTTGTTCGAAGTCACGGATGGCCCGCTCGCTCCCGAACCCGTAGTCCACTTTGGAACGATTCTACGACGCCATCAAATCAATCGCGATGCGAGCGGCTTGTTCAAATAATTCGGGCCGCAATGTAGTCTTCTCGCTCCTGCGAGAGGAACTTTATGAGAAGGTCTGCGTCAGATGCGTTCCCAGAGGAGGAGCTTCGTCTCGCAGGGCGCGACGGCTACTTTGCCTCAAGCTACCGCACTAAATACCGATTGACGACTGCGGTCTGTGGACGCGTACTTTCGCGTGAATTCATCGTCGAGTTCGTTGTTTCCGTGTCGAGCTCAATCAATTCCGAGTCATCGACAGAGTCCGATGGAGACTTGTCAAATGGCGTTTTGGACTCTGGAGAAATCGAAGGCGGATCGGTCTCTGGGTTGGACTTCTTCAATTCAGGCTTCGGCAAGTTGCTGGGCCCCACGCCTTTGTTGCTGGGCTGCTGATTGTTGTTTTCAGGCCGAGTGTTGTTTAGCGGCGCGGTATCCGGTGCCGGTGTTGGCACCATGGGTGAGTGCCAGTACGGCATCGGTGCTAAGTTTTGCGTGAACTGAAAACTATTTGAGCTGCAATCAGATCCACAATGAGAGCTTTGATAGTGTGGTGAATAAGGGAACATCAGACTGCTGCTCGGGTAGCATCGGCCTTGATGCCGCTGATTCAAATAGGCAAACCTTGCGTTGTCCTCACCTTGAAAGGTATGGTGCGACCATCCCCAGCCCGTGTAACGACCCGCGGCGTTGAGCAATGGGAAACCGTGTTCAGTCGCGTCGAGCCGGGAGCCAAACAAAACTTGCAAAAAGCCAAACAACGAAATTATGAGAGTCTTTTTATTTGTGTTAGCCACGATTGAACCTTCGATAGACTGAGTTTCGCAACGCTGCCGCGACTGGCCGGTTGACTTGAGGCGCATGGACATTCGATTAAGCGCTGCGATGGAGCGAGCTATCCGCAAAATTCCATTGCGCTGCCAAGCATCGAGATGAAACGCTGAATCACTACCGCATTGCCGCGCACAATTAAGAAGATCGGCCACCTCGGAGGATCTCTCAAGTAGATTCATCCATACGAAGCGTATCGATCAAGGCGGTGCTTTGCATCGTTCCGGTCGGCAAGACTTGGAATATCGCGGTACCTTTGCGGATTAGTGAAATTGAAGCTATTTCAAGAGGCTAATCTGCTCGAATGACTCATGCAGCGCGCCGTACAATCCACGGTAGATTGGAAACTGATTGTGGTAATGTTTGGCCGCAGATTTTTTAGGATTGGTTTTACTAACGACTTGGATGGTTGCATTGCTAGCTTCTTCGATCGATTTAAAGCGCCCAATGCCGACTGCCGCCAAGAGCGCGACACCGAAAGCCGGGCCTTGCTCGGCATTGATTGTGCAGGCGGGTTGATCCATACAGTCCGCAAAGATTTGCCGCCAAAGCTGGCTTTTTGCTCCGCCTCCACTGAGTCGCATTTCACGAATCGGGACACCCAGGCTTTGGATGATCTCGAAACTCTCGCGCAGGCTCATCGCCACGCCTTCCATGACAGCCCGGGCAAGGTGTCCTCGTGCATGTTTTGCTGTGAGGCCCACGAAACAAGCTCGGGCGTTGGGATCGGCGTGAGGAGTACGCTCACCGGAAAGGTAAGGGACAAATAAAAGTCCTTCGCTGCCAGGCTCGATTTCAGCAGCTTCGTTATTGATGGTCTGGTAAACGTCCGTGCCGCGTCGGCCAAGAAGTTCGGGACACAATTTTTCAACGAACCACTGCAATGCACCGGCAGCAGACAGGGTGACTCCCATGGCATGCCATTTGCCTCGAACCGCATGGCAAAACGTGTGCAAGCGTCCTTGAGCATCGAAAAGCGGTTTGTCGGAATGAACGAACATGACGCCCGACGTACCCAGCGACGCGGTCATAATACCACGCTGCACGACGCCGGTTCCTACGGCCCCTGCGGCGCAGTCTCCCGCTCCGGCGATAACCTTGCATTCTGTGGAAAGGCCGAGTTTCTCGGCGACTTCGGGAAGCAGCGTCCCTACGACTTCATCAGATTCGTAGACCGGCGCAAATAGGCTCGGATCCAATTGCAGTCTTCCCATCAACTCATGGGACCAACGCCGGTTACAAACATCGAGCAGCAGCATGCCACTGGCGTCGCTTACATCCGTTGCCAATTCGCCGGTCAGCCGCCGTCGAACTTCATCTTTGGGCAACAACACATGCTTCAGTTTTTCAAATCGCTTTGGCTCGTGATCGCGGAGCCACAGAATTTTCGGAGCCGTGAATCCTGTAAGCGCCGGATTGGCGACCATGCGAATCAATTCGTTTCGGCCACCGGCAAGCTCCGTGATTTCGTCACACTGGGCGGCGGTGCGCTGATCATTCCAAAGCAAGGCCGGCCGAATCACTTTACAACCGCGATCAAGGAATACGGACCCGTGCATTTGGCCAGAAAGCCCGATGCATTGGACCTGGCCGCCATGCACTTTAGCTTGTTTGACTACAGCGCGAATCGTTCGAACCGTCGCCAACCACCAGCTCTCCGGATCTTGCTCCGTCCAAAGCGGTCTGGGCATCGACACCGGATAGCTTACCGAAGCTTCGGCCAAAATATTTCCATCCGGGTCGACGAGCAAGCTCTTCGTGCCCGACGTACCTATGTCCACTCCGATCGTATAGCCCATCCCACTCTCTCCAATGTCATTTCAACAAGGTGCTGAGGTTTAAGAGATTGGCATACATTTCCCTCTGCCTGCCACACAACTCAAATACGACTGCTATTTTACACAACTCATGGCTTCTCGAACTTTGAATTCAAAGTTTCCCGATAGAATTGGCATACGATCGTCCAGCACCGAAAGGCGTACCGGCTGATCGATTTTACACAAACGCCGGGCCACCAACATTCGAAGCGATTCTTGGCCGCAGAGACCTCCTGAATCCGAAAATGCAGGCTTGGAGGTCTCCACACCAATCCGCTTAGGCAAGCCGTCGTAGACCAATTGCCATTGCTAGCCGCAATAAATGTTGGGATACTCTGCCCGAACGGTGTTGCCAACCGTTCGCGGGTGTAACGTAGTCCATATCTGCAGGGTCCGTCTAAGGATCGCATTCGCTGCGGTCACCTTGAAACGCGTTTTTTCTTCAAACCGCAATCTCAGTTCATCGTGGAAATCATTATAACCGCCGTTGGACCTGACAACGTAGGTTTGGCGGATCCGATTATTCACGAAGTAACGCAACAAGGCGCAAGCATCGCTGAGATCCAAATGTACGACCACGATGAAGCGGCCGTATTTGCAATGCTCTGCCGTCTAAAGATCGATACCAACCATTGGAACAGCCTTCGGTCTAATCTCATTGAAATTGGCAAAAACAAGCGGCTATCCGTTCGAGTTTGGACGCCGACTCCGCCGGATGCCCATCGGGCTAGATTAGCGATTTGCGTGACTTACCAAGAGAAAACTCCGCGAGCGATCCTTGAAGCGATCTGCAATGGGAGTCTAAACGCACAGGCAACCGTAATGATCGGCAATCGCGGCAAATGTGAACGACTCGCACATGAATTTGGCGTCCCTTGGCACCACATCGGCAATCCGTCCGGCTCTGTCAACGATGATTCGATGGTCGAACTGCTAGATCGTTACGATGTCGATTACATAATCTTGGCGCGATATATGCGAATTTTGCCGCCGGATACGGTCTGGAAATTTGCAGGCGGCCGCATCATCAATTTGCATCATGGGCTGCTTCCAAGCTTTCCAGGACTCAAGCCCTATCAGGATGCGTTTTCTTGTCGCATGCTTACTTACGGCGCGACCTGCCATTTTATCGTTCCTGAACTGGACGCTGGGAATCAAACGATTTACCAGTCAACGTTCAATGTGCCGCCGGGAGAGAGTCTCGAAAATATCGTACAAATCGGCCAGGAAATCAATGAACCGGCGTGTTTGCTCGAGGGGGTTCGCAGAGTTGTCGATTTGGAGGTCAAACTGCATTTCCACCGAGTCATACCAGCAAACCTAATGACTAGGAATTGCGACTTTTATGGCGGCCAAGCTTCAAAGTTCGCTGGACTTCCAACGAAAAAACGGAAACAATAGTGGCGCGCAGCTCAAGATCAGACGAGCTGTGACGAATTTCAGTAAGTTACCTCGAAAACAGGCCAACTATGTCCAACAAAAAGAATCGTCATTCCACCCAGCGCCACTATCATCAGTCGGCTGAGGTTTCGGTCCAACCGGTCAGCGAATCCGATGTGGTGGAACTCCTTTCGGGCAAGGCCCCGACAGAATCATCCAAGTCGCTCAAGTGGACATCGGGCAAGGGAAATACGGTTCGACGCAACAACATCAATTGGGAAGCCGTGATTTGGTTGACGGCCGCCCATCTAGGTGCAATTGCAGCTCCATGGACCTTTACCTGGTCGGCATTGGGTTTAGTGGTCTTCCTGCATTGGCTGTGCGGAGGCATCGGAATCTGCCTCGGCTTCCATCGATTGCTGACTCACGGCAGCTTCAATACGCCCAAGTGGATGCGGCGAACGATCGCGACGATCGGATGCTTGGCAGGTGAAGGCCCACCGCTCCAGTGGGTTGCCAACCATCGACTTCACCACGCGCGTAGCGATCAGGAAGGCGACCCGCACACGCCTCACGATGGCGGTTGGTGGAGCCACATATTTTGGTTGGCCTATCGCGTAGGCGGCAAAGATCCTAACGAGTTTTATCGCAAGTGGACTCCGGACCTGTACCAAGATTGGTACATGCGTGCGCTCAACTATTTGTTTTTGCCAATCAATGTCGCCGTATCATTGCTGATCGGTGGCATCGGCTATGCATTTGGCGGATGGCCTTTGGCGGCAAGCTGGTTGGTTTGGGGAGTTGCAGTTCGGATGGTGTTTGTTCTGCATTCGACTTGGTTCGTCAACAGCGCCAGTCACATGTGGGGCTACAAGAATTACGAAACGCGCGACGAAAGCCGAAACAACTGGTGGGTCGCACTGCTTACTTACGGCGAAGGCTGGCATAACAACCACCACGCTCACCCACGAATGGCGCAACATGGCCATCGTTGGTGGGAAGTGGATTTGACGTACGGAGCAATCAAAATCATGCGAATTTTGGGACTCGCTTGGGACGTAGTCGACTACCGAAGTCGAAGCGAGTCGAAAAAGAAGCAAATCTCGTAGCGAGATAGCTAAGGACTAAAGATGGTTCAATTCTTTTTCTGGATTGTGATCGGTGGTATCGCTGGATGGCTTGCAGGCCTCATTTCGAAGGGGCGAGGATTCGGCATTCTCGGCAATATCATCGTCGGTATCGTTGGTGCAGTCATCGGAGGCTGGGTTCTGGGGCTAATGGGCCTGGCCAGCAACGGAGGAGTGATCGGGTCGCTCGTTACGGCCACGATCGGAAGCGTTGTCCTTCTGTTCTTGATTCAATTGATCAAGACAAAAGTATAGTGAAGCCTGAGGCAACCGTTGGACTCCGTGTTAAACTGGACGCATCGTGCGAAGTCTTGCCGCTTGCCTACCTTCGAGACACAACGAGCAGGCCAACCAAAATCAACACGCAGCCCAGGATGATGCGCGGCGTTAGCGCTTCACCCAGCAACAACCAAGCAAAGAAAACGGCCACGATGAAACTGCCCTTGTCGATGAGCGCCACGGTCGACACATTTCCCTCCTTAAGTGCCTTGTAGTAGAACACCCAAGACACCGTCGTTGTCACTGCCGAGAGACCAAGCCAAAAAAGATTGTGGGCAGTTAGCAAACCCAATTGTCCGCGTGGAATCGCCAAGTAAGCAAAGCCGAGAACGAAAGTCACGACGAAACACGAGCGAACCGCCAAGCCGAGTTCGCCTGAAATGCCTTGCAGCCCATGCTTGGCAATGACCGAAGTCAACCCAGCAAAGAGCATTGAAACCAAAGCAAATCCAACCCATCGCTCCATGGGACCCCTCCTCATGCGTTGCGTGTACTACTGCCCGCCTTCTGCGGAACTCTGCAATTTCGCTGCTTCAAATTTAGCAAGTTGCTTGTTCATTAAACGGTCATGCGGAGATTTTTTTACGGCTTGACGTTGATACCGGATGGCATCGTCCAATCGGTCCGCTGCGAAGCAACATTGAGCCATCGTGTCGAGAAAGGCGGGTTCATCGGGGTAATTCTCGAGCGAACGTCGGCTAAGATAAAGCGCTTCGTCGACGTTTGTATTGCAGTTGCTCAAGAGCCAGGCCAATTGGTTGCAGCAACTAGCTAACTTTTCTCCAGCATTGGCGAATTGGCCAAGGTTCGATTGCGCCAGGCGAGTTTCCTCACTGGCGATGTTCGCGCGAAAGCTGCTGACCATCGCATCGAATTCTGTTTGAAACAACTCGCGATCGGCCTCGGATTGAGCTGTCTTATGTAAGGCAATGAGGATATCCGGGTTTGGGGCCGAGGCCGATTTGCTGGCTTCGAGAGCCTTGCGAAACTGAGCCATTGCATCGTCGTTGCGATGCTCATCGGAGTATTGCATGGCTCGATACCAATGGTACAGCGCAACAACGCTCGGGTAGTCGTAATAAGCCCCAGGCAAGTTTGCATCGGCCGGTTCGGTGTCAATGGCGGGTTCAAGCACGTCCGCAGCTTGAGCGTATTGGCCGCCCTCCCAGTAGAAATTCGCCACGATTGGCTGAACGCTCGGGATGTCATCCGATGCAACTTTTAGAGCTTCGAGATATTCGGCTTCGGCCCACTGGAACAATCCGCGAAGCGCTAATCGATTGCCCTGAACGACGCGTTGTCGAAGTTCGATATCGCCCGCACCTCGCATTCTCGGGCTGAGATTGGGGCGCATCAAGGCTTGCTCGGCTAGCTCATTGGCCCTCTGTTTGTTCTCCGACTTCAAATAGGATTCAGCCAGCAGGTAGTTGAGCTCCGGATCGTTCTCGAACACCCCAGGTTGTATCGAAGCGATCTCAGCGACCAGCTCCGGCAAGCCAACCGACAGTGCCCAGTTGCCATATTCTCGGACGGCAAAGGCGTTGGCTTCCACTAGGCGCAAACTCGGCTTGAGCAACTCAAGCAATTCATTGTGTTCGATAAAGTCGCCCGCCCAATGGGTCAGCCATTCGTAGAACTGCAAGACCTGTGCGCGTTGTTCATTCCGAGGCAGTGTTTGGCCCGACAGTTCCTTAACCAGCTCGTCGGCGTAACCAGTCCAGACTTGAAAGTCGATGATGTTGCCGGAAAGCGACTGACGTGCAAAGGTCGTCAACCATCTTGTAGCAAATCGATCGGATTGATCGATGGTGAGCAGGATCGAGCGTCCGATGGCCGCCTGGCGCTGAGTTTCGAGCTTGCAAACCTTGTCAAGGAGGTTGAGGGCGGCGGCTCGCGATATCCACTCGTTGTTTTCAAATTTTGCAATTCGACACAGCGCTTGAAAGGCGTCATCGCTACTGATCCTAGCCAATTCGCCTAGACGTGTGTGGCGGTCGAGTGGCTCCAGTGCACTGTAATCTTGCAGTTGTTCCCGAACTTCGTGTGAATCAGTCTCCAGCCACCACACGACATTCTGGCTGAGTAGCAAATATTTCGCGCTGAGTGCGATTTGGACATTCGAATGATCAAGAGCCTTACGCAACTGCTGGAAAGCAGGCAGACCTACTCGCTCGAGTGTGCTCAAGGCATTCGATCGCACGCGAAAATTCTCGCTTCCCAACTGTTCAATCAACGACGTTATCAACTCTTCGGAATTGCTACTCTCCAATTTGGCGAGCCCGTCGTCCGAAAACACGAATCGTATCAACGAAACACTCAGAAGCGAAGCAACGAATGCAACGAAGAGAAATCGGCGATGTGGAATGCGTGGCAAGCGATGTGCAATCATGATTGGATTTTTCGGCGCGAGGAAAGCTTAATTATACGAATAGTTGGGACTTCTGATCCATAGCGGCCAGGCATCCATTGGTAGTTTATTCGTCTATTGTGCTAAATCTCGACCTATCCATTTAGCGCTCCCAATAGGCAAGCCAATTACTTCGGCCCGAGCCGCCAGAATGGTTGCTTGCATGGGGGACCCGGCTTGCCAACATGTCTCGTCGCTTGACGTAACCGTGCATTTCCGTGTGGCTTGTGGTTGAAAATCGGCGTGAAAAAGTGGGTCTAGGCTTGGTCGCACAACACGCAACTGTTCACGACCGGATCAATATATCCTTTGCAACCCGACGCGTTAGCGAGGGATTAAAATCAAAGTCCCTCGCTAACGCGTCGGGTTGCCGTTGGTTTTCCCAGCGTGTGAACGGTTGCCACAACACGCTCCTTTGTGACGCCTTAAGATCTGTCCGGAATTAATTTCCCGATCTCAGAGAAAAAATGCGGGGTTGGCGGTACAAACACTGACTTCGGAGAAGTCAGCGACATTCGTCGAGGATTTCTCCGAAATCCGGGCTGCACGCCGTTTGTCGGAGACAACAAAAAACCGGAAAACTATTTCAGGACAGTTCCTTAGCGATTCGCTAAATCCTGCATATTTCCTCAGAATTGAGCAGCCGTCGCATCCAGAGCGTATTCAAAGGTCGGATCGACGGCGTGGAAGAGATTCGCGACTTTAATGCCTACAACTTGAAGATAGGCGCTCCGGAATTTCGATTCGGTGGTTCCCGAAATCGGCGCGCCCCCAATTCGCGGATAGCTGTGTTCAGTAAACTGTTTGACGAAGGACAATTTGCCATCGGCGGCGACGTCGTAGACCGAAACTCGAATATCGCTACTTCCGCGGTAGAGTGTGGCTCCATCGCGCAATTTCAGATTGGAGACTTGTATACTCACCACTTGGTCCGCTTTAACGCCTTTGCCAATAGCCAAAGCGTCGTTGTTGGACCAACCTTCGATTTCCGCCCAACGATCGACTTCCTCTTGGCTAACAATGGTTGCTTTGGGAAGGTTTTGAACCAACGCCGCGCTGATAAAGCTGGTCAGCAACGAGCTTGAGGCATCGTTGGCCTCTTTCCCATCGACCGTACAAACGATCGCAACGCGTTTCTCGTTTAGTCCATTGTATTCTGCTGGCAGATCGTCACCGCGAATGGTGCGAATCATGTTGGCAGCAAATGGTATGCAGCCGATACACGATGCAGCAACGGTGAACACGATAAGCCATAGAGCTGCGCCGGACGCGTTTTTGACAGATCGGTGCATTGGTTCGAACCTTGCGATTGCGGATTTCTGGATTGACGACTTGCTATGGGCAACGTTAGCCCGCGAGCCTTGCCAACCATTGGACCATGGTGACTGTGAGCGAGATCACCAAGCATGTGGCAAGCGTTCGAGAGAACCAATAGCCGGACGAACAACGTCCAACTAAGAAGAAATAGCAACTTGCCGGCAAATAGCCAATAGCGATTGCCACAAGCATCAGCCCGCCTACGTTTGCGCGAGCCGCCTCAACCAGATTTCCTCGCATTGCCCAAGCCCAGCTCGTCGTCATGCCGCACGTTGGACAGGGCTTGCCCCAAAGTAAGATCGCAGTGCAAGGTGGCAAGCCAAGTTGTTCATGCGTGCCAAGTCCGGACTGAGCAGGCGTCAGGTAACGAGCCGTCCCCAGCAATGCTAGCAACCCAAGTCCGCAGGCCAGGCAAAGCCAACGAAGCGGTGAAGACATAGGCTGTGGAGCCAGATTCATGTTGATCCCCCGACCAAGTTGCGGTGGTCCCAAAGCCATGCAACGGCCACCGCCGGCGCGCATCGCGCCGCCATGGAACATCCATGATATTCAAGAAAATCGAATTGAATGCCATTGAGACTTCGATGTTGTCGGATGCGATCGACTAGCGCTTTGCCATGACCGCTCACCAGGACCGTGGCCGGTTGGCCCAACCAGTCAGGCGACTTGTCGCATTGCAATTGGATTACGGATTTCAGATTATGGATGAGAGCTGCTCGGATCTTGCGAGCCTGCGAGTCGACAATTTGTCGAGCCATCGATACCAGTTCCGCTTCGGAAAGTCGCTCTGCGTCTTCGCCGATCATCCGCGCCAATCGGCTCAAGGCAAATTGTCGAGTACTCGGTCGCCCGTCGGCCGTGTCCCAATTATTGGGATCCTCACTCAGGGTTTCCAAGATCAAATTCGCGTCAGCGGCGGTGGCGAACCGTTCAGCCACAACCGGGCACTTGCGATTGCCAACCCACAACGAGCGAACGATCGCATGCACCGGTGTCCGCTCCATCCCGGTGTAAACCAATTGGCCAAGCTGCAGCCGTTCTCGATCGGTGCGAGCCTGAGTATGGATGGCTCCGTTTTTGATCGGAACGATGTCCACAGTAGTTGAACCAATATCGAGGACCGCGCACCAATTTTTCGGATTCCAATTGGCCTGATTCAAGGCCCAAAATGCAAGCGCATGCCAATTGCTTGCCGCGACGCGCCATGCATTCTCTTTGGCTTGGATGACCGACATCCAGTCACCGCCGACCGCGTAGATTCGGCACTGTTCTTCGGGTAGGATCACCATTAGCTGATCAAGGATACGTGCCACGCCCTCTCTTCGCGTGGGAAAGCAATCGGCCATTTCACCGGTCATTGTTACGGCCAACACGGACTCGTCACAGAAGGTCACCCCTTCTTCATCCCTGGGATGCGACGACTGTTCGATCAATTCTGCAATCGCGATTCCCAATCGCTCATATTCAACCCACATCGGAAAAGGCTTGACTGTGCACACGCCATCGGGCCGGCATAGCTTCAGATGCGCACCGCCGATATCGATTCCCCAGGTTTTTGAATCGACACTCATGGTCGTGCAATGTGTTCGATGTCGGCCTGAGGGATTGAATTCGAGGTGCGGTCGGGCGCATATTCGAGTGGCAGAACTACTTGAAAGGTGCTACCGGTCCCAAGTTGGCTGGTCAACCGAATTCTGCCACCCAACAGGCGACACAATTCTTTGACGATCGACAGTCCCAAGCCCGTTCCGGAAAACTGGCGAACCATTCCGTCTTGCTGAACGACCGAAGTGCTTTGACGGAACTTCTCGAAGATGACTTCAAAATCCGATTCCGGTATACCGACGCCTGTGTCGGTAACCGTGATGTGAAAATCGTGTTGACCCACCAGACCGGCACTGACACAGATCAGGCCGCCGTCGGGGGTGAACTTGATTGCGTTGGATAGCAGGTTCGTGAGCACTTGCTGGATTTTCGGTTGGTCTTGAAACACGAGCGGCATTTCGCTGGGAAATTCGAGGCGCAAATCCATATTCTTTTCGTCGACCAAGCTTTGCAGCAGATTGCATTGAGCCTTGACCAAATCGGGCAGCGAAAACGGGGTGGGTGCAACTTCCATTTTGCCGGCTTCCATCTTGGCTAGGTCTAGAATGTCATTGATCATCTCGAGCAACACTCGTCCACTGCTCTGGATGTTGGAAACGTAACGACGTTGCTTATCATTGAGCTGTTCAATGCCTTGAAGGACATCGCTGAATCCAAGAATGCTATTCAGAGGCGTCCGCAACTCATGCGACATGTTTGCCAGAAAATCGCTCTTGAGTCGATTGGCCTCATAGAGCTGCAGGTTGGCCTGAGCAAGTTGATCGACACGAATGTCCAACTCCATATTCAGCTCTCGGAGTTTGGATTGGTTCTCCGTCATGTGCCGAAGCATCCGGTTGAAGGCATCGCCAAGGTCCGTGAATTCATCGCCAGTATCCAATTCCGCTCGCAAATACACATTGCCGCGGCTAATTTCGTCACTGACGGTTCGCAAGTGGTCCAGCGGGTTCAATACGATGTTGCGAAAGACCCAGTGCACGAATAGCAAAGTACATGCAATCGTGATCATGGCCACGGTGATCATGAACGCAATCGTCGTCGCGGAAACAACTTGGGTTTGCCGATACGGCATCTTCACTTTGACCACGCGGAAAGGTGTGTCGTCCGTTTGATAGCGAGGATCACGCGGATGGCACTTCATGCATTTTTCGGGGAATTGAATGACGTGATAATAAACGTACCAACCACCGTCCGGCGCATCGCGGTCGTCCGTAACAGGTCCCGCCTCTTCATACAATACATCGCTTCCCGGTGCGCTGAAGTATTCAATTGCCGCTCCAACTGATTCCGGTTGAATCCCCGTGCTAGGTGGTTGAGGATTGGGCTGCGTCGCCTGAGCCTGTTGGCTCAACTTTGTCCGGTAGCGTTCATCCAGCCGCTGCATCAATTGCCATTCGGCTTCTGACTCAGGTAGCTTAGCATTTGCCAAATTCTCGTGAGCG
>WPCK01168589.1_pt1 | contig 14810 bp, 19 predicted proteins | sample 5399851 | NCBI WGS metagenome assembly WPCK01 (sample SAMN12869471, study PRJNA574797) | sludge metagenome | isolation source: wastewater treatment of pH11 | place: China:Beijing | collected 2019-05-20
GCTAAGCCGCCGGGCGGAGGCGAGGCTTGCTCGCCGCAGCACGGTCGGCTTCAGCGAGTTGATAGGCCGCCGCAGGCGGCCTGTCAACGGAGCGAAGCTCGGGGGCGATAGGACGGCCGTCTGCGGCCGGCCTATCGACCACAATCACCGGGTTGCGGCCAGTGACCCTGCCATCAGAACACGCCCGGCCCGCAACTCCGGTGGATTGTGTTGTTAGGCCATGTTAGTCGTTGCATCGGTCAGTGGCCGAATGTGCGTCCAATGTCCAAATCGTACGGCAGCCAGCGCCGATCGTTCAAGTTCTAGCGCGGCCACAACGGCCGTTGGCTCCGACACACACGCCCGCACGGGGCGAAAGTGTGAGTACTGCATCGACATTTCGGGGCAAGCCACCTGCCAGACCGATCCTATTCCCAGACCAAGATTGTCGTCGTGCAGAAGCAACAAATATACCTCGCCACCGTCAGGGTGATCGCCCACAAGTTCCCAGCCCGAGTTTCCCCGGGGGCACCGGTCAATACGAAAACGATCGCGTTGTGCAAATGCCTCGACAGCCGAGCGTATTTGAGCGAAAGCATTCTCAATCTTTGTCTGAAGGTTCACGTCACTACTCGCTTGCCTTGGCAGGCCATAATGCCGACTCGACGGCAGTTCTGCCGTGCCGCCAAGGTTCCCGTTGCTCCTCGAGTGACGTCACGTTGGTGCCCCTAACGCCACGGTTCAGTGGGCGGCGGGAGTTGACTTGCCATCCGAACACGCCCGGTTCCGCCGCTCCACTGCAACCGTTTGTTCGCCGACGGTGTCCTTCGAGCTACGTTGCAAGCAGTGTGTCGGGCCAATCCGTCATCAAGTTGGTACGCAGTGACGCATCATAGGCACTTTGCTTTCAGTATGATTCGCCAAAGTTTCCTACGTCAGTCGGCTTGCAACTCTAACCGGAGACACTCAATTTCCACCAGACACCGCGCCGCGACGGCAGCATACATTTCCTCAACTTGTACAGTTCCCGCTTTAGCCTGCCTGATCCTATGTTCCTCAAGGCCACGCAGATTGTCGATGCGCTGTCGACAAATCTCGACGCGGTCCTTCTTGGACGTTGCCATATCAGCCTTCGCGTGCAACAGTTCGTCTAACGCCGTTGACATGTAGTCGAACGTCACTCTACCACTATCATAGCGTCCTTTGATGGCATCATAGCGCTTGCTAAGCGCGTCAAGCCGCTCCTGCTGCAAAGCATTGAGCTTCTCTGAATACTCCGCGTAGGTGGGCTGTTGGGCTGCCGAGTCGCGCATTACAACACATGCAAGCGACGGCAGTACGAAGCCTGCAAGCCAAATGCGACGCATCATCGTTGCCTCCAATGTCAGCCCGTGTTGGTTTGGCGAACGCCACGGTTCAGTGGGCGGCGGGAGTGAGCAACCATTGCTAAAACGCCGGTTCGCCCGCTCCGTCTGCAACCCATTGTTCGTCAGGTTTTCTGGGTTTGGTTTTCTTCGTACTCGTACTCAGCATCGCGGTACTCGTACTCGTACTCGATTCGACCCTCCGCTACGGTCTCCGTTCGTTGGATCAGCCGAGTAAGCATCGATACGATTCGTTTGAGTTCCGATTTTCCACGATGACTTGATTCGTTGTCAATGGCATCGCAAACACGCAAAACATCGTGAATCGAGGCGCATTCCAGCGCCGAACCGCGAGCAATCTCGAAGAATCGATTCTTGTCCTTGAGGCTCTGTTTGCCGTTGCCCTCAGCGATGTTGAGCGGAATCAATTGCGCGGCGCGAAGCCATTGGTCGCGTGCGGGACGGTTGACTCCGGAAAGAGTCTTGGCGATTCGGTAGGAGGAAGCGACGTAATCGATTGACAGCCGATAAACGTCAAGCCGTTCATGGTCGAAAGTGGGTTCTGCCATCACTAACCTTCGAGTACGAGTACGAGTACCGTTGCACTGAGTACGAGTACGACTGTCCTGACGAACGCTACCGATCACGGGGCGGCGACGATTGACTCTCAACTGCCGAAACGCTCGTCTTCGCCGCTCCCGTGCATCGGATTGTTCGCTGCTTGATGTGTGCGATCGGATGGTCCGATACTTTTGTCCGTTCTGCTGCATCCCGCAAATACGCACCAAGGTCATTACCGTATTTGGCCATAATCTGGGCACGGGCAGAATAAAGCTCTTGCAGAATTGGGTTAGCGGTCATCGATTGAACCTCCGAGAAATTCAGCCGGAGTGTAAATCAACAATCCAGGTATGCCTAGTTCTTCCAACAGCCGGTACAACCGCGGAAGCATGATGGCGTTGGCGATGTGGCGGCAGTTTTGCGTCAACAAGAATTGTACGCCGGCCAATGCCGCTGCGGCAACGTGCGAGGCATCAAGTTTGGCAGATTGTGGCATCAGCGACCTGGCCACAATCTCGTCCGCAACCGTTTCAACGTCCGGATTCGGGTCCAGGATCGGAATGTCTGCCAGCATCGCCAATCGTCGCTTTGCTGCGTCCGCGTCGCCGAGAGAAGCTTCGTCCAGTACCAGGCGTGAGGTAACGACATCGAATTGCGGTCGTTGGTCTTTCATCCAACGCCTCGCTTGATCTTGAAGTACAGCCGTGGCTGGGTCCGAACTCGGCCGTGCGGTTGCGTGACTTACGATAGATGTCTCAATGTATACAATGTCCATCGAAGCATTCTATCTCAGCGAACGCCCAGCATCACCGGGCCGCCGCCAAGTGACTTTCCATTTTATACCAGCCAGACCGGCGGCTCCGGTGCATGCGGTGGTTCGGGCCCGAATCGCGAGGTAACGTGGCCATCACTCGTGCTCAGCGAAGCGGTGCTCCTGCTCGTGCTCGTAATCGACGGTGGGACGATCATGCTGTGTGATTGACTCCGAGACACGGTCCGAACGCAGCGCCGGACGAGTCCACATGGCAACAATCCGTTTTCAACTGCCCTTGAGTGGATCACTCGGCGCGACCGCCATGCCACCCGAAATCACCAGCACATCTTGAATCGCGACACATTCCAAGGCACGATGACGCTCCCTTTCGATTACGAGCACGAGCACCGCTGCGCTGAGCACGAGCACGAGTGATTCTCCAAACTGCCGACGTGCTCAGGGCACGAACGCCACCGTTCACCGGGCCGCCGCGAACGACGTTGATTTCAGAACCCGCGCGGCCCGCGGCTCCGGTGCAACGGATGGTTATGTGGCCGCGTAGCTGCTCCGATCACCGCCGGATTCATGCAACAAGGGCAACCTTCACCCTCTGTCCTTCTTTTTGTCGCCATAGTACTTTTTTATGGTGCGGTCGAATCTCTCGTCGTCTACGTGGTACTTGATCGTGCGCCATTCGTTACGGTGTTTTATTTGTACTTGCAGGGGATACATCTCTTCACAGACGAACACATCGCACAATTCCAACACTGCGTCGCGAGAGAGCGGCGATAGTACGTTCATCTTGAAGCCATTGACGCGCGAGGGCTTGAACGATTGTTCGCGGCATACCTGGGCAAGTTTCACGACGCCATACGATACCTTCTTTCCGTCAAGCCGGAAAAAGTCAACACCGGATTCTGCGCGTTGCACAGTAATCTCAAACGGTTGTGGAGCCGGTTCATCAGCCAACGAAGCTACCGCGATCGCGCTGAAAATGCACCAGATTTGAGAAACCGTGCGGAGCTCAGTCATGTCTTATTCGCCTCAAGTCGTACGATACCGATACGACGAATATGAATGAAGCTGTCAAGAGCAAAAACGCGGCCACATCATTGTCGTACTGACCGCGAATGGGATGCAACCTTTCCGTGATCTCGGCCACATAACGTTCCGCATCACCGGGCCGCCGCCATGTGATGTTCCATTCTAAACCAACCGGACCGGCGGCTCCGGTGCATGCGGTTGTTATGGCCCGTTTCCGTGCGAATAGTTTCAATATGTCCAGTAAATCGCCCCGCCAGCGGCGAGCACAGCGACGGTGACCAAGAAATGTAGCAGGTAGTGGCGATCTTTAGTGCGGGACCACGTCCAACCAATTAGACCCGTTCCCAGTAGCGAGTATGACCAAAGGCAATGTTGATTGTCACGCCACGCGGACGGATCGACGACATACCACGCAATAACTCCGAGACCGATCGCCGGCCACAACCATAGCCAGCGCGTGAGGAAGCGATCCGTTCTTTGCGTTTGGTTCATTGTGCGTCAGGTTCGGAACGTGCCAATGCCTCTATCTTCGTCCAATCAAGCAATTCGGCTGTGCTCGGCCATTCAATGGACAGTGCCCTCCACCAGCGAAGATCTCGTAGTTTCGTACCAAGGAAAAACCCAGCAAAAGCCACGGCCGGTAAAGTCTGGCCAAGTTGCCACAGAAGACAGGGTACGACTATGTATCCCGCGAGGAACAGGAATTGACGCCCGACGTTACGCGTTGCGTAGTACCAAATGTTGTTCGGCGCGTTTCGCCGTGAAAGCAGCAGTCGGGCTTTTGTGGCGAGATCTTGTTTCGGCATTTTATATGAGGTTAGCACCGTCGAGTAACTTGAGGGCCATAACGCTCACGTTGACCGGGCGGCGCAGTCAACATTGATTCATCAACGAGCCGGTTCGCCGCTCCGGTCCAACGTGTTGTTAGACCCTGCATTCGCTAAAGGTTCAATCCCGCAATCGCGTAGGCTGACACTACCCATGCCAGAAACGGCGACGCGATCGGCCCCAATACGGCCGAGGACGACGCGAGCCATTGAATTACGCTCAACTTTTCGGTTGCGGTCGCAAGGCCTGAGAGCCTACATATCAACACAGTTATTCCGATCGATGCCAGGAATGTTACGAAACCAATTACGAGACCGAGGCCGACGGCCGTAACAGTTGGAATCAAGCCAGGCGCTTCCGCGTACAATGCACCCGCTGACGCTCCGGCAGCCGGGCTTGCGATTGCCGACAACTCAAAAACGTTCATGTGGTCTAACGCTCACAATCACCGGGTTGCGGCCAGTGACTCAACCATCAGTAAACGCCCGGCCCGCAACTCCGGTGGATTGTGTTGATGCGGCTGTCGTGGGATTGTGCTGTTCACAGAATAGTATCATGTCCCGGCTGTCGGAATGCGATGGTTCAATCTACGTTCAGGTCGTCGTGGGTCCATACAAACGCCGCTAATGCACCGAGACAAATAATCAACAAATACTGAGCAATTCCTGGTGTCCAATCGAAAAAGAGGATGCCTACCGGCAATCCAAGGATAGCCAGGATTGGCAACACGGCAACGAATATCGCAGCGTACCGGCGCGATACAAAAAACTCGCCGATCGGAACTGCAACTAACATTCCAACGAGCCAGGGCGATGTCGGTGGCTCTTGAAGTCCACTACGTCGCCCAGGAAAGAAAAGGTAGTATTCCGAACCAATCGCACTTGCGACAAACGCGACCACCAACACCGTACATACAAGAAGGACGGCAAGAATCAGATCACGGATTGGCATGGTCGGTGGCCGGTGCGATCAGCCGCATCTTTGAATTCTGCCCCGATGCACGGATCGTAATTGACCCATACTCGGGCACTCGGACCGTTACGGCCGCTATTATAGGCAGTTGATGAAGGTCACACAAGCAGCCTATATTACACCGGACGGCACGTTCTGAACTGAACGACGGGCGGTCTCAATTCGCCGAAATCAGGGGTCCAAAATGAGTACCACCACTCGCCGATCCGCCGCGTCTCCGGCCATGACGCGCGACGCCTGGCCCGCCGTCTGGATCGCTCGCTATCGCAAGTTCCTGAAACTGCGACCGAACCAGCCGCTCGTCGCCGATCGTGATCACGTGATCGCCTTTTTACGGTCGCTCGTACAAAGGAATAAGCCGGCCTGGCAGCGCTTACAGGCGCTCGAAGCGATTCGCGCTCAGATCAGCGCGCAAGGTCACGACATTCGGCACCTCGACGACGTCCAGACGACGCTCCAACGCCGCGTTCAAACCGAGCACTCGGCCCTGGCGGCCGCCAACGACCTCCCGCCCGGCGAGCCGGGCCCCGTCGATCCCAACGAGCCATGGGTCGCTCAACAGCTGCGAGCCGAACTCCGCACTCGCCACCTCTCGCTTTCCACCGAGCTGGCCTATGTCAACTGGGTCCAGCGCTTCTCCGCGCGATGGGGTGTCGCCTCGGAACAGGACTGGAAGGTGGTTGCAAGCGTCCAGGTTCGGACGTTTCTCACAGAGCTGGCCGTCCAGGGTAACGTCGCGGCCAGCACGCAGAACCAGGCGTTCAGTGCGCTGTTATTCGTCTTCAAACACATCCTGAAAAGGCCGCTCGATGCCAAGGATGTTGTCCGCGCCAAGCGACCCGAACGATTGCCTCTGGTCCTTTCCCAGGACGAGATTGAACAGGTCTTTGCTCGCCTTCATGGTACCGATCTCCTGATCGCTCGAATGCTCTACGGCGCAGGCCTTCGCATCAAGGAGTGTCTGCGGCTCCGTGTGAAGGATGTCGATTTCGGCATGCAACACATCCTCGTGCGGGATGGCAAGGGCCAGAAGGATCGCGTGACGCTGCTACCTGCGCTGGTTCACGACGAGCTCCAGCAGCGAATCGAATATCGCCAACGCCAGCACCAGGCCGACCTGGCGGCGGGAACGGGCAGGGTCTTTCTGCCGTTTGCACTTGCAAGGAAGTGGCCGAACGCGGACCGCGAATTCGGATGGCAGTACATTTTTGCCGCGCAGCGGCTGTCCCGCGATCCACGCTCCGGTACGTTCCGGCGCCACCATGTGCACAAAGATGCCCTGCAAGCGCGCTTCAAGGCGGCTGTCACCGCGGCCGGAATTGCCAAGCCAGCGACCCCGCATACTTTGCGGCATTCGTTTGCCACCCACCTGCTGGAAGCAGGAGTTGACATCCGGACCATTCAACAGCTGCTGGGACACAAGGACGTGGCAACGACGATGGTCTACACGCATGTGTCGCGGCGAGGAGTCACGGGTGTGCAGAGTCCTCTGGACCGGCTTCACCAGAGTTCGGCCATCCGCCGATAGCAGGCGACTGCAGGCAGTGGGGATAGGCTTCCCGTGTGCGAGAAATCCGTGTGATTTCGGGCAAAATGTCGACGCCTCGCACGTAGATTCTCGCGCTGTCAGGCGTCGTCCAAGAGCTCAACGGCCTGAAACGGCAAACCTTCCAGCATGGCCAGGCTGGCGCCACCTCCGGTACTGATATGGGAAAACTGGTCTTCCATGCCAAACGTTTCGACGGCCGCGGCACTGTCGCCGCCGCCGATGATCGTCGTGGCGCCGCGCTGCGTGGCCCGGGCCATCGCCTCGGCCACAGCCCGAGTCCCGGCATCAAAAGGGGCGATTTCAAACATCCCCATGGGGCCGTTCCAAACGATGGTGCGGCCTTTGGCGATCCGGGTCGTAAAGTCCGCGGCAGCATCCGGGCCAATGTCATAACCGGCAAGGTCCGCGGGGATGTTCCCGATGGGTAGAATCCTGGGATTGGTATTTGCCTTGGGGTCCGTTGTGCAGACGGCGTCGGTGGGAAGTACCAATTTGCCGCCGGCCTGATCGAGGAGTTGCCTGGCCAGGTCCGTTTTTTCCGCTTCGACCAGGCTCCGTCCCACGGCACCGCCCTTCGCCAGGGAGAAGGTAAACGCCATGGCGCCGCCGATCAGGACTTCGTCGCAGGTCTGCAAGAGGTTCTTGATGACGCCGATCTTGTCCGAGACCTTGGCACCACCCAGGATGGCGAGAAATGGCCGTTCGGGATGGGCCAGGACGTCGGACAAATACTGGATCTCCTTAGCCACCAGGAACCCCACGACTCGCGGTTTTCCGGCCATGAGCTGGGGGACGGCGACCATGGAGGCATCCGTGCGATGGCAGGTCCCAAAGGCATCGTTGCAATAGATGTCTCCCAGATCCGCCAGTTGCTTGGCGAAGGCCTTGTCCCCGTCCTTTTCGCCCGGTTGGAATCGCAAGTTCTCCAGCAGCAGGACCTGGCCATTCTGGAGTGCCGCGGCCTTGGCCCGTGCATCGGGGCCCACGGTGTTTGTGGCAAATACGACGGGCTGCTTCAGGAGTGCTTCAAGTCTCCGGGCCACGGGGGCGAGGCTGGAGCCGGGTTCGGGCCGGTCGGCCGGCCGCCCCAGGTGACTCATGAGAAGGACGCGACCTCCACGGTCGAGGGCCGACCGAATCGTCGGGAGGGACATGGCGATCCGACGGTCGTCGGTGATCTGACCGTCAGATCCCAAAGGAACGTTGAAGTCGACTCGCAGCAATACGGTTTTCGACCGCACGTCGACGTCCTGGATCATTCGTTTCGCCATGGCGTGTTTCTCGCTGGGATCGTGGCCCACGCATTGGAGCCGACTGGCATCCATGGTGCCGAAGCTGCCGGTTGTAGCGTTCCTCCAGTCGCAAGACAACCGCACGACGGTTCCATCCCGTTTGACTGGACTTTCCGCGGGTTGCCACCAGCAAATCCCGTGCTTTAAGACTTTTCGCCAAGCGTCTTCCGCAGCGCATGACCGTCAGTTGGAGGCATGCGACGCCCAAGATCTTGGCAGAAGGGATCACGTCTCGGTGATAGCGACAGCCGATACGACTCCATGAAACGAGCAAGGTCGCTGCTGATTCTTCGCCAAGCGGCCACGGACCTGCCGTAGCTTCGGCAGTATGGCGAAGCCAAAAGCTTTTGATAGCCAACTGAGTGCAAGGAGCCCTCCTGATGATGACCCGAACCCTTTTTTCCGCGATCGTGGCCGTTGGCCTGATGGGCCTGGTCGACACGGCCAACGCCGGTTGCGGCTGTGAGCCGAGCTGCGGTTGTGAGAATGCTTGTTGTGCGTCCAGCTGCTGTGACAATGGTTGCGGCGGCGGGTGCTGCTGCCGTCCTAGCTGCCTCGATCGGCTGCGAGCCGCTCGATGCTGCCGTCTGCGATGCCGTTATCAGCGCGTCTGCTGCTGCAACACCGGTTGCGGTTGCGGGCATAGCTGTGGCTGTGGCTGCGAGCCCAGCTGCGGTTGCGAAAACGGTTGTGGCAATGGTTGCGGCAACGGATGTGGCAATGCCTGTGAGCCCAGCTGCGGTTGCGAAAGCAGCTGTGGTTGTGGTGGCGGATGCGGTTGCTGCTGCCGTACGAGCTGCTTCGATCGGCTGCGAGCCGCTCGTTGCTGCCGTCTGCGGTGCCGTATTGCTCGCGTCTGCTGCAGCGGATGCTGCGGTGGCGGATGCGGCGGCGGATGTGGCTGCGAGCCCAGCTGCGGCTGCCCGTAATTACCTCACCTTCGGCTTCGGGTCGCACACGCTCTCACGAGACGTCAGACCAAGCTGAGATCAAATCGAACGCCTTCCGAGACACTGGTTTCGGAAGGCGTTTTTTCGTTGCCTTCCGTAAGGAAAAGCGACGAGCGCTTGACGCGGCCACCGGCAATCTGCCATCTTCAACGGTCAGACCCAGGCCCGTGGCAGGTTGCGACATGCGAGAAGTTCACATCCCAGACATTATGGGCAGCTTCATGTCTCCTGGGATGGCGACTCGGATGCAGTTGCCGGTTCGTTCATGCGCCTTGCACGCGGCAATCTCCATGGTCATCGCGCTCGGGTTCGCAGGGCACGATACCGCTACCGGGCAGGAACCGATTCCCCTGGCGGATGCCCTGGGGCCGGATATGGACCGAGATGCCGCGGTGGTCACAGAAGACCCGCGGAGCTGGTCGGCGCTTGCCGTGCAAGAGGCCCGACGAGGCCGCCGGCCGTCGGCAGCCGCTGCCTGGGATCGGATCGCCGATCCCGCAGAGCGTTATCAACTGATCGAGACCCTTGCCCGCGGCAGGGAATCGGCAGGCACACCCGGGGGAGGGTCCCTGGCCGATTTCAGCCCGCTGATCTCGCTCATCACATCTACGGTCCAGCCGGACACTTGGGAAGACAATGGCGGCCAAGGAGCCATTCAGGGGTTTCCCGCCGGGATACTCGTCGATGCCAAGGGGTTTCTCTCGCGGCCGGACAGGGAACCATGGACTGCCCTGCGGGAATCGGGCGCCCGTGCGGTGGGAATTCCGACCACGCGTGCCGTGACGACCAAGGGTGTCCGCCTGCGCATGGTCTCGCTGCCCAGACTTGAACGAGCCGCGTTGCGGCGAGTTCTGGCCGGTCAACCCCTGAGTCGCCAAATGCTCCGGCTCGCGGGACTGCAGCGAGTCCGTTACGTCCTGCTGTTCCCAAAGACTCGCGACCTGGTCCTGGCAGGGCCAGCTGCTGATGATGGCCCATCCCTTTCCTTGGACGCGCTCATCGCCGTCCTTCACAGCCAATTGCAAGGCAATGGCAAGTTCGGCTGTTCGATTGAGCCTCGACCAGCCAACCTGGCGGCCGCAGCTGAGTTTGCCACGCAATCGTCCGGACGAGCCATCTCGCGGGGGCGACGCGAGCGATTTGCCGAGGAACTTCGCCAGGCCCTCGGGCTACAGGATATTGCGGTTCACGGCGTCGATCCACGCTCGCATGCGGCGCACATCATGGTGGCAGCGGATTATCACATGAAACTGATCGGTCTGGGGATTGAGCCGGGGATCCCGGAAGTCCCGGCATATTTCGATCAACTGGAACTGGGGCCGGATGGCAGGCTGCCGCCCTTGGACTTGCTCCGCTGGTGGTTCACCATGGACTACGATGCCATTCACCACAACGAGGATCACACCTATTTTGAGATGCAGGGCAGGGGAGCTCGCGTCCTGTGCGAAAATGAATTCCTGGCGGAGCAGGGCCAGCGAATCCACACGGGAATCGCGAATCCACAGAACCAGGAATTTGCGGCCAGCTTTTCCCGCCACTTGCCCCAGCTGGCGTTGCAGTATCCGATGTATCGACAGCTGCAGGGGCTGTTCGACCTGGCCATGGCGACCGCGCTGATTCACCGTGAAGAGATGGCCGAACGCGTGGAGTGGAAGCCGACGCTCCTGCTCTTGTCCCCGACTCCATGGTCGATGGACGGACCGGTTGCCAAGGAAGTGGCATCGGTTGCCCGGTGCCGTGAGTTGAACCGAGCCACATTCATCACGGGTGTCAGTGGGGGTGTTGCCGTCGATCCCCGGTCGCAGTTCGAACGCATGAGTTCTGCTCACCTGTCGGAATGTCTCCAAGTACGCCAGGTGACCAGACCCGTCCAGTCGTACGAAGCCGCACCAAGGTGGTACTGGGACGTCGCGGCACCGAGCCGCTGACGGGAGCCAAGTGTTTCATACCTGGCCCGTCCTGCCGGCGCGAATCAGTTCACATCGCGGACCACGTGAACATCGTCGGCGGAGGATTCCCAGCCATCAGATGGCAGGTTGAAGGGGACGAGTTCTGTGAGACCGGCGCGGGAACCCGGCCGCACGGCCAATGCGGCAACATCTGGATGCCGGGCGCAATACCGCCCAATGCCATCGACTCCCAGGACGAAGAAGGCCGTCGACAGGGCTTCGGCCAGACTGCCCTGCCGGCAGATGGCGGTCACGGATATCAGGCCTTGTGCGGGCCAACCGGTGCGAGGGTCGATGATGTGGCTGTATCGAACCCCTTGATGAAAAAAGCACTGTTCCGCCGAACCCGACGTGGCGAGCGCCTGATCCTTGAGGTGAAAACTCGCAAGGCGATCCCCGGTACGCCACGGATGTGGCAGGTCAATTCGCCAGGCGGCCGAGGAGGATACTCCTTGGGATCCGCGAGCCACGACGCTGCTTCCTCCGGCGTGCATTAAGAAGTCCTGGACGCCTGTCTCCTCTAGTCGAATGGCGGCACGGTCCAGGGCGTAGCCCTTGCCGACCGCGCCCAGGTTCAGTTCCAATCCGGGATTCAGGAATTGAACGGTCTGGTTCTCGGCCTCCAGCCGCAGGTGGTGTCCCCCCACACGGGACCGTGCCAGGTCAATTTCCTGGGGAGTGGGAAGCCGTCCCTGTCGTCGCTGGAATCCCCACAATCGCCAGAGAGGTGCCGTGGTCAGGTCCAAGGCACCTTCCATTTCCGCGCCAATTTCCAGGCACTGTTGCAACAGATTCCACAGCAGCGGATCCACGGGGACCGGGCGCGCAGAGGCTGTCCGATTGATGTAGCAGAGCTCACTTCCTTCTCGAAAAACCGAAAGCTGGTCCTCGAGTGCGGTCACGCAATCGAGCGCCTCCATTCCGGCGGCAATGCCATGGGGAAATTGGCCTGTGTTCAGGATCACCTCGAATTCGCAGGCCATGGCGGAGCGGGCCAGACGCGTCAACGCGGCGGATTCGGGCACTCCTTGGGTCTGCCGTTCGCCTCCGGTTAAAATGGCATCGTTCGAAGGGGCGTTGGCCCCGGACCATTTCGCAGGAGCGGCTCGGCCCATGCCTTGGAGGAACTCGCGGCGATTCTGCAGGGAACTCATTGTTACGAGTATACGACGATCGGCCTGCCCGGGCCAATTCCGGCGGTTGCGTCCCGAGTTCTGCGGCATCGGCGCCGTCTTATTCGGGTGCCTGTGTTTCGCAACTCCGCTCGTGGCACAAACGACTGCGCAACCTCGCCGTGCAATTCGCCCGGACTGGAAGCAGCGTGACACGAGCGATGTATTTTATCGCAACGCATTCCGTGATGTGCTGCATGGAGAGCCGCCCGCGGAAGATGCTGGCGGCACACTTGCCGAAACCCGTGATACCTCGTCATCGGCTAGGGACCCCCAGAAATCGGCCGCCGACGAGGGGGCAGGACTGAGCCCTTCGGCGATCGAAGATGAGATCAAGTCCCAGGCGGCCGGCCTTCGCCAGCGGCTGACCACCCCCGCCAAATTCACGGAAGATGTTCAGATCGCGGCGGGGCAAGACCTTGTGCTCTTGAGTCTGCTGTTTGAAATGCTGCGGAAGTCTCCGTCGGGCGCCCGGTGGCAGCGCCATGCCGAAGCAGCGCGAGACCGTTGTGCCGCCGTGGCCTCCGTCCTGCCGGCCTCTGCGCCACAAGCGTTTCAACAAACTCGAAGCGTCCTGGACGAACTGCAGGAACTGATGAACGGCAATCCTCGTCCCTTTGCCAGTGACGTGCCTTCGGCCTCCTATGAGTACCCGCCTCGGGACGTCCTCATGCTGCGAATGGAGGCCGCCATCGAGGAGCACGTCTCGGCCGATCTGGCGGACCGCCAGACGTTCGACGCGACCCGATCGCGCAGCGATCACGAACTCCAGATCGTGGCAGCCCTGTCCGACGTGCTATGCCAAGAGGGGATGGAGGACGCGGACGATCCCGAGTATCAGGCGCTGGCGCGAGGGTTGGTCGATGCATCGCAGGCGATGCGGAAAGCCGTCGAGCGAGGCGAATATGACGCAGCACGCCAGGCACTGGTGCGGGTCAAGGAATCGTGCACGCAATGCCACGATTCGTACCGATAATGGCCCGGAACCTTGGGCTGGCGCGCCACGCGGTCGTGTCCGCTTACTTACGAGACCGGCTTGCGGACTCGCTTGGATGCGACTCCGTCGCTGCGGTGCCGCTTGATGATTTCCGGCAAGTCGACCATTTCCGCCAGCCCGACGTCGGCGAGTTCACGCCCCATGACGTACCGGCCAGGCCGAATCCACTCTTCCAGCTTGTCGCCGGCCCGGCCGAATAAGGAGATCAAGAGACGGTCCATGTCGGATTCGAGTTGTCCGAAATGTCGGGCCCATTCGGCCGCCTCGGCCAGCCCCACGTGCTCTTCACTCTGCCACTTCATGGGATGGAACAGAAGGACACTGAACGGTGTGACGAGCCGACGGGCGCACGCCGCGAAGGGCCACAAGGCAGCGGACGAACATTCCCCCGTGACAATGCCGGTGGCTCGCACGTTTCGCACGATGATCAGCGTGGTGAGCGAAACGGCGCAATAGGGGCTCCCTCCCGGCGAATCAAAGAAGAGGGTGCACTCTCCGCCGGCAGGCACGTTCAGAATCCGCTCGGTCAGCTCGCCTTCGTTGTCCGTCAGGTCGCCCACAAAGGCGATCTCGATGGGACTATCCTGTTCTGGCGGATCGTGATCGCTTTCGACGGTTCGCTTGTCCATGTTGGCCATTCCCAAGTCCGCGGCCTGACCGCAGTTGTCTGGAAGAAGAACCTACCTTCTTTTGTATCCGAATACAACATCGCCTCGATGGGGACTCCGGCGGTCGGTCCTTGCGGGCCTATTCGCCAGCCGGCCGCCCGGTCCGTATAATCACGCGCTATGGGAATTCGGTTTCAATGTCCCAACGGACACAACATCCACGTCAAGACCTTCATGGCCGGGAAACGTGCCAAATGCCCCCACTGTGGGGCCAAGGTCCAAATCCCCAGCCTCGACCCGTCCGATGCTCATTGTGTCGAGCCGGTTGTGTCAGAGGCCACTGCGGATGCATTGCGCGAACCCTGGCTCGCCGACGCAAACTCCGTGGCGACTCCCCCCTTGCCTACAGCTAAGGCTGGTGGCACCTCGGGCGAGGACCAATGGTATGTGCACCATCCGTCGGGAGGGGAATACGGCCCAGCCAGCTGGCCGCTCCTGCAGCGATGGATCTCGGAAGGCCGAGTGCCGCACGATGCCCTGGTCTGGTGTGATCGGTGGCCCGACTGGCGCCAAGCAGCCGACGTGCTGCAGGAAGTCAAGGACGAACCGCCAGACGCGCCGCTGGAGGGGTTGCCCGAAATGGCCAGTCCCCGAACCGTGGTTCGGCGAGCGAAACGCCGCGATCGAACCGTGGTCGCAATTGCCCTGTTGAGCTTTGCCAGCCTGCTCCTGTTTGTCATTCTCGTCTTTGTCCTCCGGCGCAACGGCAATTGAAAGTCTGGATGACATGC
>WPCK01061077.1_pt1 | contig 14742 bp, 11 predicted proteins | sample 5399851 | NCBI WGS metagenome assembly WPCK01 (sample SAMN12869471, study PRJNA574797) | sludge metagenome | isolation source: wastewater treatment of pH11 | place: China:Beijing | collected 2019-05-20
GGGTGCACTTCGCCTATCCTGATGCCGACTCCATCGTGACCGAATCGCATTATATCGCTGCCGGCGGTGTCATGCGTGCCCTGGACGCGGTCATGTCCGAAGAAACGGATAAGGCCTTCGCCATGGTGCGGCCTCCGGGCCACCATGCTCAACGAGTCAGCTACGGTGACCGGGGCTTTTGCATCATAAACATCGAGGCGGTCGGACTTGAATATATCAGGCAGAAATATCCGGATTTACGCGTCGCCATCGTCGACACAGATTGTCATCATGGCGACGGCACCCAGGATATCTACTGGAACGATCCCGACACCCTCTTCATATCTTTTCATCAGGATGGGCGTACACTCTACCCAGGCACGGGTGATATAGACGAGCTGGGCGGTCCCGGTGCCTACGGCTACAATCTCAACATCCCCCTGCCGCCTAATACCGGCGACGAAGGATTTCTCCACGTGATCGACAAGCTGGTCCTGCCGGTTCTTGACGACTACAAGCCGGACCTGATTATCAATTCGGCAGGCCAGGATAATCATTACACTGACCCCCTGACCAATATGAACTTTTCAGCCCAGGGTTACGCTCTTTTGAACAAAAAACTCAATCCTGATGTGGCAGTGTTGGAGGGCGGTTACTCGATCGAAGGTGCCCTGCCCTACGTTAATCTGGGCATAGTCCTGGCCATGGCGGGTCTGGATTATTCAGGTGTGCGCGAGCCTGACTACCATGAGGGCAGCTGGCGGCAAAGCCTCCGGGTCACTCGCCAGGTGGAAGAGGTTTCGCGTCAGGTTTTGGAAAAATGGAAAAACAGGGAAAAACTGGCTGAAGAAAAGTTTAAAGGAATGAAGAAAGTCACCTTGCCACGCCAGGTTTATTACGATACGGCCGGTATTATGGAAAGCCAGCGGCAGGAATTCAAGGTCTGCAGCGACTGTCCGGGTGTCAATACCATCCATTCCACCAACGACCGAGGCGACAGTCTGATCGGTGTGCAGATTCCTCGGCAGGCCTGTCCCGCCTGTCAGGCGGAAGGCTATCGTCTCTTTGAACAAGCAGCCAAGCTGAAGGTTAAGCGAAGATTTTTGCAGGATAAGGCCGGCAATCAATACTTCGCCGGTTAGTTTTTTCAAAAAATGAAGACCGGCGTGTACAACATGCCTGCGGGGGTGAATTCACTTTTGAAGAGGGCGATGTCCGAAAAGGCATAGGCTAAGCCTGCCACTCAGTCAGGCGACGGTTTCCTTCCAGAGACTGCAGGTCCGTGATATCCTGACTCACTTCCAGCACTCCCCGGTAGTTTCCGTCAGCATCGCGTAAGGCGAAATACTCAATCAGCAGTTTTCTCTCTTTGACTGTGATCCAGAAACGGGCGTGGCTCTGGCTGCCATCGCGGAAGGCATCGACAATCTCATCGACCTTATCCAGCGACCTGGGAGGGTGGCAATTCTTCACTTCGCGCCCGACCACTGCAGGGCTGCGCGGGAAGATCCTGTGGGGTGGATTGTTAAAGTACAATACCCGGTTGTTCTCATCCACCACGGTGAAGTCAACCGGCAGATTATTCAAAACCAGGTTCAACTGCTCAAAACTCATGCTGCCGGTACCGGTACTGAACAGACCCAGGGCGGCATCCGCCTTAAGCCCGGAAAAATCGACCTCTTCCACTTCTTTGCGGATGTCGAAGGCCGTGGGATAGGCACGCGACTGCTGGTACATGGCTTGCCAGTCCTCCTCATCCAGCAACTTCTCAGCCACGGTATAGAGCAGGCGCTCTTCTTTGAAGGGCATGCTGGCATAGGATCCGAACAGTTCTCCCGCCATCCGGTTTAACTGGTCGGTCTTCATTTTAGGATCAGCAAAGGTCGCCAGGGACTGCTCCAGGATTTCTTCCGCCTTGTCATGCCAGGCCCATAACAGTTGCAGGCCCGACAGTGCTTCGTGTTTTTGCTCCAGAGTGGGGAAGAAAATATTCTGCAATCTGACAAAATGTGCTCTGACCTGACGCAAAGCCTGCATGGTCTCGACGATCTCACGATCCCGTTCTTCCGTTCTTTCCTGACGAAAGAGAGGACGCAGGTCTGCCAGCAGGTCCATCATGCTTTGATTTTCTGCCCGCAGTTCCTGCAAAAAGGGATCATCCGGCCTGACTTCCTCGAAATCGTCATCACGTTGAGTTGCCAGGATCACGCGTGATACCTCTTCAATTACAAGGTCAGGATCGTAGCCCTTTTCAAGAATTTGCCAGAAGGCCTGAAAGACTTCCAAGCTCTCCAGTCCTGTAAATTCTTCAAAATGCTGCTGATAGCTTTCTCTCACATCGTCCTCACGCAGGAGGCATTCAACGTAAGAGACGAGATTTGCTATTCTATTTTCGGATGCTTGATGATTCTGCATTTTCCCTCCTCTTTCGGTGCAAAGGCAGGCAGATAACTTAAGAACTTCAGTGCCTGGCACCATGATATCTGAAATTGCCCTATAATGTGAATCTATGCACCACTATATATGACGGAAGAAATAATGCAGGAAGCAGAAGACAAAAATATTAATCTGCCGGAAAATGACCAGCTAGAAAAGACAAACGGTCGTTTCAGCACGCAAATAAATGATTTGCAAAGAAGGCTGGCAGACTACACGGAGGACAAAAGTTGGGTTCAGGCTTGGAAAGAGCGCCTGAAACGCTTTTTTTCGCTTAAAGTGGGGATCAATTCGGCTGCTTCCACCTTCTATCTGATCTTCTCAATTTTTCCTTTAATCGTTTTTGTTTTCAGCTTATTGGAACTTCTGGATACGGGTCTGGCGGGCAGATTTGAAGCGGCTATTCCACATATGGGCGTAATTATTCCTGAAGAAATTGCGGCAGTCTTTCAAAACTTCCTCAAATCCGTTGAGCGCACCAGCAGTGTCTCAGTCCTGTCAGTTACTGCTCTCGCCTTACTTTGGGCAGCTTCCCGCGGTGTCGGCAGCGTCGTGGCGTCTCTTAACAAGATCTATCACAGAGAATCCAGATTCAATTTCCTGGTGCGGCGTCTCTTCGGCCTCATCGCCATTTTTGCATCCAGCGTCCTCCTTATCGTTATTCTGGTAGTACTGGCTTTCAACCGTCTGGTAAGAAGCTATCTGCAGGAGTTCTTTACTCTGCCTGATTTTATTCTTCAGGACAGGTTTGATCTCTTAGCGAACCTGGCTGCCTTTCTGGTGCTAAGCTTCATCTTCACTGCAATTTTTTCTTTACTGAAAAGGCAACGCAGCTACTTCCGCCATACGCTTTTTGCCTCCGCGCTGACCTCTGTAGGCTGGATCCTCATTTCCTACGGCCTGTCTTACTTCATTTCCAATCAATCTAATTACTATCTGATGTATGGCAGCATCACGGGCATTATCTTCCTGATGCTCTGGCTCTATCTGGCTGTTTATATAATGATGATCGGAGCTTTCGTTCACGCAGAGCTGATCATCCAATATCCCCGTCCCGCTAAAGAAAAAAGGGCAAAAAGATAACATAAATAGCTGTATTGCGTGTTTTTTTTTCGTACAATACGTCGACATTCAACAGCTGATCTTTATTGATACAAAGCTTCGTGCTAAATTATCTTCAGGATAAGAATTAAAGTATTTTTTTTGTTTTTTTAGAGGGTAATTATAATTTAATGAGTTACTTAAATATTTTGCAGTTAATCGGTGGCCTCAGCCTCTTTCTTTTCGGCATGCAACTCCTTAGTGACGGTTTGACATCCGTTTCCGGCGGAAGAATGGAACAGCTGCTGGGAAAATTCTGTAATACAAAGACTAAGGGAGTTATGCTCGGTACTGCCGTTACCGGCGTAATCCAGTCCTCATCCGCGACCACTGTCATGGTTGTGGCCCTGGTCAATTCAGGTGTAATGCTGCTGAGGCAGGCTGTGCCGGTCATAATGGGCGCCAATATCGGTACCACGGTTACCGGTTGGCTCTTAAGCATGACGAGTATATCGGGTGACAGCTTCATCATAACAATGTTGAAGCCGACCTCCTGGACGCCCCTCCTCGCCATAGCCGGTATTTTCATTCTTTTCACTGCCAAAAGCGAGGCAAGGAAACATAAGGCCTATGCTTTCCTCGGTTTTGCAGTATTGATGTTCGGCATGGACATAATGTCTACAGCTGTGGCCCCGCTCCAGTATGAGCCGGCCTTCATCAACCTCTTTCAGAAGTTCAGCAATCCCCTCCTGGGCATCCTGGTCGGAGCAGTGACAACCGCTTTGATTCAGTCGTCTTCTGCCTCCGTAGGTATCCTGATGGCGCTAAGCTCGACCGGTGTAATACCTTTTGCAGCTGCCCTGCCCATAATTATGGGACAAAATATCGGCACCTGTATCACAGCCATCCTGGCTTCTATCGGAACAAACCGAAATGCACGCCGGGTCGCTGTAATCCATCTCAGCTTCAACACAATCGGGACAATAGTTTTCACGGGTCTTTTTTACTTGATTCATGAGCTAAGGCCCTTCCCTTTCATGGACGATACTGTCACCCCTTTAATGCTGGCTGTAGTACATACAACTTTCAATCTCTTCACAAGTGCAATTTTGCTGCCTTTCTCGGAGCAGCTGATCAAATTGTCCAAGAAAATCGTCCCGGTGACAGCCGGCGAACTGGAGGAAATGGAGGAGGATGCACAGCTGAAGCTGCTCGATCCACGCTTCCTCGATCGTCCGGCTTTTGCCCTGGAGCAGGCCAGCAGAGTTACTTATTCCATGATGGAAATAGCGAATAAGGGCATGAATCTGGCCCTGGATCTCCTGCATGATTTCAGTGAAGAAGGCTATCGTCGTGTTGAAAAATGGGAGCAGCAGGCCGACGAATATGAGGATGCCTTGTCTGAATATCTGATCAGGATTTCTTCAGGCAAGCTGGGTGAGCGCGGCGGACATAAGCTTACCATTTTGATGCATTCAATTAATGATATCGAACGCATCAGTGACCACTCAATTAATCTGTCCGATCTGGCGCGTAAGAATAAAGGCAAGGTAGCTGAGTTTTCAGCTGAAGCCAAGGAAGAACTGGACATATACTCTGCGGCAGTACGAGACATATTACAACGCACTCTGGCAGCCTTGGAAATGCTTGATGCCGGCCGGGCCTTTACAATTGAGCCTTTGGAAGACCGGATTGATGAGCTGAATAAAAAGTTTACCAGCAACCACATTGAACGCCTCAAGGAAGGTGCCTGCAATGTGGATCATGGTTTTATTCTGAATGAGGTCTACAACGTTCTGGAAAGAGTAGCCGATCATTGTTCCAATATCGGCATATACATAATCCAGTACAAGCTTGAAGACAGTCTGCGCGTTCACGATTATGCCCACTCTCTGGACAAAACTGAAAGTAATTACGAGCAACTCTACCGGGACTATGTCTCTTTGTATCCCATTAAGAACGGCAAGTAAAGTAACACTTAAACGCCGGATTTTTGATATCGGGCAGTGTGGCCACACTGCCTGACGATTAACTTAACAACTTAGGTGCCTGGCACCGTCAAACCCACTCGCCATTTCTCAGGATCGGAGTGCTGCTACCATCACTGCGGTAGCCGGTCACATTCAGTTCGGGACCACCAACCATGAAATCCAGATGGATCATTGAATCGTTGAATCCGAGGGCTGCGCGTTCCTCTTTTGTCATGTTTTCGCCACCGACAATGGCCTCTGTGTAGGCCTTGCCCAGAGCAAAGTGGCAGGATGCGTTTTCGTCAAAGAGGGTTGATTTGAAGGTGATGCCCATCTGAGAAATTGGTGAAGAGTTCGGCACCAAAGCGACCTCGCCCAATCTTCTGGCTCCTTCATCCATACCGAGTTGGGTCTGCAGGACATCGCCGTTCTTGCCGGCGAAGAAGTCAATTACCTTGCCGCCTTCGAAGACGAAACCGAAGTCCTCCACCACCTTGCCTGAAATCGCCAGAGGCATGGTGGATTTCAGTTTGCCCTCCGCTTCTTTTGCATGAGGTGTGGTAAAAATTTCTTCCGTGGGCATATTCGCCATGTAGGAAATGCCGTCTGGCGTCAGAGAAGAGCCGCCGATCCAATTATGTCTTTCTGCCAGGCCGACCCTGAAGTCCGTGCCGGGCGCTTCATAGTGCAGGTAGGAGAATTGCTGGCTGTTAAGCCATTTCTCATGGGCCTTGAGTTTCGCGTCATGCTCAAGCCAGGCTTCGACCGCTCCGCCATCTTCGCTGATGCGGCAGGCTGCGAAAATCTTATCCCAAAGTTCAGCCATCGCTTCAGTCATTGGCTGGTCGGGAAAAAGAGAGCCGGCCCAAAGTTCAGAAGCCCCTGCGGCCACAGTCCACTTGATTTCACCTGTATCCATGTACTTCATGATCGGTTCCATGGCCCTGTTGGCTGCAATACTGGAGCGGCGCAGGCGGTCGGGATCTACATTTTGAAAAAGATCCAGGCGAGGTGCACTGACTGAAATCCGATGATACTTGTTTTGCATATGGCGTTCAGCGTGCTCAACCTTGAATTCCGGGAAGTGGTCAAAGACGTCGTCTTCTGCTTCCTCAAAGCGCCCCAGACTCATATCATTGTCGGCAATTATGGTGTCGACATCAGCTGCACCCGCCCGCCAGCAAGCACGGACGATTTCCCTGGCCAGTTCCAGATTGTCCGTGTCGGTGTTAAGGACAATATTGTCGCCTTTTTGCACGTTTGCTCCGATATGTACAATCGCTTCTGCATATTTTTTAAGTTTTTCCTTATACATAGTTCACCCCTTCGTTGCATGTCTATTAGTCAGTGTATCACTAGTTGATTTTTTATTATATTCTTCACAAAAATGCTTGCCAGAATGCGGATTATACATTTATACTGACAATATATAATAATTTCCATAACTTAATAGTGAATTAGAGGCGCGGCAAAATGGGTAAGCTACTTCTATGTCCGGGATCGGACGAAGAAGCTGAAGTATTTGTCGCCGAAGAAATAAGCCGGGATCCTCTGTCTTGTTTCTGGGGGAACGAACCAAGGACGTTTCACTGTCATGCATTGCATGGAGCGCTATGTGTTTTTGTTAACACATGGCGTTATTTTTTTTAGGAGGGAAAAGAATGGAAACTGTAATGATTCGTTTGAGAATGAGCAACGCGGATGCCCACTACGGGGGCAATCTGGTGGACGGAGCCCGGATAATGCAATTGTTCGGCGATGTGGCGACAGAATTATTGATTCGCAGAGACGGCGATGAAGGTCTCTTTGTCGCATATGATTCAGTGGAATTCACCGCGCCTGTCTATGCCGGAGATTTTATTGAGGCATCAGGCCGCATCGTTTCAGAAGGAAAGACTTCACGCAAGATGACCTTCGAGGCCTATAAGGTAATCAGGCCGTGCCCGGATATTTCCGATTCCGCTGCGGAAGTTTTAGAAAAACCGATTTTAGTCTGCATGGCCGGCGGTACTTGTGTCGTGCCTTCTGACAGGCAGCGCAATAACAATCAATCAGGAGAATAAAATGAGGAAAGAGTTAGCAAACAAGGTCATAATCACGGCTGCTATCAGCGGTGCGGAAGTCACTAAGGAAATGAATCCCAATGTTCCCTATACTGTTGAGGAATTCGTCCGGGAAGCAAAGTCGGCTGCAGATGCCGGTGCCGCGGTTATTCACCTGCATGTACGTGAAGATGACGGTACTCCGACCCAGGACCGCGACCGCTTTGCTGAAATAATCACAGCTATTGAAGCTGTCTGTCCCGATGTTATTATCCAACCTTCCACCGGCGGTGCTACCGGCATGACTGCAGATGAACGCCTGCAGCCTACCGAACTCAATCCCGAGATGGCCAGCCTGGACTGCGGCACTCTGAACTTCGGCGGTGACGAGATTTTCATCAACACGGAAAACATGATTATTGAATTTGCGGCCCGGATGCGCGAGCGCAAGATTATGCCTGAACTCGAGTGCTTCGATAAGAGCATGATCGATATGGCCCTGCGTTTGCACAAGAAGGGCTATATAGATGAGCCGCTTCATTTCAACCTGGTTTTGGGAGTCAACGGAGGCATCAGCGCAACGCCACGTGATCTGCTTTTCCTGGTTGAGTCCTTGCCAGAAGCTGCCACTTTCACTGTTTCGGCCATGGGACGCCATCAACTGACTCTTAATGTCATGAGCATGCTGATGGGCGGACACGTCCGTACCGGTTTTGAAGACAATCTCATGCTGGACCGTGGTGTTCCGGCAGATAGCAACGGTGTCCTGGTGGAACGTCTGGTGCGCATTGCCAGGGAATTGAATCTGGAAATCGCCACGCCGGATGAGGCCCGTGAAATCATGGGCCTGCCATTGAGAAATAAATAGGGGGACAGAATTTATATGGCAATGGGAAACAAATATGGCAGTCATCGTGTAATTGAACCTAGGGGCTTGCTGCCTCAGGCTGCACAGAAAATCGACAACAAGATGGAGATTTACGACAATGAGATTTTGATCGATGTCACTGCTTTGAATATCGACTCGGCCAGTTTTCATCAGTTGTGGGATGAAGCAAAGGCAGACGAGGAAGCACTCAAAGCAAAAATCCTCGAGATTGTAAATGAACGCGGTAAGATGCAAAATCCGGTCACGGGTTCAGGCGGCATGCTGATGGGGAGTATCGCTGAAATCGGTCCTGCCCTGAAAGACCGTGATCTGGCAGTCGGTGACCGCATCGCGACCTTGGTGTCTTTGTCCCTGACACCGCTCAGGATTGATGAAATCACAGCTGTTCATCCTGAGATTGACCGGGTGGAGGTAAAAGGTCAGGCCATACTTTTTGAAAGCGGCATCTACGCCAGGCTGCCGGATGACATGAGTGAAAATCTGGCTCTGGCTGCTCTGGATGTATGTGGTGCTCCCGCCCAGACAGCACACATTGTCAAAGCCAATGATTCAGTGTTGATTCTGGGGGCGGGCGGCAAGAGCGGCATGCTCTGCGCCTATGAAGCCATGCGGCGTGTCGGCCCCTGCGGCAGAGTTGTCGGAGCAGACTACAACCGGGATTCACAAAGCACCCTGGTCGACAATAATCTTGTACATGAATTCTTCATTGCTGATGCCCGCAAGCCGGTAGAGCTTATGGACAAGGCTCTCGCCTGCAATAACGGCAAAGAATACGACGTCTGCATCAACGTGGTGAATGTCGAGGGCAGCGAAATGTCCTCAATTATGCCGGTCCGCGATGGCGGTCTTGTTTATTTCTTCAGCATGGCAACCAGCTTCACCCGTGCAGCACTTGGCGCTGAAGGAATCGGAAAAGATCTGACAATGATAGTCGGAAACGGTTACAGCAAAAATCACGCAGAAATCACCCTGGACATTCTGCGCCAAAGCGATGCCCTCCGTCGGATTTTTGAGGAAAATTATTTATAGAAATATCTGTAAATAGAAAGGATACACAGTGAAAGCTGAAGATAAATATATTAATAAAAAAGGCGAGGCCAGGAGGCAGGAACTCTTCTCTGATGTCTCTGATGACCAATGGAACGACTGGCACTGGCAGGTCCGCAACCGCATCTCTTCAGTAGATGAATTGAAAAAATATCTGCCCCTGGATGATGATGCAATTGCCGGAGTGGAAGAAGCCCTGAAGCATTTCCGCATGGCCATCACCCCTTACTATCTGTCTCTGATCGATCCGGATGATCCTTATGATCCGGTTCGCTTGCAGGCGGTTCCCAGCTATATGGAAGGCGTGCACAAGGAAGAGGACTTACTCGATCCTCTAGAAGAAGATGCCGACTCACCGGTCCCCGGTCTGACCCACCGTTACCCCGACCGTGTACTTTTTTTGATCACTGACATGTGTTCCATGTACTGCAGACACTGTACGAGAAGACGTATGGCGGGGCAAAAAGACGGGGCGCGCAGCCTCAGTGATATTGATGCCTGCATTGATTATATCCGCAGCAAGCCAATGATCAGGGATATCGTCCTTTCGGGCGGTGACGCTTTACTGATGGACGAGGACCGGCTCGAATACATTATTTCCGAACTGCGTGAGATTGATCACGTAGAGATTATCCGTCTCGGCACCCGCACACCGGTGGTCATGCCGCAACGGATCACCCAAAAGCTTTGTGACATGCTGAAGAAGTACCAGCCGATTTGGCTCAACACTCATTTCAATCATCCCCAGGAGCTTACTGCAGAAAGCCGCAGGGCCTGTGAACTGCTGGCAGACTCCGGTATTCCGGTAGGAAACCAGTCGGTACTCCTCAGAGGGGTCAACGACTGCGTGCATGTACAGCGCAAGCTTGTTAATGGTTTGGTTTATATCCGTGTCCGTCCCTACTATATCTATCAGTGCGACCTGTCGCTGGGGATCAGCCATTTCCGCACTCCGGTCAGCAAGGGCATTGAGATTATTGAAGGCCTGCGCGGCCACACCAGCGGTTTCGCTGTACCCACTTTCGTGGTGGATGCCCCGGGCGGCGGCGGTAAGATCCCGGTAGGTCCCAACTATATTCTTTCACAAAACCCCGACCACACCGTTTTACGCAATTATGAGGGTGTGATTACAAGCTATAAGGAGCCCGGTGAATATAAGGCGGAATGTCATTGCCCGGTGTGCAGAGGCGAGGAAAGAGTTGAACATATCGGTGTTTCGCGCCTTTTGGCCGGACAGGACCTCAATATCGTACCCAAGTTTCTTCTGCGGAAGCAAAAAGTTGAGGAAGGCGTTAAGTACGAATAAGTGAAAAAACCTTCTGCTGCTGAACTTATTAAGCTGAGCGGTCTGGAAAACTTGCGTTCTCTGGCTATCATCGGTTTGTCCAAAAACGCCGGTAAAACCACAAGCCTCAACCATCTGATCCGGGCCTGGACCGAAGAAGAGATGGAGCGACCTTTGGCTCTGACTTCGGTCGGTCGCGACGGTGAAGGGGAAGATATTGTTTCCGGCATCTGTAAGCCACGGATTTATTTGCCCAAGGGCCACCTTCTGGCAACATCAGTGGCCTCGCTTAAACGCTGTGATGCCCTAGTGGATCTACGTGAGTTGTCCGGCATCCGGTCGGCCTTCGGCGAAATTGTTATAGGCAAAATGCTGAGCGATGGCTATGTTGAGCTGGCAGGTCCCTCTCAGGCATCTGAACTGAAGCTCTGTGAAGACCTGCTGCGCGAGGAAGAGCCGGATTGTCTCTACATTGTGGACGGAGCTCTTTCACGCCGGTCGCCGGCCGGCGGCGGCGTTACGGAAGGAGTGATCCTGGCCGTTTCTTATGGGAAATCGGCTTCGGCAAGCGAACTGACGGAAAACTTAAAACACGCGGTCAAACTGCTCACCTTGCCCGGAGTTAAGGCCGGGGACAAAGAGCTGATCCGGTCAGCTATAGCGGAAGAAGAAGGGCTCCGGGCCCTGGCCCTGGATGGAAAAAGCGGCGGAGTTCGTATACTAACTGCCAAAAGCCTCTTAGGCGAGGCTGAACGTATTCGTGACTTTTATCGTGAAGGTGACCGGCTGCTCTTTTTACGCGGGGCTATTACTGAAGCTCTGCCGGCTGAACTTTTTAAATTGACGAATCTTCAACAACTGCAGCTGGTGGTTGAAGACGGCAGCCGACTTTTTATCGAAAAAAATACCGTAAAGAGGTTGGAGGCTGCAGGTGTTGAACTGAAGGTTCTTTATCCCCTGTCTCTCCGCCTGATAACTTTCAACCCCCGGCTGGAAGACGGAAGTCCGGTAGATAATCCCGGCATAGTAGATGAATTACAGCGGGCTGTCTCAGTCCCCCTCTATGATTTGGGACCGACATCAGTCTGATTGATGGAAGGAAAAGCGAGCTTGTGATTTGTTCAGAAGGAGAAAGGAAGCGGCTGGGAATCGATCAGATTCTGGAGGCCTGTGTTTGTCGCTCCCCCCAGGGCCGTGCCTTGAAGGAGCAGCAGGAGTTTTATGGGCCTTCTGACCGGGACGCTTTGCGTACAGAATTCCGGGCAATCGCCGATATCCGGGCTTCTTTGAGCCGGCTGGCCCCGGAATGGCGGTCGATTGAAAGTGTTCTGGGGCGTTTTCGCAATATCGGAGCAACTGTCCGCGGTATTGAAAAGGGCCGCCTGGTCGATGAAAGCGAATTGTTTGAGCTGAAGCGCTGTTTTTCACTTATCCGCCAGCTTTGCGACTCACAGGAAGCCCTGGCTGCTGCAGACCTTAGGATCAACCCCCAGGATGAGGCTGAAGCCCTGCTCAATCCGCCGGGAACAGCGACCAAGGGTTTTCATCTTTACAGTGCCTATTCGGAAGAGTTGGATTCGGTCAGGCATCGCAAGCAGCTGCTCGAGGCCCGGATACTTAAGGCTCAGGGTGAAGAAAGGCAGGAGCTTCTGGCTGAACGATCCTTGCTGGTGACGGAAGAGCAGGAGGAAGAAAGTAAGCAGATTCGTCGGCTGACAAGAGAGTTGGAAAAGCATATGGCGCTCCTGGATGAAAATCTGCATGCTGTAGCCAGGCTGGATTTTCGTCTGGCCAAAGCCAGGCTGGCTGAAAGCTGGCAGGCTCCGTTGCCTGAGATTGCTGATGACCATATGCCCGTTCAGATCTTGAAGGCCTGGCATCCTCCGGTGCGCAAAAATCTGGAAGCCGCCGGTGCTGAGTTTACCCTCCAGTCAATCAGCCTGGCGAAAGGCTCAACTGTGATCTCCGGCCTCAATATGGGCGGCAAATCTGTGGCCATAGAGAGCTTCCTGATCTGCCTGTATCTGTTGCAATTAGCTTACTTCCCGCCTTGTGAAAAAATCAGCACTCCCCTCTTTGATTATTTCGTTTATATGGCGGAAAATCCGGGCAGACCGCTTGCCGGTCTTTCTTCTTTTGGAATGGAAGCAGCCCGCTTGCGCGAGTATTTCCGCCTGATAGAAAGAGGCCGGGCCCTGCTTGTAATGGACGAGCCTTGCCGGGGAACCAATCCGCACGAGGCGACAGCTATTGTCAGGGCGATCTGCCGAATTTTTGCAAGTAGCGATTCCTGCCTGCTGCTGGCAACACATTATGAAGTTCCGGCAGGCGCCGGCATTTATCATTATCAGATTCGGGGTCTGGGCGATTTATCTGAGAAAAGGGCAGCTCAGCTGGCTGTCAGCGTCACGGCTCCGGACGAAACAAACAACACCGCCTGCAGCATTGAGGATGAAGATCTCGAGGCTGTAAGACGCATCAGCCAGCTGATGGATTACCGGCTGGTAAAAGTTGAAGATGAGACAGCAGTGCCGGCAGGTGCTATCCGCATTGCCGAGTTGATGGGTATTGACGAAGAGGCTCTAGCTGTTATGCGTGACGCATACGAAGAGCTGGAAGACAAGGAGAATTAATGGCTGAATTACGATTAGATTGGGATAAGGTGGAAGAGGCGCGGACAGCAGCAGCTGAAATCGCGCGAGACACTGAAGAAAAGCTATCAGCTTATACCACGGTAACGGTGGAACGTTCGATCGCCAGGCTTTTCGGGGTTGACGGTGTGGATGAGCATGAAGTTCCGCTGCCCAACAGATTGGTTGAAGTCCTGCTGGAGAAAAATCTACTGGGTTACGGCGCAGCATACTATATCGGGCGTGCCGCCATCGGGCACGGCCTGGAGCCACAGGAGTTTGCCGAAGAGCTGGCTGCCGGCCGGCTGGATCCTGCCCGTCTCAATCCGGTTGATCCTTACGAACTGAAGCTGTGGATCGATGAGGCGGCCGAAAAAAGCATGGCCCTGATCAGAGCAAACCGCCTCCGGCGTGAAGAACACCTGTACAAGTATGGTGAGCACGACGGGCCCTTGCTTTACGTCATCGTAGCCACAGGCAATATTTTCGAAGATATTATTCAGGCTCAGGCAGCCGTAAAGCAGGGTGCGGATATTATTGCCGTGATTCGCAGCACTGGTCAAAGCCTGCTCGACTACGTACCTTACGGGGCGACAACCGAGGGTTTCGGCGGCACTTTGGCCACGCAGGAGAACTTCCGTCTGATGAGGGCAGCTCTGGATGAAGCCGGTGCCGAAGAGGGACGCTACATCCGTCTCTGCAATTATTGTTCCGGCCTCTGCATGCCGGAAATTGCTGTCATGGGTGCTTTGGAACGACTTGATGTCATGTTGAATGACGCACTCTACGGTATTCTGTTTCGTGATATCAACATGCAGAGGACCCTGATTGATCAGAGTTTTTCCCGCATGATCAATGGTGCTGCCGGGATCATAATCAATACCGGCGAGGACAATTACCTGACTACCGCCGACGCCTATGAGCAAGCCCATACTGTCCTGGCATCTCAGTTCATCAACGAACAGTTCGCCAAACGTGCCGGCATGCCCGAGGAACAGATGGGTCTGGGTCATGCCTTTGAAATGGACCCTGATCTGCCCAACTCCTTTGTCTACGAACTGGCCCAGGCACAGATGGCGCGTCAGATTTTCCCGCATGCTCCCTTGAAATATATGCCTCCGACAAAATTCAAGACCGGCAATATATTTCAAAGCCACGTACAAGATACGCTCTTTAATATGATCAGCGTCTTGAGCAAGCAGAAGATTCATCTGCTCGGTATGCTGACGGAGGCAATACATACCCCCTTCATGTCAGACCGTGCCCTGGCCCTGGAGAATGCCCGCTACGTCGCCCGCAGCATGGCGGCTTTATCAGATGATATAGAAATCAAGGAAGGCGGCATCATGGAGCAGCGGGTAGACCTGGTCCTGACCGAAGCGCTGGAGCTTTTGCAGAACATTCGGGCCAACGGTATGTTCCG
>WPCK01059479.1_pt1 | contig 14727 bp, 10 predicted proteins | sample 5399851 | NCBI WGS metagenome assembly WPCK01 (sample SAMN12869471, study PRJNA574797) | sludge metagenome | isolation source: wastewater treatment of pH11 | place: China:Beijing | collected 2019-05-20
ACTGGGGCAGTGCCCATTCGATGTCGAACGTGTAGGTGGCTTTGCCCTCGTCCTGGATGTCGGCGAAGGCGACCGTCGTGCGCGAAGCGCCATCGGTGCCTGGCTCGACGAGGACGCCGGCGTCGGCCGCCGCGGCGGCGAGTCGCTGGCCGCGCTCGTCTGGGGCCCACCAGGCTCCGATGCTCACCCGGTGGCCGAGCTGGGCGAGACCGGTCGCCACGTTGAGCAGGCTGCCCCCGACGTGCTCCACGGTCGTCCCGCCGCAGTGCACTGCGTCGATGAGCGCCTCGCCGAGGCAAAGCACCCGCTTGCCGCTCATGCCGCGCCGACCAATCCGAGCTTCTCCTCCATCTCTTCGAGGGGAATGCCCTTGGTTTCAGGCATTACCTTCAGCACCCAAATGAGCTGCCCGACCATGCAGATGAAGAAGATCATGAACGCCATGCCGCCGCCGAGCGAGCCGATGAGCACCGGGAAGATACCCGAGGTGATTGCGGCGAACGTCCAGTGCGTCATGCTGCCCAGCGACTGGCCACGTGCCCTGATGCGGTTGGGGAAGATCTCTGAGATGAAGACCCAGATCACCGAACCCTGACCGAAGGCGTGGGCGGCGATGAACATCATGAGGCCGACCAGCACCAAGACCGATGACGTGGCGTCGTAGCGTCCCTCGTAGTAGAACATGACGCCAGCGAGGAATCCGAGGCTGACCAGGTAGCCGATCGATCCGACGATCATCAGCGTGCGTCGGCCGATCTTGTCGATCACGGTCAGCGCAGCCATCGTCGCCACCAGGTTCATGGCACCCACGCCCGCACTCATCAAGAATGCGGTGTTGGTCGCGGCGCCGGCCTTCTCCATGACGATCGGCGCGTAGTAGAGGATGGCGTTGATGCCGGAGAGTTGATTGAACATGGCAATCATGACGGCGAGCATGATGACCTTGACATTTCGTCGCACCCAGAACGGCGCCACCTCCATATTGGCCTCGGCCAGCGCCTGCTGGATCTCGGCAATCTGCCGGTCCGATTCCTCTTGTGTGCTGCACAGCAGCTGCGAGACGCCCACCGCGTCCTTTTCGCGTCCGACAGCCATCAGCCAGCGAGGCGTCTCAGGGACGGTGAACAGCAGCGCGACGAAGAGCACCGCAGGCACCACCATGACGCCGAACATCCACCGCCAGGCGATCGGCTGTGCGCCGACCGGATCGATGACCACCAGTCGGATGACGAAGTTCGACAGGTACGCAAGCAGGATGCCGAGCACGATGTTGAACTGCACCAGACCGACCAGGCGACCACGCACCTTGGGCGGCGCGATTTCTGCGGTGTAGATGGGGGCAACCACGCTGGACGCCCCGACGCCCACACCGCCGAGGAAACGCGCGATGACGAGCAGCGCGTAGTTCGGTGCGGTTGCCGATCCCAGGGCGCCCACGATGTACAGGGCGCCGATCACGAACAACACCGTCCGCCGACCGTACTTGTCGGCCGGCTTGCCTGCCGTGAAGGCACCGAGAATGGTGCCGATGATCGCAGTGGTGACAGTGATGCCCAACCCGGCGTCGTCGAGGTTGAATACTGTCTTGAGGGACTCCGTGGTACCGGAGATCACGGCCGTGTCGAAGCCGAAGATGAGTCCGCCGATGGACGCCACAATGGCGCTTCGCAGCACAAGGGGTTTCATAGGCGTGATGTTAGCGGCGGCAACCCGGTTGGTGAATGCAATCCATCCGGAATTTGTGAGCAATATTGGCCCTTCCTGAATCTTTGGGTGTGTGGGCCGGAAGGACGCTCAACTCCGTATTGACTTGCGGGTTTGCTATTCATTAGTGATTCATACGTTTCAATGGAGGAGGTCTTGATTGCGCCTCTCTGTGTTCATCTGGATATCTCGGGGCGTCGGTTTGGGGTTGCTCGCGCTACCCCAATGCCGAGAGATTGCGAATCTTTGATTCTGCGCGTTTGATTGTTATTTGAAATGCAGAGGTAATGCCTTGCTCGACCATGTGGCGAATGACCAGAACGGGGCGCTGTGCGCGGCCCACAGACACGACTCGCTGCTGAACCGCTTCGCGGCTGGGCCAGCCATGGCGTCGTCCGCGATCCAATCCGCAGCTGTAGCGGCGTGGGCAGCAGTCGTAGTCTTGGCCGGTGACCAGTGTCTCGCTAGCCCAGACCCAGCCGGTGCGAGCTGTCCCGGATGCCTACGCACGGGGTGTCGATGAGATCTGCGCGATCCTGGACACCAGTACGGAAGGGCTGAGCACCGCCTCCGCCCGAGGACGGCTGGCACAAGTCGGCCCCAACCTCATTGAGGCGACCGCCGCCGAGCCTGCTTGGCGCCGCTTCCTGCGCCATTTCGACGACATCTTGATCTACATCCTGCTGGTGGCAGCGGCGCTCAAGCTGGCCATGGGGGAATGGATCGACTTCTGGGTGATCCTTGCCGTGGCGGTGATCAACGCGGTGATCGGTTTCGTCCAGGAAGGGCGTGCGGAGACCGCACTGGCTGGCATCCGCCAGATGCTCTCGGCCGAGGCGCAGGTGCTCCGCGACGGGAGTTGGGTGAAGGTGGGGGCAGAGGAACTCGTCCCCGGCGATGTGGTCCGGGTGGGCGCAGGGGCGAAGGTGCCCGCCGACATGCGCTTGCTGGAGGCCTCCAACCTGCGAGTGGCGGAGGCCGCCCTGACCGGGGAGAGCGAGCCGTCCCCGAAGGATGTCGCGCAGGTGCCCCTGGGTACCGATATCGGCGACCGTTCCTCGATGCTGTTCTCGTCTGCACTGGTGTCGGCCGGGCAGGGTGTTGGTGTGGTCACCGCAACCGGGTCTCAGGCGGAGATCGGGCGGATCACCACGATGCTGTCCGAGATAGACACTTTCGACACCCCGATGACCCGGCAGATGAATGGTTTCGCCAAGAAGCTGTCGCTGGTGATCGGGGTCAGCGCCGTCGTGCTGGTCCTGGTCGGCAGGCTGCTGCACGGCATGCCGACGAACGAGCTGATCTCGGCGGTGATCGGGTTCGCGGTAGCCGCGATCCCCGAAGGGCTGCCTGCATTGGTGACGATCACCTTGGCCCTGGGTGTGCAGCAGATGGCCAAACGCCATGCGATCATCCGCCGGCTGCCGTCGGTGGAGACGCTGGGCTCGGTCACTCGGATCTGTTCCGACAAGACCGGCACCCTCACCACCAACGAGATGACCGTGCGCAGTGTGGTCACCTGTGTTGGTGAGTACGAGGTGACCGGGCTCGGCTACGACCCGGTTGGCGAGGTCACCCTCGACGGCAAGCTGGCGGAACTGGCGACTCGTGGGGATTTGCGCGCGGTGATCACCGCCATGAGCGTGGTCAATGACGCCGAGGTGGGCCAGATCGACGGGCGCTGGACGCTGGTGGGGGAGCCGACCGAAGGTGCGCTGCGAACACTCGGGATGAAGACAGGATTCGATCCCACCAGCTACCCGCGCTTGGCGCTGCTGCCGTTTGACTCCGAACACAAGTACATGGCCACGCTCAACACGACACCCGAACAACACGAGGTGATCCTGGTCAAGGGCGCCCCGGACCGGTTGCTGGATCGTGCCGCAACCCAGCTGTCTGCGACCGGGGCGCTGGAGCCGCTGGATCGGGCCTGGTGGGAGGCCAGGGTGGACGAGTTGTCCGCCAAGGGCCTGCGGGTGCTGGCCGCCGCGTCGCGTCCCAGCAGTATCGCGCAATCCCTCGACGGACTCGGCCATGATGACCTGATCGACCTGACGGTCCTGGGTGTGACCGGCATAGTCGATCCGCCCCGGCCGGAGGCCGTCCAGGCAATCGCCACCTGCCACACCGCTGGCATCAAGGTGACCATGATCACCGGTGATCACGCCGGCACCGCAACCGCCATCGGCCGCGAGCTGGGCATAATCACCGATGACGCTCGCTCGGCGGTGACCGGTGCCGGGGTGGAGGCCGCCACCAACAAGCAGTTGCGCAAGCTTGTCGAGAGCACCGACGTTTTCGCCCGCACCAGCCCTGAGCACAAGTTGCGGCTGGTGCAGGCCCTGCAGGCAAACGGGGAGATCGTCGCCATGACCGGCGACGGGGTGAACGACGCTCCTGCCCTCAAGCAGGCCGACGTCGGTGTGGCGATGGGGATCAAAGGCACCGAGGCGACCAAGGAGGCCGCCGACATCGTGCTTGCCGACGACAACTTCGTGACGATCGAGTGCGCGATCGAAGAGGGCCGCCGTATCAATGACAACTTGCACAAGTCGGTGCTCTTCCTGTTGCCGACCAATGGCGCCCAATCCCTGGTGGTGCTGTCTGCGGTCTTGTTCGGGTGGACGCTGCCGCTGGCTCCCGTGCAGATCCTGTGGGTGAACATGGTCACCGCCATCACGCTCTCGCTGGCCCTTGCCTACGAGTCTGCCGAGCCAGACATCATGCTGCGTCCCCCACGCCGCCCCGATGCGCCGCTGCTTAATGCCAAGTACTTGCCCCGGATCGCCGTCGCTTCGTTGCTCATCGCCGCCGCCACCCTGATCACCTTCACGCTCGGTCGGATGCTGACCGGCGACCTGGCCAGCGCGCAGACCTGGGCGGTCAACACGCTGGCACTCGGCCAGGCCGCCTACCTGTTCAATGCGCGATTCCTGCGCGAGTCGAGCCTGCGCCGCGAGGCCATCGGCGGCAACCCGATGGTCTGGCGGGTCGTCGGGCTGCTGGTGATCTTGCAGCTCGGTTTCGTCTACCTGCCGGTGATGAACGCCTGGTTCGGCTCGGCGGCCCTGGGCGTCCTCGGGTGGGCCATCCCACTGAGCTTCGCAGTGGTCATCTTCGCGCTGATGGAGGTGGGCAAGGCTCTCCTGCGCGTCCGCGAGACTGGATGACCCTGCTGCCAAACGGTTCCGCGGATAGCCGGCTCATCACCAGTTGATGAACCTGCGCCTCAGGACTGGCCTGCCCGCGCCGGGGTGCAAGAAGCTGGACTCACTGTCGACAACACGAACCCAGGAGGCAACATGCCGCGACGAACACGTCTGGTCTCATTGATCTTGCCAGCGACGGTGGCTGCCCGGACGGCGCTGTCGGACGACGTCAAGTGCTTAGCTCAGCCGTGACGCAACTGGAGGACGGTAACCCGGCGAAGGACGGGCTAAACGCTCAGTCGAAGGCCCACCCCGCGCGAAGGCGTGGCTGGTCAATGCTGTCGGCCGTGCTGATCATCGTCGCGCTGCTGCTGGCACCGGTGGCCATTCTCGCCGGATATGCCAAGAGCCAACTGACGAGCACCGACACTTTCGTCTCGACGCTCGCTCCGTTGGCCGGTGACCCGGCAGTACAGCAGGTCGTCTCCAAAGCCGTCGCCGAAACGGTGAAGGCCGACCTCAACCTCGAGGCAAACGTAGCCGAGGTGTTCGCCGGGCTGGACCAGTTGCCTCTGCCCCCGCGCTCTGCGGCCGGGCTGGCAGGCCTGGAGGGACCGGTCGTGCTTGGGCTGAACTCGCTCGTGACGACCGCAGCGGACGAGCTTGTTGCATCACAACAGTTCGCCCAGTTGTGGGAGCAGACACTGCGCATCACCCACACCCAGTTGACCGCCACGCTCAGCGGTGACCCGGCCGCGCTCGCCCAGGTGGGGGCGGACGGCTCCTTGCGGCTCCAGCTCCAGCCGATCGTCGCTGCGGTGAAGGACCTCCTGATCGCCCAGGGTGTCGGCTTCGCCCGGTTCATTCCTGATGTCGAGCGGAGCATCGTCATCGTCGACTCGGGGGCCTTTGGCCAGCTCTCGGTGCTGTACGGGCTGGTGGTACGGCTGGGCACCTGGCTGCCCTGGCTCAGCTTGGCCCTGATGGTGGCCGGTGTGCTGATGGCGCAACGACGACGCCGGGCGCTTCGCTCGACGGCAACCGGCCTGGCGCTGGCCATGCTGGCGCTGGCTGGGGTGATCGCCATCGGACGGGGAGTCGCAGCCGCCACCTTGCCACAGGGGGTGTTGACCCGGGCAGCGGTATTGGCCGGCTACGACGCAGTGCTGGCGCCCGCACGGGGCATGGTGATCGCGGTCGGTTGTCTTGCGGTGGGTGTGGTGATCGTCGCCTGGCTGGCCGGCTCTGGCCGCTCGGCGCGTCTGATTCGAGACACGACCACGAGTCTGGCCGTCCGTGTGCGGAGCCAGGGTGAACGGTACGGCCTGACCACCGGCCGGGCCGGCACGTGGCTGGACCGACATCACCGGCTGCTGCTGGTGGCGATCGCAGTGTGCGCGTCCGCGGTCATCCTGCTGATCCGCCCGCTGTCGGCGGGTTTGGTGATCGGCGTGGGCGCTGCCGCACTCGTCCTCTTGCTGGCCCTGGAGATCGCCAGGCGTCCCGAACCCCACTACGAAACCCCCGAACCCCACGACGAAACCGAGGAGCAAACATGAATGCCGTCATCGGCGACATCCTGCCGCTGGCTCTGGCCGTGGCCATCAGCCCGATCCCGATTATCGCGACCATCTTGATGCTGATGTCACCCAAGCCCCGCCCCCTCGGGCTCAGCTTCCTCGGCGGCTGGGTGGTGGGCATCGGCGTTGCCGTGGTGGCGTTCACCCTGCTGGGCGGAATCCTGCCCGAACCCGAGACGGGCGGTTCGCGGCCGGTGGTGGGCACCATCCAGCTGATCGTGGGGGCACTTCTGCTGCTGATGGCGGTGAAGCAGTGGCGGGGACGCCCCGGCCCCGGCGAAGATGCAGAACTGCCCAAGTGGATGGCTGCCATCGACACCATGAAACCGGGTGCGGCGCTGGGTTTGGCGTTGCTGTTGTCGGCAGTCAATCCGAAGAACTTGCTGCTGGCTGTGGCGGCCGGCGCCAGCATCGGCCGTGCCCAGCTGGGCACGGGCCCGGCGGCGATCGTCATTGCCGTCTTCGTCGTGATCGCCGCCGTGACCGTCGCTGCGCCGGTCGTGCTCTACCTGGTGGCCCCGGGCAAGGCCGCCGATGTCCTCGACGAGGTGCGGGCGTGGCTGGTGGCGAACAACGCCGCCATCATGGCGGTGCTGCTGCTGGTCATCGGCACCCAACTACTCGGCAAGGGACTCGGCAGCTTCTGAGCCCGGCAGCCGGAAGCCCACCTGCTGGGCCATCTCCATCAACACCAAGAACCGTTCCCATGCCATCACCGCCCAGATCAGGGTGCCGGACGCCGGGGCCGCTGGGGTGATCGCTGGCGCATCGGGCTGGTCAAGATGTTGCCGAGCAGGTTCTCGGGATTGACGTTGTGATCGCAGGAATACAGGTCGCCGTTGCGTTCCAGCGCGGGGGTGTCCCCGCACTCTGGTGCGAAGATGCAGGCCGTGGGCGTCCCGAGCCAATTGGCCAGTGAGAAATCGAAGTTGATGACGAACATGCTGCCCACGTCCCGGGCAACCCATTCGTCGAAGATCTCGGTGAGGATGTTGAACTCGACTTGGTGTCGCTGCAGCAGCCGTGCCGCGTTCAGCACCTTGTCGAACGTGCCCTTGCCTCGGGGATCGACGCGCCAGGCGTCGTGCATCTGCTGCGGACCGTCCAGGACAAGACGTCGAAGCGACGCGATTCCATGAGGTTGCTCATCTGCCTGCCCCAAGCACACTGGTCATCCGGTGACTCTCACTTGCCGCGGCCGACCCAGATCACCCCTCCTGGGGGATGGGCGAAGGGTGTGTGGCGTTCTAGCGTGACGCAGAACCGATTCACAGGAGTGCCCATGTCCGACCCCTCCGTTGTTTCGAAACTCACCCAATCCGTCGACGCCCAGATGCCGGCGCTGACCGACGAACTCACCCGCCTGGTTGGGATCCCGTCGGTCTCGGAGTGGGGCTTTCCGGCGCACACACGCCCTGCGGTGCTGCAGGCCCACGACGTCATGGTCGAGTTGCTCACCGGCGCCGGCGTCCAGCAGATCCGTGCCCTGGAACTGCCCGGCACCGCACCGATCATCACCGGCACGATTCCCGGGCCGCAGGGTGCGCCCACCGTCTTGCTGTACGGCCACTACGACGTGGTCGGCGCCGGCGAAGAGTCGGAGTGGCAGACCCCACCGTTCGAGGCGACGCGGCGTGGCGAGGAGATCTTCGGCCGCGGTGTCGCCGACTCGAAGTCCAACCTGCTGGTGCACATCGGCGCACTGCGAGCCTGGGACGGCAAGCCGCCGGTGAACATCAAGGTGCTCATCGAGGGCCAGGAGGAGGTCGGCAGCCCCCTTGAGGAGGGCTTCCCGGCTGAATCGCCCGAGCACTTCGAGGCCGACGCGATCCTGGTCGCCGACGGCGGCAGCATCCGGGTCGGCCAGCCCTCGATCACCGTCTCATTGCGCGGGGACGCCCGGGTCATCGTCGAGGTGCGGACGCTGGCCAGCAATAAGCACTCCGGGCAGTACGGGGGCGCGGCGCCGGACGCACTGATCGTCCTGCTGCGGGGGTTGTCCACCTTGTGGGACGACAGCGGCGATGTGGCGGTTCCCGGTCTGTTGCGCGAGGAATGGGGTGGGCAGACCTACACCGATGAGGAGTTCCACGCGCTGGCCCAGATCGAACCGGGCCTGGACATCATCGGCACCGGCGGCATCGGATCGAAGATCTGGAGCGGTCCGGCGATCACCGTGCTGGGCATCGACGCACCAGCAGTCGAAGGCGCCCCCGCTTCGGTCCAGGCCCATGCCCGGGCCAGCCTGAACATCCGCGTCCACCCCGAACAGCCCGCCGCCGAGGCGCAGGCGGCCGTCGTGGCGCACCTGGCGGCGCAGGCTCCGTTCGGCGTGCCGTTGACCGTGATCCCGGGTGCGACCGGGGACGGTTTCAAGGCCGTCTCGAGCGGCCCGGCCTGGGACGCGATGGTCGCCGCCATGGACACCGCCTGGCAGGCCAGCACCGTGCAGACCGCCACCGGCGGTGCGATCCCCATCGTCAAGGCGATGGCGGACGCGGTGCCTGGAGCCGCCTTGTTCGTCTTCGGCGCCACCGACAGTTTCGCCAACATCCACGGACCCAACGAACGCATCTTGGTCGGCGAATGGCGCAAGGCCATCCTCGCCGAGGCTCTCTTCCTCCACGAACTCGCCGAAAGGTGGCCATCAGCATGACCGAAGACGAAATGACGGTCGACCAACGGGCGGCAGACCCCTCGGTTGAACCCGCAGAAGAGCAGAAGAGCGCCTTCCCGTCGGCGATCACGATCCTGGCGATGGTGATCGTGGCGGTCTGGATCGCGGCCTTCTTCATCCCATCGGGCAAGTACCAGTTCGATGAAAGCAACCGGCCGATCCCCGGGTCGTACGCCCAGGTGGAGTCGCCACTGGACGCTGGCGAACGCGTCCAAGACCTGCTGCTGTCGCCGATCAACGGGCTCTACGGCATCCAGAACGCAGACGGCCATGTCGGGCCGTTCAACAGCGGCAGCCTGTTCGGTTCGGCGCAGGTCTTCCTGTTCATTCTTGCGATCGGTGGGTTCATGACCGTGGTCTTCGCCACTGGGGCCATGGACCGCGGCATCTCGATGCTCGCCTACCGATTGCGCGAACGCGGCAACGTGCTGATCGTCGTACTCAGCATCCTGTTCGCCATCTTGGGGTCGGTGATGACCTGGAGCGATGAACAACTGGGATTCTATGCCCTGGTCATCCCGCTGATGCTGGCGCTTCGCTATGACCGGATCGTCGCGGTGGCCGTACTGGGTGTGGCGCCCTCAATGGGGGTGATCGGCTCCACGGTGACCCCGTTCCGGATCGGCATCGGGTCGGACGCGGCCGGCATCTCGATCGGGGACGGCATCGTGCTGCGCCTGGTGCTGCTGGTGCTGTGCACCACTGCGATGATCATCTACACGCTGCGTTATGCGAACAAGGTGAAGACAGACCCGTCGGCTTCGCTGGTCGGCATCTCGGCGACTGATGCCGAGGTGGCCCGGCAGGCCGAGAGCGTCACGGTCGAGCCGTTGACCGGACGAAACAAGATCGTCCTGGCAATCACCGGTTTCACCTTCGTCCTGCTGGCCTTCTCGATCGTGCCCTGGGGTTCGATCCTGAACAACGTGGCCGTCGACCCGGTGACCCACGAATCGGTGACCAAGGCGTTCGCGTGGGAACTGGGCTGGTGGCTGCCCGAACTCACCGCGATGTTCATCGTGATGACGCTGGTCACAGGTATCGCCGGGGGCCTGGGGGAGTCGGAGATCAGCAAGAACTTCATGAAGGGTGTCGTGGACTTCACCGGCCCGGCCTTCTTGGTTGCCTTCGCCCGCGCGGTCGCGGTCATCCTGACCAACACCCAGACCCTCGATACGGTGCTGAACGCCATGGAGGGGTTCGTGGCCGGACGCAGTTCGGTCGTCTTCACCCTGCTGCTGGCGCTGATCTCACTGCCGTTGAGCTTCCTGGTCGGCGCCGGATCGGCTGGCATGGCCCTGGTCATGCCGATCCTTGCCCCCCTGGGCGATTTCGCCGGAGTCGACCGGTCGCTGATCGTCACCTTGTACAGCGCGGTGGGTGGCTGGCTGAGCAACATGATGCCGACCAACGCGATCCTGATGGCCTCCCTCGTGCTGGCGAAGGTGCGTTTCGACACCTACATCAAATGGTTGTGGCCGCTGGCGGCGATCGTGATGGGCATCATCTTGGTGGTCTCGGTCGTGGGTGCATTCCTGTGACGTCAGGCAGCAAGGCGCGGTCGACCGCTGCCGGGTTGCGTAGAGTCTACGATTGGGCTCCCGGACCCTTGATCGACAGGTCCACTTAGCGAAGGGACGAGCGGCCATGATCCGTTTTCTCACCCAGACGGTCGTGAACATCATCACTTCCACCATTGCACTGCTGGTCGCAGCTTGGCTGGTGGATGGGATGACGCTGGTTCCATCCGGTTTCATCGTTACGGTGCTCGTCTTCGTGGCTGCCAGTGCAGTGCTGACGCCATTCACGTTCAACATGACTCGCAAGTATGCCTCCGCTGCGCTTGGCGGTGTCGGATTGATCTCCACCCTGCTCGCACTGTTCGTGGCCAGCCTGTTCCCGGGTGGCCTTACGATCAATGGATTCGGCAGCTGGGCGGTGGTGGCGCTGATCGTGTGGTTCATCACCGCTCTCGGTGGCTGGGCCGTCCTCGCCTGGTGGACGAAGCGGCGCGCGAAGGCTGCGGCCCAGAAGCGAGCCAGCTGACCCGCTAACTGCGCGTCCCGGCCGCGAGGATTTGAAGTTCGCGAGCCCGAGTCAGACGTTGACCGGCCTGATGACCGAGTAGTCCTCGATGACTTCCTGGATGCGCTGCCGGGCCGCGTGATCGAGGCCGCCGTCGTCGGTGATCGCGACCCAGCCGTCCAGCATTACGTCGCCGAAGGCGTGCCCATGGCGGGCCGGCACCTGGACGCTGACCAGCATGTCCAACGTCACCTGGACCGCGGTCACCAACGGAATCCAGTGCATCCGGGGGCTGACGTCCGGCGCCCGGTTGCCCTGGGTCAACCACTGCGGGCGTTGCCAGATCAGTTCCGGGCCAAGCCAGGTGATCGGGTCGGTGGCGTGTTGCAGGATGGCCACGCGTGGCGTCCGCCACGGCCCGGCCGGCTGCTCGAAGTCGCCGTGTTTGGACGCCCAGCGCACTTGGGCGCCGTTGTCGAGCACCGGTTGCCAGACCGGCGACCCGGCGTCCCGGGTGTCTTGCAGCTCCCGCCACAGTGGGGTGGTGTTGGTCGGGCCCACCAGCAGCGCGCCTTGCGTGCGTTCCAGCATCGCGTCGAGGGTGCCGAAGCTGTTCATGTTCGCCTGCGCGCCCAGGCTCAACCCGTAGGCCACCAGCTGGGGACGCGAGTCGGCCGGCAGCGTCAGCCACTTAGCCCGCACCGCGGTGAACAGCGCAGACGATGTCTCGGTCGGCAGTTCCGGGGCGGTCAGCGCCGACATCCAACTCGGGGTGTACGCGTACTGCAGGGCGACCGTCGCGGTGTTCCCGGACTGCAGGTACTCCACCGAGTCGACCGCCTGCGGCTCCAGCCAGCCCGCACCGGTGGTGGTGGCCACCACCAGCACCTTCCGCTCGAAGCCGCCGGTTCGCTCCAGTTCGCGGACGGCGGTCGCCACCCGGTCGGCCAGTGTGCCGCCGGCAGCTACCCCCACGTACACCCGAATTGGCGTCATCGCCGGTTCCTCGGTCAGTTCGCTGATCTGGGACGCTGTCGGCCCGCCGGCGATGAAGTCGGCGCCGTGGCGTCCAAGTTGGTCGAACTCGACCTCGGAGCCCGCACCCGCTGACCGGTAGGTCGACTCCGGGACGGTCAGGCCCGCTTCGGGCAACCCGTTCAGTCCGTGGTATATCCGATCCACCGACAGGTAGATCACGCCCAGCAGCACCGCGAGTACCGTGACGATCACGATCGAGGTACGCACGGTCGCCTGCCGCCGAGCTAGGCGGAGGCTGCGTCCGTCCTCCACCATCCGGGCGAGCCTGCGCTGCCAGCCGGCGCGGACGAGTCGTCCGATGCCGAGACAGGTCAGGCTGGTCAGCAGCAGCGTCACCACGAAGCGGCTCACGTTCACGCCGTCGAGCGGTGGCAACTCCACCATCCGGCGGACCTCGTTCTGCGCAGCCACCCCGGCGACAGCCGCCAGCACCAGCACCACCGCCAGGCTCAGCCAGCCGATCAGCCACAGTCTGCGGCCGAGCTTTGCGGACGGGCGCCACTTGATCAGCCGCGCGAGGATCGCCGAGACGCCGACCCCGACGGCGTACCCGAGACCGAAAACGACCCCCGAGCCCAGTCCTTGCAGAGTGGCTGGCCGCGGCAACAGCGACGGTGTGAGCGAAAGCAGCAGTGGCACCGCCCCGAACAGCAGGCCGATCGGGTTCAGGCTCCACCGGCGCTGGCCAGTCTGGCGCTCCAGGCTCATTCACCGCTCCTCGTCGAAGGCCCGCCCTGACTTCGGCGGCAGCTCACTGTACCGATCGCCGGCCACATACTCCCAACGTCGATGGGAACCGCGACGGTCACCCCTCGGCAGGTGGCCTGGCTCGTCTGGTTTGGCAGACCGCGCTATCTTCGGCAATAGGTCACGATATGTCGTTGACTCTCAGTGAGAGGAACCCTCATGCACGGTTTTCACCACGATGGTGGCCCACGGGGCCACGGCTTGCCGCCGATGTTCGCCATGGCAGGGCGGATGCCAGGATTTGCTGCAGCCGCAGGGGGCCGCGCCCGCCGCGGCGACATCCGGACGGCGATCCTGCGGCTGCTGGCAGAGCAGCCCATGCACGGCTACCAGATCATCCAGGAACTTTCCACCCGCAGTGGCGGCGTCTGGAACCCCAGTGCGGGTTCTATTTATCCGACGCTGCAGCAGCTTGCCGACGAGGGTCTGGTCGACTCCGAGGAGTCGGCGGGCAAGAAGGTCTACCACCTGACGGACGCGGGTCGGGCGGCTGTCGATGACCTTGGCGCCGAGAGTGCTCCCTGGGAGGAAGCCGCGGCGGCGTTCCCGGGCGGCGGCGACTTCCATCGGGCTGCGGGCCGACTGCTGCAAGCCGTCTTCCAGATTGGCAAGGGCGGGTCGCCAGCCCAATGGGCGGCGGCGTCCGAGGTGATGGAAACGGCGCGCAAGCAGTTGTACAAGATCCTCGCCGAGGACTGATTCCAACCGTAACGCTCAGCACCGTACGGAGGAGGCTGCCTTGAAGGCGTCGGCCCTGCGCGCCCGTTACTGGCGCATCGTGTTGTTCTTTGCGCGGGTGACGGCCGGTTTCATCTGGTGGGAGGTGGTCTTGGGCCGCCTCGGGCTGCGCAGGCTGTCGAACCGCACCCGCAGCGCCCGGAACCGGCGGACGGCCGTCCGGTTCCGGGCGCTCGCCATTTCGATGGGCGGCTTGATGATCAAGGTGGGCCAGTTCATGTCGGCCCGACTGGACGTGCTGCCGCCCGAGATCACCGCCGAGTTGTCCGGGCTGCAGGACGAGGTGCCCGCGGAGAAGTTCGCGGCCATTCGTGACGTGGCAGCGGGCCAGATGAGTCTGCCGTTGACCGAGCACTTCGCGTGGTTCGACACCGAGCCGCTGGCTGCGGCGTCGCTTGGCCAGGTACACCGGGCCCGACTCAATGACGCCGACGCCGCCGAACTTGGGTTCGGTGACGTGGTCGTCAAGGTGCAGCGTCCACACATCCAGCAGGTGATTGAGGTCGACCTGGCAGCCCTGCGGCGGGTCGGCGGCTGGCTGACCCGCTACCGGCCGGTGTCCGACCGGGTCGACGTGCCGGCACTGGTCGAGGAGTTCGCCGCCACCACCTTGGCAGAGGTCGACTACCTCGCCGAAGCCGCGAACGCAGAGACCTTCGCGGCCAACTTCGCCGACGACCCCCGCATCGAAGTGCCCCGCGTGGCCTGGGAGCTGACCGCGCGCCGGGTGCTGACCCTAGAGGACGTCAGCGCCATCAAGGTGAGCGACTACGACGCCATCACAGCCGCCGGGATCGACCGGGCGGAGGTGGCGAAGGTGCTTGCCGACACCTATTTGCAGCAGATCTTCACCGACGCCTTCTTCCACGCCGACCCGCACCCGGGCAACCTGTTCGTCCATCCACGGCCGGACGCCCCGGCCGGTGCACCCCGGTGGACCCTCACCTTCATCGACTTCGGGATGGTCGGGCACGTGCCCGACCGGCTGCGGGAAGGGTTGCGCGAGGCGCTGATCGCTGTTGGGACGCAGGACAGTGCCCGCCTGGTGGCCAGCATGAAGACCATGGAC
>WPCK01364154.1_pt1 | contig 14723 bp, 9 predicted proteins | sample 5399851 | NCBI WGS metagenome assembly WPCK01 (sample SAMN12869471, study PRJNA574797) | sludge metagenome | isolation source: wastewater treatment of pH11 | place: China:Beijing | collected 2019-05-20
ACCCGAGCACCGCGATCGGCAGCAGGTAGTGGCGAGGGGATCCCACGCCAATGGAGGGGACGAGCGCGAGGTGCAGGGCGAACACCAGCATGCCCATGAGCGCCAGCCAGTAGGACGGGGTGGACACGGCCACCAGGGTCAGCGCCATCGCCAGTCGATCCAGCCAGCGCCGGCGCGTCACCGCCGCGCCCACACCGATGAGGATGCCCAGCAGCGCGGCCACGCCGATGCCGCCCGCGGTGAGGATCAACGTGTGCGGAAGCCGCTCCCGTATCTCGGCACCGACCGGTTGACCGGTGCGAATGGAGGTGCCGAGATCACCGGTGAGGGCGCCGCGCACGAACCGCGCGAACTGCGTGGCGAGCGGCTGGTCGAGGCCCAGGTCGCGCCGGATGCGCTCGACGGTCTCCTGGCTGGCCTCGAGGCCGGCCGCGATCACGGCGGGATCGCCAGGGATGGCGTGCAGGATCAGGAACACCAGGACCGAGATCCCGAGGAGGACCGACGCGAGTCGCACCAGCGCGCGAACGAGCATGGCGATGGTCAGGGGCCCGACGCGTCGGCTCTACCGCACGGAGGCGCGTTGGAACGTGACGGCTCCGAGCGGTGACGGCGTCACGTCCTCGACGGCGGCCCGGCTGGCGACGACATACAGGGTCTCGAACAGCCAGATGGCGCCCGGGTCCTCGAGGTAGACGATCTCCTGCGCACGGCGATAGAGCTGCTGCCTGGACTCGGGGTTGGTCTCGCGCATCGCGGCCTCGATGACGCGATCGAACTCGGCGTTCGAGTAGTACCCGTAGTTGTTCTCGTTGGTCGGCGCGGTCTGAAAGATGGGCCGCAAACCCCAGTCGGCGTCCGCCGTCGAGGCACCGGCGCCCATGATGAAGATCTCCTGCGGGTTCTTCTCGGGAGGCAGGCCCGCCCAGAAGGTGACCATGGTGCCCCACTCGATGACGTCGATGGCCGCCTCGATGCCGACCTTCTTCAGGTCGGCGGCCACCGCCTCGGCCAGCTCCACGCCCATCGGATAGCGAGGCGTCGTGGCAATGCGGGTCTTGAAGCCGTTGGGATAGCCGGCTTCGGCCAGCAGCCGCCGGGCGCGCTCGGGGTCGTGGGGAATCTCCCCGAGGTTGACGTAGCCGCGCATGATCGGCGTGAGCGCGCTGGTGGACGGGCGCGCGAACGACCCGACGAGGTTGTCGACGATGGCGCGGCGGTTGATGGCGGAGGAAATGGCCTGGCGCACGCGGACGTCGGTGAACGGCTTCTTCGTCAGGTTGAACCGGAACTGCTGCATCCCCACACTGGGGGTCTTCGTCACGCGGATGCGCTGATCGCGTTCGAGGCGCGCGATGTCCGCCGACGGCACGCGCGTGATGACGTCCACGTCGCCGGCTTCGAGCGCGAGAACCCGGGCGGCCGCCTCTGGAATGGGACGATAGACGATGCGCGGAGTCCGCCCCGGCTCGCCCCAATAGTCGTCGTGGCGGGTCAGCACGATCTCCTGGTCCTTCTTCCACGATGCGAGACGGTAGGGTCCCGTGCCCGACACGCGGTCGGCGCCCAGGCCGAAGTCCTTCCCGTACCGGTCCGCGACGGCGGGGCTGACGATGGCGGCCGACACGTGTGCCATGGTCGGCTCGAACGCGCCGAACGGGTACTTGGTGACGATGCGCACGGTGTGGTCGTCAGGCGTCTCGACGCGGTCGACCATGGAGAACAGGGGGAGCCGCTTGTGCTTCGCCTCCGGATCGAGGACGCGGGCGAAGTTGCGGCGCACGGCCTCGGCGTTGAACGGCGTGCCGTCGTGGAAGCGGATGCCGCGGCGCAGGTGGAACGTCCAGGTGACGCCGTCGGCGGCCACGTCCCACCGCTCCGCGAGGCGCGGCACGATCCGCATGTCGGCATCGAACCCGATGAGGGTCTCGTAGACCATCATGACGATCTGGTCGGACTCGGTGTCGGTGGTGTTGTGCGGATCGAGCGTGGTGGCGTCGGCCGATGCGGCGAAGACGAGCGTGTCACGGGCCGGACCAGGCACTGGAGGCGCCGGGGCCGAACAGGCGGTCGCCAGGACCAACGTCAGCGCTGCGAGGTGTTTCGCCACGGAGGGATTATAGGGGGGCGGGGGCTCGGGTTCGCGGTTCGCCGGTTCGCCGGTTCTCGGTTCTGTTCGCGGTTCGGGGTTCGCGGTTCGGGGTTCGGGGTTCGCGGTTCGCGGTTCGCGGTTCGCGGTTCGACTCTCGGGTGCAATGGCGACCCTGGCAGGGACTTTGCTGCTTGGGGGCGAATGGCGAAGGCGTTCGTCGACCTGATTGCGTGGCAATTGGCGCGAGAGCTCAAGTTGGCTGTGTACGATCTGATCAAGCGGCCGGTCGTCGCGTCAGACGGGGACTTCGTGCGCCAGATCAGCGATGCTGCCGCATCGGGTCCGCGCAACATCGCCGAAGGCTTTGCCCGCTTCAATCGTCGTGAGTTCGCGCAGTTCCTGAAAATTGCGATCGCCTCGGAGGAAGAAGTACGCAACCACTTCATCGACGCCTTCGACCGGGGATACATCTCGGCGGCAGAGCGTGACGCCGGCCTGCATCTCGGCTCCCGGGCGATCGGGGCCGCGATCCGCCTGCGTCGCTACCTGCTGTCGACGCGAAACCCCTACCGCTGAGCCAGCTGCCGCCGCGCGCGCACCGCGCACCCGTCACCGCGCACGGCGCACCGCGCACCGGGAACCGGCGACCCGCGCACGCGAAAGCCCTTGACCGCGGCACCGCCAATGAATGACCATTCATTCATTACCATGCCGGCCCCCGTCCGCCGCCTTGCCGCCGTCAAACTGCCCGCCGTGCCCGACAAACGCGACGCCATCCTCCGCGCCGCCATCAAGGTGTTCGCCAGGCACGGCTACTTCCAGTCGCAGGTCGCCGACGTCGCCCGCGTCGCCGGCGTCGCCGCCGGCACCGTCTACCTCTACTTCCGCAGCAAGGACGACCTGCTCGTCTCCATCTTCGAGCGCACCATGAAGGACGCCATCGCGGAGGGGCGCGCGGCACTGGCCGATGTCCCCGACCCGGTCGATCGCCTCCGCCACATCGCCCGGCTCCATCTCCAGCGCCTCGGCCGCGACCGCGACCTCGCCGTCGTCGTCCAGGTGGAGCTGCGCCAGTCCATCAAGTTCATGGAGCGCTTCTCGTCCACCCACCTCCAGGACTACCTCAACCTCATCCGCCGCACCATCGCCGACGGTCAGGCGGCCGGCGTCTTTCGATCCGACGTCAACCCCAACACCGCCGCGAAGGTGCTGTTCGGCGCGCTCGACGAGATGGCGACCCATTGGATGTTGAGCCGCCGGAAGTACGACCTCGCCGGCGACGCGGATGCCGTCGTGGACCTGATCATCGGAGGCCTGGGGCGATGACGACGCTGCCCGTCAACTCCGTGGCCATCCTCGGCGCTGGCACCATGGGGGCGCAGATCGCCCTGCACGTCGCCAACGCGGGCATCACCTCGCTGCTGCTCGACCTCACCGCCGAGGTGGCCCGACAGGGATTGGAGAAGGCCCGGAAGCTGAAGCCCGACCCGCAGTTCACACCGGACGTGGCCGCGCTCATCACCACCGGGGGGTTCGACACCCATCTGGACCAGATCGCCACAGCCGACTGGGTGATGGAAGCGGTGGTCGAGCGCCTGGATGTGAAGCAGCCGCTGCTCGAGCGGGTCGATCGCCTCCGCCGGCCTGGCACCATCGTGTCGACGAACACGTCGGGCATCCCGATCGCGGCGCTGGCCGAGGGGCGATCGGACGACTTCCGCCGGCACTGGATCGGCACCCACTTCTTCAATCCCCCGCGTTACCTGCGGCTGCTCGAGATCATCCCGACGCCAGACACCGACCCGGCCGTCGTCGCGGCGGTGACGCGCGTCGGCGACCGCCTGCTCGGCAAGGGCGTCGTCGTGGCCAGGGACACGCCGAACTTCATCGGCAATCACATCGGGCTGTACGGCGTCGCTTGCACGCTCCAGGCGCTGGCGAGCGGCCGCTACACCATCGAAGAGATCGACGCCATCACCGGCCCGGCGATCGGACGGCCGGGCTCCGCCACGTTCCGCACCATGGACATCGCTGGAGTGGACGTGCTGGCGCACGTGATGCGGAACCTGCACGAGCGCCTGCCGGAGCCACACGACCGAGCGGCGTTCACCGTGCCGCCCTTCGTCGATCAGATGGTCGCGAGAGGCCAGCTCGGCGAGAAGGCCGGCAAGGGCTTCTACGAGCGGCGCAGGAATGCGGCCGGTGAGACGGAGATCTGGACGCTCGATTGGCAGACGCTCGAGTATCGACCCAAGCAGTCTGCCAGGATCGCGTCCGTCGAGGCCGGCAAGTCGATGGACGGCCTCGCGGACCGCATCCGGATGCTGTTCCAGAGCCAGGACAAGGCCGGGCAGTTGCTGCGCGACACCCTCGCCCCGACGCTGGTCTACACCGCGCGCGTCACGCCGGCCATCGCCCACTCGATCGACGACGTGGACCGGGTGATGCGATGGGGCTTTGGATGGGATCTCGGCCCCTTCGAGCTGTTCGACACCATCGGCGTACGGGAGGTGATGGCCGCGGCGATTGCGGTGGGCGGCCATGCCGTTACCGGCGGGACGCCGGACCTCGTGCAGGCCGTGCTCAGTTCCGGTGCGAACCGCTTCCGCGAGCGGCTCGCACCGCCCGCCGCACCGGACCTGCAGATTCTTCGCACCGCGAAGGACCAGCAGCGCGTGGTGAAGTCCAACGCCGGTGCCAGCCTCGTGGATCTGGGCGACGGCGTCCTGGCCGTGGAGTTCCACTCCAAGATGAACGCCATCGGCGGTGACACCATCGCCATGCTGCAGGCCGGGGTCAAGGAGGCCGCGAAGAACCACCGCGCGCTGGTCGTGGGCAACGACGCCCCGGCCTTCTCCGCCGGTGCCAACCTGATGCTGGTGCTGCTCGAAGCACAGGAAGGCAACTTCGACGAGCTGGACCTGATGGTGCGCCAGTTCCAGCAGACGATGCTGCAACTCCGCTACAGCGAGGTGCCCGTCGTCGTGGCGCCGGCTGGGCTCACGCTCGGAGGTGGTACTGAGATCGCGCTCCACGGCGAGCGGGTGCAGGCCGCGGCCGAGACCTACATGGGACTGGTGGAAGTCGGCGTCGGCCTCATTCCCGCCGGTGGCGGCACGAAGGAGATGATCGTCCGCGCCATGGCGGCGCTCCCGACGCCGCAGAGCGATCCCCTCCCGTACGTGCAGAAGGCCTTCGAGACCGTGGCTCTGGCGAAGGTCTCGGCCAGCGGGCCCGATGCGCAGCGACTCGGCTACCTGGCGCTCACCGATGGCATCACGATGAACCGGGAACGGGTGATGGCCGATGCGAAGGCGAAGGCGCTCGAGCGGGTGCGCGAGGGCTATCACCGGCCGGTCCCCCGAACCGCCATCCGCGTCGGTGGCGAATCGGTGTCGGCGGCGTTGAAGCTCGGCGTGCACCTCGCGTGGCGGGCGGGCCGGGCCAGCGATCACGACAAGTTGATCGGCACCAAACTGGCCCACGTGTTCGGCGGGGGAGCAATTCCGCACGCCACGACGGTGACCGAGCAGTACCTGCTGGACCTGGAACGGGAAGCGTTCCTGAGCCTCCTGGGCGAGCGGAAGACGCTGGAGCGGATTCAGCACACGCTCAAGACGGGGAAGGCGTTACGGAACTAGTGCCGGCGGGTGCCGGCGGGTGCCGGCGGGTGCGATCGGGTGCCGTCAGGTGCGATGGGATAGCGACGGGCAAGAGGAAGGGTGATGGAACGACTTCGTGGGATTGCCGGACCAGCCGGGCTGCTCGAGACCCGGCTCGACGTGCCGGCGGGGCCGGCACGAGCGGTTGCGGTGATGGCGCACCCGCATACGCAGTACGGCGGGACCATGCAGACCCGGGCCATCCACGAGACGGCGAAGGCCCTTGCGCGCGTGGGGGTCGTGGCGCTGCGGTTCAACTTCCGCGGTGCGGGCGCGAGCGCCGGTGCCTTCGATGAGGGGCGCGGCGAGCAGGACGATTACCGGGCGGTACTCGACGCGGCTCAGCAGCACTATCCGAACCTGCCCATGTGGGCCGTCGGCATGTCGTTCGGGGCCTGGGTGGCCACCACGGTCGGCGCGACCGATCCGCGCGTCACGACGCTCGTGGCCATTGCGCCAGCCGTGTCGCACTACGACTTCGCGGGCCTCCGCACGAGCGGCAAGCCCGCGTTCGTCATCCACGGTGAGCTGGACGAGCTGGCACCGGTCCGTCTCGTGCGCGCGCTCTATGCCGAGATGCCCGAGCCGAAGGACCTGGTCGTCATCGAGGGCGCGGACCACGTCTTCGACGGCATGACCTCGAGCCTGGCCGAGGCCATCGAAGACTTGCTGGGAGACTACGTTTGCAAGAGAAACCACGATGACACGAAGAGCACGAAGAACGGCACGAAGGTGACCACCCATGGGTGACTTCGTGTTGTGCTTCGCGTGCTTCGCGCCTTCGTGGTTTCTTGTGAGGACAGCATGCCGGATGCCGTGATCGTCTCTGCCGTGCGCACCGCCGTCGGGAAGGCCCCGCGCGGGCGGCTCAGTCAGGTGCGTCCCGACGAACTCGGGGCCGTGGCCATTCGCGCGGCCCTGGAACGGGCCGGCGGGCTCGACCCCGCGCTCATCGACGACGTGATTCTGGGGTGCGCGATGCCGGAGGCCGAGCAGGGGCTCAACGTGGCCCGCATCGCGAGCCTGCGCGCGGGGATTCCCGTCGAGGCCTCCGCCGTCACGGTGAACCGCTTCTGTTCGTCGGGGCTCCAGGCCATCGCCTACGGCGCCGAACGCATCATGCTCGGTCACGCGCAGGCGGTCATCGCCGGCGGGACCGAGTCCATGAGCCTCGTCCCGATGGGCGGCAACAAGGTGTCACCGAACCCGGCGCTGGTCGAGCGCTATCCCGACGTGTACCTCACCACCGGCCTCGTGGCCGAGAACCACGCCCACGCCTCGGGCATTTCCCGGCAGGCGCAGGACGAGTTCGCCTTGCGCAGCCACCAGCGGGCGATTGCGGCGCAGGACGCCGGGCGCTTCGCGGACGAGGTTGTGCCGGTGCCTGTGAAGATCGCGTCCGCCGGCGGCACCCGTCCGACGGTCTCGGAGATCGCCTTCGACACCGACGAGGGCCCGCGGCGCGACACGTCGGTGACCGCCCTCGGCGCGCTCAAGCCGGCCTTTCACGTCGCTGGCAGCGTGACGGCTGGCAACTCGTCGCAAACCAGCGACGGGGCGGCGGCGGTGGCGATCACGTCGGGCGAGCTGGCGCGGTCGCTCGGCCTGCAGCCACTTGGCCGCTTCGTGGCCTATGCCACGGCGGGCGTCGCACCCGAGCTCTTCGGCATCGGGCCAGTGCCCGCGATTCGAAAGGTGCTGACGCTGGCCGGCCTGACCTTGGACCAGGTGGACCTCATCGAGTTGAACGAGGCCTTCGCGGCGCAGGTGCTCGCCTGCCTGAAGGAGCTGCCCATCGACCCGGAACGCCTGAACGTGAACGGCGGCGCCATCGCCCTCGGTCACCCGCTCGGGTGCACCGGCGCCAAGCTCACCACGACGCTCCTCCACGAGATGCGGCGGCGCGGCTCCCGCTACGGGCTGGTGACCATGTGCGTGGGCGGCGGCATGGGCGCGGCAGGCATTTTCGAACGGCTGTGACAGACACATGATCGATTGGAGAACACCCATGAGTACGGCAACCGAGACGGCGGTGATGAAGGGCGGCGCCTGGCTGATCGACGAGACCGACCCGGCGACGGTGATGACGCCGGAGAAGCGGACCGACGAACACCGGCTCATCGGCCAGGCCGCCGGTGAGTTCGTGGACCAGGACGTGCTCCCGGCCCTCGAGCGGCTCGAACAGAAGGACTGGGCCCTCAATCGCACCCTCGTGCAGAAGTGCGGGGCGCTGGGCTTGCTCGGGACGAACATCCCGGAGGCCTACGGCGGCGTGGACCTCGACAAGGTGTCGACGCTCATTGTCTCCGAGCAGCTGTCGCGCTGCGCGGCGTTCGGGGCCACCTTCGGGGCACAGGCCAACCTCACCATCCTGCCCATCTACATGTTCGGGACCGAGGCGCAGCGGCAGAAGTACCTGCCGGGCCTCGTCGCGGGAGACACAGTGGGCGCGTACTGCCTGAGCGAGTCGGGATCCGGCTCCGATGCGCTGGGCGCGAAGGCCAGGGCCGTCCGGCAGGCGGACGGCAGCTTCGTGCTCTCCGGCGAGAAGATGTGGATCACCAACGGCGGCTTCGCCGATGTCTACGTCGTGTTCGCGAAGGTCGATAACGAGCACTTCACGGCCTTCATCGTCGAGAAGGCATGGCCTGGCGTGTCCTCTGGCAAGGAGGAACACAAGATGGGCCTGCACGGGTCGTCCACGACCCCGGTCATCCTGCAGGACGTGAAGGTCCCAGCCGACGCGGTGCTCGGTGAAATCGGCAAGGGCCACAAGGTGGCGTTCAACGTGCTCAACTTCGGACGGTTCAAGCTTGGCGCCATGGCGTCAGGGGGTGCGAAGAACGCCCTCGGCGAAGCCGCCAAGTACGCCGGCACGCGCAAGCAGTTCGGTGTGCCCATCGCCACCTTCGGCGCCATCCGCCACAAGCTGGGCGAGATGACCGCGCGTCAGTATGCGCTCGAGAGCATGTTGTACCGGACGGCCGGCCTCATCGACGGGCACGTCGCGGGCGCGGGCGGCAGCGCGACCGATGCGGGTCCCATGCTGCGGGCGCTCGAGGAGTTCGCGGTGGAGGCGTCCATCGCGAAGGTGCTGGGCAGCGAGGTGGTGGACTTCATCATCGACGAGAACGTGCAGATTCACGGCGGCAACGGCTTCGTGCGCGACTACCCTGCCGAAGGCCACTACCGCGACTCGCGGGTCAACCGCATCTTCGAGGGCACGAACGAGATCAACCGCCTCCTGATTCCGGGCATGCTGATGAAGAAGGCCGTCAAGGGCGAGCTGGCGCTGATCCCCGCCGCCAAGGCGCTGCAGGACGAGATCATGAGCCCGTCGCTCGCCGGCCTCGACGAGGACGACCGCGTGCTGGCCGCCGAACGCCGCGCATGCGGGGCCTTCAAGAAGGTGGTGCTGCTGGTGGCGGGGACCGCCATGCAGCGCTACGGCCGGCAGATCGACCAGGAGCAGGAGGTACTCACCTACCTCGCGGACCTGTGCATCGACACCTACGCAGCCGAGAGCGCGGTGCTGCGGGCAGTGGCGGCAGCGACCGGCGCGGATGGGGCGCTGCATGCGGATGCCGCAGCGACCTTCACGCACGAGGCCGCCGGCCGGGTCGAACTGAATGCGCGTGCGGCGCTGGCCGCGATGGCTGAGGGCGACGTGCTCCGGACGCAGCTCGCCGCGCTCAGACGGCTGCTCAAGGTGACGCCCGCCAACACCGTGGCGATGCGCCGCAGGCTCGCGGATGCGACGGTGGCGCGCGGCGGCTACCTGTTCACGTAGGGACGCCGGGGCGCATGGACATGCGCCCCTCGAGCGCCCCGCGATACGTATAATGACGCCGGCTCAGCCATGCCGGCGTCACTCTCCCCCGGTATGCGGCTCGGGGACTACCGTATCGTCGAAGCCCTGGGCTCCGGCGGTATGGGTGAGGTGTATCTCGCCCGGGATGCCCGCCTCGATCGCGATGTGGCCATCAAGGTCATCGCCCAGTCAGTAGCCGACGACCCGGACCGCCTGCGCCGGTTCGTCCGGGAAGCCAAGACCGCGTCTGCCCTGAACCACGCCAACATCGCCCATGTCTACGAGATCGGCGAGATGGACGGCCGTCACTTCCTGGTCATGGAGTACATCCGCGGAGAAGGCCTCGACCGTCGGATCGCCTCGCGGGGGCTGGCGCTCGGCGACGTCATCATCTACGCCACGCAGGTAGCCGACGCGCTCGACGAGGCCCACGGCCAGGGCATCATTCACCGCGATCTGAAACCGGCAAACGTCATGGTGACGGCCAGGAACCGGGTCAAGGTCCTGGACTTCGGGCTGGCCAAGGTCCTGCCCGCAGCCACCTCCGATGCGAGCGGGTACTCGACCGCGCTGGCCGCCACGTCAGCGGGCCTGGTCCTGGGCACGCTCGACTACATGAGCCCCGAGCAGGTTCGTGGGTTCGAGGTCGACCGGCGCACCGACATCTTCTCGTTCGGGGTCCTGCTCTACCAGATGATCACGGGGCGGCTGCCCTTTGCGAGCACCTCGCGCACCGACACCATCTATCGCATCACGCAGATGCAGCCGGAGGCCGTCTCGCGCTACGCCTACGACGTCCCGCCGGAGCTCGAGCGCATCGTGCGCAAGTGCCTCGAGAAGGATCCGGCGCGGCGGTATCAGTCTGCTCACGACCTGCTGGTGGACCTCAAACACCTGAGACCCGACGGCAGCGGCATCGGCATCCCGGTGGCATCGCCCGCTCAACCCGGCTCCTCCCGCTGGCGGTGGGTAGCGGCACTCGGGAGCGTGGCGGTTGCGGCGGCGATTGGCGCCGGCGGTACTGCGTGGTGGACGACGGCTCGGTCGAGTGGCATCGAGTCCCTGGCGGTGGTGCCGCGAGTAGCAGCGGGGAACGTCGAGGGCGGCGTCCTCGCGGAGAACCTGGCAAAGGCCCTGACGAACGCACTGACGCAACTGCCGAACGTCAGCATCGCGCCGCGGCACCTCTCGTTCGCCGCCGGCGCGTCGATGGACGACCCCTTTGCCATCGCCAGGTCCCTCGGTGTCCAGGCGGTCCTCCTCATCAAGGTGGAGCCTCGAACGGAAGGCGCGGAGATCGACCTCCAACTGATCGATGCAGAGCGCAGCCGTGAAGTGTGGGGCAAGGAGTACACGAGGAGTCTCGGAGAGCTTGAGCTCGCGCGCGAATCCATCTCCGACGAAGTGTGGAACGCCCTTCGCCTCCGGCTGAACGCCGAGGACCGGCGGGCCGTGGAGGTCCTGCAGCTCTACGAGCGCGCCAGACATCTGGCGGCGCGACGGAAGGAGCCGGACCTGCGAGCCGCGATCGACCTGTACGACCAAGCCCTCCAGCGCGATCGCAATCACGCGCGGGCCCTGGCCGGCAAGGCCGAGGCGCTCAACCTGCTGGCGGTCTACAGTTTCGACCGGCCGAACGAGGCGTTTCCAAAGGCCAAGGCCGCGGCCGAGCGTGCGCTGGGCATAGACGTAGGGCTCGCCGAGGCGCACACCACGCTGGCGTGGGTGCACTATCGGTGGGAGTGGGATTTCGCGTCCGCGAGGCGTGAGTTCGAGCGTGCCGTGTCGATCGCGCCCGAGTACGCCCAGGCGCGCCACTGGTTCGCCATGTTCGAAACGGCGATGGGCCGCTTCGATGCTGCCTTGACGCAGCTACGCCAGGCCCAGGCCCTCGATCCAGTGTCGGTCCCGTACCGGGCCGACATGGGCTGGATACTGGTCATGGCAGGGCGCGACGATGAGGCGGTGGTGACAGCCGGCGAGGCGTCCCGCTTTGCCCCGAACAGCTTCCTGCCGTTCCGCGTGCTCGGCATGGCCCACTCGGGGATGGGCGCCTTCGACGCCGCCGTCGAGGCCTATCGGCAACTCATCAAGCTGGAAGGGAGCGACTCGGTGCTCTACAACGCCGAGCTCGCGCAGGTCTATGCCCGGGCGGGCCGACTCGAGGAGGCGAAGCGTCTGCTGACCGAGCTCCTGGCTCGACGCGCGAGGAACACCTACGTGTCGCCCTACCTGCTGGCGATCATTTACGCGGCGGCTGGGGACCGGCAGCAGGCCATGGATTGGTTGGAGGCGGCGTATCGCGAGCGCGACAACCAGTTGCCGTGGATCAAGGTGGACCCGCGCCTCGACCCCGTGCGCGACGACCCACGATTCTCGGCCCTGATGACGAAGATGAAGTTCGAGTGACCGGCGCTGCCTCGGAGCTCGGCCGCGGCGATCGGGAAGTCGAACAGCAGGCCTAATTTCGCGCGGCGCTACGCACCTTTCAGCAGGACCGGGCTCTCACTACAATGATCGGCATGATGCGACGCTGGGCCGCGCTGCTGGTGGTCGTCCTCTGGAGCCACGCGCCAGCCGGCGCGCAATACGCACCGTCTCCCATCGACACCGAGCATCGCGAGATCTTCCGCGAGCTCGTCGAGATCAACACCTCGCCCGAGGGCGGCAGCGTGGCGCCGGCAGCACAAGCGGTGGCCCGTCGGCTCGCCGCAGCCGGTTTCCCGGCCGCGGACGTGGAGGTGATCGGGCCGAACACGTCGTGCGTGAACGTCGTCGCGACGCTTCGGGGACGCGACGCGGCGGCGCGGCCCGTGCTGGTCATGGCCCACCTCGACGTCGTCCCGGCCCGGCGTGCGGACTGGGAGTTCGACCCCTACGTCCTGCGCGAGGAGAAGGGCTGGTTCCTGGGGCGAGGGACGCTGGACAACAAGGCCGGTGCGTCCGTGCTGGTCGCCAACATGGTCCGCTGGAAACGCGAGGGGTTTGTCCCGTCGCGGGACGTGATCATGGTGCTCACCTGCGACGAGGAGACCACCGCCGAGGCCGGCATGCAGTGGCTGCTCCGCGAGCGGCCGCGCCTGCGCACGGCCGACTACGCGCTCAACAGCGACGCCGGCGGCGTGGAGCGGAAGCCATCGGGCCGCGTTGCCTTCTACGTGCAGGCCGCGGAGAAGGCCTACGTCACCTTCGCGCTGACGGCGAAGAACGAGGGGGGACATTCGTCGGTGCCACGCACCGACAACGCCATCTACGCGCTGGCCGCGGCGCTCGGCCGCCTTGCCCTGCATCGCTTCCCCGTTCAGTACAACCCGGTGTCGCAGGCTTCGTTCGCACGCACGGCGGTGCTCGAATCCGGATCCCTCGCCGACGATCTTGCGGCGGCCGGGCGCGGCCAGACGAGTGGCGCGGCCATCGATCGACTGTCCGCCATCCCGTACCTCAACAGCGACCTGCGCACCACCTGCGTGGCCACCATGCTGACCGGCGGACATGCAGAGAATGCGCTGCCGCAATCCGCCACGGCCACGGTGAACTGTCGCGTCTTCCCGGGCGTCCCCGAAGCCGAGGTGAAGACGGTGCTGGAGGGGGTGGTGGCCGATCCATCCATCACCGTCGCGGTGGCCACACCCATGACGCCGAGCCCGGCCTCGCCGCTCCGCGACGACATCATGCCCACCATCGAGCGCGTGGCCGACGCCTTCTGGAAGGGCGCCACCGTCGTCCCGGGCCAGTCGGCCGGCGCCACCGACGGACTGTTCCTCCGTAATGCCGGCGTCCCGGTCTTCGGCGTGGCAGCCATCGAGATTCCGCCTGATGAGGACCGTTCGCACGGGCTCAACGAGCGCGTGCCGGTCCGATCGCTCTACGAGTCGCGCGAGTTCTGGAATGCGCTGGTCAGGCGGCTCCTGACGGTAGATCGTCAGTAGGCACATTCGAGTGTCCTATCCGTCGTCTGCTACCATCGGCGGCATGACTCAGCGGCCCGACCTCGGCACCGACCAGGCTCACTTGATGCACCCGCTCCACCACCCCTCGGCCTATCCGGCCACGCGGTTGTGGGTATCGGGAAAGGGTTCCACCATCACCGACTCGACGGGCCGCGAGTACATCGACGGCCTGGCGGGGCTGTGGAACGTCAACATCGGCCACGGGCGGGCGGAGCTGGGCGAGGCCGCGGCGCGGCAGATGAGCACCCTGGCATTCCACTCGGCGTATGCGGGCGGCACCAACGCGCAGGCCATCGCACTCGCCGAGAAGATGAGCGAGCTGGCATATCCGTCCATCAACACCTTCTTCTTCACCAGTGGTGGCGCCGAATCGTCCGAGACCTCCTTCAAGACGGCGCGGTTCTACTGGAAGGCCCTGGGCAAGCCCGACAAGGTCAAGGTCATCTCGCGCCATCGCGCGTATCACGGCCTCACGCTGGCGGCGATGAGCGCCACGGGCCTCCCCGCCTTCTGGCCGATGTTCGAGCCGCGGGTGCCGGGCTTCCTCCACGTGGACGCCCCGGATCCGTATCGCTTCGTCAATCCGACGCCAGGCATCAGCCTTGGTGTGGCCGCTGCCAACAAGCTGGAAGAAGCCATCCTCCGTGAGGGGCCGGAGACGGTGGCGGCCTTCATCGCGGAGCCGGTCCAGGGCGCGGGCGGCGTGATCGTGCCCCCGGCAGACTACTTCGCGCGCATCCGCGAGATCTGCGACAAGTACGACGTGCTCTTGATTGCCGACGATGTGATCACGGGCTTCGGGCGAACCGGTACGTGGTTCGGGCTCAGCCATTACGGCGTCGAGCCGGACATCATGCAGTTCGCCAAGGGCATCACCAGCGGCTACGTGCCACTCGGCGGTGTCGGCGTCTCCGACAAGCTGCGTGCGGTCATCAACGGCGTACCGCCCGCGCAGCGCTGGATGCACGCATTCACCTACTCGGGCCACCCCACGTGCTGCGCGGTGGCCCTGGCCAACATCGCCATCATGGAGCGCGAGGGGCTGGTGCAACGCGCGGCAGCGAGCGGCGCGCGGCTGCTGCAGAAGCTGCGCGGCCTCGAGTCGCTCGACGGGGTGGGCCACGTGCGCGGCCTGGGCCTGATGGCAGCTGTCGAAGTCGTGGCGGACAAGACAACGAAGCAATACTTCCCCGCGGCAGCCGCCGTCA
>WPCK01110786.1_pt1 | contig 14679 bp, 11 predicted proteins | sample 5399851 | NCBI WGS metagenome assembly WPCK01 (sample SAMN12869471, study PRJNA574797) | sludge metagenome | isolation source: wastewater treatment of pH11 | place: China:Beijing | collected 2019-05-20
CGTAGTCGCACCGCTGCACGGCAGGCCTTCGAAGGCAACGCCGGCGCCTTCGAACCCGTCCTCGAGGCGCCAACCCGTCCAGGCGGCTGCGTGATTCGCCGCCCGCGTGTCGGTGCCGTAATACAGTGACAGCGACCCATCGTCGCGGATGTCGAGTCGCAGGTCGAGACGTCGAGACGGGCCGAACATCTCGGGCGGGCAGTCCGCCCCGGCGACGTCACGGATGGTGAGGTCCAGCGTCCAGAATTCGGTCCGCAGGACTCGGCCCGCAGGCAGCGGGCCGGCCGTCTGAACCGGCCCGCCCACCGCCGTCGGTGCGGTGGGCAGGACGTCTGGTAGATCCGAGCAGGCCGCCGCCATGCACGCACAGAACGCGGCCGTGGCCCTTCGCATGGCAGTGCCCCCCCTCTCACTGGATGAAAACGTTCGGGGGGAGTTGAGCGAACAGAGAACCGGGTGTCACCTCCAGGCCGTCATCGACTCCTGGAACACGTACGTGCCGATGGACCGGCAGGCTCCGATGCTGGCGCTGTGATCGAAGTAGAAATGGATGCCACCGTAGATGCGGCTGGCCGCCTCGTCATCCTGCACGTGTCGGAAGTTCGTGTAGGTGCGAGTCACGTTGTCCTGGTTGATACCCGCCCAGGTGACGGTGAACGGGCCTGTGGTTGCGCCGAAGATGGCCTCGTAGAGCGCCGCCGATGAGGCGCCGATGCAGGCCATGTTGCCCGGGTACGTGGGATACGGCGGTGTCCCGATCAGGCTGACGAACGTCGGGTCGGGCTCGGTATCCGGGTTGCCGTCGCGGGCGGCCTCACGAATGGCGGTGACCGGCCGCCACAGCCCGTAGATGAACTTGCCGGAGAACGACGTCAACAACGCGTCGTGCATGGTCGCGGCGAGCAGCGCGAAGACCCGTGCGGTGTCGAGTCCGTCGTATCCGCGGGCCCGGGCCAGGTCGCGGCCCAGGTTGTACCAGACGCCGGGGGCGGTGGTGGAGTAGCCAACCCCGGCCCACAGGCGCGCCGTCAGCGTCTGATCCGCTGTACGGGCTGCGCTCGTCGCGCCGCCAAGCCGCTTCACCTCGTTGAAGTCCTGCGCGTAGCGCGCGCTGTTGAGCGCCGGAGGCGCCTCCGGAAGGAACTGCAGCCGGCTGGCAAGCACGAACGGGGTCACATCCTGGTAGTGCACCAGCGCCGCGGGCGCGTTGGCCGGCGGCACCGGCTGCCAGTAGCCGGGCAGGTCCGGCAGGGAGTAGCCGGGGTTCTGACGGTTCCAGCCATCGTCGGCACGCGAATCCAGTACCGCGCGGGCCACCGCCGAGCCGAGACGGATCCCTTCCGCCGCGGCGGCGCCAGAGAACCGCGACAGGGTCGCCGCCAGCGCGGCATCGAAGGTGGCCACTTGCGGCGGGAACATCGCGGCCATCACATCGCGTGCGGCTTGCGCCGCGGCCACCTCACGCGTCGCCTCGCCGCGCACACTGGCGTGCACCGTGTGCTCGCGGTAGCGGTAATCGATGGAGTTCAGCGTGTCGAAGATGGCGATGTGGAGGATCGCATACGGTCGCGGGAAGAAGACCGTGGGCGGCAGTGCGCCCGGCACGTTGAGCGACGTCTGCAGGATGCGGTTCCATTCGATGACGATCTCCGCGGTGCTCTGGGCAAACGCGCCCCGCGGGCAGACGAGAAGCAGACTCATGACGACCAGCGCCATGACGCGATGGCAAACGCTCATAGGGACCTCCGTCTCCGAATTTTCCGGAACGCCGACGCACGGACGACGAGCGAGGAGGATGGCGCGGAAGCGCGCATCCTACACCCCCGCTCATAACGTCGGCAAGGAGGGATTCGAACAATCGGGTGCCGGCGGGGAGCCGGCACCTGATTCAGTACTTCTCCGGCACCCGCTTGGATGCGTAATTCGGGTCCTTGTAGCCTCCCGCCTTCTGGCGTTTCGGCAACTTCACCTTCTCCCTCGGCAGCTCCTCGTAGGGCACCTGCGAGAGCAGGTGCGAGATGATGTTCAGCCGGGCGCGCTTCTTGTCGTCGGAATGCACCACCCACCACGGGGCGAAGCCCGTGTCCGTGGCCGTGAACATGTCGTCTCGGGCCCGGGAGTAGTCGTACCACCGGCTGTACGACTTCAGGTCCATCGGCGACAGCTTCCAGATCTTGCGCCCATCGTCGATCCGGCCGGTGAGCCGGCGAGTCTGCTCCTTCTCGCTCACCTCGAGCCAGTACTTGAGCAGGATGACGCCGGAGTCCACGATGGCCTTCTCGACGAGCGGTACGGCGTTGAGGAACTTCTTCACCTGATCCTCGGGCGTGAAGCCCATCACCCGCTCGACGCCGGCGCGGTTGTACCAGCTGCGGTCCAGGATCACGATTTCGCCGGCCGCCGGCAGGTGCGGCAGGTAGCGTTGCAGGTACATCTGGCTCTTCTCGCGCTCGGTCGGCGCGGGCAACGCGATGACCCGGAACACGCGCGGGCTCACGCGCTCGGTGATGGCCTTGATGGTCCCGCCCTTCCCGGCACCGTCACGGCCCTCGAAGACGACGCACACCTTCAAGCCCTTGTGCTTGACCCACTCCTGCAGCTTCACGAGTTCCACGTGGAGCTTCTCCATCTCCTTCGCGTACGCCTTCCCCGAGAGCTTCTCCTTCGGCGCCGATGAGCCCGACTTCTCCGCGTGTGCTCCGGAGTCCTGCTGGACGGCTTCTGCCTTCTGCCCTTTGCCTTCTGCCTTGTCTTTCTTGCTCTTCTTGCCTTTTTTGTCCTTCTTCACAATCGACCCTCACAGGGAGACGTGTTCGTATACGACGATACTACCCCTCAGGCTCGGGCACACCTCACACCGGGCGCGCTTCGATCACCGACACCGGCGATTCGGTCGGCGTGATCTCCGTCAGCGCGAAGCCCGACGCGTCGAGGATCGCGCTGAACTGCGCGGCGGTGCGCTCCAGGCCGTCCGGGAAGGCCATCATGAACATGTCGAACAGCTTGGCGGGCGAGGGGTCGTTGCCCGGAGGAACGACGGCCTCGACGATCAGCAGGCGTCCGGTGGCCGGAATCGCCTTACGGATGTTGCCGAGAATGGCGATGCAGCGATCGTCCTGCCAGTCGTGGATGATGTGGCGCATGGTGTAGGCGTCGGCGCCCGCCGGAACACCGTCGAAGAAGTTACCGGTGTGAATCTCGCACCGGCCGGCCACGCCCGCCCGCTCCATGTTCGGCCGGGTCCGCTCCATCACGTGCGCCTGGTCGAAGAGCAGGCCGCGCATCTCGGGGTAGCGACGTAACGTCGCCGCCATCACCTCGCCGCTGCCACAGCCGATATCGGCGAGCACGGAGACGCCGTCGAAGCTGTAGGCGTTCAGCACGGCATCGGTCTCGCCGCCGTGGAACGACTGCATCGCCGCGTCGAAAATGGCCGCGTCCTCGGGCTTCTGGCTCAGGTCCTCGAAGATCGGCTTGCCGAAGGCGAGCGAGTAGGCGCAGGTGCCGGTGCGGACGTTGTCGGTCAGACGAATGGTCGCTGGCGCGATCCGCCCCATCATGCGCGCGCCGGCGCGCACCGAACCAGGCACATCGGATTGCAGCAGTTCGGCGAGCGGCGTCAGGCTCCACCCGTGGGGGCCTTCGTGAAAGACACCGAGGCTGGCGAGAAAGCGCAGCAGCCGGTGGAGGCGGGCCTCGTCCACGTGGACTGCGGTAGCGAGCACCGCCGTGGTACGTGGCCCATGCGCGAGGAGGTCGGCGATGCCGAACTCGGCCACCGTCGAAATCGATTGGGCCACGAGCCCGCCCGACATCATCTGCATCATCTGCGCGGCGTGTTCCGGGGTCATGCGCGCCAATCTTACACGCACGGCATCGCCCCGTCCCCGCGGCGCGCACCCTGGGCGATGTGGTCGAGCGTGCTACCATGGCCCGTTCAGGAGGATCGTCCCATGGCGCTGTCACGTCGCGAGTTCGTCCGGAGGTTTGGTGCGGGTGGGGCGGCGGCGGCCTCGGCGTCGGCCATCATCGGGTACGGGCACGAGGAACTCCTCGCCCTGGGCTTCGAGGCCCAGGCCCAGCCCCAGCGGGCGGCCATGGGCGCTGACGCCATCCGGATCAGCAGCAACGAGAACCTCAGGGGCCCCAGCCCCAAGGTCATCGAGGCGCTCAAGCAGCACAACTTCAAGACGCTGGGCCTCGGCTACCCGCCACCCAACGTGCGCGGCTTCCAGGAGTACATCGCGTCGATGTACAACGCGAAACCGAGCAACGTCATCATGGCCACCGGCTCCGACGCCATCCTGTCGGCCGCGGTCATGGCCTATACCTCGGCGGAACGGCCGCTGGTGGCACCGGATCCCTCCTATGGCACCCCGGTCGGGACCGCCCGCCGCATGAACGTGCCCGTGAAGGCTATCCCGGTGGACGCCGCGCTGCGCGTGGACCTGGACGCGATGGTGGCCGCCTCCACCGGCGCCGGCCTCGTCTTCATCTGCAACCCGAACAACCCCACCTCCACGGTGCACACGCTGGCCGACGTCGAGAAGGCCATCCGTGCCATCAAGGAGCGTTCGCCCGAGACGGGCATCCTGATCGACGAGGCCTACATCGATTACGCGACGGCAGCCGGAGTCGGCAGCACGTCGAAGCTGGCGCTCGAGCTGCCCGGCGTCTTCATGGCGCGGACGTTCTCGAAGGCGTACGGCATGGCCGGCGTGCGCATCGGCTATGCGATTGGCCAGCCCGAGACGATGAACAAGGTGGGCCGGGCGTGGGGCCTCGGCAGCATGGGCGATCTGCAGGCGGTGGCCGGTCTCGCCGGGCTGAAGGACACGGAGCACATGGACTGGGAGCGCCAGGAGAACCGTCGCATCCGCGAGTGGACGCTGTCGCAGTTCAAGGCGATGGGCTACGACGCGCCGGATTCGCAGACCAACTTCATCTTCGTCAACCTCCGTCAGCCCGCCGCCGGCTTCCGTGACGCGTGCCGCGCCCAGGGCGTAGCCGTGGGCCGCGACTTCCCGCCGATGGAGAAAACGCACACGCGCATCTCGCTGGGCACGATGGAAGACATGCAGCGCGCGATGGTGGTGTTCAAGCAGGTGCTGGGCCACACCAGCGTCGCGTAAGGCACGACCGATGACGGCTCCAGCCTGGCACGTACGCGGGCAGTACTACGAGACCTGCAACTGCGATTTCGTCTGCCCGTGCGTGCCGGGTCAGCTGGGCGTGAAGCCCACCCACGGCGAGTGCATCTTCGCCATGGCTTACCAGGTCGAGCAGGGGCGCTACGGCAGCCTCTCGCTGGACGGGCTCGGGTTCATCGTCCTCGGACTGACACCTGAGGAGATGGGCAAGGGCAACTGGTCCGTGGGCGTGATCGTGGACGATCGCGCCAGCGCCGAGCAGCGCGACGCTCTCGCGGCCATCGCCAGCGGAGCGGCCGGGGGGCCCATGGCTGCACTCGCAGGGCTGGTGGGCACGGCGCTCGGTGTCGAGTCTTCACCCATCGAGTTCACTCGATCCGGCGTGTCGTGGTCGGTGACCGCCTCCAGCTTCGTTCGGATGTCGGCGCAGGGCGCTACCGGACTCAACCCGGCGGCGCCGCCCCTGCAGTTCTCCAACACCGGCCATCCCGCCGCGGACACCTTCACCCTTGCGCGTGCGTCGAGCAGCCAGGTCTCGGCGCTCGGCCTCTCGTGGAGCGACGACCGCGGCCGCCACAACGGGCAGTACGCGCCGTTCTCCTGGCAGAACGCGTAGACCGACGCGTCACCGGGCGACCGTCCAGGCCGCCAGCCCCAGCAGCAACACACCGGTCACCTTCGTCGAGTGCGCGCCAAACGGCGCCACCTTCTCCGTGAGCACCCACGCCGTCAGCGTGAGGATGACGAGAAGGTTCATCACGCCGCCCGCGAACAGGATGAGCATGAGCGCCCAGCAAAATCCGAGGCCATATAGGCCGTGCCCAACGCCCATGCGACACGCGGCGCGCGCATCCCCGGCACCCCAGTGCTGAAGCAGATACGAGAGCGGCGACCGACAGACGCGCAGGCAGGCGGTCTTGAACGGCGTCAGCTGATAGATGCCGGCGATGGCCAGGATCGCCGCACTTACGAACGGTGAGGCCGGTTCCATCATCGCCGTCAGCGCGAGCACCGACGACAACCCGCGCTGGAGGGCGGTGGCGCCCAGGCTGAAGGCGACCCACACCAGCAGGTAGCCAGCCACCAACGCCGACACCCGCCCGCGTGCCTGCGCCACGCCGCGGGTCCGGAGCGCACCGGCATAGAGCAGGACGAGGGGGCTCGCGGATGGCAGCATCATCGCGGTCATCATCACCGCCCACATCGCCCAGAGCAGCACGAGGTGTGGGACGTCCCACGAGCCGGTCATCATCCAGGCCGACGCGCCCGACATGGGCCCGTACATGTCGCGCGCCATCACGACAATCCAGCTCCAGCTGGCGAGGGAGACGACGCTCAGCAGGATGGCGACGAGTCGCCCACTGGGCATGGCCTCATTCTCGCTGCTGCCGGACTGAGAGCGCCTGCGCTCACGAAAGGGGATTCTCGAGCTTCAGTCCCGCGAACTTCGAGAAGTCCGTATCGGTGGAACACAGCGTCGCATCGTATTCGAGTGCGAGGGCCGCCAGGTGTGCGTCGGTCGTGAGGTTGCCGGCGGTTCCCGAGGTCTCGATGAGACCTCGCAGCACGGACCAGTGTTCCGCGCCCGGGTCGAGCATCGCCACCCGCGCATGGTTCACCCACTCCTGCACGACGTCGACGGCCTGGCGTGCAGTCAGCGGTCTTGGCAGAATTCCGGTCCGTGTCGAGAGTCGGAGGAACCCCAGGATCACGGGCCACGACAGGCCCACCTGCTCCTCACCACCAAGCAACGCCTCCCACCAGGCACGCGCCCGATCGTGGTGCGGTGCATCGGCATTGACGGCGTACAGGAGGAGGTTGAGGTCGACGACCTTCACCGTCGTGCCTACTTCCCGAGGGCGAGCTTCCGGGCGAACTCCTCGTCCTCGAGCCGCGCGGCGAGTTGCAGTGCCTTGTCGAGCTGCGTGCCCGGCGGGTACCCCATGCGAAACGTCCGCTGACGAAAGGGCCGTTTCCTGACGGGTGGACTCAGTCGGTCCACGCCCAGCCTGAGGGCCTCGTCGACGACGGCCTTGAACGGCCGACGGGATCGGCGGGCCTCGCGCTTCAGCCGATCGAGCAGGTCGTCGGCGATTGTGAGGGTGGTCCGCATGGAGGCATCATAGCATCACCTCAAGATGATGCGCAGGCATCAGCGTGGTGGAGACGGATGTGATGCTCGCGGTAGCCTGAGTGTCCATGTCTGCCGAACGTCTCTCGGTGTTCGATATCTTCAAGATCGGCGTCGGACCATCCAGCTCGCACACGCTGGGCCCGTGGCGGGCCGCGCAGCACTTCGTGCGTGAGCTGTCGGCGCGCGGTCTCGTGGCGCGCGTCGAACGGGTCCGCGTGCAGCTGTTCGGGTCGCTGGCCAAGACCGGAGCGGGACACGGCACCGATGTCGCCGTGCAAGCGGGACTGCTCGACGCGGACCCCGTGACCTGCGACCTGGCCGCGCTGCACGCCAGCCTCGCCAAGGTCGCGGCACGCGGCCTGCTGCGGCTTCAGCCTCACCTCCCGGAAGTGCGCTTCCACCCGCAGACCGATATCGAGTTCCACAGGGATGTCGCACTGCCGCGTCACCCGAACGCGTTGACCTGCGTGGCCACGCTGGACGATGGCACGGTGGTGGAAGAGACCTACTACTCGGTGGGCGGCGGCTTCATCGAACGCGAGGGCGAAGGCGAGGCCACGCGCGACACCGTGCGGTTGCCGTACCCCATTGACACTGCGGCGGATCTGCTGCGCTGGTGCGACCAGACGGGCTGGCCGATCTGGCGCGTCGTGCAGGAGAACGAGCGGCAGTGGCGCAGCGACGCCGAGACCGTGGCCGGCGTGCGGGCATGCTGGCAGGTGATGCAGTCGTGCATCTACCGCGGCTGTCACGCAGAGGGCGAGCTGCCAGGGGGGCTCCGCGTGAGGCGACGTGCCGGCGCCAGCGCCCGTCGGCTGCTGGGCGATCGTGCGCACACGGAACACGAGACCTGGGTGGACGCCATTCGTGCCGGCGGGCGCGACTTCCGCTACATCCTGGACTGGGTGAGCACCTTCGCGCTGGCCGTGAACGAGGAGAACGCCAGCTTCGGCCGCGTGGTGACCGCGCCCACCAACGGCGCCGCCGGCGTGGTGCCTGCGGTGCTCCATTACTACACGACGTTCTGCGAGCCAGCCGCGGTGCCGCCGGATCTGGCGGCGCGAGACGGCGTGGCGGGCGACCCCGTGGTGCGCTTTCTGTTCACCGCCTCGGAGCTGGGCTGCCTGTTCAAGAAGGGCGCCACGATCTCGGCGGCGATGGGCGGCTGTCAGGCGGAGATTGGCGTGTCATCCGCGATGGCGGCGGCCGCGCTCGCGGAAAGTCTCGGCGCCTCGCCGCGCCAGGCGCTGATGGCGGCCGAGATCGCCATGGAGCATCACCTGGGCCTGACGTGCGATCCCGTGGCCGGTCTGGTCCAGATTCCGTGCATCGAGCGCAACACGATGGGCGCCATCAAGGCGATCACGGCCGCAGAGCTCGCGCTGCACGGCAATCCCGATCAGGCGCGCGTCAGCGTGGACGAGGTGATCCGGACGATGTGGCAGACGGCGCAGGACATGAGCAGCAAGTACAAGGAGACGGCCGAAGGCGGGCTGGCCGTCCACATCCCGGTGAATCTCAGCGAGTGCTGAGGGGCAGGCCGGATGTAAGCTCGGCCCTGATGGATGCAGACGCCCTCGCGGTGAACCGCCGGCGCTTTCTCGAATGCTTCTCGGCCAGCGGGTTGTCGTTGATGCCGGGCGCGTTGCTCGCTGTCGCACAGGATGCGCCGCGGGTGACCCTCGACATGCTGGCGGCTGCCTCACGTCTCGCGGGCGTCTCCTTCACGCCCGGTGAACAGCAGGCCATCCTGACCCGCCTGAATGGCCCGAGCGGGCCATTCCGCGGTTTCGACGCGCTCCACGCCACCGATCTCGGCGAGACGGCGCCAGCGTTCGTCTTCAACCCGGTGTTGCCGGGCAAGACCGTCGCGCGCGAGCGGCGGCCCCTCGTCAGGGAGACCGTCACCGTCCCGCGGCCAGCAACGGATGAAGACCTTGCCTTCCTGCCGGTCACGAGCCTCTCGCGGCTGATGGAGACGCGTCAGGTCACCTCAACCGAGCTGACGAAGCTCTACCTGTCACGGCTGCGCCGATACGACCCGCAGCTTCGGTGTGTGGTGAGCCTCACCGAGGACATCGCCCTGCGCCAGGCACGACAGGCCGACGAAGAGATTGCGAGCGGCCGGTACCGAGGCCCGCTGCACGGGATTCCCTGGGGCCTCAAGGATCTGTTCGCGGTGAAGGGCACGCGGACCACCTGGGGCATGACGCCGTACCGTGACCGCGTCATCGACGCGGACGCGACGGTCTTCTCTCGGCTGACCGAGGCGGGCGCCGTTCTCGTCGCGAAGCTCTCGACCGGAGCCCTCGCCGTCACGGCGCGGTGGTTCGGTGGCCTTACACGATGCCCCTGGGATCCATCGGTCGATGCGGCCGGTTCGTCGGCCGGGCCGGGGGCGGCGACGGCCGCAGGACTGGTCGGCTTCTCGATAGGCACCGACACGGGCGGATCGGTGATCGCACCGGCGAGCCGCAACGGCATCACCGGGCTGCGACCAACGTTCGGCCGCGTCAGCCGTGACGGAGGCATGGTGCTGGCCTGGACCCAGGACACGGTGGGTCCCATGTGCCGCTCGGCCGAAGACTGCGCCCTCGTGCTCCACGTGATTCATGGGCCCGATGGCCGCGACAACTCGGTGAACGACGTCCCCTTCAACTGGGATGCCACCGCCGACGTGACCCGGTTGCGCGTGGGCTACCTCCGGTCGGAGTTCGAGGGCGCGATTCAGGCAGACCCCGCTCGTCCCGCAGAGGCGGAGTTTCAGCGGGCCACCCGCGCCAACAACCAGGCGGCGCTCGGCGTCCTTCGGTCCCTCGGTGTGCAGATCGTCCCGTTCGACTTGCCGGACGTGCCCATTCCGGCCATCGACTTCATCCGCTACGCCGAGACGGCCGCCTACTTCGATGCGGTCACGCGGCGCGGGGAGCTGAGGGCGGTGGAACAAGGCCCGGAGCAGAGCGAGCGGCCGATCGAGATCCGGAGCGCCTACGTCACGCCCGCCGTGGACTACATCCAGGCCAACCGCTTCCGCACCCGCGTGATGCAGCAGGTGGATGCGGCCATGGCCGGTCTCGACCTGTTCGTCGGCAGCCGCCAAATCCTGACCAACCGGACCGGCCATCCTGTGATCAGCCTGCCGAGCGGCTTCCATGGCCGCCTGCCGACTGCCCTTCACCTCACCGGCCAGGTCCTCGGCGAGTCGGACATTCTGTTGCTGGCCCACGCCTTTCAGCGCGTCACCTCCCACCATCGCGCTCGCCCGCCACTCTAGCCCGAGAGGAACCGGCAGCGCGTCTCCGTCGTAACGGGATCTGACGTCCCTTCGTCTACCCGAGAGGTGCGCCCCATGGGTTTGTGGGAAGACATCCGGTTTGCCGCCCGGCTGCTGCTGAAGGACAAGTGGTTCTCACTGGTCGCGGCAGTTGCGCTGGCCCTCGGCATCGGCGTCAATGCCACGGTCTTCACGTTCGTCAACGCCGTCCTCATCCGGGGGCTGCCCATTGCCGAGCCGGACCGCACGATGGCGGTCACCGGGTTCGACCGTGTCCGTAACCGGAACCTCGAGGTGTCGTATCTCGACTTCAGGGACTGGGCCGAGCGTAGCCGAACGGTCGAGTCCTTTGCCGCGTACAGCGGCGATATCGCCAACGTCAGCGACGAGGGCCAGCCTCCAGAACGCTTCAGCGGCCAATACATCACGGCGAACGGCCTCCCCATGCTCGGCCAGCAACCCATCCTGGGCCGCGGGTTCACGCCGGACGACGACCGCGTTGGTGCGGCGCCGGTGGTGCTCATCGGCCACGGGATGTGGACGAATCGCTACGGGGCCAGCTCGTCGGTCATCGGTCGCACCATCCGGGTGAATGACGTCCCCGCAACCGTCATCGGGGTCATGGCGGAAGGCTTCAAGTTCCCGTTCAACACCGACCTCTGGATGCCGCTCGCCATGAGGAGCGGCCTCGAGCAGCAGCCGCGGAACGCGCGCAACCTGCAGACCTTTGCCCTTCTGGTGCCCGGGGTATCCCGAGAGCAGGCGCAAAGTGAACTCATCAACGTCGCGCGACAGATCGAGACGGAACATCCGGACACGAACAAGGACGTGCAACCGCTCGTGCAGACCTTCAACGAGCAGCAGAACGGAGGCCCGATCCGGACGGTGTTCCTGTCGCTGATGGGCGCCGTCGCCTTCGTGCTGCTCATCGCCTGCGCCAACGTCGCGAACCTGCTGCTGGCGCGGTCCACGAACCGGGCCCGCGAGATCTCGGTGCGCATCTCGCTCGGCGCCTCACGCTGGCGCGTCGTCAGGCAGCTGTTGATCGAGAGCGTGCTCCTGGCGTTCGTCAGCGGCATCGGCGGCCTGGGCATTGCGGCCATCGGCACGCGGTTGTTCGATCGCGCCACGCAGGACGTCGGACGTCCGTACTGGATCCAGTTCACGATGGACGGCTCTGTGCTCGCGTTCTTCGCGCTCATCTGTCTCGGCACCGGCATCGTCTTCGGGCTCGCGCCCGCGCTCCATGTGTCCAGGACGAACGTCAACGACGTGCTGAAGGAAGGCGGGCGTTCCGGATCGGCTGGCGCGCGGACCCATCACTGGACCGGCGCGTTGCTGGTGGGCGAACTCGCCCTCACCCTCGTCCTGCTGGCCGGCGCGGGCTTCATGATGCGTAACTTCGTGACGCTGTACAGCCTGGATCTCGGCATCGACACGTCGCGGCTGCTCTCCATGAACCTGGCGCTCCCGGATCGGAAGTACCCCGCCGTCGAACAGCGCCTGGCGTTCTATGAGCAGCTCGAGGCGAGGCTCCAGGCCAATCCGCGCATCGAGAGCGCCGCCATCACCAGCAACGCACCGATGAGCGGCGGCTTCCTGCGACGGATGGTCATCGACGGACAAGCCCTGGATCAGGGGCAACAGGCGCCGAACGTCACGATGGTGACGATCGATCCTGGGTACTTCAAGGCGATCGGTTTGCCGCTGCAGCGCGGTCGTGACTTGACGAACGAAGATGGCATGAGCGGCCGCGAGGCCGCGGTCATCAACCAGCGCTTCGCAGGGCTGCACTTCCCGAACGCGGATCCCATCGGCCGCCGCATCACGCTCAGCCTCGATCTGCAGGGCGGGGCCCCTCCGGCCGGAGGCATCCCCACCTCCCTCACCGCCACCATCGTCGGCATCGTCCCCAACGTGCGGCAGCGGGACTTCACGCTGCCGGAGCCGGACCCGATTGCCTACCTGCCGTTTCGGACCGATCCGCGCGGCTTCATGACGCTGCTGGTGCGGAGCGCGGGCGATCCCGCGGCCATGACCCCGATCCTGCGCGAAGAGGTGCGGGCCATCGACGCCGACCTGCCGTTGTTCAACATCCGGACCGTCGATGAGCAGCTCGCACAGCAGCGCTGGCCGTTCCGAATCTTCGGGACGATGTTCGCGCTCTTCGCGTTCATTGCCCTGACGCTCTCGGCGGTGGGGCTGTATGCCGTCACGGCCTACGCGGTGGCGCAGCGCTCGCAGGAGATCGGCATCCGCATGGCGCTCGGCGCGCAGGGCGGCGACGTCTCGTGGCTCTTCCTGCGCCGGTCGTTCGTGCAGCTCGCCATAGGCCTCACGCTGGGCATTGCCGGCGCGCTGGGCGTGGGGCAGCTCTTCTCGAGTACCGAGCTCCTGGTACAGACGAGCGGACGCGACCCGCTCATCATCGGCGGCATCGCCACGCTGCTCGCGCTCGTCGCCATGACGGCGAGCGTGCTGCCAGCCCAGCGCGCCTCACGGCTCGATCCGCTCCTGGCGCTGCGGAGGGACTAGGGCACGATTCACGTTCAGTTCACCTTCAGGGTCTGACCCCTTTGTAGACTCGCGCGGGTCATCCGACCTCGGTACAATCGCACGGTGACTCGTGCTCTGCTGGCTCTGGCACTGGCGACGGTCTCGACTGCAGGCCTGCTCGGACAGCCGGCTGCCCCCTACGACCTCCTCATCCGCAACGGCCGCGTCCTCGACGGGACCGGCAACCCCTGGTTCCCAGCCGACGTCGCCGTCAAGGACGGCCGCATCGTCGCGGTCGGTCCGCTGCCGAAGGCACAGGCGAACACGGTCATCGACGCCACGGGGCTGTATGTCACGCCCGGCTTCATCGACATCCACTCCCACGCCGACGATGGGTCCGGACCCGAGGACGGGTTGCGCGACCCGAGCCGGGCCCGGAAGCTCGCGCCGAACCTGGTCTCACAGGGCATCACGACGGTCGTCGTCAACCAGGACGGACGATCGCCGTGGCCCATCAGCGGGCAGCGCACCATCCTGGAGCGTGACGGCATCGGCGTGAACGCCATGCTGCTGGTCGGACACGGCACCGTGCGGCGGCTGGTGATGAAAGACGATGTGCGGCGACCATCGACCGCTGCCGAGCAGGCCCGCATGCGCGAGTTGCTGCGCCAGGGCCTGAAGGAAGGCGCGGTCGGGCTTTCGGCAGGACTCGAGTACGAACCGGGACGCTGGAGCACGACCGATGAGATCGTCGAGCTGGCGCGGGAACTGCCGGGCGCGGGCGGCGTGTACATCTCACACGAGCGCAGCGAGGGGAGCGACCCGCTCTGGTACGTACCCAGCCAGGACGGTCCCGGCCCGCCGACGCTGCTCGACGCCGTGCGCGAGACGATCGAGATCGGCGAGAGGACCGGGGCACGGGTCGTCGCTTCGCACCTGAAGTCCAAGGGCGAACACTACTGGGGATCGAGCGCCGCAGCCGTGGGCCTCATCCAGCGCGCCCGCGACCGTGGCGTGGACGTGTGGGCGGATCAGTATCCCTACCCGACGAGCGGCACCGACGGATCCACGGTGCTCATCCCGGCCTGGGCCACCCGCGAGCCCGGCGCTTCGGGTCGCGGCGCCACCGCGGCGGGACGTGTGGCGGTCCTGAAGCGCGTCCTTGGCGATCCCTCGACGGAGAAGCAGGTGCGCGCCGACATCGCGCACGAGATCCGTCGTCGCGGCGGCGCCCACAACATCGTCGTCTACGACTACTCCGACAAGGCGTTGTATGGGAAGTCGCTGGCGGACATCGCGCGCCTGTGGAAGGTGGAGCCGGTCGACGCCGCCATCCGCATCCAGATGGAAGGGATCGACCGCCCTGGCGGTGCGCGGATGCGTGGCTTCTCGATGGCCGAGTGGGACATGGAACACATCGCGAAGCAGGTGTGGGTGGCCACGTCCACCGATGGCGGCATTGCCCTCCCGGAGGACGGTCCGTCGACGCACGCGCGCTTCTACGGCAGCTTCACGCGCAAGATCAGCCACTACGCCCTCGAGCGGGGTGTCATCAGCCTCGAACACGCCGTCCGGGCTGCGACGTCGCTGCCAGCCCGGATCATGGGACTGACCGATCGCGGGAC
>WPCK01421359.1_pt1 | contig 14667 bp, 10 predicted proteins | sample 5399851 | NCBI WGS metagenome assembly WPCK01 (sample SAMN12869471, study PRJNA574797) | sludge metagenome | isolation source: wastewater treatment of pH11 | place: China:Beijing | collected 2019-05-20
ACCATCACCAGAGGAGGGCCGGCACGTGGAGCGCAGGCCGCTCCGCCTCCCGCCACGTGACCAGGCCACGCTCCGCCACGTCCTCGACGCGGCGCGATCCGCGGCGATCGCGGCCGGCAGCGTCGACCTCGACAGGACTGGCCACAGCGCCTCAGCGCACGCCGCGGATCCGGACCGTTCAACGCCCGACGACGGCCCGAATTCGCTCGAGCACCATTCGCCGACGCGAGGCCGGCCCTGGTGGCGGCGCCGGAGCGGCGGAAAGGGGTGACGGCACGGACGTGAACGACCGGCCCTCGAACTCCTCGTCGGCGAGGTGCCCCTCAACGGCTCGGGGATCCTGGCCCGCTGCGTAGGTGATGAAGAACGAGGGCGCAACGAGGTGTCGGCGGAACGTTCCTATCTCGAGCTGCTCGAAGTGAAGGAGTTCGGCTCCCACCGGCACGAGCTCGCACGTGACCGCGATCCTTGGCTCCTCGCCCAGGTGCGGCGCCGAGAAGTGCACCAGCCGATGGTCGAAGACGATCCCCTCGCCGGCTCGAAGTGGGACGAGTCGTCGACCGGGCAGGCTGGCGCCGAACGCAACGGTCTCCTCGTACGACGGGTTGGCCGCGGCGCGGATGAAGTCGACCCGTCGGTGGGACCGGTCCAGCACGCCGAGGCACCCCGATTCCTCGTCCGTGTCGCACAATGGCGACCACACGCTGATCGACCGGTGCACCGATTCGTCGACGAAGGTCCAGTCGACGTGATCGGGGACGGCCTCCGCACCAGGTTCCTTGTGCAGGAAGTTCGTAAGGGTGAGGACGACATCGAGGAAGAGGCGCTCGAGAGGCTCAGCCATGACGTCCACGATCAGCTCGTGGCACGCTCGCCGATAGGCGCGGCGGTCGTCGATGATCGTGGCGTGGAAGCCGCGGGCAAACGACCGGTCCACGGTGATGGCGTGGTCGAGCTGCTGATACCGCTCCAGAAGTGACTCGGCGCTAGCCGACGACAGGAGATCGACCTGCACCCAGCCGTGCTCATCGAGGTGCTCCTGCTGTTCGATGGCGCGCATGAGCAGCCCCTCAGCCACCTCAGCCCCACCTCCTCACCAATCGCGTGAACCATCCACCGCTCGGACGGTCGCTCCGGGATCGGGCAGGCAACGCTGACGGCTTCGTCTCGGCGCTCGTGGGCTCCTCTGGTGAAACGATCGGCTCGATCAGGGAGTCGCAGCGAGCAAGGAGCTCGTCCTTGGTGATCCGTCCACCCGTGAAGGGAACCCGGCCGAGCGAAGGTGCATCCGGTGGCTCCCCGATGTCTATGTCGGCGAAGAAGTCGCGGTCGATGGCGTACACCTCGCACTCGGCCACGGTGGGATCCGGGGTGTACCAGTGGTAGAGCCCGGCGTGCGTGGGCTTGAAGGCCACTGCGATCGCCGGACGCGGCGCCGCCGAGTGATTCGGCCCCGACGAGTGGAGCACCGCATGGTCCATGACCACCACTTGTCCTCTGCGCACCGGAATCGGCTGCATCTCGCTCCAGTCCACCTCCCAGCCGGCCGACTCGAATCCGCTCGGCGGCATCGGACTGCACCGAATGGCATCGAGGACGCGATGACTACCCGGCAGTACGCAGAGCGCTCCGTTGGCAGGCTCGACGTCGACGAGCGGGCACCAGACGTTGACCGTGCGATACCGGGACTCGTCGACCATCGACCAGTCCTGGTGCGAGTGGAAGGCGCTGTCGGTGCCGGCCCACTTCATGAGGAGGCTGGCGGTGTAGGCCTCGTGTTCGACCAGGAGCGGCACGACGAGGGGCTCGATCACCGGGATCACCTCCTGTGCGACCCGATGGCGATAATCGTGGGAAGCACTCAAGTTCGAGGCATGGAAACCGTGGCGATCATCGACGTACACGCCCTCAATGATCTCCGAAAGCGTGGCGAGCACATCATCATCGAGCAGGTCGATCACGACGAAACCCGACGCACTGAGCTCGGACTCCAACTCGTCATCGAAAAAGGTGCGCGCATCCACCGGGCCGCCCGGTACACGCACCCCAGGGAGTGCGGCCACATGTCGGCTCACACCGCCACCTCGTCGAATCGCCCGACGTTGGTGGCCAGGTGCCGGCTGAGCGGCGACGCCAGTTCCCAGTCGTAGCCGACCCAGAAGAGGTTGCCCGTCGTGGCAGATCGACGCCCGGGGAAGTCGTTGCGCTTCAGGTAGCGATGCCGCACGTCACCGGGATCGTCGATGCTCACTGTCGTGGGCCCGTAGCTCTTGAGCGATCGACGGATGGCTGCACCACGCTCGACCGCTGCAAGATCTCGGCGCCAAGACACGTAGTCGTGCTCGAGTTCGACCTCGATCGGGTAATCACGTCCCCGGGTGGGCATGAGGGCCCGCTGCAGCGTGAAGACCGCAGCCAGATCGGAATCGAGCGAAAGTCCATACGCATCACCGAGGAAGTCGACCACCTCGTCGTAGAAGGGCTCCCAGCCGACGGGCGGGATGGTGTAGAGATCGAACACCCGTGCGACGAAGGTCAGCAGTGGATACCGCGACGGGTCAGCGCCGACCACCGTGTCGACCTCTTCCATCACGTCCAGGGCCTGCAGCCCCCGCTCGGCCTGCAGGAAGTACAAGACGTGGCGGAGCAGTCCGAAATGGTCGAAGGCCCGGTAGATGAGCCGTAACCGCTTCATCTTCTCGTAGTCATCTCGGCTGAACGACGACGCGCCCACCACGATGCCGTGCTCGTCCACCACGATCTGGTGCTCTTGGCGATACGCCGGCTCGTTCATCGGGCTGTTCGGCAAAAGGACGATCTCCATCGTCCGCGGCGTGACCTCCCGGTCGAAGCAATGCTGCAGATCGTTCTTGAAGCTGGCCACGGTGGCTCCTGGAAGACCCATCAGCAGGTCGGTGACGAGCGGGATGCCCTGCTCTCTGAAGGTCACGCCCAACTCGTCGTACTTCTCCAACTTGATGTTCTTGCGATTGATCACCTCGAGCGTGTGCTCGTCCATGGTCTGCACCGCCGCCGAGGCGGTGATGGGCGACACCCCGGCCGCCATCAGGATCTCGATGATCTGCTGGGTGTACTTGACCGTGTTCTTGGCAAGCGAGATCGTCAGGGCGTAGGGCGCGCCTCGGCGTTTCCGCAGTTCGGCCACGTGCTCGGCAATGGTCACGTCTCGGGCGAAGATCCCGAAGTTGGCGTCAGCGACGTGGAGCTCGGACGGAGCGGCGTGCTCCATGATCCAGTCGAGCTCGGCCAACACCCGGTCGAGCTCGAACTTGCGGATCCGAGCGAGCGTCGCGGACCCCCAGTCGCAGTAGGTGCAGCCGTACGGGCACCCGCGATTGCTCTCGACTGACGCTGAACGCCATGGCACCTCGAGCAGGTCGTCGAACTCGCCGCTGAGGTAGGGCGAGGGCAGGTGATCGAACGTGTCCATGCGCGCACGATCCGGCGTGCGGACCAGCGCTGTGGCTCCCCTGCCCGGCGATCGATACGTAAGGCCGGCCACGCCTTCGAGGCGATCGAGGCAGCCCGGCTCGCAGCGACCATCGAGCCGATCGAGGATCTCGATGAACGTCAGCTCACCCTCACCACGCACCGCTACATCGAGCGCTGGATGTTCGCCGAAGAACCGCTCGGCATCCGCCTCGTACTTCGGGACACTGGGGCCGCCGTGCACACAGATGCTCTCAGGGCTCAACTCCTTGATGCGCCGCGAGTAATCGAGGTGCCGGTCCACGTTCCACAGGTAGTCCGAGAAGGCAAAGATGGCCGGCTCGGGATCGGTCGCCCATTCCTGGAATACCTGCTCGGCATCGGGGCGGATCCGGTGCAGGTCGTAGTGCTCCAGCAAACGGCCACCGTCGTGGGCCCTGGCCGCCGCAAAGAGCATCCCGATCGAGAGCGAGGGCTCGACCATCTCGCCGTAGCCCTGGTCGTCTGAGACAGCCCCCCAGGTGTAGAGCGGTATCACCGGAACGCGATCACCTCGCTGGACCCCGAACGCCGCCGTCTGAGGTCGGACGCGGCGAACACGAGTACGGGCGCGGACTCTGCGGATGAGAGAAGCGAGGGCCGGGCGAGGTGCACCCGGGGACCCGCTGCGCACGTCTTGGGCCTCGCCCTCACCCAAAGGAGGGGCGAGGACACTCTCGTTGTCGTGGTCGGAAGCCGGCGGTTCAGTGACTGGATCGTCACCATCGGTCACGATCTGGTCGTTGCGGGCCCGGCTCACGATCCCACTGGCACAGAGCCGCTCCGCGGCGACGGCCACCTCCGGCCCTGCGAGATCACCGACCTCGAGCAGGGTGCGCGGCCGACGGAGCAGGTCGAGCGCCCGAAGGTCGGCGGGGCCGAGTGCGACATAACCCGGGCGCACCGACTCGGAGGCAAGCACGGCTCCTCCCTCGACCTTGAGCGCGATCGGACCGTCGATACACAGCGGCGCCTGCAGATCCACCACTCGAGGCTCCGGCGCCGGAAGAGTCACTTGACCGGTCGCAGCAGGCGAAGTGCCTGACCGAGTCAGGATCTGCTCATGGTCCAGGGAGATCGCTTCGACCGTCCCGGCGCGGAGATCGACCCACCCCGCGCCGCGCTCATCGACGACGACGATGCCGGGGTGACCTGTCTGATCCACAGCTCCAAAGCCTCCCTCTGCCCTCGTCGACATCTGAACCACCCCACCCCACCGTATCGCTGCCGTGTTCGTGGGGCCCCACCGCCGGCCCCGACGATGTATCAGCCAGATGAGCGGAGGCGCCTGAGTCCCAGCAACGCGACGACCTCGACACCGTCGCTGAAGAGCAGCGCTCTCAGTTCACCCACCACCCGCCCCTCGGAGACTGCCTCGAAGGCGAACTCGTTGGACAGGCCAGAGGATGTGCGGGCCGGACTCAGTGGCGCACCGATGAGCGACCCCAGGACATCGATCATCACGGGCAGCGGCCTGCCCAGCAGCTCGCCCGCCCGCGTGCCGATGTCGTCGGCGAGCGGCCCCTCGAGCGAGAGCACCTGCATCGAGGAGTCACCTCGAAGGACCGACGCGTCCACTCCCGACCAATCCATGAGCAGGGCGCGTCCGCTTGCGGCCTGAATGGTGCGCCCCTTCCGCCACGGAATCGCGTTCGGCAGACCGACGACCTGCTCGTTGGCGACTCGAGCCTCGAGCGCGCCAAGTTGCGCCTCCCATACGTGGTAGAGGCGTTCCACACCCTGCAGTTGCGCTTCCTGGTCACGCAGGCCGCGCACGATCTCGGCCAACCTCGACGCCGAGAGACTATAGAGCGACAAGTCGGACGGGTAGGTCACGACGTTGATCTTCACGTCGTCGAGTCCATGGCGTTCCGATAGCGCGATGATCGCCGCCAGTTCGTGCCAATTGCACGTCATCAGACAGAACGACAGGACGACGCGCTGACCGTTCGCCCGAGCGTGGGCAAGGTAGCGGCCGAGGTTCCCGATCACGGTGTCGAAGGATGAGCCGACCCGAACGGACTCGTAGGTCTCGCGTGTGGCGCCGTCCAGCGAGAACTCGAAGCCGACCGGAACCCGATCGAGTATCCGACGCACCCGGGGTGTCCACTGGGTCCCGTTCGTGGTGATCCACACGCTCGGCTTTCGATCCAGCGCTGCGATCATCTCGAGCACACGCAGCGTCTCGGCGCCCAGGAAGGGCTCCCCACCGAGGAGGGTGACGTGCTCGAGATGGGGGAGGAAGACCGCTAGCTCCTCGAAGAACCCTTCGCCGTAGGCGACTGCCATGGGCGGGAGGCCTTCCCGGTGAGCGCGAATGGCCGACGAGTTCCAGCCCGTGCACATCCGGCACTGCAGGTTGCATGCGTTCGTCAGTGAGAACTCCATCTGACGAGGCCACCTCGGATGCAAGCTGGAGACGGGACCACCGTCGTAGTTCCTACTGAACCGGACCTGGCCCGATCCGCTCTCCTCTTGCCACGCGCAGTGCCCACATCCTTCCGAGAGATCACGACGCTCGAGCGCCTGGCGCAGTCGGTTCGCTTGGGCACCGTCCCAGATCTCGCGGATGGACTGACGACGGATGTTGCCGAGCGTTCCCGTCAGGTTGTGGCAGCAGGCGCGGACGTCGCCGAGCTGGTCGAAGAAGAGCGACGTATGCGGGGCGTAGCACGCGGAGTAGAAGGCCTTGTCAGCCAGAGGGCGATCCCGGTCGAAGGCGATGTCCTCCTTGGGATCGTCGACCAGTATCTGCGGGTCACTATTGCTCATGAGATTCGCGGCGCATGGCCACGAGCGCAACAAGGTCGGCGCCATCGGCAAATAGGAAGCTTCGCACCTCGATGTGTGCGCTGGGGCCGTCACCGGCGAGAGCGACCTCGTTGCTGAGACCGGACTCGGCTGCAGTCGGCTGGAGCGAGGCACCGGTCGCGGAACTGATGTGCTCCATGACTGCGGGCAAGGGCCTACCAACCCAGCGTTCTTTGGTCGGGCCGAGCAGGTCAAGGAGTTGGCCGTCGATCTCGACGATTTCGAACGACCCGTCGGCGCGGATCACGGTGATTGCTGCACCGGACCACTCAGAGAGCCACGCCGCGCAGCGCGATGTCTCCGCCGAATCGGCGCCTGCCCATGGCTGTGTCAGCGGCACGCGGGTACCGACTCGATCACCTTCAAGCAACCGACGCAACACCCCCATCTGCTCCTCGAAGACATCACGGAATCGGCCCAGCCTGACACCGGCGGCTGCACCGGCAGCAGCGAGCGCCTGTGCGAGCGACGCTAGTTGGTCGTGAGGCAAGGCATAGAGGCTGTGCCCTGCGGGAAGCGTCACGACATTGACGTTGACGAAGTCGAGGCCCTGGTCCTCCGCGTAGCAGAGAAGGTTGACAAAGTCCCCGATGCTCTCTGGCATCAGGCACACGGTGAACCCGATGTCTGTGCCGTTTCGACGCGCGTACCTCTGGTACCGACGCACGTTCTCCAGCACGACGTCTCGACTCGCCCCGATTCTGATTCCCTCGTACACGTCTCTGGAAACGGCATCGACAGACACGGTGAACGTCATCGGCACGGCGTCGAGCAGGCGTTTGACGCGAGGTGACCACTGCGTGGCGTTCGTGGTCACCGACACCGCAGGAGGGTCCTCGAGTGCGACGATCATGTCCAACAGGCGGAGGGTCTCCCGGCAAAGAAAGGGCTCGCCGCCGAGAAGGTTCACCTGCTTCAAGTGAGGTAGGAACTCCTCGAGCTCGGCGAAGAACCGATCACCGTAGACGGACGGCAAGGGTGGCAGCCCCTCGCGATGGAATCGAATAGCCGACGAGTTCCATCCGGTGCACATCACACATTGCAGGTTGCATGCGTTGCTGAGCGCGAACTCCATCTGCACGGGCCAACTTGGTTCGGAAGCGGTGACGGTGAGACCATCGAATCGCCGTGAAAACACGGTCGCAGTATCCCCGTTCTGCTGTTGCCAGTCGCAGAAATCGCACCCGAGTGAGTAGTCATCGCGGGCGAGCGCCGCTCGCAACCTCGCTGTGGGTGCCCCATCCCAGATCTCACGCACCGTCGACGTCCGAATGTCCCCCAGCACGCCGCCGACGTTGAAGCAGCAAGCGCGCACGTCACCGTGCTGATTGAAGTACATCGAGGTGGCAGGCGCACGGCACGTTGCCTTGGGCTGACCTGGCGCTAGCTGGGTGGGCTGGTTCCGTGTTGGGTCGTCGCCCAGCAGCGACCCGCGCTGCGACCCGGTCAACGAGACGGAAACGGCTTTCATGGCGACAGTGTGCCCGATGGCTGTGGCACCGAAGCGAACGCCGAGCGCACCGCAGGCTTCGAAGCCGGATCCATCAGAGTCCGCGGTCGAGCCGCCAGCCGTCGGGAACGCCGGGACCACGAGAGTCTTCGACACGAACCCCTTGGTCACCCGGTCCCATGCGGTCGATGTGCACCACCCTCGGGAAGTACACGCCCGGGCGCGAAGTCACGTCGCCGACGACTTTGAAGTCCGCGCTTCCGCGGTCGATGGCGTTCGGGAGTAACTGCTCGGGGTCATCGGGCTCCTCGGCGTTCACCAACGCAAGCTGGAACGTCGCCACGCCGGGCGCCGCAGTGACCATGGGGAACTGGATCTCGACGCGGTAGGTTCCAGGCTCCTGCAGGAACGAGGAGGGAAGCTCATCTGGCGCCGCGAATCCTGCGAAGCCCTCCCAATAGGCACCGATGATCAATCGAAGCCATGGTACAGCACGTCGCACCTCGATGTCGCCCACGACCAGGAGCGCCCCACCAGGGTCGATCTCGGTCGGCTCGCATCGGACGTTGGTCACCACCGCAGGGCGCCAATCGATGCCGTCGGTGCCCTCGCCTGCGTCGGTTGTCGCTGGTACACCAGATCCGGACGAGGTGTCCGCGCTCCGATCGGGCGTCGGGTCTGCCGTTCGCCGCAACGGGGCGCCTGCGTCACGATCCGCGAGCGCCGGCGTCTCGCCGAGATAGACACCCAGCACACGATGCGCTGGGCCCTGCGCAACAATCCGCCCCTGATCCAGCAACGCCACACGTGTGCACAACTGGTTGACCACCCAGAGGTTATGCGACACGAACACGATCGTGCAGCCACGCTCATTCAGTGCCCGCATGCGCTCGAGGCTCTTGCGCTGAAACCCCCAGTCCCCCACGGACAGGACCTCGTCGACCACGAAGACCTCTGCCTCAACTGAAGTGGCTAGCGCGAAGCCGAGGCGGGCGAGCATACCGGTGGAGTAACGCTTGACCGGCATGGTTGCGAACTCCTCCAGCTCGGCGAACGCAAGGATCTCGTCTCGCATCGCGACCACCTGGTCCGCATCCAGGCCGAGCATCGCTCCTCCGTACTCCAGGTTCTCATCGCCTGTAAGCTCCGGATCGAAGCCCAGGCCCAGTTCGATGATCGAGACAAGATCACGGGGGCGGGTGACCCGTCCACTCGTCGGTTCTACGACGCCTGTGAGCACCTTCAACACTGTTGACTTCCCGGCTCCGTTCGGGCCAATGATCCCGAATGCCTCTCCTCGCTCTACGGTGAATGAGACATCATCGAGCGCACGGAACCACTCCTTGCCGCGAGGCTCACCCAGCGGCCCGGGCAACGCCGCTCGAAGGTTCGAACGCTCGTGACCAAGGCGGTAGGCCTTCGACACGTGTTCGACGCGGATGACCACGTCGTCATCCATCACTGCCCACCGACCAGCCGTGACGTCGAACCACACCCACCCTCACTGACGTGCTGCGCAGCGGGTCCGCGACCTGCGCCGAGGCGTCGGACGCCTCCTGGAGGACGCTCAGGCGCGGAGACGGCGCGCACGCTTTCGTCGAATGCCATAACGAGCCCATCGGAAGGCTGCGCCTACCTGGGCGATCTCGAGACCCCGCTTCTCGCCCACGTGACTCACCGTGCTGCCTCGGTCGTTCGCCGTGTCACGGTCGGCTTCTGACCCGGGAGCACTCGCACCACCCTCCGCCAAGCGGACTGACTCGCCGAGGAGCGTGGTCTTGCTCACCTCATCGGGGATGAAGACCTCACGCCGCACGAGTGAATAGACGGGCGCCTCACCGATGGCGAAGTCGCAGAGGAAGTCGGCGTCGACACGGTAGACCTCGAGCTCGGCGCTATTCGGGTCCGGACGGTACCAGTGGAGCAGTGGAGCTGACCTCGGCTTCATCGCAACGGTGAAGGCGGGTCGTGGTGCGTCCGAGGTGTTCGGGCCGGATGCGTGGACCAGTCGGTGATCGAACACCAGTGCTTGCCCCGCCTTGACTCGAACCGGCTGGAGATCCTCAGGAGGGATCGTCCAGGCCGCCGGCACGTGGTCATGCGGGTAGGTCGGGCTGCAGCGGACGGCACTGAGCAAACGGTGGCTGCCCGGAAGCACCCTGAGCGTCCCGTTCTCCTCGTCAGCGTCGACGAGCGGACACCAGACGTTCACCGACCGAAATCGCTGTTCGTCCACCAAGGTCCAATCCTGGTGGGTGAGGAATCCGGTCTCGGGACCCGGAAACTTCAGCATCAGCGCTGCGGTGCACGGCTCATGATCGACGAAGACCGCCGCCACGGAGTGATGAACGAGGGGCAGCGCGGACTCGTAGATCGAGCGCCGGTAGGCGGGATCCGCGATCATGTTCGACGCATGGAAGCCAGCGCGTTCACCGACGAACAGCTCCTCGGCTCGACCACGGAGCGCCTGCACCTCGTCGGCGCTGAGGAGGTCGACCACCACATAACCCCTCGCAACGAGCACCGCCTCGAGCGCCGGATCGGTCAGCGTGGGAGGCCGCCTGTCCAGCCCACCGTCACGACACGGTTGCCGGCAGCCGTCGAGGATGTCCGCACGACGACGATGGGAGCCCCGATAGAGAATTCGTTCGCTCGTGGCGCACGGCGGCCGCTCGCCGATGACGAGTTGGGTGAAGAACTCGCGGTCGACCTCGAAACGCTCTACCTCGGACGTGGCGGGGTCCGCTAAGTAATGGTGCAACAGCTGCGCCTCGACGGGCTTGCAGGCCAGGGTGACCGCTGGGCGCCAGACCCCCGATCTGTTCGGACCAGAGCCGTGAAGCACCGCGTTGTCGAAAATGATCGCCTGGCCGGCACGAGCCGGTACCAGCTCGAGCTCATCGATCGTGATCAAACCCTCCTCTGCGATGATCTCCACTGGGTTCGCAGGGCTGCACCGGAGGTGGTCGAGGATCTTCTGGCTCCCTGGCAGCACTCGAAGGGCACCGTTCGACTCGTCTGTGTCGACTAGCGGGCACCAGACCGCCACCGACCTGAACCGCTCCTCGTCCACCATCGTCCAGTCCTGATGCGGCGGTAACTCGCTCTCGTCGTCGGGCCACTTGACGGTGAGCGACGCAGCGAAGATCTCATACCTCTCGAGGAGGGACCCAAGAAACGGGTCGACTGCTGGCCCGATGCTCGGCAACACCGACATGCGGTACTCGTGGTCGCGGCTCATGAGCGTCGAGTGAAAGCCAGACCGCTCGCCACGATAGAGCGACGCGACCTCGTCACGAAGTCGATGGACGAGCGCGCCGTCGAGCAGGTCGACAACGACGTAGCCGCGCTCCCGGAAGCCAGCTTCGAGCACCGGATCGGTGAACACTCGGCGCAACTGACCCCCCACCACCGCGTCAGTCACGGCGCGACCGCCGTCTCGAGACGCGCCTGGTTGGAGAAGTGTCGTCGCGCCACCACCGAGGCGAGCTCCCAGTCCATGCCCACCCAGTATGCGTTCTTGCTCTCCATCTGACGATCCTCGGGCAGATCAGCTCTCCGGAGCCGCGTCTCACAGATCCCAGTTGGATCGTCGACGGCGAGCTCGGTCGGCCCGAACGACGCCAGCGGCTGCGGCGTCGAGCCCGCACGGTCTGCGGCTCGCCGAGCCTGCACGTACGCCGGATAGTCGTGGGCAAGGGAGACCACATCGGGAAACTGTCGGCCTCGCCGTGGGGCCAAGCCAATCTGCAGGTCAGACACACACCGCAACGCGGAGTCGTCAGGGATGGCGAATCGGGTCCCAAGCAAATCACGGACCTCGGCAAAGAAGAGCTCCCATGCAACTGGTGGAATCGTGTAGAGATCGAACGCCCGGGAAAAGAATGCTAGCAAGGGGTAGCGCTGTGGCTCTTTCGCTGTCGCGAGGTGAATGGCGTCAAGCACGTCGAGCGCTTGCACTCTGTGGTCCCACTGGACAAAGCGGAGGAGATGACGCAGGACACCGAAGTGGTCAGCCCCCCGATACATCCGGCGGAGCGCAACCATGTGTTCGTACTGCTCCGCCGTATAGGACGAAGTTCCCACCACAACACCTCGATCATTCGTAGTGATCGAGTGCCGGCGTCGGAAATCAGGTTCGTTCATTGGGCTGTTCGGCAGGAGGTGCACCTGAAAAATCCGTGCGCTCACATCTCTGTCAAAGCAGTGCTGCAGGTCCTGTCGGAATGACGCAACGGTAGAACCAGGCAATCCCATCATCAGGTCCGTCATGACCGGCAGTCCCATTTCGATGAACTGCTCGGCAAGCTCATCGTATCGCTCAAGCCGGATGTTCTGTCGGCGATTGACCTGAAGCGTCGTCTCATCGACCGACTGAACTGCGAGCGGTGCGGCCATAGTGACAATCCCAGCCCCCGCAAGAAGCGAGAACACTTTCGAGGTGTGCTTCGTGGTGTTCTTCGCGAGCCCGGAGAAGATCACCATCCGGAAATCGGGATAGTCTTCCTTGAGCTTCACGAGGTGCCTCGTAATCTCGACGTCTCGTGCAAGGATGCCGAAGTTCGCATCGGTAAACAGCAGTGTGTCCGGGGCCGCGTACTCCATGATCCATGTCAATTCATCACAGACACGATCCAGGTCGTAGCACCGGACCCTCGACAGGGTTGCGGATCCCCAGTCGCAGAACGTGCACCCATACGGGCAGCCACGGTTGGTCTCGACCGCCGCGGACCACCACGGGACCTCGAGTAGGTCGTCGAACTCGCCCGTCAGGTAAGGCGACGGGTATCGATCGAGATCATCGGGCCGAGGGCGGTCGGCGGTTCGCACGATCCCGACACCGGGACCTCTACGCCGAAACGTGATCCCCTCTACCTCCGCCAAGCGGTCGACGGCGGGCCCGTCGAGACGGCCCCGAAGAACCTCGAGGATCTCGACGAAGGTGTCCTCGCCCTCACCTCGTACGGCGACGTCAATCCCCGGATTTTCGTCGAAGAACCGGACCGCATCCTCGTTGTACTTCGGACAGCTCGGGCCACCATGGACGCAGAGGCTCTCAGGACTCAAGGCCTTGATCAGGCGGGTCAGCGCAAGATGCGCGTCAAGGTTCCAGATGTAGTCGGAGAAGAGAAAAATCGCCGGGCGCGGCTCTTGGCGCCAGCCCTCGAGGTGACGGTGGAGGTCTGGGGCCAGCTTGAAGAACGTGTACATATCGTTTAGCCGCCCTCGATCCACATGTCGGGCATGGGCGAGCAGAGCGCCGAGCGAAAGGCAGGGCTCGACGTTCTGGACTCGGATCTCCGACTCGATCTCGGGCCACGCGTACAGCGGAATGACCTCAATGCGACCCCTCGAGCGGCGAATCTCCGGAGGTCTCGCACCCACGGTTCTGGAGTCCGCTAGGACGATGTCCGCGGCGGCTCCTTCGCACTTCCTGTTCGACGCCGAGCGAGGGACGCCGGCATCATCCCGGTCGAGTCCGTCCTCGGAATGCTGCACTCTGAGAAGCCCCAGCGCTGCCATCTCAGTAACTAGGGCCCCAGAGAATTCCCCCCGAGGAAGTGTGATCTCGGTCAACAACGTCGGTGTCGCGCACCTCTCGAGGAGCTCGAGGTGCGCAGGATCGAGCGCTACGAGGGCCTGCTGCTCCTGATCCCACGCCAGGATCCGGCCAGCCTCCACCAACAGAGCCTGCGGCCCCTCGACAACCGCGACTGCTGGGTCGGTGATCGGGGTGGGTTGACGCATGGCCGCGCACGCGCGGTGCCAATCGCGCGTCCTCGGCGCTCGACGTTGCTTCCGGGCAATTCTGAGCACTTCCCGCGCAGTGACCGGCGAAGCCTGCCCGTCCAGGAGGTCGACGAGCACCAAGCCTCGGCCGTCGACGACGACGACACACGGCTTCCGTGCGGTCGTGGGTGTGGTGAACCACCTGGCGCGGCTCATGCGATGTCGGGCATGCGATGCTCAACAGCACGCATGTAGGCGAACGAGACCCAAACGCCGACAGCGGCGATGACGGTATGCAGGAGCAGTAGATTCCACTGTGGCCACTGATCCTCGAGAACGCCGGCGCGAGCGCTCGCGATGACGACGGATAGCGGGTTGATCGCGTTGAGCCATGCCAGGCTCGACGGCACAAGTTCCTCGGGGTACATAATCGGGGTTCCAAAAAAGATGAGCATGAGCACGATAGGCAAACTGTGACTAAGGTCTCGTGCAAAGACAGCCACAGCGGTCAGAACCACAGTAATATTGATGGTGCAAAGAAGCAGGAGTGCGTAGGCAAAGGGTAGCGCCAGCATATGGATGCTCAGCTCGAATCCCTGGAAGAGGACCACCCCGATCATGATGACTGTGCCGACGAGGAGCTCGGGAATCCCCAAGAGAGTATTGGTCACAGGTATCACTTCTCGCGGAAAGTAGACCTTGGAAACGAGGGATGGATTTTCACTGATAGCAGCAGCACTTCCCAGGGCGCCCGAGTAGAACCGCCACGGCACGAACCCAGCCACAATGAACGACAGGTACGGGACACTCTCCGTGCCGATGCGAAGGATCCCCTTGAACACCAGCGCATATACGGCGACGAGCATCGCCGGCTGGATCACCAGCCAGGCGATGTGGAGCGCGCTCTGCCGGTATCGAGTGCGGAACTCCTGCTTTGTGAGGCTCGCCACCAAGGGCCAGTAGCCATGGCGCAGAATTGGTCGGCGATGGATGCCGCCCTCGATGACGACCATGTCGTCTCCACCCTCGGCGACGGTCATGCCTTCACCGGTTCTGAAACGAGCACCTGCGGCATGAGGCGGGTCACCGGTGAATCCAGTTCCCAGTCGTCGGCGATCCAGAACTCGTTTTGCATGACGTTGTCCACATCGGGGTGCTCATGCACTCGCAGGTGCGAGCGGATGGCA
>WPCK01054100.1_pt1 | contig 14658 bp, 15 predicted proteins | sample 5399851 | NCBI WGS metagenome assembly WPCK01 (sample SAMN12869471, study PRJNA574797) | sludge metagenome | isolation source: wastewater treatment of pH11 | place: China:Beijing | collected 2019-05-20
TAGTCAATCAGCCTGAGAACCTATATGGTCTGTCTCAGGAAGGGTGATGGCACACCCTCATCTGAAGGTTTGAGCAAAACAGAAATGGACTGCGCTCGCACAAGCACTTCAGAATCCCACTCATCCCGAAGGGTGAGCTTGCGGCTTTAGCCGTGGGAGTGTCAATTCACATTTCCTCCGCGCTGCAAGCGTTGACGTAATATCTCGCTTCACTGACATGATGAAAGGACATCCGACAATGCGGATGTCCTTTCATCATGGTTAAAACCGAATGGATGATGTTTGAATGGACGGGGTTCACTAGAAAATTTCCAGCGCGCTCAGAACAAGAAATAAGTAAAACAGCGTTGGAATAAGTGTGAGCAATACACCGAGCCATTTCGTCTGCTGTTTGAACTGCAACAAGAAACCAATTGTCCACAACAGGAACCACAACATGAAATACCAGCGATAGTCTGGCGTGTCCGTTTCGGCTATGCCTGGACCGCTCAACCAAAGTGAGCAGGCCAACACAACCAAACCGGATAGGACGTTCCAGCCATACCGAACCATTTTTTCGAACATTCTCTCATTCCTCTCGTAATTCGACTTGTCGTATCCATCAGATAACGATATGTGTTCTTTCGACAAATGGAAGGATTATCCTTTTGTGTTGCGCAATCAATCTAAGAGAGAGGGAGACGACTGACCTGCCCACTCATCAGTTTTGCTCGATACGCGCCAAAATGTTCGGTATGATGTAGGAGGAGGCGATACGATGGAACAAAACCTAACTATTTCGAGACCATACGGTGATTTGGTCGGAACACTGTTATTGCACGATACGCCGCGAAAGACGGTCGTCATCTTGAGCGGGAGCGGACCGAGCGACCGCGACGGCAACATGGGACCGTCACAGTTCGGCACGTATAAAAAATTAGCGGAGGCGCTGTTTGAGATGGGCGTCAACGTCTATCGGTACGACAAACAAGGAATCGGAGAATCAAACGGCGATTTCAACAAAGTCGGGCTGTACGACTTGATCGATGATGCGATCGCAGTCGTCAATCAAATTAAGCGTTTACCGGAAGTGACTGAAGTCATCATTCTCGGTCATAGCGAAGGGGCGGTCATCGCACCGGCCGTCCAACTCGAGACGAAGGCGACGGGCTTGATTCTGCTGGCCGGATTTAACGACGCGTCGAAGCAGATGTTTTTGCTTCAAGCGGATGCGCTGGCTAAGGAGATCGCGTCCGTCAAAGGATTGAAAGGGATATTTTATCGAATGACCGGCGTCCCCGCGAAAGTGCGCAAACGTCAAGATGAATTGTTCGAACGTTCATTGCGGACGAATGTCGCCTCATTCAAATTCCGAGGCCAAATCGTCAATGCGAAGTGGATTCGGGAGCACGCCTCATACGACGTGCGCGAGCGACTCGAACATGTGCGTGTACCGGTCCTTGCTATCACCGGTGACCGGGACGTCCAAGTCCCGCCAGAACATGTGAACACGATTCAGACCCGAGGAGAAGTCGAACACGTCATCCTGAAAGACATGAACCACTTGCTCGTCGAACGGACGAGACCGCATTCGTTGCTTCAGCTTCATAAAGAATATCGAGAGGCAATCGAGGCGCCGTTGCATCCCGCTTTAATTCAACAACTAGACAGATGGTTCCAAAAACAACAATGAACAGTCAAAAACGGTCACTAAGTGACCGTTTTTTATGTTATAATTGTGACAAATAAAAAAATAATGAACGAATATGAATGTTTTTGATTGTTTTTTGAATGTAAACGCTTTATATTATAACTACGGAGGGAATACGATGTTAACGAAACAACGACATCAACTGATTTTGCAACGGTTATCGGAACAACGAATTGTCAAATTGAAAGAGTTGGTCGAATTGACGGAAGCGTCAGAGTCGACCATCCGTCGTGATTTGACCGATCTTGAGGAGGAAGGTTATTTGGAACGGGTACATGGGGGCGCGACGCTCGTCATTCACCCGGAAGAAGAACCGACGTTTGAAGAGAAACGTGACCGGCATGTCGATGAGAAAGTCGCGATCGCACGGAAGGCCGCGACGTTCATCGAGGACGGAATGTCCGTCTACCTCGATGCCGGGACGACGACGCAGGCGATGGTCCCGTTCCTCACTGGGAAACGTGTCATCGTCGTCACGAACAGTCTTCCGATTGCGAACGATTTGTTCGACCTCGACATTAAGACGTTCGTCATCGGCGGTGAACTGAAACGTTCGACCCAAGCACTCGTCGGCTACAACGCACGCGAGAGCATGATGAACTATCGTGTCGACCTCGCATTTCTCGGAATCAACGGCGTCGACCTCGAGGCCGGTTATACGACCCCGGATCCAGAAGAAGCCCTCGTCAAAAAAACAGCGATTGAACTCGCACGTACGGCCTACATCTTGGCGGATGACTCGAAATTCGGGAAACGGTCATTCAGTCGAGTCGCGCCGCTCGAGGCGGCCACGCTCGTCACACTGTCGGATGTCGCGTACGTCCGTTCAATCGAATCTACTACAAAGGTGGTGAACGCCCAATGATTTACACGTTAACGCTCAACCCTTCGATCGACTACTATGTCACGTTACCGGAAGTTGTGCTAGGAGAAGTGAATCGGATTCAAGAGACGACTCAAACCGCAGGCGGCAAAGGAATCAACGTTGCGTTCGTCTTACGTGAATACGATGTCGAGACGGTCGCACTCGGATTCGTCGGTGGGACGACCGGTGAATTCATTAAACAAGCGCTAAAAGACAAGGGTGTCCAAACGGACTTCATCGAAGTCACGGGCGAGACCCGAATCAATGTGAAGATTCGGGCCAAAGAAGAGACGGAGCTTAATGCGAGCGGGCCTATTATTCAAGACGCTGAGCTTGAGCAGCTGACGAAACAGTTCGAACACGTGACGGCAGGCGATATCGTCGTCCTCGCGGGCAGCATCCCGGGCAACTTGCCGAGCACGCTCTACCGGACGCTTGCCGAGACGATTCGGGCCAACGGGGCCGAATTCGTCGTCGATACGACGAAAGAAGCGATGCTTGAAGTGTTGTCACTCGAGCCGCTCATGATCAAACCGAACCATCACGAGCTTGGCGAACTGTTCGATGCGGACATCGAGACGTTTGAACAGGCACTCCCCTTTGCGGAGAAGCTCGTCGAACGGGGAGCGAAGAACGTCATCGTCTCGTTCGCCGGTGACGGTGCGATGCTCGTCAACGCGAGCGGAGCCTACACGGCCAATACGCCGAGCGGGAAGCTCGTCAACTCGGTCGGAGCCGGTGATTCACTTGTCGCCGGGTTCGTCGCCAACATTCTCGACCACGACGCGTCGGAGGCGTTCCGCTATGCGGTGACGACCGGCAGCGCGTCTGCCTATACGTTTGGCCTCTGTACGAAACAAGACGTGGACCGCTTGGTCGGCGAAGTCGACGTCACCCCACTATCTCGATTGGAGGAAACAACATGAACATCACGGATCTGCTCAAAAAAGACACGATTCAATTGAATCTCGGCAGCCGTACGAAAGCCGACGTCATCGAAGAACTCGTCGACGTACTCGACCGGGCCGGAAAACTTTCGGACCGGAACGGCTATCGTGACGCCATCCTCGCGCGTGAAGCGCAAAGCACGACCGGTCTCGGAGAAGGGATCGCGATTCCACATGCGAAGACGAAAGCGGTCAAAGAGCCGGCAATCGCGTTCGGACGCTCGGAAGGCATCGATTATGAGGCGCTTGACGGGCAAGACAGCCGCTTGTTCTTCATGATCGCAGCCGGTGAACATGCGAACAACGAGCACTTGGAAACGTTATCGAAATTATCTGTCTTCCTTATGGACCCGAACTTCCAAGAACGTCTCTACGCGGCTAAGTCAGAAGATGATGTCATCCGTGCCATCGAAGAGAAGGAAGCCGCTGAAGCGGCTCCGGTCGAAGCGAAAGCGGTGAAAGAAGATGCACCATACATTCTCGCCGTCACAGCTTGTCCGACAGGTATCGCGCACACGTATATGGCCGCGGACAGCTTGAAACAAAAAGCCGACGCGATGGGCGTCGAGATGAAAGTCGAGACGAACGGATCGACCGGCGTGAAGAACGAATTGACGTCAGCCGACATCGCGAAAGCGACGGCAATCATCGTCGCAGCGGACAAAGCGGTCGAAATGGATCGTTTCGCTGGCAAACACGTCATCGAAGTTCCTGTCGCCCAAGGAATCCGGAAGCCGGAAGAATTGATCAACCGTGCCGTGAAGCAAGACGCACCGGTTTATCAGTCGACTGGTAAGTCTGGCGGCGAGAAGAAAGAACAACGTACAGGTGTATACAAACACTTGATGAGCGGGGTTTCGGCGATGCTTCCACTCGTCGTCGCGGGTGGTTTGTTGATCGCACTCAGCTTCTTCTGGGGCATCAACTCCGCGAACCCGGATGATCCATCATACAACGCATTTGCCGCGCAACTCATGACAATCGGAGGCGCCGCGTTCGGATTCCTCGTTCCAGTCCTTGCCGGTTTCATCGCGATGTCCATCGCCGATCGTCCAGGTCTCGCACCGGGTCTTGTCGCCGGTTTCCTCGCAAGTGAAGGTGGGGCAGGGTTCCTCGGTGGTCTCATCGCCGGTTTCCTCGCTGGTTACGTCGTCGTGTTCTTGAAACGCGCGCTTGCGAATTTGCCGGCGTCACTTGAAGGAATCAAGCCGGTCCTCTTGTTCCCGCTACTCGGTTCATTCATCTCAGGGATGATCATGTTGCTCGTCGTCAACGAACCGATCGCCGCGTTCATGACATGGCTCATGGAAGTGCTCAACGGCATGAGCGGTGCGAACGCCGTCTTGCTCGGTGTCATCGTCGGAGGCATGATGGCCGTCGATATGGGTGGTCCGATCAACAAGACCGCCTACGTCTTCGGTACGGCAGCCCTCACGGCCGGAAACCAAGAAGTCATGGCTGCTGTCATGGCCGGTGGGATGGTACCACCGCTTCTCGTCGCGCTCGCATCGACTGTGTTCGCACGTCAGAAGTTCTCGAAACAAGAACGTGAAGCAGGGAAAACCGCATACGTTATGGGCGCCTCGTTCATCACGGAAGCAGCCATCCCGTTCGCAGCGGCCGATCCGATTCGTGTTCTGCCATCAGCGATTCTAGGATCTGCCATCGCCGGTGGATTGTCAGCGTTCTTCGCCATCCAATTGCCAGCACCGCACGGCGGTGTCTTCGTTTTCCCACTCCTTGAAGGAGCCGGAAACGTCGTCATGAGCATGGGGCTTTACGCACTCGCGATTCTCGCTGGTGCCTTGATTGGAGCACTCCTCCTTTCATTCTTGAAAAAACCACTTACGACTGCGACAGCTACACCGAAACAAGAAGTCGCATGATGTGAACGACCGTGGATGTTCCACGGTCGTTTTTTTGTCGCTAAATTGTCTTTGGATTTACCTGACTAATGGATTGCAGGATGGCGATTTGTGGTAAAATACTTGTAAAACTTGCGCTAGGAGGGGGCCGAGATGATTATACGAGTAGCCGAACCAAAAGATGCGTACGGGATCGCACGCGTTCGAGTGAACGGTTGGCGGACGACGTATCGCGGAATCGTACCGACCGATTTTTTATTGAAGTTGTCATCGAACGCGATCGAATGGGCCGAGAAGGTTCGTGACGCCCTCTCGAAACGAGAAGTGGACGGATTCGTCGCCGTCGTCGAAGAAGAGATTGTCGGGTTCGTCCTGTACGGGGCAGAACGGACCGGGACCTATCCGGATCATCCGAACGAAGTGTATGCGATTTATGTGCTCGAGGAGCATCAACGGAACGGTCTCGGTTCGAGCCTGCTCGAGAAGGCCGTCGGGGCGATGTGCAGCTCAGGGATGATCATCTGGGCGCTCGAGCTGAACCCGTACCGCTCGTTTTACGAACGGAAACAAGGCGAAGTGATTGACGAGAAAGAGCGGACCATCGGGGAGCTCGCTCTTCGCGAGGTCGCCTACGGATGGACGAAAGCGACCCATGACGCCATCATCGGGGCTTGAACGGACGTGACATCGTTGTCGCGTCCTTTTTGACGGCTTCCATTTAGAAGGAGAAGATGAGCGTATGTACATATATAACGTGACTAAATACGATCCTGAAACGAGAGGGGAGGTTGACGAATGGACGGATATGTCGTGCATCGGTGATACGTATGACGGGACTGTCTTCACGCTTGAAGAATATCTTCGTGTGGAAGTCAACTACATTGAGGCGATTGAGCGAATGATGGATGATTTGGGCGTGAAGACATTAACCGTCTCCTACCTTGAACGACGTTTCCATGACTATGCGTTTCGTCCCTCTGCAAAACGCGCGTTCGATGCGCTCTATCCGATTCGGATGAGAGACATGCGCAAAAAAATGAAGACAGGCAAGGTCCTATCGAGGCGTCATATCCCGAACATGTTACGGCTCATGTTAAGGAATGGGCTATACGCCGAGTTAGAACATAAGGCGGAAGGCTCAGACGAAGAGTATACGTTCAAAGTGTTCATCGGATACGACTACATGATGGGTGTTCATTCGGTTGTTAATCTCTCGTCACTTCAAGACGAGTTGTTCCAGTTGGCTATTTATCTTGAAGACTAATGGGGGGAGGGGAATAGCGTATGAAAACGATTAAGTTGAAGTTTCATTTCGAGCACGAGACGAACCAACAGACAGCTCGCGACGTGTTAAACATCATGACGGACTATGGTCTAGTCCTAGACAAGTTAGGTTTCTATGAGCCGATCAACATCCCGTTTACTAGAGAAATGTTTATAAACATGTGGATGGACGGCCTTGACGATCATTTTCTCTTTTTTTCCTCTCTCAAGCAAAGGAAGAGCTGGGTGACGTTTCATACACGAGGTGAGGGTCTGCCTGGTAGCTTTTATGTAGCTGTGAACCTCTCTGAAGCCCACTTCCATGAGCGGCCGGACGAGTGGGTTTTATTTTTTAAAGCGATGTGCGGCACGCTAACGCCATACCGGGCCTTCATAGCGAAGGAGACCGTGACACACTACATGTATGAATATGAACAGGATGAATCAATCTTCCTCAAACCAGACGAGGTCGAATGGTACAACTACTGGAGTGGCGATTTATTCAAACATTCTACATCGAAATCGGTCAAACGTTTTGATTGGGCTTCAATCGAAAAAACTTCATCTGGTCTCTATTGTCAGTTGACTCAAGATATCCGAGACGACAATTATATTCTTCGGGCTGAACAAGCGAGAGCATGCTTAGGCGAAGGGTTGCTATTGAAAAGAAGTCTTGATCCTGATTTCATACATGAACTGAACTATCAAGCTACATTACACGGTATAGAATTGGAACGTCATGCTATCATCTCTTTTATAAATGATATAAAATATCAACCGTTGAAATCCTACGAAGAAATTGTCTCGGCATTCTTAATTTTTATCAAAAGTTGAGAGAAGCTTGTTTATGAATCGACATGGAGACAGAGGGTAACTTTGCCCCACAAACACAGTCGTTACACCTGCGCGAGCAGGTGTTTTTGTCGTTTGTCGACTGCCAGCTGGAATGAAAAGGGTTTCAATTATGAACATTCTAAATAGCGTGAAGAATTTTAGTGAGGGTTATGGAGAAACTGTGATTTCGACCGATATTGTCAGTAACGTGACGAGCAGATCGCTCGAGATTGGAGTTGTTTTATGAACCGAAAGTCAACACGCACGATCAGCATCAAACAGAAATTGATCATCATGTCTGCACTCGTTTTACTCATCCCGTCCTTATTGATCGGATTCGTCGCCTACGGTCAGGCGAAGCAGAAGATAAAAGATCAAATCTTACAATCGGCCCACGCGGGAGTGGAGCGGATGGACGTCGAGATTAACAATTTGATCGGCCCGATCAAAGGCGATGTCGATTTCTTTGCCGATCGCATCGATGCGACGCTCTATGAAGAAGGCGATGCCAACGAAGCGTTAGCGGAAAAGTTCGTCGAATATTTAGCGACGCATCCGGACGTGACGAACATTTATTACGCATCATCAGAGGGCTCGATGACGATTTATCCGGAACAGACGCTACCGGACGACTACGACCCGCGTACGCGTCCTTGGTATGAGGCAGCTGAAGCGGCAGGCGCCCAAGTCGTCATCACCGACCCGTACGTCGACGCCGCGTCACAGAAGATGATGGTCACCTTGTCGCGCGAGGCGACGGATGGGCGAGGGGTCATCGCGGTCGATGTCGACGTCAATGACGTCGCGACGGTCGCGGCAAGTATTCAAATCGGGAAAGATGGATACGTCACAATTCTCGACCGGACAGAGCGATTCGTCACACATCCGACGCTCGCTGCCGGGGAAACGGCGTCGGGAGACTGGGTCGAGCCGCTCTATAGTCAAGCGGCGGACAGCTTCGCCTATACGTTCGAAGGTGAAGCGAAACAAATGGATTTCATGACGAACGAACTGACAGGATGGAAAGTCGCCGGGACGCTTTATGAAGCCGAGATCCAGCAAGAAACGGTCGGTATATTGTGGACGACGCTTGCGGTCATCGCGGCGATGGTTCTCGTCGCATCCGTCCTCCTCTACTTCGTGATCCGTTCCATCGTCCGTCCACTCAATCGGTTGACGGAAGGGGCCGAACGGATTCAACAAGGCGACTTGACAGAGCTGATTCCGGTCGACTCAAACGATGAGGTCGGACGAGTGTCGGTAAGTTTCAATGAGATGACACAATCCTTGCGGACGATCATTGCACGGCTCGATGAATCGATTGGACAAGTGGCGGCCTCGTCGCAGGAACTGATGGCGAACTCGGCTCAAAACACGGCGTCATCCGAACAGGTTGCCGGGGCAGTCCAACAGATGGCGGCCGGGGCGGATGATTCAAAGCGCCAACTCGATGATAACGCTGTCTCGCTTCAAGCCATCACTTCGGGAATCATGCGTATCGCGGAAAGCTCGACGGACGTGTCAGAACTTTCACGTGAGACGGCGATGGAAGCAGAGGACGGGACTTCTGCCGTCACCGAGAACGTGGCCCAGATGCGCGCCATCGATACGTCAGTCGAGTCGTTCGCTCACGTCATCGAGTCACTGTCACACCGCTCGAACGAGATCGGGAATATCGTCGACGTCATTAACGGGATCGCGGCGCAGACGAACTTGCTCGCTTTGAACGCGGCAATCGAAGCGGCGCGGGCCGGGGAGAACGGTAAAGGGTTCGCCGTCGTCGCGAGTGAAGTGCGAAAACTCGCCGAACAATCGCAACAGTCGACGAAACAGATCGCCCATTTGATTGAACGCATCAAACAAGAGACCGAACAGTCGGTTGTTTTGATGAAAGAAGTGTCGGCGCATACGAAAGCAGGACTCGAGACGACGGAGAACACAGTGGCCCGATTCCATAAAATCATGGCCCGCACGCAAGAGATGACGCCGCGAATCGAGGACGTGACGGCGACGGTCGAGGAAATCGCCGCGAACGTCGAGGAAGTATCGGCGGCGGCGACACAAATCGCGCACATCGCCGAGGAGAACTCGAGCGCTTCGAAACAAGTGGCCGCGACGACCGAAGATCAGCTCGGTTCGATGGAAGAAGTGTCACAATCCGCGAAAGCGCTCGCCGACATGGCAGAAGAACTACAAGAACTCGTGACACGATTCACGATTTAACGGCAAAGCGTCGCGGACTCCGCAAGAGGAGTACCGCGACGCTTTTTTCATCGTTTGCTTGATACTTGGTTCCGGCCCATGTTTTTGGCCACATATAACGCCTCGTCAGCGTCTTTCAACACTTGCTCGACCGACTTCCCTCCTTCGAACGAACTGACACCGAACGAACACGTCACGTGAGGGACCGGACCGAACGGTTCATCGTTCACTTTTTGACGGAGCTTATCTGCAAGCCGGACACCTTCCGACAAGGTCGAATGGGGGGCGACGATTAGAAATTCTTCCCCTCCCCAGCGACCAATCGCATCAGTCTTTCGAATGTTACGTCTCAGAAGCTGGGCGATGGCGCGAAGGACGAGGTCCCCGGTCGGATGACCGAACGTATCGTTGACGAGCTTGAAATAATCGATATCTAGCATGATGACGGCCGCATCCGACGATTGACTCGGATTTTCAGCGACCGCCGCCAACAAGTCGTTCACTTTCTTTCGGTTGTACAGCTCGGTGAGCGGATCGAGTGAGGACAGGTGCTCCATCCGTTCCTCATAGCGGCGTTGTTCCGTCGCATCTTCGATGATCCCCACGCCTCCTGTAATGTGTCCGTCGTGCTGAACACTCGGCGACATCGTCGCCCGGATGAAACGAGGTTGTCGTTCCGGACCGTGGTACCAGCCGGATACACGGACCGTTTCCCCGGAGAGAACCCGGTTTGACGCCTCGACCAAATTCAGTTGGGGTGACGTACAACGCTCGAATGCAAGGCCGGTCGTTACGGATACGCCCAACAGTTCGATGAAGGCATCGTTATAGTTGATGATCCGTCCACCGAGATCGAACGCGAACAGACCGATCGGAAGTTCGTCCCATGAGGAAGGATCGATTCGTGCTGTGATTGCGTCTTGATGTTCTCTAGGATCAGCCATAGGTGACATATGCGCGAACGCATACTTCCTCCTTTCCGAGTGGAAATGAAAGCTTAGGACGTTCGTATTGATACTTTATACCCTGATTTGGAATGGAATTAGCTAAAAGATAGAGAAATGTGCTGAATCTAAAAAACTGTCAGTTATTAGACAAAACCGGAGGTGAAGGAATGAAGACGCGCGTAGCCAGCATATGCGTCCAGACAACAAAAGGATATGCGAGAGACGCATACCCCTTGATAGACAAAGATTCTACGATGTAGAATCAACTATTACATTATAGAATCGGACTCAACAGGCGAGAGACACCTTCCCGCATCCGGACGGTCCATTTCCGTTCGGCGTAATCCTCGACCGTATAGCGACGGCTGACAGCGATGTCCGACTCGAACAACGAGGCGAGTTCGAGGGCGACTTGTTTGTCATAAATGAGGGCGTTCACTTCGAAGTTCAAGCGGAAACTGCGGGCATCGAGGTTCGTCGTCCCGACCGTCGCAATCTCATCATCGACGACGAGCGTCTTCGCATGCAAGAAGCCTTGGTCGTACATATAGACGTTTGCCCCGTAATCGAGCAGCTCGCCGAGGAACGACAGCGACGCCCACATGACGAACGGATGGTCCGGTTTCCCGGGAATCATGATGTTCATCTCGACGCCGGAGAGGAGCGCCATCTTACAGGCATCCATGAAACTCGCGTCGGGAATGAAGTACGGCGTCTGGATGATGACGCGATGCTTCGCCGACATGATCATTTTGATCATCATGTTCTTCAAATGCTCCGTGTCCGAGTTCGGGCCGCTCGTCACGATTTGCATCGGTGACTTGTCCGAGATGTCATGGCGGGCGAAACAGAACGTGTTCTCAGGGTCGTGCTTGTCGTGACCGGAATAATTCCAATCCAAGATGAAGCGATGCTGAAGGTGGTAAACGACGTCGCCTTCGACCCGGAGATGCGTGTCGCGCCAATACCCGAACTTTTCGACGAGGCCGAGATACTCGGTCCCGACGTTGAATCCGCCGACGTACCCGATCTTCCCGTCGATGATGACGAGCTTGCGGTGGTTACGGTTGTTCAGTTTGAAGTTGATCAGCCCGAGTGTCGGCGGGAAGAAGACCCGGACCTCACCATTATGGGCGATCAGTTCTTTAAAATCGGAGTTGCGCAAGCTGCGCGAACCGACGGCGTCATATAACAGGCGTACTTTCACACCGGCTTTGGCCCGTTCGATCAATTCGTGGATGAGCGCCTTACCGAGGGCGTCGCGCTGAATGATGTAATACTGAACATTGATTTCGGTCTCGGCGTTGCGAATATCGTCCATGAGCGCCTTGAACTTCTGTTCACCGTCGTGCATGATGGCTGACTTGTTGTGGACGCTGACGAGCGATTTGGAGGACCGCAAGTTCATCTCTAGCAATTGTTCATACTTCTCGAACAACGGTTGTTGCAACGCGGTCTCTTTCCGCCGCAACTGTTCGATTTGACTTTCGACTTGAAGCGAGTGGAACGAACGCTCCTCGACGCTCAAGTTGAAGAAGTTGTCTTTCTTCAGCTGGCGCCCTAAAAATAAGTAGATGATGAAGCCGAGAATCGGCAAGAAGAAAAGGACGAGCAACCACGCCCACGTCGCCCCGACGTCACGGCGTTCTGCGAAGATGACGGCAAGCGCGAATAATAAGTTCAATCCGAGGACGATATATAGTCCCCAACTGATGATGACGGACCAATCCATAACCCACACTCCTAACGACAAATTATACATCTAGCTTTATCATACCTCATTCCGGGGAATAGTATGCTATCGAAACAAAGGGGGAGACACAGATGAATATGAAAGTGAATTGGAAACAAGGGATGGCGTTTGAGTCGATGACGCCATCAGGTCATCAGGTCACGCTTGACGCGGGGGAAGACGTCGGCGGATTGAATCAAGGGCCGCGGCCGACCGAGATGCTCTTGCAGGCGACGGCCGCTTGTACCGGCATCGATATCGTCTCGATCTTGCACAAGATGCGCTTGCCGCTCGAACACTTTGAGATGGAGATCGACGGGGTACGGGCGACGGAACATCCGAAACGGTTCACGGCGATTCACATCCTATACGTGCTCGGAGGCGACATGCCCGAAGAGCGTGTCCGCCGAGCGATCGAACTATCGGTCGACCGCTATTGCTCCGTCTCGCACAGCTTGAATGCGACGCTCACGTACAGTTACCAACTGAACGGGGGCGAGGTCGTCTTGTTCAGAGCGTAATGATGAGGCAAGATGGTTGAAATCGGTCAGAGACGTCCGTTATATTGGTATTTCAAATACTGTATGACTAAGGAGGACGTTATGATTCGACTCGCGACGAAACGCGATGCCTCAAACATCGCGAACTTAATCGAACAACGAGCCGTAGCGCTAAATGAACAAGGAAGCGACCAATGGACGGAATATTTGGAGCAAGATTTGTTGAAACGGGTAGAGACCGACATCGCTAGCGGTGACGTATATGTATATGAACAAGAAGATGCCATATTGGCCTCGATCGCCTTGCTTCCACCGGACGAGTGGGACCATGCCTTATGGGAAGATGGCGAGCGCGGTCAATATATTCACCGCATCGTCGTCAGCGAACGGTTGAAAGGCCAAGGCGTCGGTCAACAGTTGATGGAGCATGTCCTCGAAGAAGCGGACGGAGATCATCCGATTCGCCTCGACTGCGTCGCGGACAACTCGTTCTTGAACGAGTATTACCCGCGGTTCGGCTTCGTGTACGTCGGTTCACGCAACGGATACAATACGTTCGAATACGGGCTCGAGGAGAGCGTCAGTGCATGAGAGGTCAAGAGACCTCTCTTTTTGCTATACTAAAGGATGAACGATAGGAGGAGAGAGTATGATCAATACGATTTTAGTCGGCTTCGGTTTCTCCGCGACGACATTTCATTTGCCGTTTTTAAAAGAGTTGGATGAATATAACGTGGTTGGAGTCGTCTCATCACGGCCGGACGATGTGCACCATCACTTGCCGAACGTGCATGTGTACGCGTCACTCGAAGCGGCACTACAGAGCGAGGCGACCTTATTCATTATCACGACGCCGTCCCATCTACATAAAGACATGGTCGAGGCGTGCTTGAAAGCAGGGAAAGACGTCCTCGTCGAGAAACCCGCGTTCTTGACCGTCGCGGAAGGAGAGGCGCTCCGTCACCTTGAGGAGAACAGCCAGGGGATCGTCAACGTATTCCACAATCGACGGATGGACGGGGACTTCCTAACTGTCAAAGCGCTACTTGAAGGCGCTGAGGTCGGGAACTGGAAAGTGTTCGAGTCACGCTTTGACCGCTTCCGTCCTGTGGTCCGTGACCGTTGGCGTGAGAATGCAGGTCCAGGGGCGGGCATCTTGTTCGACCTCGGCAGTCATTTGATCGACCAAGCGCTCGTCTTATTCGGTGTCCCGGACCGGGTCCAAGCGGACGTGATGATTCAGCGTGAAGGGGGGCAGTCGGACGACGGGTTCTTTGTCACACTCCATTACGGAGAAAAACGGGTCTATCTTCGTTCGAACCCGTTCATCGCCGGCGAGACGCCTCGCTTCGAGTTGCATGGGACGGAAGGGAGTTTCATCAAACACGGTCTCGATCCACAAGAAGCGGCACTGCGAGATGGGAATCTGTCACCGGACGTGTTAGAGACGGGAACATTGACCCGAGAAGAGACGAGTGCGCTCGCCATCGAGCCCGGTCGCTATGTCGACTTTTATCGTGAACTCGCGGCTAGTTTTATCGCCCGCCGTCCGCTCGTTCCATTGAGCGACGCGATTTTGACGACACGAGTCATCGAACTCGCCCGATTGTCCTCAGACGAACAGCGAACAATTGATTATTGACTTGAAAAACGGACGTCCCTAGCTCGAGGGATGGGCTAACCTAAATTTTTGAGACAATATAAAAACACCTCGCAGTGGTACACTTTAAAAAAAGTGCTAGCATCGGAGGTGTTTTTGCGTGGGCAAAAACGTATATTCAAGTGAAGTGAAATGGGCAGTGGTGAAAGACAA
>WPCK01030010.1_pt1 | contig 14645 bp, 10 predicted proteins | sample 5399851 | NCBI WGS metagenome assembly WPCK01 (sample SAMN12869471, study PRJNA574797) | sludge metagenome | isolation source: wastewater treatment of pH11 | place: China:Beijing | collected 2019-05-20
TAGATTCGGTTCAGGTCTAATCGAATCTCTTGCTTCCGTTCTTTGGAGGTGTTTCGGTCGATCAATTCAGGCACAATTTTCAAGCGTAAGGCCTTGATTCTTGGAATGATCGTTTTGTCGGAAACTTCCGGGATGCTCCACCGATTCTCAGCGGTGCTTAGAAGGTGATCGATGAGCTCGATACGCCGTTGAGGAATATCGCCATATCCCACTTCGCCCAAATGCTCAAGTTCCTTGGACGCCAGATAGGCCTCTGTCAAACGTCGTACGCGGTCGAGCATCGAGGACTGGCGGCGAATCGGCAAGTACCAAGCCAAGCGAGATTCAAATTCTTCGACGATTGGAGCCACGGATCGAACCGCGTCTCCACGAAACATGTACTTGAGTGCAATCGGATGGATAACCGTGGGCGGCATACCTTGCTTGGCTCGCCGTCGGGCGGCGGAACGAGCGATGAACGTCACGCCATCGAGCAAGGGTTGCAGTCGGTCGTTGCTGCGAAAGACACTGCCTTCTGGGAATAGAACCAGCGGACGCTTGCCGTCGACCAGCGTGTCGATGGCCATATCGAGCGATTGGCGATCGATTCCTTCACGGTTGACGCTGAATGCTCCGCAGAGTCGTATGGCCAGGGACTGCAATGGATGTTGAAACAAATGCCAACTCGCCATCGCAAACGCATGGGTTTTCAAGGGTCGCGTGACCCAGCCCAATGCCAGTGGATCGGCGAGCCGACAATGGTTGGGAGCGATCAAGACACCAGCCTTCTGCCGCAGCGACTCCTTTAAGTAGTCGATTCCTCGAAGCTCATAGGAATAAATGCCTTCGCGCCGCCTGAGATACCAGTCCACTACGCGAAAGCGCTGTAGACAATTAGGTATCCAATCCCCGCGATGCGGCGGAACGAATTTGTAAGGTCGTTCAACGATGATCTCTTGCATGGGAAGCTTTTGTGGATATCAGACTTCTGATTTTGCTTTGAAAATCAAACGGTCGATTTGCAAGGTTGAATCCTTAGGTTCCTTCAAAGATGCTAGATATTGCAGCCGACTCTATACTTAAAACCGCATCCTGAGTGGGGTATTCCTTAAAATTTAATCCTCAATCATTCGATCGATACCCGTTCGGATGGCTCTGATGCCAACCCCATGCGGTTTGAACAATGGAATGGATTGACTCGTACTGCGGCTTCCATCCGAGGACTTGCTTGGCGAGACTATTGTCGGCAATCAGTTCGGCTGGATCGCCTGGGCGACGTGCTTCGATCTTCTCAGGGATGGGATGGCCGGTGACTTTACGGCAAGCCTCGATGACCTCCCGTACACTATGACCACGGCCTGTGCCAAGGTTCAACTGCAAATTAGTTCCAGGCTTGAGTAGGCTGAGTGCTCGCAAATGGCCATCGGCTAGATCGTCGACGTGAACGTAGTCCCGGATGCAAGTGCCATCGGGTGTCGGGAAGTCGGCTCCGAAAATTCCGATGCTCGGGCGCTGTCCAAGGGCCGTTTGCAATACGATCGGAATCAAATGGCTTTCCGGCCAGTGGTCTTCACCGATGTCGCCGTCGGGACTCGCTCCGGCAGCATTGAAATATCGCAAAGCAGCGGCCCCGAATCCATAAGCAGCCACGTAATCGCTGAGCGCATGTTCGATAACCAGTTTGGTAAATCCGTAAGGATTGATCGGACACTGCGGCGTGCTTTCGGCGATTGGTATCTTGTCGGGTTGACCGTAGGTAGCCGTCGTACTCGAAAATACGATTCGCCACACGCCAGCCGATCGCATGGCTTCAAGCAGTTCGAGCGTCGCCGACACGTTATTTTGATAGTAAATCGATGGCTCGACTACCGACTCGCCGACCAGAGCAAAAGCGGCGAAGTGCATGACCGCTTCGATGTCCAGTTCCTTGAACACGCGAATCAAGTGTTCTCGATCTGCAAGCTGACCAACAATCAAACTCTCCTGAGGAACGCTTTGGGCGTGGCCTTTAGATAAATTGTCGTAAACCCAAATGTGGTGGCCGTTACGAATCAACTGCCGAACAGCGTGCGACCCAACGTAGCCCGCGCCGCCAATTACTAGAATTCTCATGTCGATCGTGTGAAATGCGATGAAGTGTTTTTTAAGGGAGTGGTATGCAAGCGTTTAAATGGAATTGTTCCTACAATTGTCAGAGCATCCCCAATCCTTTTCAAGTCCGCCTGCGTTTCAAACCTACCTCCGCCTAGAGACTCTCAGCCGGTATCCACGTAAAAACCTATTCGGTTTGCTGCCTGAAAGAAATTTCGAAGTTCATACTTCGTATAGACGAAAATCCACTGGAACAAGATCTCAAGTGAGGTTCAATCGTGGCGACAAGCAAACTCAGGCTGTTGCGTGAGACCGGCGCGAGCCCAAAACAAATCACGCTTGCCAAGGACATTTCCGACTGGCATACACGCTTTACAGACTACCTCCGCAGCGAATGTCATTTGGCAGACAACACTGTGCAGGCCTACGGACGCGATCTCCGGCGTTTGCAACAATGGGCAGCCGGAAGACCGTTGGCCAAACTGCAATTGGCGAACCTAAGCCAATTCATCGAATCGCTCCAGTCGGAAAAACTGGCCGCAACCAGCATTTCTCGAATCATCGTTGCGACGCGAATGTTCTACAAGTACCTACAACTCGAGGGCATCGTCCGGGACAATCCCTCGGAGCTACTTCAAACGCAATCGGTTTGGCAGCGACTCCCCAAAGCTATTTCGACAAAGAGCGTCGACCAATTCCTGTCAGCTCCGTGTGGTATCGATTTATTTTGGCAGCGAGATCGCTGCATTCTCGAACTGCTCTATGCTACGGGCTGCCGCGTGTCCGAAGTCTCGAACCTTCTGATGGCGAATCTCCACTTGCGAGAAGGCTACTGCCAAGTCGAAGGCAAAGGTTCCAAACAGCGCATGGTACCCATCGGTGCACGCGCCAAAGAAGCCATTGAAGAATATTTGAACGAACTTCGCGGCCAGTTGATGGTCGGCCGATCGATCGAGCAAACTCCTTGGCTGATCCTCTCTCGCACTGGGCGGCGATTGCGGCGCGAAGCCATCTGGGAACTCGTCAAACGCTATGCCGTCCGTGCCGAAATCGATCCAAGCGTCAGTCCCCATACGCTCAGGCACAGTTTCGCAACTCACATGCTCAGCGGTGGGGCAGACTTGCGCCAGATCCAAGAACTGCTCGGCCACGCGAGCATTCAAACAACCCAAATCTACACGCAAGTCGATTCATCCAGACTGAAGCGAGTGCACCAACAATTCCACCCTCGCGCCTGAAAAGGGGTCAGGTCTCTTTTCGGGTCCCTTTTGCGGGTGATTTGAATATGCTATGCTGGTGGAATGCCAAGACCGCCACGCGCAGATGAAGCTTTCGGGATTTACCATGCCCTAAATCGAGGAAATCTTCGTGCGACGATTTTTCAAAAGGAAGGCGACTATGTTGCGTTCGAAAATATTCTGGCCGAAGGACTAGAACGATACCAAATTGAACTTCTCAGCTATCAATTGATGCCCAACCATTATCATCTCGTTCTTCGTCCACTCGTGGATGGCCAGATGAGCCGATTGATGAAATGGGTTGGGGGTACGCATACAATGCGTTATCATGCGCATTATCATACCGGCGGCTTGGGACACGTCTATCAGCAGCGATTTAAGAGCTTCCCGATTCAATCGGATGAGCATTTTCTGGTTGTATGTCGGTACGTCGAAAGAAATGCGCTGCGGGCTGGCTTGGTTGAACGCGCGGAGCAATGGCGATGGGGGTCGTTATGGCGATGGCTTCAAAAAACTGAGCCTCTACCAAAGTTATTGTCTGCTTGGCCCATCGCGAGGCTACCAAATTGGACACAGCGCGTCAATGAACCGCTGAATGAGAAGGAACTAGCTGTCGTTCGCCGATGCACACATCGTGGACAACCGTATGGTGATGAGGGTTGGGTCGAGTCTATAGCCCGGCGTTTGAACCTTGAGTCGACAATTCGACCACGCGGACGACCTAAACATACATCAATAGTTAAACCTAAACCCAAAAAAGAGACCTGACCCCTTTTCATGATCAAGACGGTCAACCTAACCAAAAAATATGGTGATATGTACGCGATTCGCGGCATCGACCTGGAGCTTGAGCCTGGGGATTTGTTCGGCTTTATCGGTCCCAACGGGGCTGGCAAAACGACGACCATGCGGATCATCGCGACTTTGCTCGTTCCGACCTACGGTGAAGCCTACGTTTGCGGGCATTCGATCTATAAGGAACCCAAGGAGATTCGGAGATTGGTTGGCTTCATGCCCGATTTTTTCGGCGTGTACGATGACATGACGGTTGTCGAGTATCTGGAGTTCTTCGCCGCAGCCTATCGCATTAAAGGCTCGGAGCGACGCAAACGCTGCGAAGAAATGCTGGAGGTAGTCGACCTGAATTTCAAACGCGATGCCTATGCGAACACTTTGTCGCGTGGCCAAACCCAACGACTCGGTCTGGCTCGGGTATTGCTGCACGATCCACAAGTGCTCTTGCTGGATGAACCGCTTAGCGGGCTTGATCCGCGCGCGAGAATTGAGATGCGAAATTTGCTTCGTCAACTCGGTGAGATGGGCAAGACGATCATCGTGAGTAGCCACATTTTGCCCGAACTGGCCGACATATGCAACAAAGTCGGAATCATCAATCGTGGCGAGATGGGATTCAACGGACCGATCAGCCAGTTGATTCGTACCGTCCGGCCGAATGTAATTTTGGAAGTTCAGCCCACCACGAGCGGCGAATTGGAATCGATCTGCAATTTTCTGACTTCGCGCGAATCGGTTGAGCGAGTCGAGGTGCTAGGTGATTTGCTGGAAGTCAATCTGCGGGCTGGTGTGGCGGACTACAGCGATTTGGCGCGAGACTTGGTCCTCAACGGGCACTCTTTCAAAAAATTCACCGAAAAGGAAACGAACCTCGAGTCCGCATTCATGGCGTTGACTAAGGCCACAGGTGATAAAATGTAGGGTGAGCTTGAGCTTCCTTTGTTTTTGCCAATCCATGAGACCTTCCCTGCCTTCGATTGATGACACCCAGCCTGGGCTTTACGACCAACCCCACCGCGCCGCACTGAAAGCTCGTCGAGTTATTCGCTGGAAATACTTTGTTGCGGTAATTGTCGGGGTGTCGGCAGCTTGGTTGTCGTTGATGATCGTCGATGCGATTGTACAACCAAGGGATTCGGGATTGCGATGGCTTTCTTTCCTCGGCCTCACGGCCTTTACGACAATCCTGGCTTTTCGACTATTGCCACGCGCGTTCCGACACCCTGTCGAATCGATCGATGTGGCACGTTGGATCGAGGGGCGGCGCCCCGAGATCGCTGGCAAAATCACGGCGGCCGTTGAACTCACCAAGATCGACGCCAGCGATGTTCGTTTTGGTAGTCCGGAGCTGCGAGTGGCTGCCTTGAAGGATTCTGCTCGTGCGATTGGCGAAATACCTTGGGATCGCATGATTACGTTGGTCGCAATCAAAAAAGGGCTGCTTGGTTTGGCTGCGGTTTGGCTGATAGCCGCGTTGTTTGTGGGATTTTGGCCAAGCCAAAGCGTCATCGCATTTCGGCGGATTGCCCTGCCTTGGTCGAACGAACCATGGCCTCGACGAGATCAACTCGAACTGAACGATTTGCCCAAAGCCGTAGGACCAGGAACCGCATTGCAGTTAATAGTCACCGATGCCCAACCTCCCTTGCCGGAAGACGTGAAGGTAGAACTGCGATTTCCGACCGCCGGGCAGGTTGCGGCAGCGTCCATTCCTGTGAGCGTCACAGAGAACGTAGCGCGTGCGGAACTGCCGCCGCTGCATCAGGACGCTGAGGTTAGAGCTGTTGGCGGAGATGATTTTGAAATGAGCTGGCGGAAGATTCAGGTCATCGAAGTGCCGCAATGGAAGAATCATCAGTTTGAGGTTACGTTGCCCGCCTACATTTGTTCCGGACAACAGTCGCCCGAACGGACTCGCAACGAGGCGACTCAAGTTGTCGGCAACAGCATTGAGGTTCTTTCAGGAAGCCGCGTCCGTTTTCGCGGAGAATTGGACCGTGCGGTTCGCGCCGTCGAGATCGTCACGCAAGCGTCGCCCAATCCCTGGGACGTGGCCCATCGCGCGAATTCTGCGCAGGTTGCATTGAGCGGATCGGGCGATAGCCTTCTAGAACTGACGGAGAGTGTTTCGTGGACATTTCGATTCCATCTCGACGACGAAACGACCCTCGACGCTCCGGCCGAATGGCGTGTTGCGGTTCGAAAGGACCATCCGCCCGAGGTTGTCTTAGAGGCGTCAGACCTGATGTCGATCGCCCAGGGAGCTCCGCTGGCCATCGCTGGGTTGGCACGCGACGACTGGGGCCTGCGCGACGTGACTGCGAAATTGACGATCCAGTCGTTGCCCGATGCGGTGCTAGATTTTCCAATCGATTTAGCCGCAAACTTACGGGAGTTTGAAGTGCATACTACTTGGCCTTTTGCCCGCGATCTAGCTTCTCAAGGGTATTTCGCCGGCCCAGGTGAACAAGTGACGATTTGGCTTGAAGCCCACGATCATCTGGGCCAGATGAGCACGAGCCAAGTCGAACATTGGACGATCCTGACCGCCGAAAAGCAACTCGAAACGATTTCCAGCCGTCTTGGGCCAATCAATCAGGCAGTAACTGAGTTGATGGAAGCTCAACGTTCGGCCCAGCTACTTGCACGCCAAGCGGAAGCTCAATGGAGCGAGCAACCAATCAATCAGCAGCATATCGATACTCTGGCAGGAGTTGTAAGACTGCAGGAGACCATTCGCGATCGTTTGAGTGGTTCGGTTCACAGCATTCAAAATCAGATCGAAAGCACTCTAAAGCAACTTTCCCAAAATCGACTCGCGGATTCGGATCTTGGTAAGTCACTTCAAGAATTGTTCGAGCAGGTCCGATCGTCGACATCACCGCAGGTTGAACTGGCATGGCAGCAAGCGCTCAACCTTGAGTCGTCGATGACGGCAAATCTTGGCAGTTCCCAGGCTGCTGTAAACATTACGGCATTGGCTAAAAAACTGGATGATGTCCAATCCGGTTCGCTAGAGGAACTGAGCCGATTGCTTCGGCAGGTAGACATCGACGCGGCCTTGGCACGGCTCCGCCGAGAGCTTTTTCAAAGGTTGTCCGACCAGCGTGAACTTTCCGAAACAACCAACCAACTTCAACTTGAGAGCCTTCGACATCCTTCGGAACAAACCCAGAACCAACTTGACCAACTGAGTCAAAGGCAACGCGACATTGCCAGTTGGCTCGATGGATGGACGTCTGAAGTGCAAACGAGCGCAGCTCAATCCAGCAAGCTGCGAGCATTGGAAGCCGAAAAACTGAGATCTGCTGCTGATACTCTTGCGCAATCGCAAACCGCAAACAACATGCGAACAGCCGCAACGAACATCCTTGATGGTCAGCTCGGTCAAGCGGTTCAGATCCAAGAGCAAATAGCGCAGTCGTTTCGATCTGCAACTCAAGACGTTGAGCTAACGGATGATCGTGACTCCAGGCCATTCGGGGACGCCGATGAAGCGCACCGCACGCTGTCTCAACTCGAAATGATCTTGGGGCAATTGATGGACAACCAGACTCAGCTAATTCCACAATATGTTCAGCTCGCGGAGAGATTGCAGGCTCAAAGTCGCTCTGAGGAATTTCATTCGCAGATTGCGGAGGTGGCCAAAGGTCAAGAGACCATTCGCAACGATCTTCGGGATGTATTGAATCGGTTACGTGGTGTTTCGCTGTTCACCTGGACGTTGGAGCAAGCGGATGAGGATATGGCAAGAGCTACCGCTGCGGCGCTACGTGGTCGAATGTCGCCGGAGGCCATCCAAGCTGCGGAAGATGCGCTCGCCAAACTGTCTGCGGCTACCGAAGCTGTCCGGCAGAAGCCTCAGGAGCATGACGAATCAGACTCACGAAGTGAAAGTTCGAAAGGAGCTAACTCAGATTCGGAAAAGTTAGGCTTAGAGATTGTTCTGCAGGCAAGTTTGAAATTGATCCGCGGCTTACAATTGGAATTGAACCGTCAATCCATTGGTCTGGAGAGCATGGCGGACTCAGCCTATCGACGAAGTCGCCTTTCACATTTGACTCGGCAGCAAGAAGAACTCGGTAATAAACTGGATCAGTTGCTTGAAACAGCTCGGGCGGCCAACAACACGGAGTAATGCGCAATGAATCATAAGCCTTTAGTCTTGGCCGCAGTCATTTTCGTTTTTGGTATTGATGCGATGGCTCAATCACCATCTTCGTCAGACCAAACGCAGCGCACCAATGGACCGCCGAACGAGGAATCGCGACTTACGGAAGACCTCCTGGAATTGCTCGACGAGGATGCAGACGACTCTCCGCCTCGGAAGTCCAGCAAAGGCAATAACGGCGATGGCCGGCCTTCTGCACCTTCAAGTTCAGCGGAGCCTGCGACAAGGATTGCAGAAGTCGGCAAGCTCATGGATGCGGCCGCGCTATTGCTGAAAAATGGGCAATCGTTCCAAGTCGCGTTTGAGACCCAATCGAAGATTGTGGATCGGTTGAACGCCTTGATCGATTTGTTCGAACACGAGCCGAGCAAATCCCGACAATCGCAGCGGCTATCTGACGATACAACTCGGCAAGTCGCCGAGCAGCAAACTGCTTTGTCGCAAAGCATTGAAAATGCAAAGCAGCAACGAGATGAATTTGAGGAAGCGGACTCTGAGCCTGGGTCCAACGGTGCCATGTCCTCCAAGGCATCGAACCGCGCGATTGAGACTGAGACATCCTCGTCGGCCGGAGATAGGCTCGACCGCAACGATCCGACATCCCTTCAAAACGGCGTTTGGGGGCATTTGCCCGAGCGCATTCGATCTCGGATGCAAGCCCGCATGGTCGAAGAGTTTCTGCCAGATTATCGCGAGCAACTCGAGGCCTACTATCGAGCACTTTTGGGACGGGAGACGCGCGAGTGAACCATCGCATGAGTCGTCGCCAGTACAGCGGTCTGTGCGCCGCGCTGGTTGCGACGACGATCGCGCCGACTGACAGTCGAGCAGAGCTGTTTCCGCCGAGATCAGACTTCGATCGTTTATACGATGCGAATGTCGATCAGGCAGTTTGCAGTGGTCTTGAGTTCCTGGTCTCGCAGCAAAACGAGGACGGAACCTTTCGCTCGGCGGAGCAGGGGAGGTGGGTCGGAGTTTGTTCGTTGGTGGGTTTGGCCTTGCTCAGTCGCGGAGTGCGCTGGGGCGTTGGGCAGGCCGGGCAATCGCTCGAGAGAATTGCCAATTTTGTGCTTTCTCAGGTCCAAACGAGTGGCTTCATTTCTTCGGCTAATCACACGAGCCATGGCCCAATGTACGATCATGGTTTCGGCACGCTGTTCCTGGCGGAACTTTTTGGAACCCATGAAAAGCTCAATTTTCGACCCAAGCTGAGCCGCGCTGTCAAACTGATTCGCGACACGCAGAATGACCAAGGAGGCTGGCGCTACAACCCCGCGCCCGATGATGCAGATTTGTCAGTCACGGTTTGTCAATTGATGGCCCTGCGCGCAGCCAGGAATGCCGGCCTCGGCGTGCCCAAACAAACCATCGATCGGGCTGTCGAGTACGTGAGACGTTCGCAGAACCCCGACGGAGGTTTCATGTACCAGACTCGCGGAGGCGAGAGCCGTTTTCCGTTAACAGCCGCCGCCATTGTGGCCCTTTACAATGCGGGGATTTACGAAGGACCTGAGATCGATTCAGCTTTTGGCTATCTATTGGCCAATCGGACGAGCCATTTGGCGGTCGAGCGAAACAACTTTTTCTTCTATGCGCACTATTACTCAACTCAAGCTTTCTGGCTACGCGGTGGTTCGCAATGGGAAACGTGGTATTCGAGTCTCAAGAGAATTTTGCTTGGTTTACGAGGGCGGCAAGGAAGCTGGTTCGACTACAACAGCCCTGAGTACGGAACGGCGATGGCCTGTCTGATCCTCAACATGCCACGAAATCTGTTGCCGATATTTCAAAAGTAGACGGAAAAACCTTTAGGACGTTCTGACCTCTTGAGAAGGGGATCAAATGTAGGGTCGCTCCCTGCTCGCCCCCTGCCATGTGAATCTTTGATGGACTATAATTGCAATCGTCCATGCGTAGATTTTATGAATCCCGTTGCATTCATCCCTGGGGGAATGCGTAGGTAGGGATTCATAGGACGTGCCGGCCTTAGATCGTCTTCGGAGACCTTTCCCAATGTTCGAACTGTTTGCTCAACTCGACGTAACGCGCATTGTCCTGTATGCCTTGCTGGCACTTTTTGGTGTCTTGGCCTTGGTGACCGTGATCGCCTTTTTGGCCTTCGGTGCAATGTGGGTGCAAGCCTTTGCTGCGGGTGCCAGGATTAGTATTTGGAGCTTGGTCGGCATGTACTTTCGCCAAGTCCGTGCGCCGGTGATCGTCAACGCCAAGATCATGGCAGCACAGGCTGGACTCGACATTTCATCTCGAAACGGAATCTCGACACAGCGACTGGAAGCACACTATCTGGCCGGCGGCAACGTCATGAGCGTAATTCAAGCAATTATCGCCGCCCAGAGAGCCAATATCGATTTGGATTTCGACAAGGCCGCCGCCATCGATTTGGCAGGACGCGACGTGCTGGACGCAGTCAAGACAAGCGTTCACCCCAAGGTTATCGACTGCCCCGATCCGCGACGTGGCGGCAAGACAACCCTGAGCGCCATCTCGAAAGATGGGGTTGAGTTGATGGTTCGAACCCGCGTGACGGTCAAAACGAATTTGTATCAGCTTATTGGTGGGGCTACCGAAGACACGATCATCGCTCGCGTCGGTGAGAGCATCATCAGTTCGATCGGATCGGCCAATTCACACCAGGAAGTTTTGGAAAATCCCGACATGATCTCAAGAAAGGTGCTTGAGCGTGGCTTGGATGCCCAAACCGCTTTTCAAATCGTATCGATCGACATCGCGGACATCGACGTGGGAAGTAACATCGGCGCGCGGCTCCGAGCGGACCAGGCCGAAGCCGATGTTCGAGTGGCTCGGGCTCACGCCGAACAGCGCCGCGCCGAGGCGATCGCCACCGAACAAGAAAATCGCGCTGCAGTCGCCGAAAATCGAGCGAACCTCGTGCTCGCAGAGGCCGAAGTTCCCCGAGCGATGGCATTGGCGTTCAAACAAGGAAATTTGGGAACGAGCAGCAACTGATCGATCGGCCCGTGCCTGCCATCCTGATTCGCTCGTCTCAAATCAGTCGAAGGATGGGCAACCATTTGAACAACTCATGAGCCAACTTCGACGAAGCGAGCGAGTCACATTTGAGGGTGGCTCCGGCTACCAACTGGCCGGCATCGTCGACCAGCCCGAAGGTACTCCCAAGGCCTTTGCGGTCTTCATGCATTGTTTTACCTGCACTAAAGACATCAAGCTGATCGTTCGCATCAGCCGAGGTCTTGCAGCGTCGGGTTTCGGCGTATTGCGTTTCGATAGCACTGGTCTGGGCGACAGCCAAGGCGACTTTTCGAGAACCGGCTTTAGCAGCAACCGTGCCGATGTTCTGGCCGCAGTTCGATTCTTGAGTGAACAGTTTGGCGAACCGCAATTCTTAATCGGCCACAGCTTTGGAGGTGCGGCGAGTCTTTCGACTGCTCAGGAAATCCCGTCGATCGCCGCCGTGGCGTCGATCGCTGGCCCGAGCGACACGATTCACTTAGCTGCGTTGCTCGAACGCATGAATCCAAAAATTGCCTCCGAAGGGCGAGGTGAAGTTTCAATTGGAGGCAAGCGCCATTTGATCACTCAGCAGATGCTCGACGATTTCCGTGGGTCTCGTTTCCCCGAGATCATAAGCCGACTTTCGAAACCGGTGATGCTGATGCACAGCCCCGTCGATGAGACGCTTGGATTCGAACACGCAGTGCGCCTTTATCAATTGCTTACCGTCCGCTCCGACAGCGATACCGCACCTTGCGCCACCAGCCTGATTTGCTTGGATGGTGCCGATCACCTGCTCACTCAGAGGCAGTCCGATATCGGTTTCATTGTGCGAATACTTGCAGCATGGTTTGAGAGAGTAGGGGGTGAGGGGTAAGGGGTAAGGAGGACTTGGTCCAATTGCACGCGGGCTTTGAACTTTGATGCAGCTTGCTTGGGGGACGCAATTGCCCGATTTGGCAGTTCGTGGCGATTATGGTTCGGACGCCTTGTGATTGCTTCGTGCGCGGTACTTTACCAGCTAGCCGCCTACGGAGTCCGAGGCTTGTCACGGCGGCTTAGCTGCACTCTAAACTTCGGCAATCTTGAGCGCTTTGGCGGCGATTTCGGGAGTTATAGGATTGATATAGCATTCGCTGCCCAATTCGAATCCAGCTAGCGTCGATAGACGCGGAAAGAGTTCGATCCGCCAGTGGAACCATGGAGTGGACTGGTGGCAATGAGGAGCCGTATAGATTACGTAGTTGTACGCGGCCTGCGGATGACAATACTCGATGCGGCGAACCAATCGATGCACGAGCCAAGACAGTTGTCCAAGTTGCTCGGAGTCCAAAAGTTCAAACTGGCTGGAGTGGTGTTTTGGGGCGATCGTAACAAGCGACGGCAGGCGGCTAGCAAATGGGCAGTAGGCCATGAAATCTCTGGTCTCTTCGACGAGGCGAATCTGTTGATCGTGTTCGTCGGCGATCGTCCGGCAAAGCAAACATTCACCTTCTTGAGCATAAAAAGTTTCCATCCGCGTCGCGACTCTTGCAACATCTGTCGGCACGATGTCTGTAGCGATCACCTGCGAATGCGTATGGACCAGCGAAGCACCCGCATCCTGACCGACATTTTTAAAAACAACGGCGTAGGCAAGCTCTCGCTCGACCAGCCAGTGATTCAGTCGATCTCGATAAGCTTGAAACACCAACGTTGTCGCGGGTTTGTCGAGTTGTGAAAGAGAAAAAAAGTGATCTGGGGCCTCGATGATGACTTCGTGACCTCCGCTCAAATCTCGCTTGTGGTACAGATTCACCGAGGGAAGCGTTTGCGAGGACGGTTGATTGTCGGTCCGATAGGATTCATCTTGGAATAGTTCGCTGGATGTGATTCGTGGGCGAGTCCACAAGCCGCTTGAGGCTTCCTTCAACTCATTTGCAAGTTCCAATGCAATGTAGTTGAGCCGCGCGGCAGAATGGCCGATATCGGCGGCCTGTACAGCCGGAAATTTGTTGGGCACAACGCGCACTTGCCAACGAGAGCTATTGGAACGCAGGGTGTCCAATGAATAGCTAGCCACGGCGTTAGGCGTTTCGCATTCGTTCCCGTAGCAGAACGGACAAACAATGCTGGGCACGACTTCCGAGGGCTGTCGGACAAATTCCACGGGCCGTCCGTTTCGATGTGGCGCAATGATGACCCAGCGGTCCGTCAACCAATCGTGCCGCATTTCGCTGGTAGTTTGTTCGTCGCGTGAACGCCCCATGTGCGCCGCCTTTGCTATACGACTTCAGTAAGCTCCCGCCTCTTTGAGCCCATCATCTCAACGTAAATCTCTTTGTAACGTTGAGCACTTTGTTGCCATGACCAATCGCCAAGCATGCCTGTTCGTACAATCTGCGACCATTGTTGCCGATGATGATGGAAGTAATCAAGAGCCTTTTCCATCTCTTGTTTCAATCCCGCTTGCGAAAAATCTGAAAATTGAAACCCAGTGGCAATCCCCTGTTCGAGCGTCTGATCGTTCACCGGCACCACGGTGTCCACCAATCCACCCGTCGCGTGGACAACGGGAACTGTGCCGTATTTCAGACTGTAAAGTTGATTCAAACCGCAAGGTTCGTAGCGACTCGGCATCAAGAACATATCGCTGGCGGCCTCAATTCGGTGGGCGATCGCATCGGAAAAGGAAAGTCGGAGCGCAAACTTCGAAGGATGAGAGACTGATAAATCGCGCAGTTCTTCTTCGTAGACCCGATCACCCGTACCGAGTATGACCCACTGGACATCGCGCCATGACAACCAATTTCTCATCAAAGGGATAATCAAGTCCCAGCCTTTCTGCGATGCCAATCGGCCGACAATGCCGATCAACGGGACATCCGGTTGTCGCACTAAACCGAACTCATCCTGCAGGGCTGCCTTGCACGCCGCTTTGCCCTCCGGCCAATTATCCACGTCGTAGTTGCGAACAAGGTTTGGATCGGTGGCAGGATCCCACTGGGTGTAATCGACACCGTTGACGATGCCCGACAGATCTCCACGACGCTGGGCCAGAATGGTATCTAGACCGCAGCCATGCATGGGGTGCGTAATTTCTTCGGCGTAAGTTGGGCTGACCGTGGTCAGGCCATCGGCAAAAACGATGCCGCTCTTCATCAAATTCAGGTCGCCATAGTACTCGAGCTGTTCCCAGTTGAAATACTTCCAGTCCAGCCCAGTAAGCGACATGTTCATGTAACCGAAGCGACCTTGATAGGCTAGGTTGTGAATGGTCATCACGCTCGACGCATGGTCCATCCAGGAAAAGCCACCCATCCGAGCGTGCATATAGGCTGGAATCAGCCCCGCTTGCCAATCGTGGCAATGGACGATGTCCGGACGCAAATTGAGCC